>Ga0187871_10000514_pt1 | contig 37164 bp, 37 predicted proteins | sample June2016WEW_16_1_FD_132988 | JGI IMG/M metagenome (GOLD analysis project Ga0187871, IMG submission 132988) | Peatland microbial communities from SPRUCE experiment site at the Marcell Experimental Forest, Minnesota, USA - June2016WEW_16_10 | ecosystem: Environmental > Terrestrial > Soil >...
CTCTCGGGCGTGTGGTACATGTTTCAGGCCGCGCAGGCCAACGAAGAGCAGGAAGCCAACGCGCTCACCAACGTCTACCGCATCGCCACCCAACTCCAGGATCCCAGCGCGACGCCCATCCGGGCGCTGTGCCTGCGCTATGCCGACAATGCCCTGCACCGCGAATGGCCGGCGATGCAAACCGGCGATCTGCCTCCGGAAGGCGGGGAAATGATCAACCAGTTTTGGCAGCTTGCCGGACAAGCGCAGGCACACGCGCAACCCGATGCCATCGCGGCCTACCAGCTCATGGAGGAGTTGCGTGGCCTGACGCAATACCGGCGCCTGCGCGCCATGCAGGCCCGGGAAAGCCTGCCGGGAATTCTCTGGACTGTGCTCATAGCGGGAGGCATCATCACCGTGGCCGCCTGCTGCTTCTTCGGCGTGACCAACTTTCGCTTTCACCTTCTGCAGGTGCTGGTCCTGAGTTTTCTGATCTCGCTCGTGCTGGTCGCAATTGCCGACATCGACCGACCGTATCAGGGATTCGTGAGGGTAAGTCCCTTGGGCTTCGAGAACGCCCTCGTCACTTTGCAGGAGAAATACGGAGCGACCAAGTAGCCGCGGATGTTCCACGGCGTTGCTGGTGATACGCGGATTTTACGACAATGCTCGGGGAGGGGCTTCCTTCGAGAGCTTGCCTTTCTCGCTATGGTTCCGTCAGCACGGTTTGATACGGATCGAGCAACAATTGCTTCACCTCCGCCGGCGCAGGCAAGCTGAAGTGGGTTTCGGCGCCCTCGGCGAAGACGCGGCCTAGATAAATCTGGCCGTCTCCGGTAACGCCAAACACGGGCACGCTGGTGACCAGGTCAAACGGCGCCGAATTCTGGTGTATGACGCCGCTGGCGGTCGTTCCCTTAACGGTGTGGACAACCTTCACTCCTGACAATTCGAGCTGCGGAAATGCCGTGCCGTTCACCCAACCATCGAAGAACCAGTCCAGCGACTTGCGATTCTCGAACCACAATGACTTCGGCAGCACGGACTCGACCGCTTCTTCGAAGTCCGTATTCGTAATCTCTTTTCCCTGGTCCTGCTGCACCAGGCCGCGCAGCATCCCGAGAAAGGCGATGTCATCGCCTGACGGATTTGCCAGCGTGCGCGAAGCGTCGCGCAGCATCCAGCGCAGCATGTGCATCAGCCAGGTGCCACGTCCGTAAGTGATGATCTCGTAACCGTTGGGGAAGTGCGATGACGACAGCCGGCTGCCCAGCGTCACCGGACCGGCCTCGACGATTCTCCGTCCTTCGCGCGAACGGCTGGCCAGGATCTGCCGGTAGTTCTCCAGCGTAAGGCGAACGTCGGTGGGCTGCGAGCGCTCCAGTAGCAGCAGAGAAACGTAATTCGCCAAACCTTCCAGCAGCCACTGCTCGTGATAGCTCGCCCACGTCACCTGGTCGCCGTACCACTGGTGCGCCAGCTCGTGAGGCATCATCACTTCGCTATAGATGATCGCGTCCGCCGCGGACAGGTTCATGGCGCGCAATTGGTCAGGTTGCAGATAGGCATAGCTGGAGAGAAATATCAGCCCCGGCCATCCCTGACTTTCGGCGCTGGGATTTTCCGTCAAGGAAAGCGAGCTGAAGGGATACGGGCCCAGCATCTGAGCTTCGCTGGAAAGCGTTTCCGCGGCGCGCTCGGCCAACGATTGTCCCGTGCCCGCCGGATTCTGTAGCGATGGCGGCGGGGGTACCGGCTCGACCGTTCCCGGTGCGTGCGGCGAGAGCAATTGAGATGAGCCGTTAGCCGCGCTGGCGGTGGAGCGCTGGTATTCCGTTCCACGCGCGGCGTAGGTATCGACCTCGATGTTCTGCGCCTTGGCGCTGCTCTCGACGTACTCGCCGAGATTAAAGCCCGCAATCGGGATGGGCTGCTCGCTCACCCAGTGGCCGACGAAGCCATCGCCATCGCGTTGCAACGAAACGCGCTTGCCCGTCGCAATGAGCGACCACGGCTGCGGCCAGCGAAAACTCAGGTCGTAATTTGCCATCGCGATGCCCCGGTTGGGATACCACGTGCCGCGCGCGCCGACATAGAGCAGCCCCCCTCCGGCATCGGACAGCACCGAGCCGGTGTAGCTGAAGCGCAGCGGAAAATGCGCGCCCGGCTGCAATGGCGCTGGAAACACGACCGCGATGGTGTCGTTCCCACGGCGCGATAGCTCGCTACCCTCGACGGCTTCATTCTGCATGAACTCCAGCGCCTGGCCCTGGTACTCCACGCGCTTGACCTGCAGATAGCGCGAGAGCTCGAAGAGCACGATGCGCGGGCCACCTTCCTTCACGTCAATGTCGAGCGTGGCGTCGGCGGAAAGCGTGCGCGATGGATCGAGGGTCGCGTCGATCGTGTACTTGCCGATGGTTAAGACATGCGGCGTCCACATCGGTCCGCTGGGCCCGCCGAAGCGGGTGTCCGACAGCGGCGTCTTGCGCAACGAGCGCATGGGGAAGCTCATCCACAGGTCGTAATAGGTTTCTTTTTCGTGAGCGGAGGTGTTGCCCACCACGATCTGCTCCGGGCTGCGGGTGTCAAAGAAGACATCGAAGACGCCGTAGTGCTCTCCCGCGACGCGAACATGCAGCAGGCGATCGGGAACGGGAGGAGCATCCCCTGGAGCGGCGACTGCGGCCACGCTAGTGAACGAAATGCACAGTCGCATGGCGTCGGTTTCGGCCAGGGCGCGGGCACGGCTGTTGTTGCGTGCGATGAAGTCAGCCGCATCCTCCGGTGGCCGTAAGAATGGCGTGAGTTCCTTGGCGGTGTCGTCGTTGAAACGCAGATACGCCGACGAAAATTTTTCCTCCAGCACGCCGGCATCGATGAACAGCCCGAGAGACGCACGCTCCATGCGATCCGGTGGACGCACCAGCACTTCGCCGTCGCCCTCAAAATATGCGCCCGTGATGCGGCCATCCACCGCTTGCGTGAAGGCAATCGTTCCGTCGCTGAGCGAAAGGTGAATGTCTTCGCGGTCGAGGTCGGCCTCGCGAATCTTGTAGACTCGCTGCGGGTCGAGGCCGACCTCCCGCAGTGCGCGATACAGCGGCAGCACCGGTCCTGAAACCAGGGGAGCGGGAGGGGATGGTTCAATTTGCGGAGGGGGCGTCAACGCCGCGCGTTGCTGCCCGTAAGCCGGCGCGGCGAACAGAATCAGCAACGCGAAAGCCGCGACCTGCCGGAGGATTGGGGTATTCATGCAACCACTTCAGACATGCTACCGCAATCCGGCGCATGTTATCTCGCGGCTGGCCACGATCCAGGTGCGATCTGTCTAGTCTTCGCTCTCTTTCTTCAGGTCCGATTTGATATCCAGATTGCGAATCAGCCGATGCAGGTAATTGGGGTGAACGCCCAGCAGCTTGGCGGCTTCCGTGTAGTTGCCCTTGGTTTGCTTCACCGCGTCTACGATCATGCGCTTCTTCAGATCGTTGATCCGGTCGTAATAGGTCCCGCTGCTCCCTTCAGCCGTTTGCACTTCCAGCAGGGTGTCCGGCAAGTCCTCGGGAACGATCTCGTCGCCGATCCCCAATACGATGGCGCGCTCGATGGCGTTCTCCAACTCGCGAACATTGCCGGGCCAGCTATAGTTCATCAGCAACGCGCGTGCCTCAGACGAAATACCCTTCAGCGGCCGGTTGCATTTTTCCGAGTATCGCGAAGCGAAGTACATAGCCAGCAGCGCAATGTCATCAGGACGCTCGCGCAGCGGAGGAACCACCACAGAAACCACGTTCAAGCGATAGTAGAGGTCCTGGCGAAACTCCCCGGCCTTGATCGCCTCTTCCAGGATTTTGTTGGTGGCCGCGATCACGCGCGCGTTCAGCTTCAGGGGGCGCGTTCCGCCGACCCGCTCGAATTCGTGCTCCTGCAAGGCCCGCAGGATTTTCGCTTGCAGCATCGGCGCCAGCTCTCCGATTTCGTCGAGAAAAATCGTGCCGGCCTCGGCCACCTCCAGCTTGCCCTTTTTCGTGGCAATGGCGCCGGTGAACGCGCCCTTCTCATGTCCGAACAACTCACTCTCCAGGAGTGCCTCGGGGATGGCAGCGCAATTGATAGCCACAAAGGGTTTGTCCGCACGCGTGCTGTTGCGATGAATGGCGCGGGCCACCAATTCCTTCCCCGTCCCGCTCTCGCCGCGAATCAGCACCGTCGAGTCACTGCGCGCCACGCGGGAAATGAAGTTCAGCACGCCGTGCATCTGCTTGCTCTCACCAATGAGCACGTCGTCCAGTTCAAGCTCCGCCTGTAAACGGCGGTTTTCGTTGCGAAGGGCTTCGGTCGCCAGCACATTCTCAAGAGTTACCGCCGCAATGCCGGCAACCGAGCTCAGAAAGTGCACATGATCCTCTTGGAAACTATCGTTCTTTTCGGCGATCATGTACAGCACGCCAATGGCCCGTTCCACGCCCACCAGCGGAACGCAAAGCACGCTCTCGTCCCCATTTTGGGCGTCGATGAGCAGTGGTGTGCGCTCCCACAAGACCCGCTGCACTAGCTCCCGTCGGATACGGATCGAAGCGCCGCCCGGGCGACGGTGCCACACGCTGCTGGACGTCGGGTCCTCATCGCCGTGGCGCAACATCACCACCGCAGCGGAATCCGCGGGAACGACCTCGCAAATCAGTTCCAGCAGTTGGTGCTGCAGCGGATCAAGTTCGCGGATGGAGTTGATGCTGTTGGCAATTTTGAACAGCGCGTTGAGATCGCGCGCCATTCGACCGACATCGGTCCCGCCTTGTGGAACCGAGCGATAGGCCCGCACGTTGGTCGTGGACAGCGCCTCGTCGAGGTCTGCCTCCTTGAACTGGACTTCCGCCTGGACCTGGCCTTCGTCCTCGGTGATCAGGAAGACGAGTTCGCAGCGGCCTACGCGAACGGTATCCCCGTGCGATAGCAGCTTGCGGCGCACCGGGATGCCGTTGACGAAGGTGCCGTTGTGGCTGTCGAGATCGACCAGGTGGAAGGCGACATCAGTCTTGCTGATCGTGAAGTGCCGGCGGGAGACAGCGCGATCGCGCAGGCAGAGATGATTGGCCGAATCACGGCCAACCGAAAGCTGGTCGCCCTTCAGCCGAACGACCGACCCTTTGGACGGCCCCGAGATAACTACCACCCTGGAGTCCAACATTGCCTCCCGATGCAGCAGCAGTTCGAGAGTAATGCCAAAGTGGAGCTACGTCCAGCGAAGTCGAGGAGTTTCAGGTACCGAAGCAGCCTACTACACTACAGAAAACCAAACGGATAGTTTGAGCTAACCATTTGGATAGTGGATTCCGGAAATGATGAGTACGGCGAGATTACAAAGAGTTGAATCGAGACCGTTGCAAGGTCGTAAGTCTCTGGGAACTCAGGACCGAAGAAAAGTCTATCGACTATCCCCTTCGTGGCACGTCATTTGCTACATCACTAGCATTCGTAGCTGATCGGACGTCATAGACGATCTCGATTGGCGGTCAGTCGAGTAAATGGGAAGCTCGACATGGCGCGAAGCTGGTTCTCCGATGGCCCGGAGATCGTGAGCGTAGAGGTGAGCCCGCTACATCACGCGATGAGAGACCCGGAGTGGGAGCGCTCCGGGTCTTTCGTTTTTCCCCTTCTTGCGCTATGTGATGGGGGTGCAAATCGCGCGTCTACAATGGAGTCATGTCTCGCATTCCACGACTCGAAAAAGACCAAGTCGATCCCGAAACCGGCAAGATCTACGACACCTATCTCCAGGAGCGCGGTAACGTGCCGAATATGTTTCGCACCGTCGCGCACCGGCCGGAAATCTTTCGCACCATGATCGCGCACCTCCGCGCGGTGATGAACACCGGAACCGTGCGCGCCAAGCTGAAAGAACTGGTGATCGTGCGCACCTCGCAACTCAATCATTGCGAGTATTGACTCGCCTCACACACCGCCTTGGCAAGGCGGCACGGCTGGAGCGAGGAGCAGCTCAGCGATCTCGCGAATTTCCGCAACCGCTCCGATTTCACCGACGCCGAAAAAGCTGCCCTGGAGCTGGCCGACCGGGTGACACGCGATTCCAACGGCGTCGACGACGACTTCTGGAACGAGCTTCGCAAATATTACGACGAAGGCGAGATCGTGGAGTTGCTGGCGGCGATTGGGCTGTTCAACTACTTCAATCGTTTCAACAATGCGCTGCACATGGAGCCAACAAAGTAAGCTGCGAGCCGCGAGCCATTAGCTGCGAGCGAACAGTTCGAGTCGCCTGCTCGCGTGAGGGAGAGCAATGATTTCCCCGGAGGAGCCGGTCGCCGGTCATCCCGTACTAAAGTTAGTGCGCTGGTTGCGCGGCGCTCGGAACTCGCAGCTAGTCGCTCGTGGCTAATTTTGGCGCGTATCGCATCCCATAAAACAGCACACCCGCCGAGAGTGCTACGGCCGCAATCATCGAAGTCAGCCCGATCTGCAGGTTGCTGCGATCCGAGATATAGCCGATCAGGACTGGCGAGAAGGCGTCGCCCAGCAAGTGAATAGTGAAGACGTTTACCGCCAGTGCGGTAGCGCGAATGCGCGCGCTGACGGAGTTCACCATTGCCGCATTCAGCGGGGCGGTGTTGAGCAGCAGGAAGAATTCGCCTACGAAGATCGCAGGGAACATGGCCGGACCGTGATTGAAGATGGCGATCATGATCGCCGGTATGGAGAGCACCATCCCGACGCCCGAGACGAGTTGATACGCGGCCGGCGTGCGCCGCAACAGCCGATCACCAAGCCAGCCGCCCAGGAGCGTAGCGACCGTCCCGGAGACGACGGTCATACTGCCGAAGTAAGTGTTCGCGCGATCCAGCGGCAGGTGCCGCATGCGCACCAGAAAGGTCGGCATCCACACTTGCAGTCCCCCGATGGCGAAGGTCATCATGGCGCCCGCCAGCGTGATGCTCCAATAAGCTTTGTTGCGCAATAATCCGCGCAGGGAGCTGCGCTCGAAGCTGTCGGCCAGGTGATCGCTGGCGCCGCGGGTCGGCTCCCGCAAGCCGAGCACCGCCGCGCCCAGCAGAAATCCTGGAAATGCGCAGATCAAGAAAGGTGACCGCCAGCCGTAGTGATGACCTAGATAGCCGCCGACGATATAGCCCAGCGCGCTGCCTACCGGCGTCGCCAGATAGAAAAATCCCATCACGCGGCCGCGAATGTTCTCCGGATACAAATCGGCGAGGAAAGCCGGTGATATCGCGACGAACGTCGCTTCGCCGATTCCCACAATCACGTGGCGCAGCAGCAGTTCGTGGTAGGTGTGGGTGACCGCGCTGAGCAGCGTGGCTGCGCTCCAGACGAACGCGCCAATCGCGATGATCCAGCGCCGCGAATAGCGATCGGCCAGCGGGGTGATCAGCGGCGCGGCCACCATGTAGCAGGCAAAAAATGCCGAAGTCAGGGCCCCGACCTGTTTGTCACTGAGCGAGAATTCGCGCTGTATAAGAGGCTGCACCGCGTACAGCACGTTGCGATCGATGTAGTTGAGAAAATTCAGCGCCGTGAGCAGCAACAGGGCGGCGGTGGCGCTGGTCCGGTAAGACATGCGATGCGCGGAGAATAACACGACGGACAGCGGCCAAGTGGTCAGTTGTCAGTCGCCAGTCTTGAAAAGTGATGGAATTCGATTCTTACGGCAGGCACTTCGAGTCGCCCAGGACACAGTCCCGCTTTGCGGGACGGAAGAGGAGATAGCCCAGCGCTTCAGCGCTGTTACGAAACCCAGTTCGTTGTTGCATCGGTGGAACAAACCGCCAGAAAACAGAGCGCCGCAGGCGCGTGCATGACAGTCCAGCACGGAGGTCGCCGCGGCGACCGGAGTGCTGGAGCCAAGCGGCAGAATTTCTCCAAGTCCCTCGGGGACGGCAGAGTTTCGTAACGGCCGCTTCAGCGCTGGGGGTCGGGATATTTGGAGTGGAGTGCCGTAGGCACGATAGAAGTGCAGGAGGGCCTCAGCCCGACGAGGGGTCAGCTTTCCATCCGTGTTGGAAGGTAAGTCGGGCTCCCGGCCTAGTGCACACAGTTCTACCGACAACTGACAACGGCTGTTTCAAAAATACTTTCGCATTCGGATTCGAGCGAATATGCTGTCAGAGCGTTTCCAGCACCAACTTTCGCGGAGGCTCAATGAAGCGCCTGCTGGCGTTCCTGCTCATCTCTCTCTGTTCTTGCGCTGCCTGGTCCCAAACTGCGACTGAAACCGCCACCACCACGCAAACCACGGCTCCGGCCGCGTCGCAACCGTCCGAACGTCTGTTTTTTCCCAAAGATTGGTACTGGGGATGGGCGGAGTTCGACTTGGCGCCGCCGCACAATGAGATTGATCCGAATCTCTGCGCCGCCGACGCCGGACAGTACGGCGGAATTAATTCCAAGTGCAACGCGTTCGCCCGCTGGCAGATTGCCGGCAGCGTTGAGCTGCGTCCCATTGGGCGGACCATTGCGCGCCGGCTGATGTTTTTCTACAACCCGAATTTCCTCTTCGGCCGCAACGTGCCGCAGACGCTCTACACGTGGTCGTTCGATGGCATTGGCATGGAGCTGGATTGGGGCGTGGGCGTCGACTTGCCGAAGCACTTCCAGTTCCGCTATACCAACCATCCGACGATCGTGCGCTTCGGCTCGCGCGACCAGCCGCTGGGACCAGCCTGGCTGGGTGCCAACGGCCCCTGGGGGCAGTACAACACCATCGGCATACGCAAGTATTTTGGGACGCGGCGGGAGGGGACGGATTGAAGCCGCCCCATCACCTCGTCCTGGAGACGAAGTGATTCTCTCCAACTTTTGGCGCTTTGTCGGTACCGAGATTCTGAAGAGTAATATTGCGATCCGCTCGCAACCACGACTTGAGATCACTTTCGAATACGAGCGGATTCGCCAGAGCCGTTTCCCACAGTGTGTCGTAGGAAACGGACTCTTGGCGTCTTAGCAGCTCAAAGACCTTGACTTTCGAGCGCTCAAGATAGCGGTCCCTGAGGCTGAGGTAGAACTTAGAGCCATAAGTATCCGGTCCAGCAAAAAGCTCGGACTGGCTGGTCCTTTGTTTCGCGTGTCTCAGCTTGGCTTCGGCTCGGGGGGGCTCCATTCTCGTCATCGCCCGTTTTTCGGCTTCTTTAAATTTCGCTAAACCCAAAAGGATTACGCGAGCCGTTGATCAAGCGGTAATGAGGCGTGTCGATGTTCGGCCTCAGGATGATCGCCGCACAAACGTACTGGTAACCCCCGACCTCCCGCAATCGCTCCGAGTAGATTTCGACCATTTCGTCATCGAGAGCCTGCCCATTTAAGCCTGAAAGCCTTTCACCGTAAGCTTCGGAGTCAAACAAGGAAGACAGATCCTGCGTTTTCTCAAACCGATGAAGATGCGAAGTCAGGAGATTGATCAAAACCTCGCTGCGGTCCAACCGGAGAAGAGGCTTGAGAGTCCTAATCGCTACTGCTTTCCATCCCTTTGGGTCAATAAAGCAGAATGAGAAGCTGTGTGGTGATGCTTTAACAAAAGCGGTGATTTCAGAAATTAGATCTTCGAATCGGCCTTGCTCGACCCGTACTTCAAAGCCCAACTCTTTCGCTCGATTAACGAATGACTTCAACTCTTGGTAAGCACGCGGGCTCTTCTCAACGAAAAAACATCTCATCACAACATGGCGACCGAAATGGGTATCCAGTTGATTCCGAGCCTTTTTCAGTTCTGAAAGAGCGATTCCAAAGGACGTATCCTCGTACTGCTCTGAAGCTGCCTTCCAAGGACCCGAGAAGCAATCAACGTATGTTATTGAGTCGTATCTTTGCCCAATGATATTGGCCAAGGCGGCCAGATAGTCTTTCAGCAGGTAATGCTTTACTAACGTTTGCTCGCGGCCTACATACCACTCGTCGGAGTCGCTCATGATGCGATCTGCACGAGTTCCAATTGTTTTAGTCTCTGAATGAACAGCCGCCTGTCATACTCTGAAACGACGGAAGGTCCAGAGTTGCTGGGCATGTCGTCGTAAGTACGCCCTCTTAGCAATCTGCCGTTTCGTGCTTTTCTGACGCCACCCCACTGCTTGAAGAAAAATCTAACTCCAAAGCGTCGACATTGGTCTCTTATACGGATCACCCACTCCTCAGACATGAGTCGAGCGCCAGGTCCGCTCTCCCCTCCCACTATCGCCCAGTCGATCCCGCTGAGGTCAATTGGCCCTAAGTCTTCCAGCAGAGGTTCTATAGACAGGAACTTGACCGCGCCTGTACTCGACTTCAACTCCCGAAGCCTGGGCATCCCGTGCTTTCGATTTTCAATACTGACTCCCCACCAGATATTCGGCGCACCCCCTGCAAAATTCAGCTTGCCGTTAAGGAGCTTCCGCATTCGCTCTGCTCTCTTCGTAAGCACTTGAAAAGTGTGCCAAGAAGCCAGGCACATTACCTCTGCAGTACGTAAAATAAAGTCGTCCGGCACCTCGTCCTGGAACAAGTCACTCATCGAGTTAACAAAAATCATTCGTGGTCGCACCCACCTGAGCGGTTCCGTGAGCTTCTCCGGAACCAGTCGTACATCAAACCCCTGTTCGTATGGGTGGCCCGGGACGCCACGGAAGCGCTCTGCAAATAGCTCGGCGTAACAGTGTTTACAACCAGGACTGATCTTCCTGCAGCCCCGCACGGGATTCCAAGTAGCGTCTGTCCACTCGATTTTGGAGGTGCTGCTCATGGCGAATAAATAGCGAAAGGTTATAACACTCCCTTCCAATTAGCCAATGGAATTCTTTCGACCCCTCGTTACTCTTCGGGAACACCATATGGGACCGCGACGCGGTTCGTGGCGCTAATCTATTGCAGGTCGTCCGCCCACATTGGTCAACGTTGCGAGTCTTCCCGTTCGCGCTCCTCTTTCCTGAACTCTTCGAAGTCCTTCATGAGGTCGCCGCCAGCAGCGCCCTTAAGTTTCCTCCAATCGGGAGGCGGTTCGAGCGTCGCGCTCTTGCTCTCGATTAGCCACTTCACCCGCTCGACGAACGCCTCCGCCTTTACCGAGCCTTCCGCTTTTTCCTGGCCGCGGACGCGCACGTTTACCTCGCCGGATTCCATCTCCTTATCCCCGACCACGAGCTGGAATGGGACTTTCTGCATGGCGTGCTCGCGGATTTTGGCGTTCATCTTTTCGTTGCGCAGATCGACATGCACGCGCACGCCGGCGGCCTTGAGCTTATCGCCGACTTCGTTCGCATAGGCGTGGTGCTTCTCGCCGATGGGAATGACGACCACCTGCGTCGGTGACAGCCACACCGGGAACGCTCCGGCGTAGTGTTCGATGAGCACGCCGAAGAAGCGCTCTTCTGAACCGTATAGCGCGCGGTGAACCATGAGCGGCTGATGGCGCTTGCCATCCTCGCCGACGTACTCCAAGCCGAAACGCTCGGGCAGCGTGAAGTCGAACTGCACGGTGGAAAGCTGCCACAGGCGGCCAATCGCGTCCACCAGCTTGATATCGATCTTCGGCCCGTAAAACGCGGCCTCGCCGGGAATGGTTTTGTAGTCGATGTTGCGCCGCTTCAGCGCCTGCTCCAGCGAGCGTTGCGCCAGCTCCCACTGATCGTCGCGGCCAGCGTAGGTCTTGCGGTCATTCGGGTCCCACGTCGAAAGCTCCACCTGGAACTGCTCGAAGCCGTAAGTGTGCAACGTGGCGAGCGCGAAATCGATGCAGCCGACCACTTCGTCCTCAATCTGCTCCGGAGTGCAGAAGATGTGCGCGTCGTCCTGGGTGAAGCCGCGCACGCGCAGCAGGCCGTGCATTACGCCGGAGCGCTCGTAGCGATAGACAGTGCCGAGCTCGCCCAGCCGCACCGGCAGGTCGCGATACGACTTCAGCGAGTCCTTGTAGATGAGGATGTGGAACGGACAATTCATCGGCTTCATGCGATAGCTCGCATCGTCCAGTTCCATGGGCGTGAACATATTGTCCGCGTAGTAGCCCTCGTGGCCGGAGGTCTTCCACAAATCGACGCGCGCCACGTGCGGCGTATAGACCAGCGAGTAGCCGCGCTTCAGGTACTCGTTGCGCATCCAGTCTTCCATCTCCTTGCGGATGAGGCCGCCCTTGGGATGCCAGAAGATGAGCCCCGGCCCGGCGAGCTCCTGAATGGAAAACAGGTCGAGCTGCTTGCCCAGCACGCGATGGTCGCGCTTCTTCGCCTCTTCCTGTTTGTGCAGGTAGTCGTCGAGATCCTTCTTGCTGAAGAATGAGGTGCCGTAGATACGCTGGAGCTGCTGGTTCTTCTCGTCGCCGAGCCAATACGCGCCCGCGATATTGAGCAGCTTGAACGCCTTGATGCGCCCGGTGGACGGGATGTGCGGCCCGCGGCAGAAGTCGGTGAACTTGCCGGTTTTATAAATCGATATCGTCTCGTCGGGCGCGGTGAACTGCTCGATGAAGTGGCACTTCATGAAGTCGCCTTCCGACTGGAAGCGCTCCAGGCCCTCCTGGCGCGGCAGAAACTCGCGCGCGTACGGAAGGTCCTGCTTCACCAGCTCCTGCATCTTCTTCTCGATGGCTTCGAGGTCTTCGGGAGTGAACGGCTTCTCACGATAGAAGTCGTAGAAGAAGCCGGACTCGGTCGCGGGACCGTGTCCGAGCTTGGTCTCGGGGAAGAGCTCGAGGACAGCGGCGGCCATCAGGTGCGCCGACGAGTGACGATAGACTTCCAGAGCTTCGGGATCGCGATCGGTGAGGATGCGCAGCTCAGCATCCTGCTCCAGCGGACGCGCGAGATCGACCAGGCGCGGACCGTCAGCGGCAGGAGCGTGCGCCGACGCGGGAGCAGCTGCGGCCGGGCCGCTGGTTTCTGCAGGCGGGCGATGGCCATTACCGCCGCCATTCGGCGCCAGCGGCGTGATCTGCGCGGCCAGTGCGGCGTCGGCCAGGCGCGGGCTGATGCTCTTGGCGATGTCGAGGGCGGAGGTCCCGCGCGGCACCTCTTTGACGCTGCCGTCGGGCAATTTCACATGAATGGTTTCAGCCATAATGACAAACCTATACCGTTTCAGGTAGAGCGGACCTTCAGTCCGCGTCATAGATACAAATTGATTCACTTCAGGCGCTGAGATTCGTGCGAATCTAAGCGCCTCAAGCCCATACCCACAGTGCCGCGGCACGCAAGCCTGAAGGCCGGCTTTACCCGAAATTCCGAGTTTATCGGAGGGGAGTAGCGCGGAGCAATTTTGCGCGCTCGAATCGCGCTACAGGGATGTTCGTGTGTGAGAGCGCGCTTCCACGACAGCCGATCCGACGAGCGCGACGGAGCCGGCGAGGATCGCAATAGGAATGGCGATATGTCGGTAGGCGTTAGTCATATCGATCTGGACTCCCTTAATCATGCCATAAACCACCGTGCCGACGATACCGCAAAACAGCCCGACGGCCATGCCGCCCGCCGTAAACAGCAACGTCGCGAAGAGCACACGGAGGACGGAGGCCGCAACAATAGAACCTCGATTGGGCTCGCGCCGAGGATCGAGTGCTGGAGAACTTGAAGCCATCACGAACATTCTAGCGCGCAACGACCGCCAGCAACACCGGAAATCGGGAATTGCTGTCGCGGGCTGCCCGCGTACTCGGATGATCACTCCGACCGGAAAGCGTTCTCGTTGACGTCGGGAATTCCAGGCGAGTGCAGTTGCGGAAACCCTTACCAGAGGGAGGAGAAACCATGGCTACCCGCGAACTGAATCCCACGGGACTGCAGCCCCCGCCCGGCGAGACTCTAATGAGCTTTGAAGAAGCTATCGATGTGCTGTCGCGGGACGAGCGTTTCAAAGCCACCGCTTACGCGATGAACACGCTGCTGGTGCAGAAGGGAGTCTACTCGCCGGACGAATTCGAATTCCACTTTCTGCAGTGGGCGCAAAAGGAATTTCGAAAGCAGATTAAGCAGTAGGACGCTTCTTATCTTTAGCTGTAAATCTTCCCACTTGGGCATGTGACAGTGAGAGCTGGTGCACCGTTCGTGCGCGCCGATCTCGCACTGTGAACACTCGTCTGCACCAATAGTCGTGTTGCTGCGGTGATTCTTCTTTCGCTTTCGGAGGCATTGACCTTCCTGCAATTGCGCTTGCAATCTGCCCTGGAGAATATGCTACTCACACGATGCGCTTTGACAATGCCGAAACAGGTTAGGTGCTGAGTTTTTCTAGATCCTGCAGCTTGGCTTAGCGAAGCGAGGCGAGGCCAGATTCCGTATTACCGCTGCGTTACAATCAAGGTTCATGTCTTCGACATCCCAAGCTGTAACCCGGACCCCCGCCGAGGTGGTGCGGCTTGCCCCGGTCACGCAGGCCCCCAACGGCATCTGCTACTCGGTGATGGGCGAGGTGAACACCGGGACCGCTGACCTGGAGCGCATGGTGAACGCGGTGCCGCGCGCCATCGCCGCCGCGCTCAACCGTAAGGCCTACTACTTCGTCCCGCTCACGCTCAATATGGGCGAGGAGACGATGATCGCCGACCGCTACGACGTGCAGCTTTCCGACAGTGCTGTCTGCCATCGCAACCAGACGCTGGGCGATTCGCAGTGCGTCTTCATCTCCACCCGGCTGATGGAGGACAACTTCGCCATCGCCTTCGAGTTCTTCATCAACGTGGGCCACAACTTTGTGGACTGCGTCGGCGTCTCGCAGGAGTTCGCCGACCTGGTGTGGAAGCAGGTGGAAGGCCGGGCGCGCGGTGAGACCTCGCTCGACGCCTACGAGTTGCGCAAGGTGGCGACCACTAGCGGCCCTGAGGCGGAAAAGGCGCGACACGAGTATCTGCTGGCCGTCTTCTCCGACGCAATTGCCGTGTATTTGCTGTCGCTCTACCTGGACGTGGATTATCAGGACCTGCGCGAGCGCGACTATCCTCTGCTCAAGCCCGAGGCGCTCGCTGAGCGGCTGCGCAAAATCAACGAGCTGTTCCCGCCGAATCCCGGCTACGAGTTCGCGATCTACCATCGGCGCCGGCCGCAGTAAACATGCCGGCAGCCGCCATCGTCGTGAGCGGGCCTAGCCCTGCTGGTGCGGCAACAGTATCTCTGCGGCATCGGTTTGACGACGCGGCAAGAGCCAGCGGAACAGCGCCGTCGCGGCAAATGCCCCGCCCAATTGTGCCGCAACGAACGCCGGAACGTCGGCTGGCCGGATTCCGGCGAACGTATCAGTGACGCACCGGGCAAGAGTGACCGCCGGATTGGCGAATGAAGTTGACGCGGTAAACCAGTACGCCGCTGTGATGTATGCTCCAACCGCGAACGGAACGGCGGCGGCACGGATTCTGACGCAACCCCAAATCACACACAGCAGCCCTGCCGTCGCTATGAACTCGCTGAATGCTTGCGCGACCCCGCCGCGGGCGTGGCGTGATGCAGAAAACAGAGCCGCTCCGAACATCAGGTGCGCAGTCGCGACTCCGACGAATGCGCCGCAGGTCTGCGCGGCAACGTATCCCGGAACCTCGGGCCAGAGGACACCGCCTTGCCAGGCATCGGCCAGTGTCACTGCGGGGTTGAAGTGCGCACCTGAGATTGGCCCGAACGCCAAAATGAGCGCGACGAGTGCGGCGCCTGTGGCAATGGTGTTCGCCAGCAGAGCGATGGCCACGTTACCGCCGGCAAGTCGCTCACCCATGATTCCTGAGCCGACCACAGCGGCGAGAAGGAAGGCCGTTCCGAGGAACTCCGCCGTCAGCCGTCTTGCAAGTGACGCCGTCATTGGCGACCGATGCGGTCAATCTCTTTCCTGATCGCCAGCTTGTCGAGACTCGACAATGGCAAGCACAAGAACAGCCCGATTCTGCGCTCAAGCATCATAAACGCGTCACGATAGGCGCGCTCAATTTCGTTTGGCGTGCCCTGAACAGCGGCCGGATCGGGGACACCCCAATGGGCAGTCACGGGCTGGCCCGGCCAGACCGGGCATACTTCTTGCGCGGCGTTATCGCAAACAGTAAAAACAAAGTCCAATGTCACCGCTCCAGGTTTGGCAAACTCATCCCAGCTCTTACTGCGCAATTCTGTGGCCGGTACATGGGCAAGCTTTAGTTGCCTTAAGGCTTCTGGTCTGACCGTGCCGGTGGGATGGCTCCCAGCGCTGTACGCCGTAAACGTGGGACGTCCCTTAAAGTTCATGATCGCTTCGGCCATGATCGAACGGGCCGAGTTACCAGTGCACAGAAAGAGCACGTTGTAGTGTTGTTGCATGGCAGGACTCCGTGCCAGCTACTCTGCGCTTGTCGCATTCACAACGGCAGGCTTAGTCGCCCTTACGAATGCGCTCATGAACTTGCCGTCCACTTCAGGCGCGATGGCGTCCACGTCGATCCCCTCGCCGGTCAGGAAAGCCCGCGCGTCTTCGACGCTGTAAATGCGGGTCGGCTCGATATCGATCGCCTCAAACCCTGCTTCGGCAAGCTTCGAGCGATACTCAGAGTCTTGCAGTGCGCCGGCGATGCAACCAACCCAGAGCAACACGCTCCTGCGTATCTCCTCGGGGACGTCGCCATTTAGAACAACATCCGAGACCGCGAAGCGACCGCCGGGCTTCAGTACGCGGTAGGCTTCCCGTAACACGCGGCTTTTGTCTGCCGAGAGATTGATGACGCAATTCGAGATGATGACATCGACGGAGTTGTCGGGCAGCGGGATGTTCTCGATCTCGCCCTTGAGGAACTCGACATTCTCGACGCCCGCTTTGCGCCGGTTCTCGCGGGCGAGCGCCAGCATCTCGTCGGTCATATCCAGCCCGTATGCCTTGCCGGTTGGGCCAACTCGCTTCGCGGACAGCAGCACATCAATACCGCCGCCGGAGCCAAGGTCCAGCACGATCTCGCCTTCCTTAAGTTGGGCCAGCATCGTGGGATTACCGCAACCCAACGATGCCCGCAGGGCTGCTTCGGGTATCTGCCCCGCTTGTGCGGCATCGTAGAGGTTGGTGGTGATCGGGTCACAACATGCATCGACCGCGGCCGATGCCCCGCAGCAGGAACTGCCGCCGCTGTGGACGCGCAACGCAGCTTGCCCGTATCTCTCCTTAACCACGTCCTTAAGATTGTCGTTGCTCATACATGATCTCCTACTTGCACAGGGTTACAATTCGTTCGGGTTTGACCGCCTTATTACGTGTGCAGCATTCGGCGTAGAGGAACTTCAACAGCTCTTCCAGTGCAACGGTGTTTGCTGTGTACCACAGGAAAGTTCCTTCGCGCCGAACCTTTACGAGCTCTTCATTCTTCAGCTTCTCCAGATGGTGCGACAGCGTCGAACTGGGAATATCCAACTCATGGCCAATATCGCCCACCACCATGCCTTCGGGGTGTGCAGACAGAAGCAGGCGCATGATGCGCAGGCGTGGCTCTGTTCCCATCGCGGCGAGCATGTCGGCAAATTTCGTGATTTCCGGGAAATTGTTTCTTGGCACCGTCAGTCCGTTTCGCTCAAGAAACCTGCCGTCGCCGACGTAGTAATACAAGCAGACCTGCGGTAGTTCTTTCGCTAAAAGCTTTCCGGAACGTAGTCGGGAAGCAGCGCTTCAGGGTCTAAATAATCGCCGCTTTGCAGCTGGTTCACCCTAACCGTACTTCTACAATAATCGAAATAGTAATGCAAGAACTTTCCCGACAATGCGGTTTCGGTCTTTGAATCAGGAACCAGGCGGATCAGCGTTTCGGGGTTCAGGCGCTTTCGTCAGCAAGCTTAGGCTCGGGTCTGAGTTAGACGCAATCAACCAGCTGTTTTGCCTCTGCCGGCTCCAGGTACGCCGTGAAGTGGCGCAGGAATTGCGCCTCGTACGTGAGGCGCAGACCGCGGATCTGCTCGCGGCGCTTCCATACGGACAGGATCACTTCGATAACGTAATCGATGTGGCTTTGCGTATAGACGCGACGGGGGATGGCCAGGCGCACCAGGTCCCACTTCGCTGCTTTGCCGAACATCAGCGTGCCGATTTCGACCGAGCGGATGCCGCCCTCCAGATACAGCTCAGCCGCGAGCGCCACCCCGGGAAATTCCTCCAGCGGAATGTGCGGCAGGAAGGCGCGGGCGTCGAGATAGATAGCGTGTCCACCCGGCGGCTGCACGATGGGCACGCCTTCTTTCGTGATGTGGTCGCCGAGATACGCCGTCGAGGCGATGCGGTAGCGCAGGTAGTCCTCTTCGAGCGACTCTTGCACGCCGACAGCGATGGCTTCCAGGTCGCGGCCCGCGAGTCCGCCGTACGTCGGATAGCCCTCGGTCAGGATCAGCAGGTCTTTCTCCTGCGCAGCGAGGACGCCGTCGTTCGTGCACAGAAATCCGCCGATGTTCGCCATACCGTCTTTCTTGGCCGACATGGTGCAGCCGTCGCCCAGCGCGAACATCTCCTGCGCGATTTCCTTCGGCGTCTTGTGCTCGTAGCCCTGCTCGCGCAGCTTGATGAACCAGGCGTTCTCGGCGAAGCGGCAGGCGTCGAAGTAGAGCGGGATGCCGTGGGTGCGGCAGACGGCGCTGACGGCGCGCGCGTTCTCCATCGAGACCGGCTGGCCGCCCCCGGAGTTGTTGGTGATGGTGAGCATCACCAGCGGAATGCGCTCGCGGCCGACGCGCGCAATCAGCTCTTCCAGCGCGGCTACGTCCATGTTGCCCTTGAACGGATGCCACTTGGCGGGCTGGCTCGCCTCGGCGATGGGCAGGTCAACCGCCTCGGCGCCGAGGAACTCGATGTTGGCCCGCGTGGTGTCGAAGTGCGTGTTATTGGGGACGATGTCGCTGGTCTTGCACGCGCAACTGAACAGGATGCGCTCGGCAGCGCGGCCCTGGTGCGTAGGGATCACATGCTTGTAGCCGAAGATGTCCTGAACGGAATCGCGGAAGCGGACGAAGCTGCGGCTGCCGGCGTAGCTCTCATCGCCCTGCATGATGGCCGCCCACTGCCCGGTGGACATGGCGCCGGTACCGGAGTCGGTCAGCAGGTCGATGAGCACGTCATCGGCAGGCAGCAGAAACAGATTGTAGTGCGCCGTGCGCAGGAGCTCTTCGCGCTGCACGCGCGTGGTCCTGCGAATGGGTTCGACGCTCTTGATGCGAAACGGTTCAATGATGGTGATGGTGGGCATGGCGGCTTCCCCTTCCACCCCAACAAGGCAAAATCGGCCTTGTTGGGGACCCCGGAGTAAGCTCCATGCTCGCGCTTTGGAACGCCGACCGCAGTGATAGGGGTCACAGGAGACGGGGGGTGCTCACGGAGCCGCACGGGTGGCGGACGGCTTTATAGCTCTGCAAATGCAAGTGATATTCAGGCCGGCTTTAGCCACCGAGGTAAAGATTTAATGTGGTCACCCAAGCGGCAAAAGCCGTCCCGTTAAGGCTTTCCCCAGGCTTGAAAAACCGGTGCCGATCCCACGTTCGGAGAGCCGCTTCAGGAAGATCAGAGTTCCTCGTTCTTTTCCACTCCAGCGGTTACACGACGCCGGTCCAACATAAAAATATAAGCTCAGGTTTCCGATAGCCACGAACCACCATCTCACAACTGGCGGCAGCTTTTTAAAGTCACACTGTTCGATCTAAATCCTGACCCTGAAAGTGAGCTTAACGCCGCAAGCCATTTCCGCGTCAGCAGTCGGTACGCGAACGAAAGCTCACTATCGCCTGGAAGACCTGGGAGTCGAAAAGTCGAGAAGCGGGAAGCAACAGAAATGGGACCCGGCACAACTAAACACACACGGAAGAGGTCATCGACATGCCTTTGCTCCAAGTCGTAATTGTTCTCATCGTAGTGGGCGTTCTTTTGTGGCTGGTGAATCGCTATATTCCTATGCAATCAACGATCAAGTCGATCCTCAACGCGGTTGTAGTCATCGCGGTCGTCATTTGGATTCTGAACTTGTTTGGACTTTTCCAGGCTTTCTCCAACGTTCATGTCGGCAAGTGAGCGCTGCCTGCCTTCCTATATGGCGGAAAACGAACGAGGGTGCGTAATCGCTTGGAGGATGGCGAATCGATGCCGTTCGATTGTACTTCTCGCTCTGCTAGGAACGTTATGGATGTGGTCCTATTCATTAAACGCGCAAGAATTAACCGGGAGCCCGCCGAAACTGGACTTAATTCTGAATGCTTTGGAGAGAGCCGAGGAGCAGAACCCTGCCCTCTCGCAGCCTTACGAAGTGACACGGCAATATAATGTATTTCGAGGCGACGATCCCAAGCCTTACTCGGAAGTAACCGCTCATATCAGCTTTGTTCCCCCCGACATCAAAACCTTCAAAATCACCGACGACCAGGGTGGCGCGAAAGGTATCAAGATCGTAGATGGCATTTTGGACCAGGAAATAGCTTCTGCCAAGACAGGACATAAAGGCGACATCAGCCGATCCAACTATGACTTCGTTTTTGTGGCCGAGCAAGATTTCGGAGAGACTCCAGAGTACATTCTGCACATCACTCCAAAACGTAAGGAAGCGGGCCTCTTCCTCGGCGAAATCTGGGTGGATGCCAAGACTTACCACATTCGGCAACTCGTCGGAGTTCCGGTCAAGAGTCCCTCTTTCTGGATCACGGATCTCCACATCATCGTCCAATTTGCCGCGGTGAACGGCATGTGGATACCCGTTTTTGTGCATGCCATCGCGACGGTCCGCTTCTTCGGCATTTGTACTCTTTCAGGTCGCAACATAGAGCCCCCAATCGCCGATTCAGGCGCATTGGACCACAATCTTCACCTTCTTCTGCTGCCATTCCCGCCGTTACCAGTGCCAATGTGAATGTCGGTGAGGCACTGCCTGAGCCGAAAAACACAGCTTTATTGGCACGCCTGAAGGCGTGCTCCACCCATTGGTTAACGTCTAGCTGCGCTGACGCGACTTGGCGGCTTTGTGCGCCAGATGATTGGCTTCGCGGTTGTTTTCGCGCGGAATGTAGGCGATGGAGAACTCGACGCCGCGGGCTAGCTTGCGGCAGGTCCAGTTCAGCGAGTGCAGACGCGGGCTGCGGCAAGCGTATTCGCCGGTCATCTGTTTGACCATGACCTGGGAGTCGGAGAAGACGTGCAAGGCGCGAGCGTTCACGGCGACGGCGTGCTGCAAGGCTTCCAGAAGGGCCAGATATTCGGCAACGTTGTTGTCCTGATGCCCAATCCACTTGGCGATGCGGACGGTTTCGCCCTCAGCGGCTTCAATAACGACGCCAATCCCCGAGGGTCCGGGGTTTCCGTGCGATCCGCCGTCGACATAGGCTACAAGATCAGGCATTCGCTCTCTTCTCAAGATGCGGCACAACGCGGCTTTCGTCAAGAACCGCTATGGTTCCTGCGGATTTTCTACACTTTGGATGCGGCGTTGCTGTGAATAAAGTGTGAACCAGCGTTGAATATCGACCGCGGGCATTCGGGAACCCCGCTGAATTGTGCCGTTTGCGAAAATAAATACTCACACCGAAATTAGTTGCCATTGCACAAACCTTGGGCGTTGACATTTTCTCGTCATCCGGTAGATTGAGTTTCGTTGACGGCAGAAAAGGACAGCAACTAAAAGCAGCTGCTCCGAAGTAAGCTGAGTGATCGGTTCGATCCGGGTGACCGGACGCAACCGCCGGACCCGAAAAAACCGACTGCGCTGCGAGGTGTCAGCCGGGGTCCGGAACCGCGAAAGCGGTGGTCGCGCAGAGGCCGTGCGGTGCACGTATCCACGTCGTTGGCTCTCTCGCAGGAGCTGGCGTCCGGAGCGTAACCAAGGCTCTGCTTCTTGTCGACGGCAGAAAAGGACGGCAACTAAAAGCAGCCGCTCTGAAGTAAGCTGGGTGATCGGTTCGATCCGGGAGACCGGAACAACCGCCAAACCCGAAAAAACCGACTGCGTTGCGAGATGTCAGCCGGGGTTCGGAGCCGCGAAAGCGGTGATTGCTCAAGGGCTGTGACGGTACATGCTTCCACGCCGGGGACTCCCTCGCAGGAGTTAGCGGCTAGAGCATAACCAAAGTCACAGCCTTTTCCTATTTCCGCAGAGCCAGTCTTCAGACTGGCATTCTAACGGTCTGCCTGAATTCAAACGGCGTGAAATGGTCGTTGCCATGACCATCTCACGCCGTTAACACTTTCCAGGCTCTTCGCACGCGGCGCGGAAGCGCCGCACTACACTACCAAGCCCTCACTGTTATCTTGTCGACCCACTCGGAATAGTTCTGCTGGTTGTAATCGCCGTCGAGTCTCAATCCGCCGGCGATTGCGCCCACAATCAGGAACGGCTCCCGGCCATTCGCTACGGCCTCGGGCAGGGGAGTGTCCGGCGATTCGTGCGACAGATCCTCTTCGCACGCGAAAAAGCGCAGAAAGGGCCGGCGCTGCTGCGTGACGTGGTCGCGGATAGTGCCGCGCAGCATGGGGTAGCGAGCTTCCAGGGCGTCGAGCACCGACCGCTGCGTTATCGCGCCCTCGATTTCAAGCTGTACCTCGCCCTTGATGCCCGCCAGCGTGCGGAGGTGCTGCGGAATCGCTACGCGAATCATGGCAGTGTCTGCACCTCGACCGAGAGCACGGCAGGAAGATCGCGAACGATCGGCGACCAGGTATCGCCTGCGTCGGGCGAACAATAGACCTGCCCGCCGGTAGTGCCGAAATACACGCCGCAGGAATCGAGCGAATCGATGGACATGGCATCGCGCAGCACGTTGACGTAGCAGTCGCTCTGCGGCAGGCCCTTGGTCAGTGCCTCCCACTCGTTGCCACCGCTTCGGCTACGGTAAACGCGCAACTTGCCCTCCGGCGTAAAGTGCTCGCTGTCGCTCTTGATCGGCACGACGTAGATCGTCTCCGGCTCGTGCGCGTGCACGTCGATAACGAAGCCGAAATCGGTCGGCAGGTTCCCGCTGACCTCGCGCCAGTTGTCGCCCGCGTCGTCGCTGCGCATCACGTCCCAATGCTTCTGCATGAAAAGCACATCCGGCCGCGACGGATGCATGGCGACATGATGTACGCAGTGTCCGACCTCCGCATCTTCCTTGGGCATAAACTGCGAGCGCAGGCCGCGGTTGATCGGCTTCCAGGTCTGGCCGCCATCGTCGGTGCGGAATGCGCCTGCGGCGGAGATGGCGATGTACATCCGGCCGGGATCGCTGCGATCGAGAATGATGGTGTGCAGGCACATACCGCCCGCGCCCGGCTGCCAATATGGGCCGGTGCCGTGCCCGCGCAGGGCCGGCATCTCCTGCCAGCTCCGGGCGCCGTCGCTGGAGCGGAAGATGGCCGCATCTTCGATGCCTGCGTAAACGGTGTCAGGATCGGTCAGCGAAGGCTCCAGGTGCCAGACGCGCTTGAACACCCACGGCTTTTGCGTGCCGTCGTAAAACTGGTGCGTAGTGAGCGGTGCGCCGGTTTCCGCTGAGGTGTCGTACACGAACTTGTTGCTCTCACCGATGGGCCAACCCTCAGGCGATTTCCCCAGCCCACCGCCAGGAGTCTCCCAGGTTTTGCCGCCGTCGCTGGAGCGCTGGATGACCTGTCCGGACCAGCTGCTCGTCTGCGAGGCGAAGATGCGGTCCGGGTCGGCGGGCGAGCCCTTCATGTGATAGACCTCCCAGCCCGCGAAAAGCGGCCCGCTGACGCTCCAGTTTTGCCGCTTGCCATCCGACTCCAAAATGAAGGCGCCCTTGTGTGTACCAACCAGCACGCGTACTTTGCTCATCGTGACTTCACTCCTCCCATTGCATTTGGCAATTCTGTACTTAGCACTTAGCATTTAGCCAAAGCGACGAATGGAGACAACCAACGAAACGCGTTGCCTTCGCTTCGCTAAATGCTAAGTGCTAACTGCTAGTCGCTACATGACCGGCGCCGGTGTTCCGTCCGACCATTTCCCGACCGGAATCACCCACACGTCGATGGGCTCAGCGTCTTTGAACTGGGGATTCAGTATGACGGGAGAGTTAGGAAGATCGGCTCCCCATTCTTTAGGATCCATGTGGGGCGTGTAGATCATCACGTGGGCGAGGTTGCCGCCGCTCGCGGTCAGACATCCCTGCTTTGACATCATGTAGCTCATCGAGCCCGGCTCCAGCGGGGGCAGCTCCTTCTTGTCGTAGGCTTCCTTGTTGGCGGCGATGATCTGGGCTTCGGATTTACCCGCCAAAGCCATCCCCGTCCTCTTAAAGGTGACCGGCAGAATGGATCGCGCCGCCGGAGGATTGAAGCAAACTGGTCCACGCAGCTTGGGGTTCCAGAACGTCGGAGAGTTGTCGGGTGACATCCACGCCCGCTCCACGATGCAGACGAAACCGTTCTTGCCTTTAACCGCGGTCACGTAGCCATGCTCGCTAAGGACCATGACCGTTGCGTCGCGCGATATTTCTTCCGGCGCCGCGCTACGCGCCATGGCGATTTCGGTATCGCGGTTGTCGAGATAGAGATGAAGCGGCGCCATGCTGGTGTACTGCGGCTTGGCATCCGGCGCCGCTGCTCCGTAAGCCGGCGTCAGCCCAGCAACCAGCATCAGGATTACCGATGCGCTCACCATTGCCATTGTTACTCTCACTGTCTTTTCCATAACCACCTCACATAGGAATTCAAACCTTGGCTCCTTTGGCCAAGGGGATTTCAGTCGGCTTGATATGCGAGCATCACCACTCCCGACTGGAATGATTTTGTGCCCACTAGTTTGAGATTCACTCTTTCGCTGATTTGCTGAAACAGCGGATTGCCCCTGCCCAGGACGATTGGGGTGAGATAGACGCGACATTCGTCGACCAGGCCGCGCTCCAGCAGCAACGAAGCCAGCTTGCCGCTGCCGAGTACGACCATGTCGCCGCCCGCTTGCTGCTTCAGCCGTAAAGCTTCTTCGCCGATGTCGCCATTCACCACGCGCGTGTTGTTCCAGTCGGCGCTCCCGAGCGTCGACGAGAAAACGATTTTCGGCAGGCTGTTCATCTTGTCGGAGATCGGATCAGGCGGCGCGAAGGTCCAGTAGGCCTTCATCATCTCGTAGGTCGTGCGGCCGAACAGTAGGGTGTCAACGGAATTCAGGAGCGCGACGGAATCGTCGAACTGCTCCTGGTCGAAGCCGAACCAGTCAATCTCCTTATTCAGCCCTTCGAAGAAGCCATCCAGGCTCATGTGGTTCTTGACCAGGAGGCGTCGCATGCCAGTCCTTCTGCGGTAATGAACTACGGCCATAGCCACTGTCCTGACTTCGCCTGTAGCGGCCGCGAATCGCGTTCCTGCCAGCGCCGCCGCACCTCGGCGAGAATCTCCGAGCGATGCTGCGCCAGGCGCTCAATCACCGCGCATGGCGCTCCTGTATTCTCATGTTGCGCGCCCCAGACCAGCAATTCCATAAGCACGGGCGCAAGGTCGATTCCCTTCTCCGTCAGGCGATAGTTGATGCGCCGCCCGTCCGTCCGCTGGGCCTCGCCCCGGATGATCCCCGCCGCTTTCAGCCTGCGCAGGCGTTGTGACAAAATGTTGGTCGCAATTCCCTCGCCCGAGTTCTGGAAATCCTTGAACGTGCGGAAGCCTCGGATCATCATGTCGCGCACAATCAGCAGTGACCAACGGTCGCCAAACGCTTCCAGCGAGGCACTCACCGGACATCCGGACCGGTGCTTCGACTTCGCCGTCCCTCGCATTTTCTGAGCAAGCTAGCAAAATTAACTTGCATAATGCAAGTCACTTTGGGATGGTTTGCATGTTTCTTGCGGCAAGGCGCAGTCGCATGCCGCAAGCAGCTTATTGCGCCAACTCCGCGATCTCGTCGACTGAATCTGGCGGCTGAGATGCGCGGCAACAGCTTGGTGCTAGCGGCCTCGAAATCGGACACCCGCCCAGCTATCTGCGAATCTGTATCAACATGCCGACCAAAGTTGATCGCCGCACCGTAGACCTGTCGCAATATCCCAACCTGGTCGTTGTCTATCTGGGAATGCGGGTGAATCGACTCACGGGACTGAAGACGCTGTTCGGCTTTGGGCCGAAGATCGCGGCCTCCGCGGACGCGCAGCCGAAAGGCCTCCTGGCGCACGAGGTGTTTCTCTTCTCATTGTTTCCGGCACATGCCGGTATACGGCAATACTGGCGCGACATGGAGTCGCTGCTGGCGTGGACGCGCTCGGAGCCGCATCGCGAATGGTGGAAATCCTTTCTGCGCGATTCCGGGGGCACGGGCTTCTGGCACGAAACCTACCTCATAACCGGCGGCATGGAAGCCATCTACGACGACGTGCCTGAGCCGATAGGCTTTATGAAATTCGCGCCGGTTGTGACCGCGCGCGGCCCCATGTTCGGCGCCGGCGCCCGCGCGCACCAAGCCGCCAGCGGCGAGCCCGTGCTGTCGGAATCGGAGCTGTACGAAACCTAAGTGCTTACAGCCGGCGGTGCCCCAGGTTCGCGTCCTTCTTTGGGACGCTAACCTGGCCCACGTTAGCCCAAGAAAAGGCGAACGTGGGGCACCAATCTCCTGCCCCCCGAGGCGTATAATTCAATCGTCTCCCTACGCAATCACATCATGCTGTGACGAGACACAGGCGGCATCCGCCGAGCGGAGCTGCACTGGAGGAAATCGTGAGCATTACCACCGGCGACTTCCGCGCCAAGATCACCGCTTCCACTCTCCTCGACAAGAAACAACGCCACGAGATCATCACCTGCCTCACGGCCTATGACTACGCCGGCGCGCGCCTGGTCGACGAGGCCGGCATTGACATGGCCCTCGTGGGCGACTCGCTGGGTATGGTGATGCTGGGCTACGAGAACACCCTGCCGGTCACCATGCAAGAGATGCTGCATCACACGCGCGCCGTACGCCGCGGGGTGAAGCGCGCCTTCCTGGTCGCCGACATGCCATTCGCCTCGTTTCACATCAGCCAGCGCGACTCGCTGCGCAACGCCGCGCGCTTCATCAAAGACGCGGGCGCGGAGGCGGTGAAGATCGAAGGCGGCGAGAAGCGCGCGCGCCTCATCGCGCGCCTGGTTGACGCGGAGATTCCCGTCGTCGGCCACATCGGGTTGACGCCGCAATCCGTCCACGCCATGGGCGGCTACAAGGTGCAAGGCAAAACCCTGCAGGCCGTCGAACAACTTATGCACGATGCGCTGGCGGTGGAGCGTGCCGGGGCCTGCTGCATCGTGCTGGAAGGGATTCCGCGCGAGGTCGCGGCCATGATCACGCGCGAACTCGAGGTGCCCACCATCGGCATCGGCGCCGGTCCGGAGTGCGACGGCCAGGTCCTGGTCTTTCACGATCTGCTCGGTTTGACCTTCGCGCCTCCCGCCAAATTCGTGCGTCGCTACGCCGACCTGGGCTCGGTGATTGCGAATGCGCTGCTGGCCTTCAAAGATGACGTAAAAACGGGCGGCTATCCCTCCGACGCTGAGTCGTATCACCTGCCCAAGGAAACGCTGTCCGCGCTCGAGACCATCGCCCAGCGCAAGCGCGCCGTGCAAGTATAGAAACATGCGGCTAGCGTCTCGCGGGGCAACTTACATCCTGATTGCGTTGAGCACTCTGTCCTTAGCCTTCGGGCAAAGCTCTGCTCCTGCTCATCGAGCACCGGCTCCGTCGAAAAAGTATTGCCATCCGAGCGCCGGGTTTTGCTTCCGTTATCCAGGCACATGGACCGAACTTGGCGAAGTGTTCAACGGCAACGGCGTGGTGATCGCGCCGGAACAGAAGGGCGATCGCGCGCTGTGGGATGCGATCACCGTGGCTCTGGTCGCGCCCTCAAGCGAGAGCAGCGACGCCCTCAATAACGTCATCGAGCACACAACCGCCGCCATGCACGAGGCCGGACAGAATTTCGAGACGCTACAGCGCCGGGAGCTTACCGTCGATCACGATCCCGCGCAGATGCTGAAGACGCGTTATCGCGAGAACTCCACCGGGCACGACTGGATTGAAGAACTGGTCTTCATCCAAGGCGCGGAGAACGAGATCTACTCCGTCGCGCTTAGGTGCGCACCCGAGCATTTGACGCGATTGGAACCCGCATTGAAGGAGGTACTGGCAAGCTGGAGCGTGCCCGAACCGCAGCCTCAAACGCCGGCTGAGAGCGCGCCAGGCAATCTACCTAGTTCTCCCTCGTCACCGCCGCAAGGCTCACAGCCTCAGGAACGGCCGTGAAGCAGATACCAACCGTAGCTGCGATGAAAGCAGCGTGCCGGCAGATCACAAAGTCAGGCAAGACGCTGGGCTTCGTGCCCACGATGGGCGCGCTGCACGAAGGACATTTTTCCCTGGTTCGGGCCAGCCGCGCCCGCTGCGATGTAACTGCGGTGTCGATATTCGTCAACCCGCTGCAGTTTGGGCCTACCGAGGATCTGGACAAATATCCGCGACAACTGGAGCGCGATGCGGCGATGTTGGAGAAGCTCGGAGTGGAGCTGCTGTTCGTGCCCACTGCGGACGAGATGTACGGTACCCAGGTAAGCGTCCAAAAGAAGGACGCGAACCTGGGGCACCCACGCAGCGCGGAACAAGCGAAAACATATGTCATCGTCGAAGGTTTGAGCGACAAGCTGGATGGCGCGTCGCGGCCGGGACATTTTCGCGGAGTGGCAACGGTGGTGGCCAAGCTGTTCGAGATCGTGCGGCCGGACCATGCCTTCTTCGGGCAAAAAGATGCCGTGCAGGTTACGGTGCTGCGCCGGATGGTGCGCGACCTCGACCTGGATGTCGAGATAGTGGTCTGCCCAATCGTGCGCGAACCGGATGGACTGGCGATGAGTTCGCGCAACGTCTATCTCACCGCAGAGGAGCGGCGGCAGGCGTTGGTCTTGCATCGCGCGCTGATGCGGGTGCAGACTGGCGTTGATCGCGGCGAGCGCGATGCGGAGAAGTTGCGGGAGATTGGCCTGGGCGTTATTGGCGAGGAGCCTGGCGCGCGGCTGGATTATTTCGCCATCGTCGATCCCGAAACGTTAGACCCGATCGCCGACGTCGCACGCGGAGCGCTAGTTGCCGTCGCGGCCTACTTCGGCAACACACGCTTGATCGACAATATCGTCTTGGCTCCCGCTTAGGTTTATTCCCCGTCCGTCGAATAGAATCGAGGTTTACTGAAACTGGAAACTCGAAACTTGAAACTCCTCATTACCGCAATCATTTCCCTTATGACGACCACCGCAATGGCGCAGCAACCGCTTACCTCCTCCCCAACAACCGCAAGATCGGCGGTGGTCGGGGACCCCGGCGCCGTTCCGCAAGCCATCACCGATCCCACTAAGCTCGAGAGCAAGACTGTGCCCGACATGCAAATCTTCTCCGTCGAGAAGCTGTACATGACCCGCGCGATCGGCGGCTCGACGTGGTCGCCCGACGGCAAACAAGTAGCCTTCGTCGCGAATATCAGCGGGCGCGACAACCTTTGGCTGGTACCGGCTACAGGAGGCTGGCCGACGCAGTTGACCATCAGTGATCAGCGCCAGACACACCCGGCATGGTCGCCCGACGGCAACTGGATCGCCTACAGTTCCGACCATGATGGCGACGAGCAGTGGGACATCTTTCTGGTCTCGCCGAAGAGCGGCGAGGTGACGAACCTGACGCTTTCGCCGGAGTCGTCCGAAATCGAGCCGGCGTGGTCGCCCGACGGTAAACAGCTCGCCTATGCTACCAAACCGAAAACCGGGTCGAGTTACGAACTCGAGATGATCGACATTGTTACGCGCCATGTGACTCATCTGACCAGGAGCACGCCGAAAGAGTTGAGCAACAGCAATCCGCTCTTCTCGCGCGACGGCAAGTTCATCTGCTACACGCAGTCGCATGCGACCGGCAAGGACGCCAACATCTTCCTGGTCGATTTGTCCAGCGGCCAGAGCACCAACCTGACGCCGCATGAAGGCCGGAAAAATTATTTCGCCGCCGACATATCGCCCGATGGCAAGAGCGTGCTCATCACCTCAGACGCGCACAACGGGTACGACGATGTGGGACTGCTGGATATCGCGACAAAGAAGATCGACTGGCTCACGGACGAAAAATGGGAGCTCAGCGCCGGCAGTTTCGCGCCCGATGGCAAGTCGCTTACCTGGACGGCGAACGTCGACGGCAGGACGAGTATCTACGCCTACGAGCTTGCGACACGTCATGCACAGGTGTTGCCCATCGAGCCGGGCGTTAACTCGTTGGGCGGCAATCCCAACCCGTATACGCGCGACGGATCGCGGCTGATGTACTTTCATAACGGGGCGAATGCTCCCCGCGACATGTGGGTGTATGACATAGCGTCGAAGCGGTCGCAGCAGATCACGCATGCGCTGGTCGGTGGTCTGCGCAGCGCCGACATGGTCGAACCGTATCTGGTGCGCTACCCCAGTCGCGATGGGAAATGGACGATCTCGGCCTTCGCTTATGTCCCCAATAACATCCAGCGCAATGGCAAGTTTCCGGCGATTGTTTACATCCATGGCGGCCCGGCGGTGCAATCGATTGATTCGTTCAACCGCTTCATCCAGTACATCGTGAACCAGGGATATCTGGTGATCGCGCCGAATTATCGCGGCTCGACCGGCTATGGCAAAGCGTTCAATGACGCGAATATGGGCGACGCCGGCGGACAGGAATTGAACGACGTGCTCGATGCGGCCGAGTGGATCAAGAAGAGCGGCTTTGTCGATCCCAAGAAGCTGATTGTGATGGGCGGCAGCTACGGCGGCTATCTCAGCATGATGGCCGTGACCAAGGCGCCGGATATGTGGGCCGCGGGTGTGCCGATTGTGCCGTTCGTGAACTGGTTCACCGAGATCGCCAATGAAGACCCGAGCTTGCGCGAATACGATTTGGCGACCATGGGCGATCCGGTGAAGAACAAGGCGCTCTACGAAGACCGTTCGCCCGTCAACTTCGTCGATCAGATCAAGGCGCCGCTGCTGCTACTGGCGGGAGGCAACGATCCGCGTTGTCCGCCGGAGGAGTCACAGCAAGTCGCCGATGCGGTGAAGAAGCGCGGCGGGACGGTGCAGTTGAAGATCTACCAGGATGAGGGGCACGGCTTCGCGCGGGTGGAGAACCAGATCGATGCCTATCAGCGGGTCTCCGACTTTCTAAAGGTGCACGTGCCCTCGCCGGGATGCGGCTGCTCGGTGTATGAGTAACCGCTGTTCGCTATTCGCTTGAGTCCTAATGATGCCCGACGCTGTTGCACAATTCGCGCGCGCCAAGTATCTGAACCTGGAAACCTTCCGCAAGACCGGGGTTGGCGTGCGAACTCCGGTGTGGTTTGCGCAGCAACCTGAGCGGTCGGTCTTCTATATCTACTCGGAAGCCGAGGCGGGCAAGGTCAAGCGCATTCGAAATAATCCGAAGGTCCGAGTGGCCCCGTGCAACTTTCGCGGCGACTTGCGAGGGGCATGGATTGACGCTCGTGCCCGTATTTGCACCGCCGACGAGTCGGTGCACGGCCAGCAACTGCTGCGGCGCAAATACGGATGGCTGAAAATTTCCGGCGATTTTTTTGGCAGACTACTCGGTCACAAACAGGTGGTGTTGGCGATCGACTTGACCTGAACATCACCTGTCCAATTAGCTGGCCGCTCGCGCCGTAGCGTGGTGCGACTTGCTGGCGAGTCTTGCGTGACCAGCTTGCGAATGATGACGCGCGGCTACCGCCTTGGGAGTATGCGGCTTTGCGATGCTGGCCTTGGTTGCGGGTTGGTCAAAATGATCGGGGTCGACCTCCTGCTGACCGTATGCTAGCGCCGGAAGCAGGGAAACGGAACCGATTGCGATTACAAGCAGTAATGACCGAAGGGATTTCACTTTTTTTCTCCTTACCGAGGGCTGCTACTGTATTGGCACGTTCGGCTCCAAACGGTGACGCGGCCGCAGAGAAGTTGCAACACATTGCTGCGGTGTAAGTTGGCTTGCTCGGTTCGGGACGACTGCGAAGAATGCTCGTGCGGCAGAGGCACGGGCGTGCGGAGAACGCTATCTGATACGGATGACGACTATCCGGCTGGATAGTCCGCTCGCTGCTCGCGGTCGAAGATCACACACAAACACGCCGCGACTTGGATAAGATTGCGATACGGGCGCCGGCACGGGCCCAGGGTTCATAAATTCTTCTACGGGTGGCATCATGTCGGAACCGAGTTATGACGAGCTGAAAGCCAAAATAGCGGAACTGGAAAAGCAGGTCCAGGGACGCAAGCGCGGCGCCATCGATTTCAAGGTCAGCGAAAAGGGCGGCGTCAGCATGTATGGGTTGGGTCGTTTCCCAGTGACGCTCTATTACGAGCAATGGGTGCGGCTACTCGACCATGCCGAGCAGATCCGGGAATTCCTGGAGCAAAACAAGAGCCGGCTCAAGATGAAGGATACAGAGTCGTGAACGCCGGCTGGGATTTCGGAGCCAGCAAGTTGCGCCGGCGCAGCCCGTCGTCACCTGTCAAATAAGTAAAAGGCTCGCGATAGAAGTCTTCCTCTATTGCGCTACGGGCGGCTGTGCCGCTACCGGCCGATTGGTGCTCTCAATCTTCGTAACGTCCCCGCGCACGTGATCGGCGCGTGGACCTTTCGGCTCTTCCTTGAGGAACATCTGAAACTCGGCAAGCGCCTCTTGCTGCCGGTTCTCCTGCTGGTAGGCGCGGGCCGCGATGTAGTGCACAAATGACGGATGGTCGTGCACCGAAGAGTGTGCCGAGTCCGCGGTGACGATCGCGGCGGCGAAGTGGTGGTTCATATATTGCGCATCGGCCAGCAGCAATAGGCTCTCCGGATTGTCAGGGTCTAAGGCGACTTCCTTCTGCAGCAGCGTCTCCGCTTGCGGAAAATCCTTCTGGCGCAAGCACAATTTGCCGTAGTTCAGCAGCGCGGGAGCAAAGTGGTCGTCCAGGCTGATCGACTTCTTCAGCGCTTGCTCCTCGTTGGGAAGATCGTTCATCTTGGCGTAGAGCACGCCCAAATTGTTGTAGGCGGTCGCGTAGTCGGGGTTGAGAGCCAGCGCCTTATCGAGGTGCTCTTTGGCCTTTTTGTATTCCTGCAGGGCCATTGCCTCATTGGCCTTGTCGAGTTCTTTGCGTGCTTTGGGCGAGACCTTCAGGTCAGCCGCTGACACCATACCGGAATGGGCCGACACGGGCTTAGGCCCAGTGTCTTCCAACTGGCGCACGACTATGTACTGCGCCTGGCTCATTTTGCGATTATCGACCTCAAAAGTGTCGCTGGTGGTTGACTGAATGCCGTCCCCGCTGACCTCGACACGGTAATCTCCAACCCGAATGCCGCCAAAGTCCGCCTCGCCACTGTCATTCGTGTATGTTGTGGCGATGGCGGTGTCGCCTGATCCCAGCAAGCGCACCAGCAGGTAAGGGCCAGCGCTGCGATCGTTGGGAAAGACTACATGAACGTGAACGTTGCCCACGTCAGAGTTTCCGGAACCCATACCGCTGCGAAACTGGGCCTGCACACTACAGAGGAGAAATGGAACGGAAACAAGGAGAGCGAGCCAGCGGTACCTCATAAAGCCTCCCGAGAGCCGCAGCCGGAAACTAGGATTTGCTGAATACTGGACGGGTTGCACACCAGCCTGGAAATCCGCCAACGTTCGGCTGGAGCGCGGGGAATCTGCGCGAGCCGTCACCCCGATGCGCCCGTTGTGGGGCTGATTGTATACCTGGAGTCCAGCGGTTGGACACTAGAATTGTCAAAATGAGAGCTGGCGTGGTTTGGGTACGAGTGCTGGGCAAACGCTGGAAGATGATGTTACAAAGCCGCCGCTCGTGCCAAAATTATGGTTTGCTGCCCTCATGAAGCGACGGTCGGCAGCTCGAAGGATGCCAATTATGGTCACGAAAGCCGTAGCGGAAGTGATGGCCGCGAGTCGGATGATGAATGTGCGCTACGCGATTCGCGATCTGGCGGTCGCCGCCGAGGAGGTCGCGCGCGAAGGCCACGAGATTCTTTATCTGAACATCGGCGATCCGTGCAAGTTCGATTTCCACACTCCGCCGCACATGATCGAAGCGGTGCTGAAGGCGATGGTCGATGGCCACAACGGCTATGCCGAGTCGCTTGGAATTAAGCCGGCCATCGAAGCCATTCGCCATCAGGCGGAGCGCGACGGCTTTCGCGATATCCAGAGCATCTTCATCGGCTACGGCAGCGGCGAGGTCATCGACAGTTGCCTGACCGCGCTGCTCAATCCCGGTGACAACGTGCTGACGCCCAGCCCAGAGTATCCGCTGTACGGGGCAATATTGGCCAAGCTGGATTGTCCGGTGAACGCCTACGACCTGGATGAGGACAAAGGCTGGGAGCCCGACGTCGACGAAATCGCGAGCAAGATCAATTCGCGCACGCGCGCCATTCTGCTGATCACGCCTAACAATCCCACCGGCGCCGTATATTCGCGCCACACGCTGGAACGGATCCTGGAGCTGGCGCGACGGCACAATTTGGTCGTCTTTGCCGACGAAATCTACGACAAGCTGATCTTCGACCCCGACGCCCGGCACGTCTCCGTTGCGACGCTGGCGACAGACATTCCCGTCGTGACCTTCAACGGCCTTTCGAAAGCGTACCTGGTTCCCGGCTGGCGCATCGGATGGGCAATTGCAACCGGCCCGCACGAGCTTCTACATCCTTACATGGGGGCTGTGCACCGTCTGCTACGTGCCCGGCTATGCGCGCCACATCCGTTCCAATATGCGGTCAAGCCCGCGCTCGAGGGCCCGCAGGACCATTTGGAACAGATGTTACGCAAACTGCGGCGGCGTGCGGAGATCACCATGCAATGGGCGAAACGTACTCCGCATGTGAAGCTGGTCGCTCCCAAGGGCGCGTTCTATGCGCATCCCACGCTGCACATTCCCGAAGATGACCTGACCTTTGTCACTGAACTGCTGAAGCAGAAGCACGTGCTCGTGGTGCACGGCTCCGGCTTCGGCGAGAAGCCGGGCACACGGCACATCCGCATCGTTTTCCTGCCGCCCGAGCATGTGTTGAGCGAGGCCTACGAGGCGATGACCGACTTCATCCAGCAGCGGTATTAGAGGCAGTTTCAAGTTTCGAGTTTCAAGCTTCAAGTTTGCAGCGGCGGACTCGCTATTGTTTCGGCCGATAGGGATGGGTGCAAATGCCGAACCGAAACTCTAAACCTGAAACTTGAAACTGACTTGACTCGAAACTTGAAACTCGAAACTCGAAACTGATTTGAACTTGAAACTCGAAACTGATTTGAAATGGTCGACATCCATTGCCACATCCTGCCTGGGATCGACGACGGCTCGCACTCCTGGGAGATGACAGCGGAGATGTGCCGCATGGCCGGCGGAGACGGCATCACCCATATCGTCGCCACGCCGCACGCCAACCATCGCTATCCCTATCATCGCGAACGTTACACCGAGATGCTGGGACAACTTCGCGACTCAGCCGACGGCAAGCTGACGTTCAGCCTGGGTTGCGACTTCCACTTCTCGTACGAGAATGTTCGAGACGCATTCGACCATCCTCGGCGTTATACCATCGGCGACACCCAATATCTGCTGATTGAATTCAGCGATTACGGCATTCCCCCGAGCGTGAACGACGACGTGTTCACGCTGCGCAGCCGCGGCATAGTTCCCATCATCACGCATCCGGAGCGCAACCAGGTACTGCTGAAAAAACCAGAAGCGGTGCTGGCGCTGGTCGAGCAAGGCTGCCTGGTGCAGGTGACGGCCAATGCGGTCACGGGCGCCTGGGGCAAGGCCTCGCAGAAGATGGTGCAGTGGCTGCTCGAGCGCGGCGCGATTCACCTCATCGCCAGCGACGCCCACGACACCGTCAGGCGAAAGCCGATCCTTTCGGAGGCGCGCCACGCAATAACGAAGCTGGCCAATGCAGAGGTCGCTGAGTTGCTGGTCAGCCATAACCCAGCTGCGATTGTCGAAGGTAAGAGTCTGTCGTAAAAGCCAGCGAAACGGATCATGCCGGGCCGCGACCGCCGGTACAGCGCATCTCGCCTACATCTCGCCCGTTGACTGAGACAATTCCCGTGCGGACTTTGGAATTGGGCGGCCTTTCACGATCCGGCTCGGGATCGGCGTGGCTCGACGTGGCGCGGCCTGCCTCGTGGCTTGCTTGCAGCTTGCGAACGCCCGCCGTGACATTGTGGATGGCGGCTCTCAGGTGTTCTGTCCCGCGGTGGATGGCTTTCGCTCCGCGCTCCTCCGCATTGTGCAGCTTGCCACTCATACTCATGTCGGCCTCCACGTTAGAGGAAGAGATGCCACTGGCAATAGATTGGAAACCATGACGGCAGAAAAAATCAAGGCAGTTTCAAGTTTCAAGCTCAGACCTGAGCTTCGCACGCGCCCCGAGCAGTTGGAAACTCGAAGCCTGAAACTGGAAACTGCCTCTCACTGCCGGATCCTGGGATTGAATGCCGAGTACAGCAGATCGGTCAGGAAGTTTACAACCACATACGTGAGCCCGATCGCCAGAATGCAGCCCTGCACCAGGTAGTAATCGCGATTGGAGATCGCGCTGATCGTCAGCCTTCCAATTCCTGGCCAGGAGAAAATCGTCTCCGTAACAATCGCGCCGGCGAGCAACGCCCCGAACTGCAGGCCCACAACAGTGAGGATGGGAATCATGGCATTGCGCAGCGCGTGACGGTAAACCACGGTCCGTTCCGGCAGGCCTTTAGCTCGCGCCGTGCGGATGTAGTCCTGCCCCAGTTCTTCCAGCATCGAGGTGCGCACCATCCGAGTGAGGATTGCGGCCAAGGCGCCGCCCATGGTGATGGCGGGCAAAACCAGATGCGCCAGCGCACCGGAACCTGAGACCGGCAGCCATCCCAGCTCGATGGCGAACAACAGAATCAGAATGGGGCCAAGCGCAAAATTCGGAAACGAGAGCCCCAGCAGCGAAACGAAGCTGAGCACGCGATCGTCCCAGCGATTGCGACGTAGCGCCGAACGCACACCGGCGGGGACGGAAAGCCCAAGCGCAAACACGAGCGCCGCCACCGTGAGCTCGATGGTGTAAGGGTAAGCCTGAGTGATGAGGTGCCCGACGCTCTGGTTCAGCCGCAACGACCGCCCCAGGTCGCCATGCAGAATCCCGCTCCAGTAGTTCACGTACTGCTGTCCGAGCGGAACATCCAGGCCGTAGGCATGACGAGCGGCGGCGATGTCGGTAGCGGCAGCGCCCTCGCCCAGCATCTGCTGAATGGGATCGCCGGGCAC
>Ga0187871_10000517_pt1 | contig 37085 bp, 34 predicted proteins | sample June2016WEW_16_1_FD_132988 | JGI IMG/M metagenome (GOLD analysis project Ga0187871, IMG submission 132988) | Peatland microbial communities from SPRUCE experiment site at the Marcell Experimental Forest, Minnesota, USA - June2016WEW_16_10 | ecosystem: Environmental > Terrestrial > Soil >...
GAAAAAGCTTGGGTTTCAATTAGTTATCCAGCAAACGGCGTAAACCTACAGGGGAAGGTTTCTGGAGAGTGCCGACACGGCACGCACGAGTGCGTGCGCCACGAGGGCTAACCAACTGAAATGGCCAATCTCCAGAGCCGGCTGCGGGCAGAATTGCCCGCCCTCCATTTTGTTAACGATGAGGAAGGTGCCGGCGAGATTACTTCACGACGAAAGTTACCTCGGCGTAAACCCCTGAGAGAGGTCCGTCGGCGAGAAGAGTATGGGTGCCTGGCGTGGATCCCTTAGGAATCGCGAATCCGAATGCATTGTCGCCGGAGACCGTCCCATTCACGTCGGCCGGGCGGTAGCCCAACCCGTCGCTGGTATCGTCCCAATAGAATTCAACCTGTTGCATCGAGCCAAAGCCATTCCCCTGCGCCACTACAAAATCTCCCGCTTTCCCCGAGGGCGGGTTCACCCGAATCTGCGGCGCCACCGAAACCGTTGCCGTTCCCAGCTTGCCGCTGGTCTGGCCGGTCGCTACGAACAGCCGGGGGCCATAGGGCGCTTGCGGTTCGCCGCCCGTTGCGGCAAGCGCGCCGGTCGAATCGGCCGTAGCGCTAACGAGTACGTTCGACCCCACCCCCCGAGCGTAAATCCGAACTGTCTCGCCTGCCGCGAATCCGCTCCCGTTGAAGCTGAGGCTGGTTCCAAAGGAGCCGGTTGCTGGGTTCAGACCGAGACTCGCCGTTTGAAAGAAACCTTCGCCAACCTTGTTTTCATTGCTATCGACAAACCATATTTCGCCGTCCGGTCCAGCCGTGATGCCAATAGGCCTGGCGTTATGCACCGGCACGGGGTACTCAGTGATCGAACCAGACGTGGTGATGCGCCCGATGTTCGAGTAGAACCCCGAATAAAGGTTGGATTCCGTAAACCAAAGCGCGCCATCGGGTCCGACTGTAATGCCCCAGGGCTGGCTATTTGCCGTGGGCACCGCATACTCGCCGATCACCCCACCAGTGCTGATCCGCCCGATTTTGTTGCCGTTGAATTCCGTAAACCAGAGGGCGCCATCCGGCCCACTGGCAATCTCGATGGGTCCGCTATCGGAAGTGGGCACCGCATACTCGGTCACCGCTCCGGCCGTGGTCATACGGCCGATCTTGTTGGCGCTGAATTCCGTGAACCACAGTGCGCCGTCCGGTCCACTGACGATACCGCTGGCGCCATAGTTGGCGGTGGGAACCGTATAGCTGCTGACGGCGCCGGCCGTGGTGATCCGTCCGATCGCTTTAGTCCCGGTAAACCAAAGCGCCCCATCCGGCCCCGTCGCGATCTGCGCCGGTTCGAGCACGGCGGCGGCAGGGTAAGGCGTGAGCGTCCCATCCGTAGCAATGCGCGCGATCCCGTCCGCGGTAAACCATAAGGCGCCGTCCGGCCCCGCCGTAATCCAGTACGAGCAACCCACATCGGTGAGCGCGTACTCGTTGATATACCCAGGTGTGGTGATCCGTCCGATCTTGCACCCGGTTGATTCTGTGAACCACAGCGCCCCATCCGATCCGGCGGCGATCGCAATCGGCGTGCTGAAGTAGGTGGGCACCGAGTATGCGCCAATGCCCATTTGCTGCCCACGGAGCGCAGGCAAGATCAAAAACAAGACTGCCGCCGGTTTCAAGACATTGCCCGTAAGCATGGACCCTCCCGTGTTGAGCTTTTGCCGGAGTCCATTATACTATAGGCCCACGCCCGCCCCTGAAACCCGCTACACTAACAGTGTCAGATGCAAGTCTTGCAAGCGGGACAACATAAGCTGATCTTCCTGGAGCTCGAGCCGGATCTGGTGGCCAACATCGCCAAGCAGGCCGGATTCGATACTAAGCTGAAGGACACGCAGCGCAGTATCACGCTGGATCTCACGGCGCCCGGACGCCAGGCGCCCCTGCTGCTGTTCGATGCCGCCGATCCCGCCAACCTCGGCTGGTTTTCGCGCTGCCAGTTTTACATCGACGGCCGCAGCGGCGGCGTGATGCAGACGCCCATCAGCCTGGCCAACAAGCGCGATCGCGGCGGAAAGCCGCAGCCCAATTCCGTGCGCGTGAATATCGCCAAGGAGCTGCCGGCCAGCTTCCGCCTGCCTGGCAAACAGCCGCTTACCGAGCAGGTCCTCTACGCGCTGCTATTCAACTTCCTGAGCGCGCTGATGAAGACGGGCGTGGCGGTCTGCGGCGGAACAGCCGTGCAAGCGCTGGCCGGCCGCACCGAAGGCATCGGGCCCCGCAATTAAGCGGGGCAGGGAAGTGGGGCAGCGGCATGCGCTGCCGTGGCCCGCAGCTCACTTCCGCAGCGTGAAATGCACCTCGATCTCCGTAGCCACTTCCACGGCATCGCCATTCAGATACGTAGGCCGAAAGACCCACTGCTGCACCGCCGCCACTGCCGCCGGAATCAGCAACGGATGCCCGCTGACGGCCCGCAGATTCAGGATCGTGCCTTCGCGCGAGATCACCGCCTCCAGCCGCACGGTCCCCTCGATACGCGCCGTCTTAGCCAGGATCGGATAAACGGGCTGCGGTCCGGAGAGTAGATTGCCGTGCTCCACCACGCCGCCCAGCCGAATGCGTTTTGGCGGTGCGGGCGCGGTCGGTTTCTCCACCGGCGCGAGCGGCGGCGGCGTGGCCGGCAGCGCCCCCAACAAACCATTAATCACCCCATTGCCCGGTCCATTTGAATCCCCGATGCCTCCGGCTACCCCCACGACATCGCCTGGCGCGGGCGTGAAATCGGGATCCTCAATGATCACAGCTTTGGCGGGAATTGCCGCCGGCAACACCAGGCCTTTCGGAGTGAATTGCGGTGGAACCATCCGGGCTTGCTTCGCGGCGGTCTGTGCCGGCTTGTGCGCCAACGCCCGCGGCGGCTCAGGTACCGACACCCAGGACAGACGGTGCGGCAGCGCGGCGGTGCCCACTAACGGAACTAGAATCGCCAAGCCCACCATGGCCATCTGGCCGATCAATGAAACCGCTACGGTCCACGGTTTGCGGGTTCGTTCAGAGACACTTATAGCGTCGAACATTTCAGCCTCCATGTGACTTATTCGATTTCCGGCCGGTCTGACTAATTCGACACCTGTACCGTTGAGTAAGTTCCTGTGTTAGAGACCGAGCGGGTCAGCTTTCCTGGGCCGGCCCCATCACGCGCGCGATGGCACCCGCCAGTTGCTTCCACTTCGACTCCGCGGCGGCAAGCTGCTTCTTTCCCGCCGGCGTCAGCCGATAATACTTGAACTCCCGCTTGCGCTCCCCGATGGCTTCCCACTTAGCCGCGATCCAGCCCTTCCGCTCCAGCCGGTGCAGCGCTGGATACAAGGATCCATGTTCGACTTGCAGCACGTTTTCCGTGGTGCGCTGGATGTGTTTGGCGATTTGGTGCCCGTGCGCCGAACCGATCAGCAGCGTGCGCAGAACCAGCATATCCAGCGTGCCCTGCAGCAGTTCCACGCGGTCTGGCGAGGCTCCGCTCATGCGCCGGCGACCTTCACCAGCCGCATCAGTTCGTCGTCCGTGGTATCGTTGGGGACCGAGCATCCCGGCGTCAGGATGAACTTCTTCCCGGCATCGGCGCGCGCGGTCTCCCACTGCTTCCGCAGACCCGCCTCGGTAAGCTGCCGGAAATTCTTCTCGTCCAGGCCGCCCATCAGCACGCCGCCATACTCCGCACGCATGGCCGCTACCGTCCTTCCCGTGCCGAAATTGGAATAGTTGATCGCGGCGGCCGGCCAGCCTTTTACGAAGCGGTCCAGGTAGACCCTGTCGCCATGCAGGTGCAGAATGTTGAGCGGCGCGCCGGCCACTGCCTCCAGGATCCGGCGGTCGAACGGCTCACTGAACCGCGCGTAGTCCTCCTGGGTCATGATGCCATCCTGCGCGTTGGCGATCGCCAGGAAGATGCCGGCCGCGCCGGCCGCCACCGCTTTCCGGGCGTGGCTGGCCTCGGATTCGGCAATGGCTTCCAGCGCCGCCGCGAGAGCCGTGGGGTTCTCCTGTTTCAGCCGGAGCACTTCCTCCGGCGAGGACATCTTTTCCGCCACGTTCCACGGGTTGAAGACGGTTTCCACAAAGTAGCTCTGGCCGCGCAGACCGTCGCGAATGAGTTCCAGCGCCCGCAATTGCTCGGGAAATGGATCGTTCACCACTTTCAGCTCGTGCCATTTTCCCTCGGGTTTGGGGAACGCATAGTCGCTCATTACCTTCACTAGATCGGTGTGAAACTGGACATGAAATGCGAGCGTAGCCTCTGCCAGCCGATCGCCGGGCTGCTTCTCCAGCCCGAAGTGATGCCAGTAAGTGAACGGCGTCCGGTCCACGTCCTGTCCCTTCAGCGCGCGATCCACGCGCTGCTTGCCGGTCATTTTCGCGTCAGTGGCGGCCAGCGCGCCCGCCGCGGACAGGTACACAAATTGGCGTCGAGAGAGCATAGATCCATGAAACCACAGAACCACGTGAGGCAGGCGTCCACGCCTGCGGCGGGTCTCCAGACCCGCTTCTTGCAATCGGCGGTGGGCTTTCAAACGTGTGGCGGTTTTTCGGCCCGCTGGCTCCACTCAGGTCTACCCGCCGCACTTATGGAATCCTCACATCGCCTTAACGACTTCTTTACCGCCCGCGCCCTACTCTGGTTCGATGAACGCAGGCCGCATACTCGTGGTGGATGACGAGCCGCAAATCCGGCGCGTGATGCGCGTCACTCTGGGCGGCGCGGGCTACCTGGTGGCCGAGGCGCGCAGCGGCGAGGAGGCGCTCGAAAAGCTGCGGGACGAGCGCTTCGACCTGATTCTGCTCGACGTCAACCTGCCGGGCATCACGGGCATCGAAGCCTGCCGCAAAATTCGCGCGCTATCCGACGTGCATGTGATGATGTTGACCGTGCGCAACGCCAACCAGGACGCGGTGGCGGCGCTGGACGCCGGCGCCGACGATTACGTCACCAAGCCTTTCAGCATCGAAGTGCTGCTGGCGCGCATTCGGGCCACTTTGCGCCGATCCACCAACGCCGTAGAGCCGGGGGCGGACATCATCCGCTTCGGCAACGTGGAGATTCGCATGGCCGCCCGGCGCGTATTGGTGGACGCGAAAGAAGTCAGGCTGACGCCGAAAGAATTCGACCTGTTGCGCTTCCTCATCTCCAACGACGACGTGGCCCTGCCGCACGACCGCATCCTGCAAGCCGTCTGGGGCCCCGACTACGGCAGCGAAGTGCAGTATTTGCGCGTGTTCATCAAACAGTTGCGCAAGAAGCTCGAGCCCGATCCGGGCCGTCCCCGCTACATCCTGACCGAGCCGTGGTTGGGTTATCGCTTTCGCATGCCCCTGGAGGGCGGAATTTAGTGGGGCAGGCTCGCAGCCTGCGGCGGCCTCGTAGGCCGCCTGCCGGAGCCTAAACTCTCGCCCCTCCAACTTAGTTAATAAATCCTATCTTCTTCAAAGTATCCACCGGTTCCGGCTCCTCGAACTGCGTCAGCGCCATCTTCTCCCGCCCATCCATCAACGCCACTCCGGCCGGCGCGCTGACAAACGGAAAGATCTTCTTCAATTGCGGCAGGTCGTTCGAGATCGCCGCCTTCAAATGCGTGTCGTCCAGAAATCCCTGCGCGAACTGCGGCACATTGATGGGCACCGCGACAATCCGCGTATCGCCCCAGTTCAGCTTCGACATACGCTTGGCCGCATCCAGGCAGTGCAGGCACTCCGGGTCGAAATAGAAGATCAGGATCTTGCCTTCCTGCAACGAGTAAGGCTGGCCGTTCACGGTCACCGCATCCGGCGCCTTGGTGCCGGTCTGGCGCATCGCCGCTACGCCGTACGATCCCGCTGCAAACAGCGCAATCGCGCCCAGGATCGTCGCCGCCGTACGCATGCTTTGCGCGCGGCGGGCCCACACGCCCGCCACCACCGCCAGCAGCAGCATGATGCCGTCGCCGATGAAGAAATTAGGGCCCACGGCCCGCTTCACCCATGGAAAGCAACTGCACTCCGCGCCGCGCAGCGCCTTGTAATTGATGCCGATAAAGATCATGAAAGCGATCAGCAGCGCGCCGCCCAGCCAAGCTCCCCAGCGCCGGAAACGCGGCACCAGCAGCAGCACCGCGGTGAAGGTCTCCGCGATGCCGAAGCCGATCGCCGCCGCCAGACTCAACGATTGCGGAACGCGTGCCTGCGCCAAGCGCACCGCCGCGCCATGCGCGTCCAAGAGCTTCCAAAGGCCTGAAACCAGAAACACCAGCGCCAGCAAAATCGCACCCACCCAACTCAACGCGGTCTTCCAACTGGTACCGTGGTTCATGGTCTCTATTTTAACGAAATGATCGCCGCACTGCTTATTCTGCTGGCTGTGTTCTCGCACGTGGATCTGGTCGATGAAACCTTCGAGATCCCCGCGCACGATTGGCGGTACGTGCCCCGTCCGGTCACACAACAGCCGGCCATGGTGGATTGCGTCTTTCAATCCGACCGGCCGGATGCGCGCGTCCGGCTGGTCCTGCTCAGCCATGCCGATTTGAACGCCTGGCGCGTGGGCCGCGACCACCAGGAAGTCGCCGCCACGCCGGCCGGTCCGCACGGTGTGCTGCGCATGTCGATACACGACCTGGACACCTATGTTGCCATCGAGAATCGCGCGCCCCAGCCGGTCCGCGTGCGCCTGCGCGTCTTCCTGGAGCAGCCGAACGTGCGCTACCTCTCGCGCAGCCGGCAACTCGCGGTCATCGTGATCAGCTTCGGAGTGTTCTTTGCCATCGTGAGCCTTTCGGCGCGCAAGCTGCTAAAAGCCATCCGGAAATGAAACCACGGATGGACACAGATAAACACAGATGAAAACCAGGCGTCTTATCTGTGTTCATCCGTGTCCATCCGTGGTTCCAAAGCCTTCTGTTGCGGCTTCCGTGGTTTTGCGAATGTCTTCGTCAGTGTGCGCCGCCGACACAAACGCCGCTTCGAATTGCGAGGGCGGCAGGTAGATGCCTCGCTCCAGCATGCCGCGATGAAATGTGGCGAACTTCGCGGTGTCCGCGCGCTTGGCGGAGTCCCAGTCGGTCACGAGCTGCTCCGTGAAAAACCACGTGAACATGGCCCCCACGCGGTTCACCGTAATGCCCGCGGGCGCGGCCCCCGCGATGGCCGCCGATTTTTTCTCCAGCTCGCCGTACACTTCCGGATGCGCCTTCAAATACCGCAGCATGGCCAGTCCCGCCGCCACCGCCAGCGGATTCCCCGACAGTGTGCCGGCCTGGTAAACCGGCCCCACCGGCGCCACGCATCGCATGATATCGGCGCGCCCGCCGTAAGCCCCGATGGGCAACCCGCCCCCGATAACTTTACCCAGCGTGGTCATATCCGGCCGAATTCCGAAGCGTGCCTGCGCGCCCCCATAGGCTATGCGGAAACCCGTCATCACTTCGTCGAAGATCAGCAGTGCGCCGTGCCGCTCCGTGATTTCGCGCAGCGCTTCCAGGAACCCGGGCTGCGGCGGAACGCATCCCATGTTGCCCACCACAGGCTCCACGATCACCGAGGCTATGTTCTCGCCGTGCGCGCGGAACGCGGCTTCCACCGCTTCCACCGAGTTAAACCGCAGTGCCAGCGTCGTATCGGTGAAGCCCTTCGGTACACCTTGCGTATCGGCGATGCCCAGCGTCGCCAGGCCCGAGCCGGCCTTCACCAGCAGCGAATCCACATGGCCGTGATAGCAGCCTTCGAACTTGACCGTGAGGTCGCGGCCCGTGAAACCGCGCGCCACCCGGACGGCCGACATCGTGGCTTCCGTGCCGGAGTTGACCAGCCGCACCATGTCCATCGATGGCACTGCGTCGCGGATGGCTTCGGCCAGATCGCTCTCGCGCTCGGTGGGCGCGCCGAAACTGGTTCCCGTTTCGAGCGCCTCGCGCACCGCCTCCACAATCGCCGGATGGCGGTGGCCCAGCAGCAGCGGTCCCCACGAACCCACGTAGTCGATGTAGTCGTTGCCATCGATATCGAAGATGTGGGATCCCTCGCCGCGCGCGATGAAGGGTGGATTGCCGCCCACCCCGCGGTACGCGCGCACGGACGAGTTAACGCCTCCAGGAATGACTTGCTGCGCCCGCTGAAAGGCCGCTTCCGACTTCCTATGTGTCATAGGAGTGGGCACCGTCGAAAACCAACTGGAGGGCGGCCAATCCTGGCCGCAGCCGCCTTTCAGGCGGCCAAGCCGGCTGAAAGCCGGCTGCGGGCAGAATTGCCCGCCCTCCGCCGAACGTCATGGCTGCAATTTCCCCGGCAGCAGCCGGCTCAGCCCCAGGCTCATCGCGATCTCGTACAAGCTGCCGTTCAAATTTCGCATCAACCGGTTCTTCAGCCCCAGGTAAGGCTGCGTGCCCGCGAACAAATCCTGCATCACGCCGCTGAACCGGCTGCTGCGCCGCGTGAATTGCACCATGCGCGCCGGCACGGACCCGAACAGAAATCGCCCCAGGAAGACGCGTTTGGCCAGCCGCGACCCGAATTCCAGGTCGGCGGCGAAATCCCGGCGCAAGCTACGCCGGTACGTCTGCAGCTTCTCCGCCAGGCCGCCCAGTTCCGAGAGCAAGGCCTTGGCCGCCAAGTCGGCCGAGCGCAAGGCGTAATAGATGCCTTCGCCGGTGACCGGATCCACTAGGCCGGCGGCATCCCCCACCGCCAGCCAGCCATCGCCCGCTACGCGATTCTTCTTCCACGCCGGCGTGTCGAGCGACGGCAGCAGGTGGCTATAAAACGCCGCGCCCTTCCAGCAGATGCCGCGTTGCGCCATATAGGTTTCCAGACGCTTGCGCAGCGACGCGGCCGGCTCGCCCTTCCCGCAAATACCCACCGAGAGATGCCCGCAGCGCGGGAAGATCCAGATGTAACCCTCCAGGTGTGGCAGAAACTGGATATCGATTTGCGCCTGATCCCCGGGGACGTAGTAGCCCAGCGCCGACATGGAATCCCGCGACGTAAGCTGCGTGCCGAAATCGCGCAGCGGATTGCGCGCGCCCGTGGCGATTACGCAGAAATCCGCGTCCAGCGCGCCCGCATTGGTCCGCAAACGCCAGCCCATGCTGGTGCGATTGATTTCCAGCACGCGCGCCTTCTCGATGCGCGCCCCGGCGCGCTCGGCGCGCTCCAGCATCATGCGGTTCAAATCCATGCGGGAATAAATCAGCAGCGGCTCGCTGAGACGCAGCGTGGCGGCCTTAGTATGCGGCGCGGCCAGAATGGTCTCCGTGACGACCCTCTTGGGCGTGTTGTTTTCGATCAGGAACGGATACGTGTGGTAGGCCTTGTAAGTCAGGCCGCCGCCGCAGGGCTTCTCCCACGCCAGCTTCTCGTCGAAGACCACCGTGTCCAGACCCGCGGAAGCCAGTCGCTCGGCTGCGAACGCGCCCGCCGGACCGCCTCCCAATATGGCGACCAGTTTCATTGCGGGGGGCTCTGCGGGGGCACCGTGGGATGTCCGGGCGGCAGCGCGCCCGCGGGACTGCCCGCGCCTTCCGGCATACCCATGCCGCCGCTGTGTGGACTGGCGCCCATGCCGCCATGGGGGCTCTGGCCGCCGCCCGCGCGCGGCTTCACTACCCAGCGGTCCCCTTTCTTTTCCAGTGTGTAGGGGATCGACATGGGCTGGGCGTTCGCACCCTTCGGCGTGAATACCACGGTGACATCCGCTTCGTTTTGGCGAAACACCATCGACGTGACCGACACGTTCATCGACGCTATGTTCAGACCCTGGCGCGTAGCGAGGTAATCCATGACGCCGCGCTTTACGGCATCTTCATTTTGGATGTCGCGATGGCAGCCCGCCAAGGCAAAGCAGACCAGCACGGGTAGGAGCATTCTCACGCTCTTGATTATACATGTTGTGCCGGTTACCGAGCCACGGCCGTTCTTTACCGAGCCGCGACCGTCAGGGCGCGGTTGGCGGCACCGGGTTCGCCACAATGCCGCCAACCAGGGCCAGACGCCGCTTACAACTCGGAATTCCGGCGACGCCCCCCCAAGATCATCGAAAGGCAAACAAATCAAACGTGCGCGCCGCGGTCCGCCTCATGCACAAAGTCCCTGAGGGACGGTTTCCTTCCTTCCAGCGCGCCTGCGAACACGCGCACGCCATGCAGATCGTATAAGGTTGCGGTCATCGTAGCATGAACAGGCAAACGGGAAACGTCTTCCGCTCCCAGCCGTCGGTGTGGGTGCGCGACTTGAAAAGTGGAAAGGCGAAAGACGCGAGGCCGCCCGGCTGTCCAAGCGCCTTCGCCAGATTCAGGGTTGGCCTATTGCTTGTATTTTATCGGCGTTCATCGGCGGCCAGATATGCTTTTCATCCGGCCCAACGCGAAAATCAAAACCGAATATTGGCCGCCGATTTTTTCCACTGGGCGGTCTCTTTCCGAGGACCTCTTGCCGCCTCGGGGAATCGCTGACGGTGACGTTGCACGGGGCTTCGTCTCGCCGTCAGTATCTTTCGTGGAAACCGGCAGGCCCCATGCCGCCGCCCATCCGTCCGTGGCTCTGACTCTCGAATTGGGCCAGCTTGGTTTGCTGCGCGGGGGTCAGGATCTGATAAAAGGCGGCGTCCGCCTTGCCTTGGTTCGCGGTCGTCTGCGCCGTCAGGCTGCCGATCGTCGCGGCGGCTTGCTCGATCGCGGCTGTGTCATTGCCTTGCACCGCCGATTTCAGCGCCTGGCGCGCGGCCGACATGCCGCTGTGCACCGAGGCGTCCGCGGTGGCCGCGTCGGCGAATATAGTAGTGGCTTGCTGCTGCTGCGCGCCGGTCAAGCTCAGAAGAGTGGTCAAGAACTTAACATGGCGCTGCACAAAGTTGCCCGGATTGCCGCTGGTACCCGCGTTCTGAGCGACTAAAGCTGAAACTCCATATGCCGCTGCAAATACAAATATGACGAGTGTTCTTTTCATGATTGGTATTTCCTCTTATAGAGAGAAACGAGATCGTCGGCGGGGGCGTTACTCATTTGCTGTTAAGGCTTTGTAAAAACCGGTTGTTTTCATGTGTGCGATACGATCCTTTGTGCCGGCGCTGTGCTAACATTGGAACCTCTGAGACCGCAAGCGGCGTCTCACGAAGGTCAGGAGACGACTATGGCTGAATCATACGGACCCACGCGCCGCAAGCTGCTGATGCTGGCTTCGGGAGCCTGCGTCGCGTCCGTTTTTCGACTAAACGCGGGCGAATCGGAATTCTGGAACAAGAAAGATCCGTCGCAGTGGTCGAGTGATGAAATTGAAAAGCTGAAGACCAAGTCGCCTTGGGCAAAAGCGGTCAGCGTCTCGCTGCGCCAATCGGGCGGCGGCGCAAACGGCGGCGGATCGGGATACCCGGGCGGCGGTGGAGGTTACCCGGGCGGCGGTGGAGGATACCCGGGCGGCGGTATGGGCGGCGGCGGCATGGGACGCGGAAGACGCGGCGGTATGGGCGGGCCGGCGCCAGTCCAATACCACGGAGTGGTGCGCTGGGTCAGCGCCAAGCCAATTCAGGAAGTCCTGAAGTCGCCTGTTCCGGAGGGCTTGGCGAACGCTTACGTCGTCGGCGTGAGCGGTTTCCCGATTATCACCGGCGACCGCCAGCGCGGCGATGACGGCGATTCCGGCGACACAGGCGCTAAGGGACCCAGCCAGGACGTGCTAGACCGTATCAAGGCTCTGACTTACCTTGAGCCGAAGGGCAAGCCTCCGGCGCAGCCTGGCAAGGTGCAGGCAGGATCGGCCGGATTCGAGACCAACGTATTGTTGTTCGGGTTCTCGCATGAACTGCTGCAGTTAACGGCCGAGGACAAGGAAGTCACCTTCACCACGCAACTGGGAAGGTTGGAGATCAAGACGAAATTCAACCTAAGAGAGATGAGGTATCGCAAGGAACTGGCGCTGTAGCGCGGGTCCGGCGGGCGTCCATTCGCGAGGTGCGGGGCTCAAGCCCCGCGCGGGATAAATCCCGCCCCCCAATCACTTTAGCTTCACCGGATACTCTCCGCGTTCCGGTAGCTTCGGGTTGGTCTTCTCTAGCGCCTTCATCAACTCCGCCACGCCCCGCTCCAATTGCGGATCGTGGCCCTCCATCACCGACTTCGGATCGTTTTCCACTGCGATGTCGGGGTCCACGCCGTGGCCTTCGATCGCCCACTTGCCCTCGGCCGTGGCATAAGCGAACTCGGGTACATTCACCGTTCCCCCATCGATAAGCTGTCCGTGATCGTTGATTCCCACCACGCCGCCCCAGGACCGTTCGCCGATCAGCAGCCCCAGCCCCGCCGTACGGAACATCCACGGGAAGATATCGCCATCCGAGCCGGAGTTTTCGTCCAGCAGCGCGACTTTCGGCCCTATGAAGACGCTATCCGGGTAAGGTTCCGCCGTGGCAATGGTGCGCGGAAAGTCGACTCCCAATAACTTGCGCGTCAGCCGCTGGATCACCATGCGCGAAATGTTGCCGCCCCCGTTGGCGCGATCGTCAACCAGCAGCGCTTCCTTGCGAAGCTGCGGATAGTACCACTTGATGAACTCGCGAATGCCCGCCTCTCCCATGTCCGGTAAGTGCATGTAGCCGATGCGGCCATGCGACAGTTCGTCCACGCGGCGGCGGTTTTGCTCCACCCAATCGAGGTACAACAAGTTAGTCTCGCTGAGCACGGGCTTGTAAGTCACTTTGCGAGCCCCCGTTGGCGACGGAGCGTTGTTCAGCATCAGGATCACCGGCGCATCGCCGGCGTGGCGCAGGAATTTATAGATGTCGTCTTTGGCGGTCACATCTTCGCCATTGATTGCCAGGACGTAATCGCCGACCTTGGCGTCGACGCCAATTTCCGTCAGCGGCGCGCGATAGACTTCTTCTTCGTTCTGGCCGCGGAAGATCGTGGCGATGCGATAGCGCCCCGAGCTGGCGTCCACCTCGAAGCGTGCGCCGGGCAGGCCCGCGTGCGGGCGCGGCGAAAGCTGCACATCGCCGCCATCGATATAGGCGTGCTGCACGGTCAACTCCGAAATCATCTCGCTGATTACGTAATTCAGATCGGTGCGATGGGCCACGTAGGGCAGAAGTTGGCTGTAGCGCTGCCGCAAGGCCTCCCAGTCGTAGCCGTGCATGTTGGGCGCGTAGAAGAAATCGCGATAACGCCGCCACACTTCGTTGAAGATATCGTTCCATTCCGCCACCGGGTTTTTCTCCAGCATCAACCCGGCGGTGGAAACGGTTTTCTTGGCGCTCGTTCCGGTGGACGCGGCGTCGTAGACATTCCAGGCCTGATCCTGGCGGACCAGCACTTTCGATCCATCGCGCGAAACCACAAATCCGCCCATGTCTTCAACCAGCCGGGTCTCTTTCCGGTCTTTGAAGGTGAAGGTGCGCAGCGAAGCCTTGGTGGCCGCGGTTCGGCCGTAGTAAGGCTCAGGCGCCACGCCATAAATCAGCGCATCGCGAGTCACTGTCAGGCCGAAATAATTCTCCGCATCCAGCGGCACGCGCGCCACGCGCTGCTCCAGGCCGTCGAAATCGATGCCGCCATCCTTGGGCTCTTCTGCCTTCTTGTCTTTCTCGTCTTTGGTCTTGTCTTTGTCGTCTTTGCTTTTATCGGTTTCCTTAGCGGAGGCGTCTTTGATGGTCACTTCGTCGCTCTCCGGCGGAAACGGATTCTTCACGTCCTTGCGCAGCGCCATTACGAAGATGCCGCGCGCCCGATTGGCCGCAAAGTCGAATTCGATCTGGGAAAGCTGCGGCTGGAATTCGTGGTGCGACATGAAGTATAAGTAATCGCCGCCCGGATGCCATGCCGGGGTATCGTCGAAGAACATCCCGCTGGTCACGCGATGCAGCTTGCTGTCCTTTACCGACCAGATATACAGAGCGGAGAGCGTCTTATTATCGTTCATGCTGAACGCCAGGTATCCGCCGCCAGGCGACCACGCATAGTCGCGAATCTCGCCCTCGGCCGAATACGCGATCTCCTGCGTCGCGTGGTCCTTCAGCGATACCAGCCACAGCCGCCCGTCTTTATCGCTGAACGCGATGCGCTCGTTATCCGGCGCCCACTTAGGATCGTACCGGAAGGCGTGTCCACCGCTGGTAATCTTCTCCGGCGGCGTGGCGCCATCCTGCGCCACCACGTAGATTTCTTCTTCACCGCTGGCGTCCGATAGAAACGCCACCTTCGATCCATCGGGCGACCAGGCCGGCCATTTGTCGTGCGCGCCGGGCGAGTGCGTCAGGTTCCGCGTGGGCCCCTTCTCCACCGGCGCCGAAAAGATGTCGCCCCGCGCCGCGAACAACACGCGCTCTCCCTTGGGACTGAATTCCACCTGCTCGATCAGGTTGGCCGCCGACACGTAGCTCGGCCGCCGGTTGATGCCGTCGTCCGGCACGCGCACCGCGATGGCCGCGCTCTTGCCCGTCTTCACATTCAGCACCTGCAGTTCTCCGTCAAGCTCGTAGACGATGCGCCGCTGGCGGTCGCTCGAGGGCCAGCGTACGTCCCACAGCGGGTATTTCGTAATCTGCCGGGTCTTGCCGCTGGCCGTGTCGTAGGCATAGATGTTGAAGTGCCCGTCCTTGTCCGAGTTGTAGTAGATCTCCTGGCCGATCCACATCGGGTCGCGGCTGGCCCGCTCGCCTTCGCTGATCAGCTTGGCGGCGTGCGTTTCGGTGTCGAAGATGTAAAGCCTGTTGGCCTCGCCGCCGCTATAGCGCTTCTCGGTGCGGAAGTCGCGCGCTTGCGGCGAATACACGATCTGGTTTCCACCCGGCGAATACGATCCGGCGCCGGAGACCGGCATGGGCAGCGGCTCGGAAGGTCCGCCGCCCATGGGAACGCGGTAGAGCCGGGTGAGCGAGTGCGAGCGGGCGTCCCGCATGGAGCGATAGATCACGTAATGGCCATCGTTCGACCATCCGTAAACCTGGTTGTCGTAGCCCCAGCGCGGCGGCAACGGTCCCGTCGCTGGATAGAACGTCAACTGCTTGGGCTCGCCGCCATCGGCTGGCATCGCGTAGACCTGTTCGTCGCCGTCGTATTGGCCGGTGAACGCGAGCCACTTGCCGTCGGGCGAGAACTTCGCGAACAATTCCACGCCGGGGTGTGCGGTCAGCCGTGTGGCCGTGCCGCCTGCCGCGTTCACCACCCATAGGTCGCCGCCGTGGCTGAACACGATGCGGTCGTCGTGAATGTCCGGAAAACGCAGCAGCTTGGTTTGAGCGCATAGCGGCGCAGTGAGAGCCAAAAGAAAGGACAAAGCGAACTTAGATAAGCGCATAAGACTCCGACGTACAAAACTCCGAAAGGATAAGGTAGCAGAGCGGTGGAGGGCGGGCTTTATTTTCGTGGGGCAGGCTCCTCGTAGGCCGCCTGACTTGGCTCCAGGCTGTGCCTGCGCCGCGTTTCCGCACAACCTGCTAGAATCGGACGCAGATGTCCCAAAGCGGCGCCCTGGATTCCAAGACCGCGCACGACATGCGCCTGGCCATGCGCCTGTCGCTGGCGTTTGGCGTGTTCATGTTGATCGGCAAGACAGCCGCCTACCTGATCACCGGCTCCACCGCGATTCTCTCCGACGCTTCGGAGTCTGTCGTCCACCTGGTGGCGGTCGTGTTCGCCTGGTTCAGCCTGTGGCTGAGCCTGAAGCCGGCCAATCCGCGTTACTTATACGGCTTCGAGAGAATCACGTTCTTCTCCGCCGGATTCGAGGGCGCCATGATCGTGCTGGCCGCTCTGTTCATCATCGTCGTGACCATACGGAAATGGCTGGCCGGGCTGGCGCTCGACAATGTTGGCGCGGGCACCCTGTTTACGCTGTTTACAGCGGTGCTGAACGCCGGGTTGGGATGGTATCTGTTGAGGGCAGGGAAGCGCACGCAGTCGCTCATCCTGGAGGCGGACGGCAAACACGTCCTGACGGATAGTTGGACCAGCGCCGGAGTGGTTGCCGGGCTGGCCTTGGTGATGTGGACCGGGTGGAAGCCCTGGGACGCCATCTGCGCTCTGGCTGTGGCACTGAACATTCTCTGGTCGGGCGGCAATCTGATCTGGCGGTCGGCAACCGGTCTGCTCGATACGGCCGATCCGAAAACCGGCAACCTGCTGCGCCAAAAACTGGACGCGCTCTGCGGCGAGCTCGGCATTCAGTATCACGGCGTCAAGTTCCGCAGTACCGGGCACCGCTTGTTGGTGGAAGTGCATCTGCTGTTCGCCGGTTCTCAGACGGTGGCGGAGGCGCATCGTCTGGCCACGCTACTGGAAGAGCGCTTGGCCGAAACGCTGGGACAACCCTCGGAAGTGTTTACCCACCTGGAGGCCCAGGACGATCACGAGGTGGTCCACCGCGCCATGCACTACACCGGAAAACCGGGCGAGCGCTGACGGTGGGGCGGCGCGATGCGCCGCCGCGAGGCGCGCGAAGCCGCTGCTAGTACACTAAAGTAGTGCCCCGCCTCCGCGGTTTCTTCATCCTGCTCGCCCTAACACTCGCGATACGCGCCGCCGAACGCAAATCGCCGCCGCCCAAGCCCGTCCGCCAATCGCCCTTCGTGCGCCGCTGGATGAAAGCCCTCACCCTGCGCGAAAAAGTGGCGCAGTTGATCTTCATTCCGTTTCACGGCGCCGCGCCCAACACCCGCTCCCGCGAATACCGCCAATTCATGAAGCTGGTCCGCGAGACGCGCGTAGGCGGCATGGTGCTGGTCAACTGGAACAATGGCCGCCTCACCCAGAAGGCGCAGCCCTATGCACTCGCCGCCTTCCTCAACCGCATGCAGAAACTGTCGCGGGTGCCGCTGCTGGTGGCCGGCGACTTCGAGCGCGGCGCATCCATGCGCGTGGATGGCACCACCGTGTTTCCGCAAGCCATGGCCTTCGGTGCGGCCGGCGACGCGGCTCTGGCTCGCTTCGAGGGCCAAGTCACCGCCCGCGAGGCGCGCGCCATCGGCGTGCATTGGCTCTTCTTCCCGGTCGCCGACGTCAACAACAATCCCGATAATCCCATCATCAACATCCGCTCCTACGGCGAGGATCCCAAGCAGGTATCCGCGCTGGTGGCCGCGTTCATCGAAGGCGCCCGCGCCGACGCGCACTATCGCGTGCTCACCACCGCCAAGCATTTCCCCGGCCACGGCGATACGGCCGTCGATACGCACCTGAACATGGCCGTGATCAACGCCACCCGCGAGCGTCTCGAGAGCACCGAGCTGCCGCCTTTCCGCGCGGCCATTCAGGCGGGCGTGGATGCCATTATGACCGCGCACATCGCGGTGCCGGCCCTGGCTCCCGCCAATCTGCCCGCCACTCTCTCGCCCGCCATCCTCACCGGCCTGCTGCGCGGCGACATGGCATTCAAGGGAATCGTGGTCACCGACGCGCTGGAGATGGGCGGCATCGCGCAGGGGTATTCCAGCGGCGAGGCGGCCGTGCTGGCGCTCATGGCCGGCGCCGATGCGCTGGTGATGCCGCCCGATCCCGAGGCGGCCGTCAAGGCCATTCTCGCCGCAATCCAAAGTGGACGCCTCACGCGCGCCCGCATCGACGAAAGCGTCGCGCGCCTGTTGGCTGCCAAGGAACGGTTGGGCCTCGACCTCCGCGCCACGGTGGATCTGGAGGCTATCGGCGACCAGATCGACATGCCCGAAGACCAGGAACGCGCGCAAGAGATTTCGAGCGGCGCCGTCACCCTGGTCAAGAACGACGGCAACCTGCTGCCCCTGCGCGCCCCTGCCAAGACCTGCTTCCTGACGTTGGCGGAGAGGCATTATTCGAACGAAGGTCTGGAGTTCGCCCAAGAAGTGCACCGCCGCGAGAAGAACGCCACCGTGATTGAGCTGGATGCCTCGTTGCCGCCCGCGTCGCTGGATGCGGCCGTGCAGAAAACCGAGGCCTGCGAGAGCGTGGCGGTGGCCGCATTCTCGTCGGTAGCGGCCTATCGTGGCGACGTGGCGCTGGGCGGCGATTTCCCGCGCATGCTCGACGCCCTCATTGCCACGGGCAAACCGGTGGCCCTCGTCGCGCTGGGCAATCCGTACCTGGTACGCAGCTTCCCCAAGGCCGCCGCTTTCCTGCTGACCTTCAGCACCGTGCCGCCGTCGGAGACCGCGGCCGTCAAGGCGCTATTCGGCGAGTCCGCCATTCGCGGCCACACACCTGTTTCCATCCCCGGCGTGGCTAAACTGGGAGACGGTATCCAGTTGCCCGCCGCCCACGCCCGATAATCGCCGCATACCTCGCGGCGGCCCGGTCCTGTCTGTTTCATGCCGGATTCGCGCCGGCATTCGACTCTCTGCAATATCGGCTTTTCAGCCCTTATTCTATTGGACGCCGCGGTACGCTTCGTCCGGCTGGGATATGATGGCGCATGGCCGCTACCAGGATGTTGCCGCCGGCTGCGCGCCTACCCTCGCAGGCTCTGCTGCTATTCTTTGCGAATATCGCTGCGCCCGGTGCGCCTTCGCTTCAGCCGGCGCAAACGACGACGCCGGTGTTTCCTCTCGACTTCGAGCGCTCCGGCTCCGCCTGGGTGGCGCGTGGACCCGCCTATCGGCTGGTACTGCGACACGGGAATGCCCTGCCGAATTTGTCGTATCCAGCGGGACAGCCAGCCACTGTCGGCATGCAAATCGTCGGCGGACGGTTCGCCGCTCCGGCTCAGCCGCTTTCGAAAGTGACAGCCACCGCCACAGCGGCGATTGTTGGGCAATCCGCCGAGGTGCTGTTTGCCGGTCTCGCGCCGGGGTATGTCGGCGTCGGGCAAGTCGACGTAGTGGTGCCCTCCGGTTTGCCTGCCGGCGAGCACATGCTGGTCATCGCTATTGGCGGTGTAAGTTCGAACGAGGCCGAAATCGGTACTCAGTAGCCGACTCAGCCTCTTATGCCGCGGTCAAAATGCGGCGCACTAGATCGGTGTTTTCGCGCACTTCATCTTTGAACCGAGGGTACATCCCGACAATCACGGCGTCGGTAGGCTTAATGCCGTTTAGAGCGAAGCGGAACGCCCGCTCGACCTGTGCGGAGTCGCCGCTGGCCCGTCCCGCGCCGAACAGCTTGAATGCCAGGCAGGGCTTCTTCGTCTGGCGGATCATGCGGCACATGCGTTCGGGATCTTTTTCCATGAACGTCTCGCCGATGGGCGACTCGCCAAACTCCGCGCGTGCCTCTTCCGGCGTCCGCGGCACGCGATAGAGGCAGCACTGATAATAGTCGACGTCCCAGCCCTCGCCCTCGGCCGTGTCGATGACCGCCGGGTTATGCGTGGATAGGCCGACCATCACGCCGGTGTCGCGCACGGCTTTGAGAAAGTCCTTGATCTTGCCTTTCTCGCCGTTGCGAAAGCGTTCGTCGGTGCGGTTGCCATGGTGCCCGATGCCCAGCGGCCCCAGTTTTGCCACCTCCGGCAGCAGTTTGGGATCTTTCATCAGGGCGAAGTCGGCCAGCAGTATGAGCTGCATCTTGCCCCCCTCCGCGCGATAGCGCTTGAAATCCTCGACGGGCTGGTCGTTGTAATGCAGTTGCCAGGTGTCGATGCCGTGCCGCTCGCAGGCGTGCAGCACTTCCATTTTGCGATCCTGCGTGTACCACTCGCGCATAAGCTGGTCGAGCGTGCGGTTGAAGTGCGAGTAGCCGTACAGCGGATTCGAGCCGACGATCAGGCGGCTGACCTCGAATTTGCCGAACTTGACGCTGGGCAGCGCCGGCAGCGGCGCGGTGGACTCGGCGGGGGCTTTGGTGGCGGGCGCCAGCGCGCCCAATGTGGCCGCCAGTTGGAGGAAGGAGCGGCGGGAATTCGATTTCATATATAGGTCTTTCAGGTCTTATTCTATTGCCAGTCGCGTGCGAAATCAAGCACGCTTTAGCCATAGGCCATGGCCTATTATCGCTAAGCCAGAAAATAGGCTACAACCTATTATTTGTAACTGTTATAATAGGCCCTAGCCTATGAAAAAAGCCAAACTTGCCGCTCGATCGCGCGGGCACCTGGATGCACGCTTCAAGGCGCTGGGCCCGGCCACCCGATTTGCGCCGCCCGTGCGCGGATGGGTCAAGGCCGTCCGCGAGTCGCTGGGAATGACCACAGTCCAACTGGCGCGCCGGCTGCGCATCACGCAACCTACGGTTATCGATCTCGAACGCTCGGAGGCTAAGGGCACCATCGAGCTGGCCACGTTGCGGCGGGTAGCCGCGGCCCTGGACTGCACGCTGGTCTACGCGCTGCTGCCCAACCAGCCGCTGAAAACCATCGTCCGCGAGCGGGCGAGCGCGTTCGGACGCCGGCGTCTGGAGCCGGTAGAGCATTCCATGCTGCTGGAGAACCAGAGGGTCTCGCCGAAATCCAGGTATTCCAAGGCGCAACTTGAGGAGATTATCCGCGAGACAAACCCACGATTGTTTTGGGACTAATCCGTGAACGGACCTTTCGCGCAACCAGACGACGCCGCGACCCCTCTCACTCCGGCGGAAATACGAGGTCTCATCCCCGCGCATATCGCCTATCGCCGCGAGTTGAACGAGGCCGAGCAGGATAACATCCAGCGTGCCCAGGAATGGGCCCTCAGCCGACGCCGCGATGTGCTGAACGAGAGGTTCGTCAAGGATCTGCACCGGCGAATGCTCGGCGACGTATGGCGCTGGGCCGGCAAGTTCCGAATCAGCGAGCGCAATATCGGAATCGATCATTGGCAGATCCCGGTCGCCCTGCGCCAGCTACTCGACGACACCAAAGCCTGGATCCAATACAAAACCTACCCGCCCGATGAAATCGCGGTGCGGTTCCATCATCGCCTCGTCCGGATTCACCCGTTCCCGAACGGTAACGGCCGCCACTCGCGCCTGATGGCCGATCTGCTGGCGATGCAACTCGGGCGGGAACGGTTCTCGTGGGGACGGCAGGGCTTGCGCCATCCCGGCGCGATGCGGGCGCGGTATATCGCAGCCTTGCGCGCCGCGGACGAGTATGACGTTAGTTTCCCGCTGGCCTTTGCGCGGGCGTAAGAGTTTTCCATCAGCCCGGCGCCAGCCGCCGTACCGCGTGTTGGCTCTTGAAAAACGTTCACAGACTGGATGCCCGCGCAAGGCCCGGAATGATCCTCCCGGTTTCGGGCATCGCCCCGGCGTTTTACAATCGCTCTATGCGCTGTGTTCCGATGCTGGCCCTCTGCGCCACTATGTTGGCCGCCGCCGATTTGAAAATCGACCATGTCACCGCCGCCGGGAGCAGCTTGAAACAACTCCAAGCCAATCTCTCCGCCGTCGGCATCGAGAGCGTGTACGGCGGCCCGCACAGCAACGGGGCCACCGAGATGGCGCTGGTCAGCTTTCCCGACGGCTCTTATCTGGAACTGATGGCGCCGCGGGCCAACGCCGATCCGCAAGCGCTGGCACGCCAGCCGTGGGCGAAGTTCCTGCAGGCGGACGGCGGACCCTGCTCCTGGGCCGCGCGTGAGAAGGATGTAGCGACGGAAGTCCAGCGGCTAAGAGCGGCGGGCATCGCGGTTTCGGCTCCGCTCCGGAATGGGCGGCAACGGCCGGACGGTGTGCGCCTCGATTGGGAAACCGCGCAGGTGGGCACGGAACCGAACGGCACGTTTTTCCCGTTCCTGATTCGCGACTTCACGCCTCGCGAACAGCGGGTTTTCCCGCAGGGCAAGCCGCTGAACAGAGACTTCGGCGGCGTGATCAAAGTGGTGATCGCGGTACACGATTTGGAAGCGTCCCTGAAGCGCTATAGCCAGGCTTACGGCACGCCGCCGGCGATCAAGCAAGTGGATCAAGCCTTCGGCGCGCACCTGGCGCTGTTGGGCGGCGCGCCCGTGGTGCTGGCGCAGCCGCTGAATGCGGACTCGTGGCTGGCCGAGCGGCTGGAGCGGTTTGGCGAAGCGCCCTGTGCATTTGTGCTGGACCAGCGGCGAGGCAAGTATCGGGCGGCGGCGCAGACCCGCTGGTTCGGTATGCGGATTTCGTGGTTCGATGCCCAAAAGCTGGGTTGGCGTCTAGGCTTCGAGTCCGACGAGCGGTGATCGAGCGTGGGGCGGGACTCCAGTCCTGCGGCCGGCGTCTACGCCCCCCTGGCGAGCGGGTCCTGGAAGTCCGCCCCACATCTGCCTAGCTGTTGCTGGAAGGCTGATGGCTCTCCATCCGGCGTTGCCGCATCTGCCGGAAACGCGCCGGAAGTTGATCGGCCTTGGCCCGCTGTTCCGGTGTCAGGGTGCTATAGAGTTTAGCGAACCCTTCGTGGCGCATGGCCGATATCTGTCCCTTCAGTCCGGCTTCCTGCGCGCTCAGTTGGTCGATCTTAGCGGTATCGTTCACCCGCACCGCCTGGGACATTCCCGAGCGAACCTGTTTCAACTGCTGGCGGATAGGCTGGGCGGATTGCCGCACCGCCTGAAACTCGGCCTTGGCCTGCGCCGTTTGCGCCGGGGTCAGATCCAGGGAGTGCGCGATGCGCACGCCACGGCGATGTTGTGGCACGGCCGGCTGGGCCGGCTGGCTAACTTCCTGCGCGGCGAACAGCATACCTCCCGCTATCGCCGCGGCTGCTGCAAAACGTAACCAAGTGATCTTCATGATATTCCTACTCTCCTGTTTCCACCTTAGGCGCCGCTTGCAAAGCGCGTTTGTCCGGCGTGTAAAGAATTGTAATGTAGGTTACGAATCGATCCTTCTAGTACTGCTTTCGCGAAAAACACGGTACAAGCCAGCGTCCTCCGGTTTACAATGCAGCCCAGGAGGGTTTTATGTCTATTAGAACGTTTGCTGCATCGATCGTTTGCGGGCTGCTCGCCATCGCCGTTCAGCCCACGTCCGCGGCCGCCGCGACTTCCGGTCTAACCGGGTCGTGGCAATTTACTCTGACGCCAACCAATACGGCTACTCCGCCTGTGCAATACCCGGGTCTCGCCACATTCACCTCGGATGGCTCGGTCATCGAGACGGACGGTTCGGAGTTTCTGAAATCGGTCTCGACAACTCCCATTGTCACGGTCTCCAGTCCCGGCCATGGCATCTGGGAACTGGGTAACACGCCCATTACTTATGTTGTCCAATACATCAGCCTCGTATTGGACACGGATGGAGCGCTGTATGCCCGGAACATCACCACCATGACGCTGTCGGTGAGCAGCACGAATACGTTTAGCGGCTCGTACACCACCGACCAGGTGATTGGCAGCGTCACGAAGGTAGTGTCTTCCGGTACGGTCAGCGGACAACTGATTCCGCATTCCCCATTGCCGTAGGTCACTCCGGCGGCGGTCCTGTGGGCCGCCGCCGGTTCCAAAAGCCTTTCCATATTACAGACAAGCAGGTCGAAGTATGTCATTCTATTAGGCGGGAGAGACCTTTATGATTAGGAACCGGCCCGCCATCGGCGCTCCCTTCGTTTTGCAGGCCGCCGAACTGGCACAGCTCTTTCCATCGCTCGATCGCCGCGGACGTCAAGTAGTGGGTCCCGCGGTCGGCGGGAGCGCCTTTCTGAAGCGGCGGGACGATGGCGCGCCTTTTGGTTGCGCGGCCGGCGCACGGGGGTGGAAGCGATTCCTGTATCCAGCCGAGGCAGACGTCGTCGCGTCTGAGCGTAGCGGCCACGGCTTCTGCATCCTCAACGATACCGCTCCCGCGCGACGGCGCACGCCCTCTGGGATAGAGGCCAGCCGTTTCGAATTGGGCGAGCCGCCTTCCGGGGCCGTGCTGCGCGGAGTCGGGCGCGCCGCCCGAAAAAGTCTATGAACATTGCGTTGATCAGAGAAGGCCGGCCGTTTGACCGCCGGGTTGCGTTGACTCCGCCGGTAGTGCGGCATTTGATGGAGGCCGGACACTCCGTGTGGGTGGAATCGGGGGCAGGCGAAGGCGCCTGGTTTCAAGACGCCGAGTACGCGCGCACCGGGGCCCGCATCGTCTACTCACAAGAGGATGTGCTGCACCGCTCGGACCTGGTGGTGCGCATCTCCACGCCCGTGCTGTCGGAGTTGCGGCAGTGTCCGCATGGTATGATCCTGCTGGCCTTCTATCACATGGCCGTGGCCGACCGCGTGGTAGTGGACCGGCTGCTGGAGCAATCCATCACAGCCATCGGGCTGGAGATGATTCGGCAGGATGACGGATGCTTACCGGTGCTGCGGGCTGTCAGCGAGATCGCCGGCCAGATGACCGTTCCGATCGCGGCGCACCTGCTGCGTTCCAGCTTGGGCGGACGCGGCGTGCTGCTGGGCGGCAGTCCCGGCATACCGCCCGCCAGCGTGGCGATCCTGGGCGCCGGCGTGGTGGGTGCCTGGGCGGCGCGAACGGCGTGTGCGGCGGGCGCGCGCGTCACCGTGCTGGATGTGGACGCCGGCAAACTCCGCGCGCTGATGGAGCGCATCCCCAACGCGGAGACGTGCCTGGCGGAAAGCGAATCGGTGGCGGCCTGTGTGGCCGCGGCGGACGTGGTGATTGGCGCGGTGCTGGTGGCGGGCAGCCGCACGCCGCACGTGGTGACCCGCGCCATGGTGGAGAGCATGAAACCGGGTTCGGCCGTCATCGACGTGGCCATCGACCAGGGCGGCTGCGTCGAAACCAGCCGGCCCACCACCATCTCCGAACCCACGTTCGCTTACCACGGCGTGACGCACTACTGCGTGCCCAACCTGACCGCGGACATGGGACGCAGCACCAGCGTGGCGGTGGCGCAAGCCATCCTGCCGTATTTGTTGCGTATCGGCGATCTGGGCATCGACGCAGCCATCGAGCGGGTGCCCGATATCGCGCGCGGCGCTTATACCCATCGGGGAAAGTGGATCGGGCGCGGAGCGGCGGAATCTCCTGTAACGACTTCTTCTTAATCCGATCGAGTGTCGGGAAAGTACGGCGTTGGAGGTCTTCGAGGTCATGAGGTACTTGACGGTATTTATTATCTTCTGCGCGGCCTTCTTGGCCGCCGCACACGGACAAAACATACCCGCGAATCCGGTGACGGGAATGGGATACCTGTATCCGTCGGTCACTGTGGCGCCCGGCCAATTGATTACGGTTTTCCTGGCGGGGAATGCGCAGGGCGATATCAGTGCCACTGTGCAGGACCTCGCAGCGCCGGTGTTGGAAGTGCGTCCGGGGTCTGGCTGCGCGTCCGCGAGCCTCTGTTCCGGTCTGACGGCCGTCACCATCCAGATTCCTTACGAGTTGAACCCGGGGTGCGGCTTCATCAACCCGGTGTGCAACGTCGTGCTTCTGACGCAATTAATCGTAACGATAAACGGCGTTGCGGGCGACCCGTCGACCTGACTCCGCTGCCCGACCAGGTTCACATTCTAACTGCCTGCGACACCGTGCTCCCCGGCGGGGGCGGAACGGCGCCACTTGGAGGCTTGCCTTGTGCGCCTCTGGTGACCCACGCCGATGGGTCGTTGGTGACATCGGGAAGTCCGGCACAAGGCGGCGAGGAGGTAGTCGCCTATGCGGTCGGGCTGGGCTTGACTACTCCGGCGGTTAAGACCGGCCAGCCCGCGCCTACTGCAACGCCGGCGAGTGAGACCTTCTACCTCGATTTCAATTTCCGGCCGAACGCGCTGCCCACCGAGCCCGTACAGCCTTCACGGGTAACAGTGCCCGTTCCGCTGTACGCCGGGCTGGTGCCGGGGTACACGGGATTGTACCAGATCAATTTCGTCGTACCGCCGCCGCCCGTGGGTGTCGCGGCCTGCAACGGTACGGTGCAGGCCAACTTGACGGTCAGCGTGGGTGGACAAACCTCGTTCGACGGCGCCGCGATTTGCGTGGTGCCGTCGCAGCAAGGCGAGCCGCTCGCCAGAGCGCACGCACACGCAGTTCACGAAAAACGCTGAATTAATGGCGGAGGAAGAGGGATTCGTTCATTCCGGGGGTATGCGCTTTCTGTAAGTTGCGGATTCTACGTTCGGGCAAATTGGTCAGAACGGGCAAAAAAGCGAGGTCTGGGTACGTATTGGTTACGCGGCATTCCTCACTGTTTACTGTCGAGAAGTCCCAGATCAATCTCCCTCAAGCGGTCCGCCTCTTGCTCCTGAACAAACAACTGCACACTGCAGGGATCATCCCAATCCACTTCCTGAATCGCCCGGACAAGATCGGCGAGGTTCAGATCATTGAAAGCGCCGGGACAGATTTCGCACTCAAGCATTTTGTTGCCTGCATACCACCCACGCGGCAGCGACTCGTCGTCACACGAGACGAATTTCGCGCCCTCCTGAAGTGCCGCATTTAGTTTCGCGATTCGGTGTTTGTCCCCGACCGATGTCTTAAAGACGATGTTGGTGACGACGCTCACAGGTTCATCTTAATCCTTCGCAGTTTCGTCGCGCGCGAGCTGTTTCATGAGCAGGACGCTCTGGGGTGCTGCGGGATGGTTATCACGAGAAGGGGTATAAGACGAACGCTATTAGACTTCGGCTTTGAGAACGTGTCGATCTTTGCTGACATCGTCGGTGCCGTCGCTGGTGAACGTGGCCGCTGTAATGGTTTGGCCCTTCTCCTTGAGTTCGCGGACAAACTTGGCTGCCATGTAATCGGCATCGCTGCAATGACGCTCATAATCGCCGTCTCCATCCGGGACGAGCTTATTGGCATCAAGCTGTTTGAAGTTGTGATGCGCGCCGGTGCCTTGAATGACGAGTGTCCAATTGCCCATTTTTGACTCCTCTGGTGACTTTTCCGTCTCTGAGTCTTACGACAGAATAGGATGGATGTAAATAGCTGAAAATAAGGGTGTTGGATGTGTCATGGGTACGTATTGGGTACACGAGCCATCCGGCGCTTAATGTAAAGCGCCTGCCGTCAGCAAGTTAGAGTGGCGGAGGAAGAGGGATTCGAACCCCCGAACGAGTCACCCCGTTAACGGTTTTCAAGACCGCCGCCTTCAACCACTCGGCCATTCCTCCGTCTTCTATCTTACCCGATTCGGTCGCATTACCGAACAGACGCTGCAAGCAGGACACGGATCTGACTGTGGATATGGACAACGCGCTCGGCCTACCCCTCGATATGGAACCGGATCTGGGAAACGCTGGATAAAGCGCGCAGCGGTTTGCGCGCCGCCCACGATGAGCACATCCGACATCGGCGCATTCGCGGTTTCCAGATGACTTGGAACATCTTCGATTGGGGAAAGCGCAAGGATATTGTGGGACAGCGCGACGCGCTTTTCACGCAGGCCGAAGAGAACCTACGCCGTATCACGGACCGCGTCCGGGCGGAAGTGGACAAAGCGTACAGGAAACTGGAGCGAACCGAACTCATGATATCCGTCATTCGATCGCACTGACGCGGTATCCGATTCGCACACCTTGAAACCTGGGCTGCCGATCCGGCTCCGAAAAGCGGACCTTGTTCGCGACGCCATCATGCGCCGGCAGTCGCGGCCTTCGCCTCCTCCCGCAGTCCCGCGATCCGGTTCTGCAGCGTTCGCAAGCTAATCCCCAACATCTCGGCGGCCAGTTTGCGATTGCCGCGCACGTGTTCCAGGGTGAGTTTGATGTAAGCCTCCTCGATTTCCGTCAGTGCCTGGCCAGGCTGGAGTACTAAAGAGCCGGCATGGCCATTTGGCGGCCGCGTATACGGGCCGGGGCTTACACTGAACACAGGGGACGGCAGATCCTTCAGGCGGATCCAACCTTCTCCTGTCAGGATGCTGGCTCGCTCCAGGACATTACGCAGCTCCCGCACATTGCCAGGCCAATCGTAGCGATGCAACTCATCCAGCACTTCGGCGTCGAGCCCTATAACGCGCGTGCCGTACTTCTTGTTCAGATTCCGCAGCATCGCGTCGACGATCGCCGGGATATCTTCTTTGTGTTCACGCAGCGGCGGAAGCACGATCTGAAATACGCTCAATCGATAGTAAAGTTCTTCGCGCAAATGCGATCCGATTTCCTGGCTGGTGGCGGCCAATACCCGAACGTCCACCGCGATTTCGTGTTTGCCGCCCAACCGCCGCACCCGCAAGTCCTCGAGAACGCGCAGCAGCTTGGGTTGCGTGGACTGCGGCATCTCGCCGATCTCGTCAAGAAACAAAGTGCCCCCATGAGCCTGCTCAAAGCAACCGGCCGAACGTTCCATGGCGCCCGTAAAGGCGCCTCTCTCATGGCCGAATAGCTCGCTCTCAACCAAAGCCTCGGGCAAGGCGGCTGCATTAATCGCGACGAAAGGTCCATCGCCGCGGAGGCTGCACTTATGGATCTCCCGGGCAACTAACTCCTTCCCCGTGCCACTCTGTCCGCGGATCAATACGGGCGCCGACGTGGGCGCCACCTGCCGGATGAGCGAGAAGATCTCCTGCATCGCCCGGGACGTTCCTACCATGTCCCCTAGGACCCCGCGACGGCTCAGGTCGCGCTCGAGTTCGCCGGTTCTCTGCAGACTTCTCTTGTAGCGAATGGCGCGTTCCAGAAGGATTTTGAAGGCGAGCGGTTCCACCGGCTTCTCCAGATACCAGAATGCCTTGAGGTCGTGGACGGCGGAAAGCGCCTTTTCCATACTGCCGAAGCCGGTCAGCGCAATAGCCGGAGTGAGGTCGCCGCGTTCCTTCAGGTGCCGCAGAAGTTCAAAACCGTCCATGCGCGGCATGACTAAGTCCGACACGATGACGTCCGCCTGGAAGGCTGTGAGCCGTTCCAACGCTTCCTGTCCGTCGGCCGCGCTGCGGGTGTCGTAGTCGCGCTCGGAGAGCATGGCCGACAAGGCGCCCCGCTGCCGCTCGTCGTCATCGACGATGAGGACCCGGCCGGGGATCGCGGACTGTCGCGGCATGACGAAACCTACCATGGGTTCCTGGAATTCATCGGCGCCGACGGATGGGGCCAAAGCGAGGATTCCCTGTATTTGTCCACGATTCTCTCGACCAAAACCGAGCCGAAATCCTCCAACAATTCGATGAACGTCTTGGTCTGGTCCGTGGCGCGCAAACGGGGAACCGCTACCAGCAGATTGGGATTGTCGAGCGCTTCCGCAGCCTTCTCCACGGCCACGATCGGAACGCTGGCATAGCCGAACACACCATCGGAATTCCACGGGCCCATTTGCCGCACAACCGGTCCGAATCGCGTTTCGAGACGCTGCAGTTCGTCGTCCGTCACAACAATCGCTTCCATTTTGTTCTCTTCACGAGAGCTATGTTCCAGTCGCAGCCAGGTATTCGGTTCCATTGGCGGACTTCCTTTGTGCAGTGCGGCTGATATGGACGCCGTGACGATCCTGCCAATGTTGCCAGGCGGCACTGACAATTCGAGTCGCTTCGTTTGTATCAAACGGCTTCGCCAGCACGTCCCATGCTCCCAGATTCAGGGCTTCCGCCCATAACCGTTCATCCGCCAGCCGGGAAGTCACGATTAAAAGCGGGGGGTCGGGAAGAAGCGAGATGTGGTCCAACATCTCCCTCCACGTACCCGGCGTGATATCGCAATCGCAAATTACGATTGGAATGGGTGTTTCCCGCAACACGGAAAGGGCCGAAGCAATTGTGGAGCTCGAGCTGACGGTCCAGTTGGATTTGAAGATGCGCTCCAGAGAAGCGCAGTCTTCAACGTTGGCGCTGATGGATAAAACAACATTGAGAGCATTCTCACGTCGAGACGACCTCTGCATGTCGCCCCATCCTTTTGTTTGCGATCGGTTCTCTGCCACGTTCCCTCCAATCACCGGTACAAGCCCCGCTTCAGCGGGGGTCAACAGGAACAAGTGCAGCAAACGGGGCTATTAATTAACCGCATGCGTCGGTACGCCCGCACGCCCTGCCTCATGGGTTCACGAAACGTGGCCCCGCAGGACTTCACTCGGCGGTACCTTGGAGATCGGCAAACCGGCGATCGGCAAGGCGCTGCCGCTGGCCCGGATTGTGAAATAATCGGATATGTTTCTCTTTAATCGTAGAGCTTGAGTTGGGGCAAATGGAACTAGGAGAGTGCCTAGGTAAGTTGGTGCAACCAATGCCCCCCAAGTGCCCGACGCTAATTTTCACTCCCAGCCCCTCGGGCGCGTGGGCGCTGCTGGCATACTGCTCGCTGGGCCCGCAGCCAGTCTTCTTGTGGCGATCCGTTTTGAAACCCTCGTGCGAGCCACAGCTTATATGCCAATGCAGCTATTTCCCGCTGCTTGGCGGAGGCGATGTCGCGCGGCGCTAATCTATCGCAGACCCTTGTGGTCTCCCGCATAACCTTTGCCATGAAAAGTCCCCCCCGATAGCTGACGAAGCCAGGTCCGGTAGCCAGCCATTCCAGTTCCCTGTACCCAAACAAAAACTCCAGCAGTCCCCCGATGCGGTTCAGGGCTATTCCGCTTTGCAGCGATCGCCTACCCAGCGATGCGAGCGAACCGCACCCTACGTTTTCCGATGGATCGTCGCTTCTTTGATGATAAGGTTTGGCGTCTAATCGTGGAACTAGGAGGGTGCCTAGGTATGCTTGGCTGGCACACCCGCCTCTGTAAGTGAAATTGACTACCCTGTCTGGGCTGTTATGAGAGAAAATGGTCGCACGCCCCCGTCGGGCGGCGGCCTTGCACCACTGGGTGCGTTTCCAGAGGAGGAAGACTATAACTCGCAAAAGTTCGGCGCGGCCAGGAAAGAACAGTCGACCCCGGGCCAAGCATCCGCCCGGTGTGACGCCTCGACCGAAGCCCGGCCGCAAGGTCGAACCGCAGGCCGCTGCGCACCCGGCTGAACTCTCCCTCCAGGAGAAACCGCTGCCCATAGTAGGCGTAGGGGCGTCGGCGGGAGGCTTCGAGGCGTTTCGGCAACTCCTCACGGCTTTGCCTTCGGATACGGGCCTGGCGTTGGTACTGGTGCAGCATCTCGACCCCGGACATGAGAGCCTGCTGGCCAGGCTGCTCTCCAAGGCCACCGCGATGCCCGTCGCGGAAGTGGAAGAGGGCATGACGGTGGAGCCGAATCATATCTACGTCATTCCCCCGAATAGGACTATGGGGATCCGGAACGGAACGCTCCACCTGATGGCCCGCGGGGAGCCGACGACCAAGCACCTGCCCATCGATTATTTTCTGGGCTCGCTGGCCGAAGACCGGGGCAATCGGGCGATTGGCGTGATTCTTTCCGGAACCGCCTCCGACGGAACCATGGGGCTGAAGGCCATCAAAACCGAAGGTGGCATCACCTTCGCCCAAGACCTCAAAAGCGCGAAGTACGACGGCATGCCACGCAGCGCCATCGCCGCCGGATGTGTGGATTTCGTCCTGCCGCCGGAGGCCATCGCCGGCGAACTGGCGCGCATTGGCCGGCATCCCTATCTGGTTTTAGAACCGCCGGCGCAGGCCGAGGAGCCGCCCGAAGGTAGTGACGACGATCTGCACAAGATCTTCCTCGTCCTCCAGAGGGCCACCGGAGTGAATTTCACGTATTACAAGTACAGCACCATCAAGCGGCGGATCGCCCGCCGGATGCTCCTGCACAAACTGGAAAGTCCGAAGCAGTACCTGCGGTTCCTGCACGAGAACCCTGCCGAGGCGGCGGCCTTATGCGAAGATATCCTCATTCACGTGACAGGCTTCTTCCGGGAGCCGGAAGCGTTTCAGGCGCTGGCGCAAAGGATCTTCCCCAAGATTCTCGACACCAAGCCGCCTGGCGAGTCGCTTCGCATCTGGGTCCCGGGCTGTTCCACGGGAGAAGAGGCGTTCTCCATTGCCATGATCCTGCTGGAATGCCTGGGCGACCGCGTCGGCAGCGTGCCCATTCAGATCTTCGGCACCGATATCAGCGCCGTGTCGATCGACAAAGCGCGCGCGGGCGTATACACCGAGAGCAGCCTCGGCGAGATCTCCCCGGAGCGCCTGCGGCGTTTCTTCGTCAAAGTGGAGGGAGGCTTCCAGATCGTGAAATCGTTGCGCGAGATGTGTGTGTTTGCGCGGCAGGACCTCGCCCAGGACCCTCCGTTCTCGCGGCTGGACCTGATCAGTTGCCGCAACGTGCTCATCTACATGGGGCCGGTGCTCCAGAAAAAGGTGATGGCCATCTTCCACTACGCTCTCAAGCCCAGCGGCTTCCTGATGCAGGGGAAGTCGGAATCCATCAGCGGCTTCGCGGACCTCTTCACGGTGATCGACCGGGAGCACAAGATTTGTTCGAAAAGGCCTGGCGAACCCGGCCGGGTTTTCGATCTGTCCACCGCCTCAAGTTACGAAAGAGCCATGCGCGCGGACGCTGCGAAGCCGGAAACACAGTTGCGGTTCGACGTGCAGAGGGAAGCGGACCGGATCGTCCTCGGCCAATACTCCCCAGCCGGCTTGGTCATCGATGAGAACCTGCATATTCTCCACTTCCGCGGGCAAACGAGCCCCTACCTCTCTCCTCCGCCGGGCCAGGCCAGCTTGGGCCTGCTCCGCATGGTGCGCCCGGAATTAGCCGTGGAACTGCGCACCGCCCTGCACCACGCCAAAAAACAGGAGATCGCCGTCCGCAAGGAAGGTATCCGGATTCAGCGCGACGGCCATTTCTGGGAAGTCTCCCTGGAGGTGGTTCCGATCAAGAGCGATCTGGGCGAGCGTTTCTTTCTGATCTTATTCCAGGAAATGCCGGCGCGCGAGCCGGCCGGTCCGGAAGCAGGAGGCCAAGGGCCGGCCGGCGGCACGCGGCAATCGCGAGAGGACGCCCGCCTGCGCCGCGATTTGCAGGCAACCAAGGAGTCCCTCCAGTCGATGGTCCAGGAGCAGGAAGCCATCAACGAGGAGCTGAAATCCGCTAACGAAGAAGCCCTTTCGAGCAACGAGGAACTGCAGTCCACCAACGAAGAGCTGGAAACCGCAAAAGAGGAGCTGCAGTCGACCAACGAGGAGTTGGTCACGGTCAACGAGCAGCTAGGGAACCGCAACTTCGAGTTGGCGCAGCTCAACGACGATCTTACGAACCTGATCGGGAGCGTCAACATCCCCATCCTGATGCTGAGTGGCGACTGGCGCATCCGGCGTTTCACCCCGCAGGCCGAAAAACTGCTGAACTTGTTGCCCGGCGACGTGGGCCGCCCCATAGTCAACCTCCGGCCGAACATCGATGTACCGGACCTGGCCGCGCTGGTCACCGAGGTCGTCGATACCGTGAGTGTGCGCGAACGGGAGGTCCAGGACCGGGAAGGCCGCTGGTATTCCATGCGGGTCCGGCCGTACCGGACCATGGATAACAAGACTGACGGCGCAGTGATGACGTTTATCGATATCGATGCCGCCAAGCGAATCCATCTGGAATTGCAGCGGGAGCAGACCTTCACGGCGGCGGTGCTGGAATCGGCGGCCGCTCTGGTGATGGTCACCGACCTGGAGGGCCACATCGCCCGCTTCAACCTCGCCTGCCGCCGGCTTAGCGAATACTCCTTCGAGGAGGTGGAGGGAAAGCCCGTGTGGGACAAACTCGTGCCCCCGGAAGAAATTGAAGCCGTCAAACAGGTGTATAAGGAGCTCACGGAGAGCCGGGCCGCGCGCGAATACGAGAATCATTGGGTGGACCAGAGCGGCCAGCGGCATTTGATCTCCTGGTCCAGCACCGTGGTTACCGAGGCGCAGGGCACCACGCGGCACTTGGTCTGGGTCGGCGTGGATGTCACCGAGGCCAGGCTGGCCGAAAAGGCGCTGCAACAAACCGAGATCCTCCGGCACAGCCAGGAGCAACTGCGGACGCTGACAGCCGGCTTGGTGGAGGCCCAGGAGGAGGAGCGCCGGCGGGTCTCGCAGGAGCTTCACGACGATATCAGCCAGAGGCTGGCGGCGCTGGCCATTCAACTGGAGGTGTTGCATCGGGCGCACGGAATCTCGCCCGAAGAACTGCAGCGCAAACTGGGGGAGTTGCAGAAGCAGATGGAGGTGCTATCGGAGGATCTCCGCCGCACTGCCCGCAATCTGCACCCCTTCATGCTCACGCATCTCGGCCTGGAACCCGCCCTGCGAGCGTATTGCGAGGAGTTCTCCAAACTGAGGCAGGTCAAGGTGCGGCTGGTCGCGCGTGCCCTGCCTGGGGCAATCCCGTCCGGCGTGGCCTTGTGCGTCTATCGTGTGGTCCAGGAGGCGCTGGGTAACGTCGCCAAACATTCCGGGGCTAAGCGTGTCGTGGTATCGATCTCCGGCCGCGATGATGCCCTGCGCGCCGCCATCCGGGATGACGGCCACGGATTCGACCTGGACCAGGTGAAAGGAAAAGGGCTCGGGCTGATCAGCATGGAGGAACGCGTGCGGCACCTGGGTGGGACGTTTTCGATCGCTCCAAAGCCCGGCGAAGGAACCCGCATCGAGATCCGGATTCCTCTCGAGACAATTCCGCCGGCGGTCGCGGCGGAATCGATCGCGCCATGAAGAAGCCGCGGCTGTTGCTTGCCGACGACCACACCATCCTCCTCGAAGGATTGAAAGCCCTGCTGGCACCGGAATTCGAGGTAGTGGCGACGGCCGCCGATGGCAGGGCGGTTCTGGAAGCGGCTAAGAAATACCAGCCCGACCTCATTCTGCTGGACATTTCCATGCCCGGCCTGAACGGCATCGAAGCCGCACGGCGGTTGAAGCAATCGAATCCCGGCGCGAAACTGATTATCCTCACCATGCATGCGGACCTCAGTTTTGTTAGGGCGGCTTTCCAGGCGGGGGTTTCCGGATACGTGTTGAAACAGTCGGCGGCGACCGAACTCGTGACGGCGCTGCACGATGTGGACAGCGGCCGCAGCTACGTCAGTTTGCAGATCCAAAAACGGCTCGGCACGGACATGCCCGCTTTCTTGCGGCGGCCGAAAAAGCTCTCCGCCGATCTCACGCCGAGGCAACGCGAGGTGCTCCAGTTACTGGCGGAAGGACGCGTTCGCAAGGAAATCGCCCAAATGCTCGGTGTCTCCGTCAAGACGGTGGAATTCCACAAACAGAAACTCACCGAAAAGCTGGGGCTCCACACCGACGCCGCCCTGACGGCGTACGCCATCCGGCACGGGATCGCTTCGACCGAGTAAGCCTTGGTCGTCGAATGGTGGCGGGTCATTTTGGTCTTGGAGGGCGGGCAATTCTGCCCGCAGCCGGCTTTCAGCCGGCTCTGGCCGCCTTAAAGGCGGCTGCGGCCAAGATTGGCCGCCACTGTCGGTCGAAAGCGTGCCTTTGGCGCATTTCCGGCATTTGCCGTCAAGCACTAGAGTTGTCCATAGTTTCAATAGTTTGCAGCCATATCTTGTCACTCGCCACCAGAGTGTGCTAATAATGGGTTTCGGCTTCCGTTAACCGGATGCCGACAGACCCCAAGACATCAAACCGAAACATGGAGGTTGTACGTTAATGAAGATTCGTCCGCTTTACGACCGCATCGTGGTCAAACGGATCGAGGAAAAGGAAACCATGCAGGGTGGCCTTTACATCCCCGACTCCGCCAAAGAGAAACCGCAGGAAGGCGAAGTTGTCGCCGTCGGCAAGGGCAAGCGCCTGGAAGACGGGAAACTCGTGCCGCTCGACGTCGAGGTTGGCAATCGCATCCTGTTTGGCAAGTACTCCGGCAGCGACATCAAGCTGGATGGCGATGAGTTCTTGATCATGCGCGAGGACGAAGTCCTCGGCATTTTGGAAAGCAAGCCCGTGGTGGCCAAGAAGGCTTCCTAAGGAGGAGAGACATCAATGGCGAAACAGATTGTATACGCAGAAAATTCCCGTCAAGCAATCCTGCGCGGCGTCAACCAACTGGCCGACGCAGTGAAGGTTACCCTCGGCCCCAAGGGCCGCAATGTGGTTCTGGAGAAGAAGTTCGGCGGCCCCAATATCACCAAAGACGGTGTGACGGTGGCTAAGGAAATCGAGCTCAAGGATCCGCTGGAGAACATGGGCGCCCAAATGGTGCGCGAAGTGGCTTCCAAGACTTCGGATGTGGCCGGCGATGGCACCACCACCGCCACCATCCTGGCGCAGTCCATCTACCGTGAAGGCGTGAAAGCCGTCGCCGCGGGCGCCAACCCGATGGCCCTCAAGCGCGGCATCGATAAGGCCGTGGAAGTAGCCGTCGAGGCGGTCAAGAAGCTCTCCAAGCCGGTATCCGGCGACATGATCGCGCAGGTCGGCACTATTTCCGCCAACAGCGATTCCACCATCGGCAACATCATCGCCGAGGCGATGAAGAAGGTGGGCAAGGATGGCGTGATCACGGTGGAAGAATCCAAGACCATGGTCACGGAGTTGAGCACCGTGGACGGCATGCAATTCGACCGCGGCTACTTGTCGCCCTACTTCGTCTCCGATCCGGAGCGCATGGAGTGCGTGCTCGAAGATCCCTACATTCTCATCCACGAGAAGAAGATCAGCAACATGAAAGACCTGCTGCCGTTGCTCGAGCAGATCGCGCGCTCCGGCAAGCCCCTGCTGATCATCGCCGAGGAAGTGGAGGGCGAGGCCCTGGCGACCCTGGTGGTGAACAAGCTGCGTGGCACGTTGAACGCCTGCGCGGTGAAAGCCCCCGGCTTCGGCGACCGGCGCAAAGCCATGCTGGACGACATCGCGGTCCTGACCGGCGGCAAGTCCATCATGGAAGAAACCGGCATCAAGCTGGAAGGCGTACGCCTGGACGACCTGGGCCGCGCCAAGCGCGTCACGGTGGACAAGGACAACACCACCATCGTGGACGGCAATGGCAGCCAGAAATCCATCGAAGGCCGCATCAAGCAGCTCCGCGGCCAGATTGACGAGACCACCTCCGACTACGACCGCGAGAAGCTCCAGGAGCGCCTGGCGAAGCTGGCCGGCGGCGTGGCCATCATCAAAGTCGGCGCAGCCACCGAGACCGAAATGAAGGAAAAGAAGGCTCGCGTGGAAGATGCGCTGCATGCCACTCGTGCGGCTGTGGAGGAAGGCATCGTGCCCGGCGGCGGCGTGGCTCTGCTGCGCGCGGCCAAGGCCCTGGAAGGCTTTAAGGCGGATGGCGACGAACAGATCGGCGTGAACATCGTACGCAAGGCTTGCGAAGATCCGGTGCGCCAGATCGTGGTGAACTCGGGTACCGAGGGCGCCATCGTGGTGGAGAAGATCCGCGAACATGCCAACCCCAACTTCGGCTTCAACGCCCAGACCGACACGTACGAAGACCTGGTGGTTTCGGGCGTGATCGATCCGACCA
>Ga0187871_10000520_pt1 | contig 36968 bp, 26 predicted proteins | sample June2016WEW_16_1_FD_132988 | JGI IMG/M metagenome (GOLD analysis project Ga0187871, IMG submission 132988) | Peatland microbial communities from SPRUCE experiment site at the Marcell Experimental Forest, Minnesota, USA - June2016WEW_16_10 | ecosystem: Environmental > Terrestrial > Soil >...
GACCTCGCGAGCATGGCCGAAGCCACAGCGCAAAGGGCATATTGCGATCCGATGGAAAGATCGACACTCCCACCGATGATCAGATAAGCGGTTCCCACCGCGGCGATTCCTACAAAAGAAACTTGCAGGGCGACCACCAGTAAATTATCGAGACTGAGATATTTCGGACTGAAAAGCGAGATCAACAAGAGGCAAAGTATGAGGGTCAACATCAACCCGGAGTTGCGGCCTCGGGCAGCAGCGATTCGCGAAAAGAGACCAGGAGATTTCACAATGTATCCCGCCGAAAAGACATGCCCGTCATGCATGCGACCACTTGCTCTCGGGTAGTTGCGGCCACGCGGGTGTCAAGAGTGATGCGTCCCAGTCGCAGCACGACCACGCGCTGCGCCACGGCGAATACGTCATCCAGATTGTGGCTGATCACGATGACCGCGACCCCCCGGGCTGCGACACGTTGAATCAGCGCCAGGGTCGCCTTGGTTTGGCGAACCCCCAGCGCTGCCGTAGGTTCGTCGAATTGTATGAGGCGATGGGCATTGACCGTGGCCCGCGCGATGGCGATCGCCTGCCTTTGCCCGCCGGAGAGCCTGCGCACAGGGGTGTTCAGGTCGGCCAGTTCGATGCCGAGTTCCGCAATGTGCTTCCGCGCCTCCTCGACCGAACGTCGCTTATCCAGGATTTGCCAGGGGCCGATCCGGTAGCGGACCGGCTCCTGGCCCAACATTACATTCGCAGCCGCGCCCAGGTTGTCACACAGGAAGAGTTGCTGATAAACGGTTTCGATTCCGAACTCCCGAGCGCGCATAGCATTGAGCTGCGGAACTTTTACATCGCCCAGCCAGATAGTGCCTTCATCCGCCTGATAAATACCGCTAAGAATCTTGACCAGAGTGCTCTTGCCCGCACCATTGTCCCCCACTAACGCCACAACTTCGCCGGGCATCAGATCTAACGACACGGCGTCGAGTGCTCGCACTCCTCCGAAGTATTTGGTGACCCCGACGGTCCGAACTAAAGGCGTTGCATCGGGAGTTGCATCCGCGCGAGTTGGGGGGCGATTTGTCACTTGCAGTTGGAATTACTGAGGCGTCGTAAGCGGCACGTCACTGTATCGCATTACTTCCGGGTCCGTATAGAAATGCGCATACTCGGGTGCTTGCGCGTTCCGCGAAATACGGTCGAACTGATCGACATTGTCGCGGGTGACCAATTTGCTGCCCATGATTCGAGTGGGCGGAACTTTCTCTCCGCGCAAGCAGCGGGCAAGATCGCGCACCGCCTGGGTGGCGCTGAATGAGAAAGAAAAGAATGCGCAACACTGGTAGATTCCACCTTCCGCCACTTTTTCCATACCCAGGCGGGTTCCGTCCGCACTGCCAACAAAAAATCGGCTGCGATCACGGCGTCCCGCTTCTAACGCGGCGGTATAGGCGCCAACTCCCGGGTCATCTCCAAAGGCCAGGAGCACTGAAATCTTGGGATGCGCCTGCAACAAGTTTGCCGAAGCCGACGCTCCACGATCCACCGTGTTGGCTTCGACTTCTCCGACCACTCGCGCCCCTGGACAATTTTTTTGTACGCCGTCCTTTAGTCCCTGACTTCGTACAATCAGTTCAGGATCGGTCAGATTCGTCAGCAGTCCGATTTCGGCCTTCCCGTTCAAGTTTTCGTTGATCCAGCGCGCCGCGAAACTGCCCACCTGATAACCGGCAACGTGCTGATCGAGAACTATGTTTTGCGTACAACCAGTGATGGGGGAAGCGCTGTGATTGAAAATGCAAACGCCTTTTTCTCGGGCCCGGGCGACAATCTGGTCCATGCCCTCGGGCAGTACGAACATGAAAACCCCGCCGAATCCCTGGGCGATGAATAACTCGATATCGATCGTCTGCTTAAGAAAATCTCCTTCCGCATCCACCAGTACCAGCCTTAGATCGGTCCCGGGTTTTTCCGCTTCGCGCTGCATGTCGGCGTAAAACTCATTCAGGATTTCGGCTTCATAGGGAATGGAAATTCCAATCCGGCGGTGAAACGATGTATCGCCGACGCGACTGCACGATGTTGCGCCGGATAAAGCAAAAGCGCCACACACGCCGGCCAGCCCTGCTAAAAACCCACGTCGATTGATGGCCCGGTCCGCTTGCCCGGGGCCGCGGAGTAAGTTTTCGCGGTGTTCGGCTGGTTCCGGCGTGCGGTGTGGCGTCATAGCCCCCTGTTTGTAGAAGGTGCGGAGAGCGCTGTCAACGGCTTTCAATACCGTGAACTCTGGTGTTCGCATTAAAAGCTACGGTCCTACAATCCCTTTTCCTTCCTCCACATTGAGAATTCGGTCGATGCCGGGCACTGCAGAAATGCGCTCCTTAGTTCCGCTTGGCCAGTCGATCTCAATGTTGTCGATCACCGTGGCTGCTCCCAGTCCAAAATGGGCCCGCAGATCAGAACTCGACCCGTAACTTCCTCCGCTGAAGATGTCGACGCGTTGCCGTGCGCCTCCTGCGGAAACGAACACCTTGGCTCCGATCGCATCTCGAGGGCTTTTCGGACCCCCGGTTAATTTCAGCGCTATCCAGTGGTTGTTGTTTTTCACTACATTCCTAAGAAGGGCAGGAGTCGAGTCGATGTTATTGATCACAACGTCGATATGCCCGTCATTGAACAGGTCGCCAAATGCTGCGCCGCGGGCCGGAATTACGTCGGCCAATCCGCTGCCCGTCGCCGGTGGCACCTCTTCAAACTTGCTTCCATTCAGGTTGCGAAAAAGTTGCGGGCGCTGGGCCCATGTGGTTCCCCAGTCCTGTTGATCGACTGTGGGATATACGTGACCATTCGCCACGAAAATGTCGGGCAGGCCGTCGTTGTCGAAATCGAGAAAGCCCGTTCCCCACGCGAGAAACGGAATGGTCGGATATCCCAAACCGGCGCGGTAGGCTACTTCAGAAAAATTGCCGCCGCCTTCGTTCTTGTAAAGAGCGTTGTAGTCGTCGGAGAAAGAACTCACATAGAAATCGACTTTCCCATCCCGGTTGTAATCGCCGACCGCAATTCCCATCGAAGCCTGCTCGCGGCCATCGTCGGACAACGCGAATCCTGAGGCCACGCCAATCTCTTCGAAGGTCCCGTCGCGACGGTTTCGATAGAGGTAATTGGGACACGAATCATTGGCCACAAGCAGATCAACCCAGCCGTCGTCATCCATATCCACGAAGACCGAGGCGAAGCCATACAGTCCTCTGGGATCGGAAACTCCGGCCTTCACGCTCACGTCGGTAAAGGTGCCATCGCCGTTGTTGTGGAACAGATGATCGGGTTCTCCCGGAAGTCCTCTCGGGCCGCAAAAAACCATCAGGTCGCGGAAATGGCAGAGCGTAATAGGCGCGCCGTCCTTGCCCTCATGCGGCGGATGGTCCACATCAAACTTCACGTATCCGGGAACGAAAAGATCCAGCAGTCCGTCGTGGTCATAGTCACCCCAGGTCGGCCCGGTCGACCAACCCCCGACTGTCACACCTGCCTTTTCGGCGACATCGGTGAAGGTTCCATCATGGTTGTTGTGGTAGAGCCGGTTCTTGCCGAAGTTGGCCACATAGATATCAGGCCAGCCGTCGTTGTCGTAGTCGGCCACGGCTACGCCAAATCCCCACCGTTCGTTCGCGACGCCAGCCTTGTCGGTAACGTCAGTGAAAGTGCCATCGTGATTGTTGTGTAGAAGCATGGCCCGCGGTGCGGGAGCTTGCCCTTTCAAGGCTGGCACAGTCGATCCGTTCAGAAGATAAATATCGAGCCAGCCATCGTTGTCATAGTCGAGAAGGGCTACACCCGAACCGGGAGCTTCAATGATGGTCGTCTTTTCCGGAGTGCCGGAAACATGATGAAACTTCTCCAACCCGGCGGCGCGAGTGACATCGGCGAAAACTACTGGAGCATTGTCCACGAATCCACCGGCAGTAATGGGGCGATGCTGGGCATCTTTCACCGCGGCATGAGCGGGTCCCGTGGCTTCGCCGGCGGTCGGCGCTTGCTCTTGAGCAACGCTGGCTTGCTGTCCCCAAAGCGTAGCTGCAGTCGCCCACAAGAAAAGTAGAACGAGCCAGGCAGACCGAATTTTGAGGCAGCATGGTTTGATCATTTGTGATTGCCCGGCTCTTTCACCGGAGGCGCGGCGCTATTCGCAACCGGTTCATCCACTTGCAGTTCCTTGTCGCACGCAACATTCTTAAGGCTTTGGATAGTGCCGCTCGGCCAGTGAATGTTCACTTGAGCAATCTTATCTTCGCCCAGTCCAAAATGAACTCGCTTATCGCTCGCAGAAAGGTAGCTGCCAGCCGTCGTCACCGTGGCTAACTGCTTGCGCCCGGCAGTAACGACCTCAACTTCCGCTCCAATTGCATCGCGGTTGCTCTTGTGTCCGACCAGCTTCAACGTCAGCCAATGATTAGAATTTTTCGTCTCGTTGTGCAAGATGTGCACCGGACCGTCGTTGGTCGTGACCACCGCGTCCACCCTGCCGTCGTTATCGATATCTCCTGTCGCCAGGCCACGTCCCACCCACGGCTGCTGAAATACGGCGCCGGACTCACTGGAAACGTCGACGAATTTCGTCCCTGTGTTCCGGATCAGCAGCATGGGTTCCCGGTAGCGCAGCTGTGGAGACTGCTGCTCGATGGTGTCCAAATCGTGTCCTTGCGCGATCAGCAGGTCCTTCCATCCATCGTTGTCATAGTCGATGAATTTCACTCCCCATCCCGAGTGCATCTGCGAGATTTTGCCCAGCCCGGAAGATGGCGTCACATAGTTGAAGTTGCCATTCCCGGTATTTTGATACAGGGCATATTTCTGCATGGCCAGGTCCGTCACCACGATGTCGGGCAAGCCGTCGTTGTTGTAGTCGGCAAAGTCGATTCCCATGCCTGCGTAAGAATTGCCATCAGCATCGACCGCAACTTCCGACACAAGCCCGACCTCCTCAAAAGTCCCGTTCCGCTGGTTGTGAAAGAGAAATTCGGGCATCGAATCGTTGGCGATGAAAATATCCGCGTATCCGTCGCGATCATAGTCGGCGAAGCCGATCCCCAGGCCCTTGCCCGGTTTCGCCAGCCCCGACTTCTCCGATATATCGGTGAAGTGGCCATTTCCGTCATTGTGATAAATCAACGGCGAGATCGGCGAAAACAAATCCGGATGGCAGTAGGCGCGATAGCCTTCGCGGTGTTCCCCGCAAAATATATCGCGGAAGTCCCATTTCAAGTACCGGAGCACAACCAAATCAAGCAGACCGTCATTATCCAGATCGATCCACGCCGCGCTCGTCGACCAGCCGCTGCCTCCAACGCCCGCTTGCTCGGTCACATCGCTGAATGTTCCGTTTCCATTGTTGTGATAAAGGCGATTTCCCCCGTAGGCGGTAACGTAGAGGTCCTCGTAGCCGTCATTGTCATAATCGCCGACAGCCACGCCCATGCCGTAACCGATTCCCTGAAGACCAGCCTTTTCCGTGACGTCCTCGAACGTGCCGTCCGCTTTCTGGTGATAGAGGCGGTTCCAATATTCGGGGCCCGTCTTCTGTGGAATGGAGTCCTTGGCCATGCTCTCGCTGAACGGCGCACCGTTCACCAAAAAAATGTCGAGCCGGCCATCATTGTCATAATCGAACAATGCAACTCCCGGGCCCATCGTCTCCAGCAGATATTTCTTGTCAGTGTGGGAGGCACGATATTCGAAGTGCACTCCGAGTGCGGACGTCACGTCGCTGAACTTGCCGGGGACCGAAGCGTAAACGCCCGAAGCGTAACTGCCTGACGCGCTGGCCGCAGTTTGTCCCCAGAGATGCACTGCCAGAGTTAAACAAGGCAAAGTGACCAGGGACAAGACTGCCTTTGGAAGGTTCACCATAGAGACACGGTTGCCGTGCGTATCTTGAATATATTCTTTGATGCGGCAAACCACACGATTGAAGAGCTAAGGTTGGGCGGTCAATGGAACCGGAGAACCGAGGTCCGCCTGGGGCCGGCTCTCCTGCTGCCGCCGCGTGTCCACTCCCAAATACTTCACCATCGTGATCGCTGTCACGACGAGAGCGACGAATAACAGCGCCGACATTCCCGACAAGCTATACCCGATTCCCCACGCGGACTTTTCCACACCCACGAGGAATATGCCCAGGCTGCCGGCGAGGGTTCCAGCAAGATTATAAATTCCGTAAGCCATCGACCACCGCTGAGGAGGCACAACGGAGCAAAAAATCGGCATGGAATTACATTCCAACATGCCTCGAGCCACGGAATAGATTAGAAGATCGATGGCTACGCCGCGCGCTGAAACCATGAAACCTACGGCCAGCATCGCAGGAGCCATCACGCTGAATCCGATCACCTGCACCGCCATCCGTCCGCGGACGTCCCGTGCCGTCCATCGATCGGCCAGGATTCCACCTCCAATGCCTCCCAGCAGCGCAGGCAAGGCTGCATACCAGGTAATCGTTGCTCCCGCGTGCGTCAGGCTGAGCTTGAAATTCTCATACAAGTAGGTCGGTATCCAGGAGTGGGTCGGCCAACTGGTCAACGACAAAGCAAAAGCCAGAAAAATCAGAGCACGAGCCGTCGGAGTCTTGAAAACTCCCGCTACTTTTACGCGGAATGGCTCGTCAGAAGCGGCTTCTTGCAGCGGAACATTTTCCGAATCTTTGCGCAAGACCAGCGTCGCAACCCCGGCGACAATAATTCCAGCGATGCCCAACAGGAAAAACCCCATGCGCCAGGAGTAATGATCGGACATATAGCCGCCATACCAACTTCCCAGGCCCGCCCCTGCAGTCAAGCCGGTAAGCGCGATGCTGTTGGCGAGTGAACGCGTGCGATCGCTGTGGAAACTGGCAATGTAAGCCAGCGCAGGCGGCAGGAAAATCGCTTCTGAAAGTCCCAGCAGACAACGCAGAGCGATCATCTGTCCAGCCGTCCGGGTAAGGCCGCTCGCAAACGTGACGATGCTGAAAAGCACCAGGCTGGCCAGAATCACCCGGCGCCGGGACAAACGATCTCCAAGATAGCCACCAATCGGCGAGCACAGGGCGTAAGCCCACAAGAATGTCGACCCCAGGAGAGAAAGGGCGATATCAGAAAAGCCCATCTCTCTCTTGAGAACGGGCAGCACCGAGAAAATGGTCATCCGGTCGGTGTAATTAAGGCAGGCAATCAACCACATGACCGCCACAACGACCCACTTGTAATTCGGGTTTGAAGTTTTGCTCATCCGGGGTCGTCAGCGGCTCACTGGCTCACCGCGCGAATGCCGAGGCTTTCCAGAAAGCTCCTGGTTGCCTCGAAGATCGAGATGTCTTGCTCCGCAGTGAAGCCTCCGTGACCGCCTCCCGGAATGGTCAGCAATTGGTTGCGCACACCCGCTTTGGTGAGGGCCTCATGCAGTCGCACCGCATGGGAGTAAGGCACCGTCGGGTCGGCATCGCCATGGATCGTGAGCACCGGTGGCCCGCCCGCCCGCACATAGGTGAGAGGCGACAGTTGCCGGGCCAACTCCTCGCGGCCCGGTAGACTGCCCAACCAAGTTACAGCGTAGGCTCGCTGATTAGGACCTTGCAGCAGATCTGCAACATCGGTTATTCCAAACAGGTTGATGACCGCAGCCACGCGGGGCGCGGTATCTTTCGGATCGCCCATGTGGGCGCATTCATTGGCAAAACCGGCAGACAGCGGAATCATGCTGGTGGCGAGAGCAAGATGGCCGCCGGCAGAGGGTCCGGTAACAATCAACTTTTCCAGATCGAAGTTGTATTGCTTGGCGTGGATGCCGATCCAGCGCAACGCGCAAAGACAATCCTCCACCGCAGCCGGCGCGAGCGACACCTTCCCCAGTCGGTATTCCACGTTGACCACCGCAAAGCCCATGGCCAGGTAAGGTCCCGCAGTCAGCACATAATCGTCCTTGTTGCTGCTCACCCAGCCACCGCCATGAATCATCATAACCACGGGGGTGGGAGATTTTGCTTCGCGGGGGCGGTAGACATCGAGCTTAACGTCGTAGTTATTGGCAACTTTATAGACAATGTTTGAGGTTACTTCGTACGAGTGGTTCACCAGAACGGCCGAGCGCACCGACTCCGGCAACTGTGCCGAACTCAGTAGAGAGCAAGCGACCACGCATCCTGCAATTCCGATTAAGCGACTGATCGGCATGGTTTTCGTCCAGTAACTCCAGCCCAGCAACTCCGGCGGCTAGCTTATCCGATCCGTCGAACTCACGTTGGTTTATTTGTGACTCGCGCGAACAGAAGCCGGCGGAAAGTTTTCAGCCTATTGAACGACGCACGCAGCCTCCTTAGACTGCGCTCGATGATGATCGGGCCGTTTTCACGGATCTTCACGCAACCGAAGCTGACAGAAACATGGTGAGTGAAACTGTTGAGTCAAACTTGTTGACTAAGACATGGATCGAAAGGCGAGGGCATTCGAAATGCTTTCCATAACAAGCCATCCGCTGCGCAATGCTTTTATCTCTCGTCTCCGTCGATGGGCAGCGCTATTCGCATTGTTGAGCATTCCCGGAGTCTTGACTCTGCCGGTTTTCAGCCAGGCCACCACAAACACAACAGCGGTGAAGCGAACCATGGACGTAATCTATGGCCGCAAAGCGGGAATGGCGTTGACTCTCGATGTCTTCGAGCCGGCGCACAAGAACGGAGCCGGAGTAATTTTTCTGGTCAGTGGCGGCTGGGCTTCCAGTCACGACGATCTGAGCATGGTTCACGTGAGGCCGGATACTTATACCATCTACCTCGATCGCGGGTATACCGTATTCGCTGTTGTCCACGGTTCCATGCCGCGCTTTAATGTTCCTGACATCATTCTCGACGTGCAACGCGCGGTCCGGTTCATTCGCCACAATGCGGCGCAGTACGGGGTAGATCCCAACCGCCTGGGTGTGCTGGGTTCCAGTTCCGGCGGACACCTCGCGCTGATGATCGCGACCCAAGGCGCTCCCGGGCCTCTTATCTCCGATGATCCCGTCGATCACGAAAGCAGCGGCGTGCAGGCTGTTGCTTGTTTTTTTCCGCCGACGGACTTTCTGAACTGGGGCGCTCCCGGCGTTGACGGCGTAGGGCGCGGTCCATTGTCGCCCCTGTTTGCCGCATTCGGATCATTGTCGGATACAGACTTGGGAAGGCAAATTGTCGGAAGGATGATCTCGCCGATTTACTACGTGACGTCTAGTCTGCCACCCACCCTGATAATCCACGGCGATGCCGACGTAGTTGTCCCGCTACAGCAATCGGAAAGTTTCGCGGCGAAGGCCAAAGAGGTCGGCGCTCCGATGGTCAAGATCATCGTCCGCAAAGGCAAAGGCCACGGCTGGGGCGATTTCTGGAAGTCGCAAGAAGACATCGAGGCATTCGCCGACTGGTTCGATCATTACTTGGGTGCGCCTGCAGCCCCACCGAAGGGAAGCTAATAACCGGGCCCACATCAAATCAATGTTGGGAAGCTGGTAAAGGTCTCATCCTGTATCTGAAAATAAGGCACATACTTGCAGCCCGGGTTTCCCTCGACGTTGGTATTTCGTCGGTCTGCTTGCTCGATAGCAGCGGTCACTGGCCGAACTTATAGCTATTTTGCCCCTCGCGGCCGGCAAGGTTCTTGGCCGGATTCGATTGCCTTAAGCAGTTGCCGCGCGGCCTTTCGATCGGGGCTGTAGAACAACACTCTTTTCAAAGTAAGCTTCGCGGCCTCTTTGTCGCCCAGCATGCATTCTGCTGAAGCCAGATTGATGCCCGGCTCGTCGGTAGATTCATTGATGGCGAAGGTTTTTGCCCACAGCTTTTCCGCCTCCTGCAACTGCCCAGACCGGGCCAGGAGAGTCGCCAGGTTGTTGGTGACCGTGGGATCGAGCGGATTCACCTTCAAGGCATCGCGATAAATTTCGACCGCTTGCTCGGTGTTCCCCTTTTTCTGCGCCAAATATCCTAAAGCGGTGAGCACAGGCAGATCCTGCGGATTCGCTTCTCTCGCGGCCGAGAGCAAAGTCCAGGCTCGCGGTATCTCCGCTGTATTTCCTCCTCCGACCACGTCGTAGTAAGCGAGGGCAAGATCACGAGGGTTGGCTTTCCCTCCGAAGAAAGGGATCAATTCCAATGCCTTGTCGGGATCAAACGACGGCTCCGGCTGACCATAGCGCTGGCGCAGACGATGATCGGTCCACGCGATATGCGGCATCTGTTCTGCTTTACCTTTGGGCATATGGCAGCTTGTGCAGTCAGGATTGTCCGGAAAATGGTCCGCTGCAATTTGCCGCGCGCTGTGGCAGGCCAGACACTTCTGCCGGTAGAAAGCAGCTTGCTTTTCTGGAGGCGGCGAATAGTGAGGGTCATGGCAGCTCATACAGGACATGCGGTCGCCGCTCGTCTTCTTGCACCGGCTCTGTGCCAATTCTTCGATCTCACTCACGCCCCGGCTGGTAATCTTGTCGGTAGCATAAACAAAATAAGAGAGGTAGTCGGCGATGCGCTCGCCGGGTTTGTAGTCCAGAACCTCGCGGCCCGCGTGTTCAATGCGCGTATCTCCCTCCAGATGGCAACTGATGCAGACCGAATCCCGGCGCTCTGGGTCAAGTTTTATAGGATTGATGGCTGCTGCTTTGCCAGAGCTGGTTACGTGGCGGGCTGTGTCTCCGTGGCAGCTCTCACAAGTAATGCCCCCATGAAGAAACGGCAAGCCCGAGAAGTGGTTGAGTGTCCCCGGATCTTCACGTTGTACATCGCTCATGTGGCATCGCATGCAACCACTGGTCATGGGAAGGGCAGAAGGCAACGCCGGAAAGCGGGCGAGCCCCGGCTTCATGTCAAATGCCCGGGAGGTCGCATAGTAAGCCACTGGCGACTCGATGAAGTAGCCATTCAGGCTGTACATATAGGTGGCGCCGAGATGTCCTGAACCGAGAAAATATTCCAGCTTGTGCTTGCCTTGCACATCCGGATCGCCCGGACGGGCATAGCTGAGCCAGAGCGCTCCGTTTTCGTTAAAGACTCTATAGTCGATTCCAGAGGCTGCGGAATGGAATGTCCCGGTGAAGACGCGATCTGACGCCAGACCACTGGCGTTCGCCATGGGAGTATTGAGATATTTTTGAAAGATATCCTGATGGCACTTGCCGCAAACCGCGTCCGCCTGGCGCACGGGGAGAGCTGTCAAACCTTGGGCAGCAGCATGCTCGAGCAGCATAGCCGGCGCAAGAAAAAGAACCAGCAGCATCCGACCGAATTGCCTGCGCGATGAATAGCACATCCCAAAGCCTGTGTTCGCGTGATCGAGCCGCACACTGGTCACATCACTCAGCTTTTCATCGTGGCCAGCGCTCTTTTGTAGCCTTCCAACAGGACCGACGACTCGCTCCCACAAATTAGAAAGCGCGCGCCCATCTCAGCGGCCCGCTTCAGCACGGCGGCATTACCGGATTGGAGTCCCACCGCCAAATTCGACTTCTGTCCCGCCTGGATGATCCGTTCCACGGCCTTCCAAAACACGGGATTTTGAAACTGCTCAACTATTCCCAGAGAAAGCGACAGATCGTAAGGGCCGATGAACAGAACATCAATCTCGGGCACGGCGGCGATCTGCTCCACCGCTTCCAACCCTTCCACGCTCTCAATCATCATGACGACCAGAGTTTCGCGGTTCGCTGATTCGATCTCTTCCCCCGCCGGTCGCCCCTTTAAATCAGTGATGATGCTGCCTAGCCCGTAGCCACGATGACCCGCCGGCGGAAACTTCATGGCATCGACGGCGGCACGCGCCTCCGCCACAGAATTCACGCGCGGGACAATGATCCCCATAGCTCCTACATCAAGCGCTCGCGAGATCAATGAAGAGATGTTTTCCGTGACCCGAACCAAAGGTATCACTCCCGCGCCTCGCGCGGTTCGGCAAAGCCCTTTGATCTGCGAATAGCTGGTGGCGGAGTGTTCGGTATCGATGAAGAAAAAGTCGATCCCGGCAGCGGCCAGGATTATCGGAACTTCAGGATCCAGCCACTCTCCCAAAGAGGTTCCGTAGACCGTTGTACCCGCTCTTAACTTGTCTTTGACGAGGTTTTTCTGCAATACAGAACCTTCTTTCGAGATTCCGGCGGCAAAAGAAATTGCCGCGCAGTGGTTCCCGGCACAAACCTCCTCCAACTGTAGAGAAGACTCCCCCACTGTCAATAGATTTCAGCGTATTGAACACCTGTCGGGAAGGAAAAATCCAGCGGGTTTTCCTACTTCGTTTATTCGCATCGGACGTGCCGCACGCCGCGGCGGTAAGAAGGGCCCCTTGGGCGTCAGTTTGTACGCCGTTTCGTTTGATTTTCCTGCAAGATAGCTCTTCTCATGCGCGGATTTAACGACCGGGAATCACCGCTTCTGTTCATCGTATTGAACTTGCTTGACAGTCGATTCCCCACACCTCTAAGAAGAGTTTGCGGCTTAATGCCCCAACTGCGTTTTCGGCTATGTTGCCAAGGGCATTCAGAACCCAGGAGGAAGTATGAGGACTTGCACGGGATGGTTTCGCGAGCGCTTGAAGGTATTACCAGTTCTTGTTCTTGCTTTCTTCGTGACGGTGGTTGGCACCCAACCACTTGTCTTGGCCCAAGGCAACGCGGATGGATCAGTCGTCGGTAACGTTACGGATCAATCGGGTGCGGCCATAGCTGGGGCAGCCGTCACAGTCACGAACACTAAGACCGGCGTTGCGAAGGAGATCAACACTGGGAGTGACGGCCTGTTCAGCGTTCAGAACCTGCCTCCAAGTTTTTACTCGGTGAAGGTCGAGAAGGTCGGCTTTGGCTCCAAGGTGAGTGAAAACGTGGAAGTAACAGTCGGCAAGGCAACAACCCTGAACGTACAACTCGCGGTGGGAAATGCCTTGCAAACCGTCGAGGTTCAGGCAACCATTGCCCCTATCACTCAAGATAAGGGTGACCGCTTGGTAGACTTGGGGCCAGAGACGCTCGCAGTGCTGCCCTTGGAGGTGTCCGGTGGCGCTCGCTTGGCCGATACCTTCCTGACCCTGGCGCCTGGCGTAACAGGAAATACGTTCTCCGCCCGCATCAATGGAGCGCCTGATTTCAGTCAGGACTTCTACTATGACGGCATCCCCTACATGAACGCCGATGGCGGCGGTCGACAAGAGGGCTTGGGAGCGCCTTTTGAATCGGTCGATGAATACGCCATTATCACCAACGCTTACAACGCCCAGTATGGTCGCGGGGCTGGGTTACTGAATTTTCACATTCGCAGTGGCACCAACAAGCTGCACGGCGGCGGTTGGGAATACTTGCGCAACAACGACCTGGATAGCGCCGGGTATTTTGCCACAATTGCTCCCACGGAAAAGCAGCATGAATTTGGATTCAAACTGGGTGGCCCGGTTTATATCCCAAAAGTCTACGACGGTAGAGACAAGACTTTTTTCTTTTTCAACTACAATTGGTTCAGATTCCGCGGTGGTTCTACCCTTTCTCAGCTAACTCTTCCCACCGTGGCCGAAACGCAGGGAGACTTTTCCAGCATTCTCACCACCACTCCTGTTGTGGTGAATGGAGTTAACGAAATCAACCCATGCGATGGGACGCAGGAATATGAGGGTCAGATTTACGATCCTGCGACTACCGCGACCGTGGGTGGGGTAACGTGCCGCACAGCGTTCCCCGGCAACATCATTCCTATGAACCGCCTGAGCCCGTTAAGCGCTCAGTTCATGGCGCTCATGCCCACGGCAGCCACGAACAACCCCATCAATAATGCTACGGTTGCTCTTGTCTCCGCTCCTGAAAACAACCTGGTCTACCTCTGGAAGGGAGATCACAGCTTCACTTCTAAGGTGGTATTCCACGGTTCCTATTACAAAGGCAGATTCACCCAACCCACCGCGCCGGTAGTCTCCGGCCCGCTGGGCGCTGGCAATAACTTCAACACTCTCGGCTGGGAGCCACGGGCTTCCGTCGATTGGACGATCAGCCCCCGTCTGTTGAACCAGACTTCTTACAGCGTTCAGTACACCGAGGGTGTGCGCATTTTCTACCCTCTGGTTCCCTCGTCATTCAACAGCCCGATCACAACCGTAGGTGAGCCCTACCCCGCCTTTAGCATCAATGTTCCGAATGGGCCCAGCTACGGAGCCGGCGCCAACAATGGCCAGAACAGCGGCGGATGCTGGCCCTGCACTTTCTTTGCCGACAACGTGAAGTACGTAAAAGGCAAGCACAACTTGGCCTTCGGAACGGAAATACGTTTCGAAGATGAGAAGGACGCTTTCGCCGTCAACATCGGAACTTACAACTTCACAAATTACGGAACCGCTAATCCCAGCTCCGCCAGTCCGGGAGTCTTGGGATGGGGTCTTGCCAGCTTCTACCTCGGGACTCCTACCGGGGCCAGTGGAACGCCGGCGGTAACTCAAACTGCTCCAACCCCGGCACGTCTGGTCAAGACCGGCTATCGCGCCTTGTACGTGCAGGATGATTATCACGTTAACAAAAACCTAAGCCTGAATCTGGGACTGCGCTGGGATGCATCTTTGCCGGCGTGGAACTCGGCGGGATATTTTTCGACCTTTGATCCGTCGGTGGCAAACCCCGGAGCCGGTGGCCTACCGGGGTCGCTCGTATACGCAGGCAACAGCGGGGTCAACGGCTGCATTTCAGCCGGAGGATCGTCGCTCTGCCGCCCCAAGATCGCCAACACGTATTGGGACAACTTTGAGCCTCGCTTGGGTTTTGCCTACCGCCTGAATGACAAAGACATCGTACGCGGAGGCTTCGGCTTAACCTCGATTCGCGGCGGTGCCAGTACTCTTATGGGTCCTGAAATCGCGGCGAACTACCTCGCCGGCTATCAGGCCCAGCAGAGTCTGACCAGCCCGGACAATGGCTTTACGATTCCCACGGCAATCACGCCAGTAGTGGGGGGTACTTGGGACGCAGGCATACCCGCAGTAGGTCCCCCACCACTACACACTCTCGATGCGGCGAACAACGAGAGCGTGTCGGTAATGCGCCCGGTGGATGGCAAGATCGGCTACGTCCAGGAATGGAACCTGACCTACGAACACGAGTTCCCTTTCCGGATCGGAACCGAAGTCAGCTACGTAGGCAGTTCCAGCGTTCGCACTGGAGCCAATCTGCTCAACCCAAATCAATTGAATCCCATCTACTTGAGCCTCGGGACCGTGCTCAATGACGCGGTCGGGTCGCCTGCCGCGATTGCTGCGGGCGTAACAGCTCCTTACCCCGGGTTTACCGGCTCCGTCGCCCAGGCGCTGCGACCCTATCCGCAGTTCCTGAACATCACCGACAACACCCAAAACACCGGCCACTCGCGCTACAATGGGCTTCAGTTGCGGGCCCAGAAGTACCTGTCCAACGGGCTGACGTTCTTGGTCAGCTACACCTACTCCCAGACCATCACCGACAGCGTGGATCAGTTCACAACTTTCGGTGCCACTCCTTTGAACCAATACAATCCGAAGGCGGAGAGCCGAATCCTCGGTGGCACGCCGTTCGGCAATACCAATCCCCGTTTCTTGACAGCTGCGTCCACCTACGAATTACCCATCGGTCCGGGGAAACCGTACGCGTCCGGAGGCGGACCTCTCGGAAGGGTTATCGGGGGCTGGGGTGTGTCCGCGGTTCTCAGCTACTACGCCGGAAACTTCCTGCCGATCAGCGGTGGTTCTCAACAGCCGATGTTTAACGGTCCGGCGCGCCCGAATATCGTTGGCGGAGTTTCCCCGCTGGTTCATAACGGCGGCGGTAAATTCAATCCGTACACCGAGCTTTACCTTAACGCCAACGCCTTTAGCGATCCCGGTCAATTCGCCATCGGCGATGCTCCTCCAACTCTCAACGCCCGAGGCTTCCCCAACTTCAACGAGAATATCTCGATCATCAAGAACACGAAGTTGTATGAAACGCTAAACATGCAATTCCGCGCTGAATTCTTCAACGCTTTCAATCGTGTTGTGTTCAGCGATCCGGATACCAACTGGAACGACCGAGTCACCGGAGGGTTCGGAAAGGTGAGCGGTCAATTCAACACACCACGCCAAATCCAGTTTGCGCTGAGATTTGACTTCTAATCGAGGACGGAATCACCACTCCCCCACCGCACGCGCTTGGCATCAAGCGCGTGCGGTTTGTTTTTGGGGCCGCCTTGCTGACGGGCCAAGACCATACATGCGGCGTTCGCTTGGTTCTGCCCGGCCGGTGACGTAAACTTTTCAAGGGCGCCGGAGGGATCGTGAACTTTACAGGTAGGGGCGGAACTCTCAACGTTGTGCTGGTGTTTATGCTGACGCTCTACTGCCTTCCCCAGGAAAGTGCGAGTGACCGCACGCAGCAACTCTACGAAGAAGCCAAGCAGGAAGAAAAGTCCGGCCACCCGGATGCAGCGATTCAGAAATACAAAGAAATCATCGCGTTGAAACCGGATCTGGCCGCTGCCTATAACAATCTCGGGCGGCTGTACTATCAACAGGGACAGATGGAGGAAGCCGTCAAAGCGCTTCAGCGTGCGGCTCAGATTGATCCTAAATTGGAGCCTCCCCGGGCACTGCTCGGATTTGTATTTTTTCAGCTCGGGGATTTCCAGGGAGCGCGCCGTGAACTCAAGGCGGCTTCGCAGCTGAATCCGGCAGACAAAACCGCGCGCTTGTTCCTGGCACGCAGCCTGGTGGAATTGAAGGATTTCGACGGCGCCCTGAAGTTGCTGATCCAGCTTAATCGTGAGGATCCAAAAAACACCGAGGTCCTTTACACGCTAGGCGGAGTGTATTCCAGTCTGGCCGAAATCACGATGGGAAAGATTCAGACCGTGGATCCGGACTCCTACCTGCTTGAACTCGTTCTGGGGAAGGTCTCTGAGATTAAGCAGGTCTTCACCGACGCCGCCGAGCATTACAGACGCGCCATCGAACGCGCGCCCGATGTCCCTGACCTCTATTATCGATATGCGCACGCACTATGGGAGGCGGGCGATTCGAGCGGTGCGCTGGCTGCCTACAACCGCGCCCTGGACCGCAATTCCTACGACTATCGCGCGCAATGGGAGTCGGCGCGCATTCTCCTCTCCGACAACCCTCAGGAAGCGTTGCGCCGTGCCAATCGGGCCCTTGCGCTCAAGCCGGACGTTGCCGGAGCACAGATCATTCGCGGCCGAGCCCTGCTGTCATTGGAGAAGCCCAACGACGCAATCGAAGCGTTCAAGAAGGCCATCGTCCTGGATCCGGATGATCCGACTGTTCATTTTCAACTGGCTCGGGCCTATCGCCAGGCGGGCTTGACCCAGGAGGCGCAGAACGAAAACGCCATTTACGAACGCATGGACAAGGAAGCTCATGCGGGGAAAGAACAAAAGCCTTCGGATCCACAATAGCAAAAGAAACCTGGCAGCACGAATTATGCGACTCTTCCCTCTTTTCCTGAAGCAGCATGTCTGCTCAAGTGTTTTCCGCAATCCTTTGAGTCCGATGGTTGTTCTCATATTAGGACTTGTCCTGAGTCTTCCCGCGGCCTGCCAGTCATCGAAGAATACGCGGGCCACGAAAACCAATCCTCCTGATGAATTGCGTTTCGTCTGGATCCCGCCCGGCACCTTTACCATGGGCTGCTCGCCAGGCGACAACGAATGCTTCAGCGAGGAGCAACCGGCCCACCGCGTCACGATCAGCAAGGGATTCTGGATTGGACAGACTGAAGTCACAGTCCGCGCCTATGAGCGCTTCGCCGGAATTTCGCGGGCCCTCGCATCGCTGCCGACTGCTTCAAAACCTGCCGGGCACAGCGCGAGTGAGGATTCAATGCCTATCGTTCTTGTCACCTGGGACGAAGCGCGCGATTACTGCAAGTGGGCAGGCGGGCGTTTGCCTACGGAAGCTGAGTGGGAATATGCGGCCCGCGGCGGGAGCACAGAGGCTCGTTACGGAAAGTTAGATGAGATCGCCTGGTATCAAAAGAATAGCGGGGACACGATTCACGAGGTTTCGCAGAAGCTGGCAAATGATTTCGGATTGTTTGACATGCTGGGAAATGCCTGGGAGTGGGTCAATGACTGGTATGAAGGCACTTACTATTCCGTAAGCCCTGAACTGGACCCCCAGGGCCCAGCAAGCGGGATGATGCATGGGCTGCGCGGTGGATCGTGGATGAATTCATCGAACTTATTGCGATTGTCGGATCGAGGTCGATCAATTGCCGATCTTCGATTCAACTACTTCGGAGTTCGCTGCGTCCTGGATCAAGCCGCCCCATGAGTCTTCCTGGTCGGTGAATCAGACCGGGAATCGAACTCTCTAGTTGGCTCGCCGCGATGCCGCTTCAGCCCGCGACAAACTCTCCCGGGCGAGGCCGTCATCAGGCTTGATGCGAAGCGCTTCGCGGAATTGCGCCATCGACTCCGACAACTTTCCTTGCTGCGCGTAAATCGACCCCAACTTATCGTGGGCTTCGACGCTTTCCGGCTTCAGTTCTACAGCCCGCTCGTAGTAAGTCGTGGCTTCCCCCAATTCCCCTTGCAAGCGCAGAGCATTCGCCAGATTGAAGCAAGCCAGGAAATAATCCGGCCTAAGCTTCAAAGCTTCTCGGAAGTGGCCGGTCGCTTCTTCAAAATCCCCCAGTGATCCCAGCACCGTCCCGAGATTATTCTGCACTTGAACGTTGGCTGGGTTAAGAAGCGCAGCTTGCCGAAGGGGAACAATGGCTTCGCCGTTTCTGCCCATGGCATGCAAGGCTGCTCCCAGGTCGGCGTACCCGTTTACGTCCTGAGGGTACTTCGCGAGTCGATGCCGCATCATCGCAATTTCCAGCGCCGCCAGGTCCTCCCGCCGGTTGGGTAACACTTCCATCCAGAGATCAGCCATCTCGTCGGTAGATTTCTGCCCGCCCAGCACCCGTTTTGGAGGAGTATTTGGATTGCGAGGATTATCCGACGTGTTGTCGTAGGTATATCTCATCGACAACATGGTTCCTTTAGGAAGAAATAGCGGTTCCTGGTAGCGAAATACACCCTGCCAATCGAAATCCCATCTCTTGATCCAGATCAGCCACTTTCGTGAGCCGTCGGGAAGCGTGGCGTAGGCCTGCATCTCTTTGCATAAGTAATGCGCGTGGGGCAGCAATGCGAGCACATTCACGTCCGTGGGAAGCTCCAGATCGTCCGTAATTTGAAAATCCTTCGCGTCCGCCGGAATATTGATGTCGTCATCGTGCTCCAGCCTTAAGATCATGGGGAACTTCGTGGGCGGCTCGTCAGAAAAATAGAGCCCGATCCTGGGCCGGATGGTCTCCGATTTGCCCGATCCCAATAGATGCATGATGAGGATCAAATCGGTATCCTTGTCCAGCCGCCACGTCATTCCTTCCGGCTCCAGATAGGGCGGCGACCCCGGTCTCCACGTAAGAAAGCGGCTGTCGAGTTCGGCATTGCCGCTGGAGAACTGACCATCCATCGCCGTCGATCCAACCTCATACACCTCGCCGTTGGCGATGTGTAGTGTCTGAGTGCGGTCGATGGCGACGTAACAATGGTGGACGATCCTGGGATTCCCCGGCTGTATCTCGATCCCCCTTACGTAGTGAGTCCCCGTGTTGGGGATAGGCAGCACAAAGCGTGGCCAGGAGTCCGTGTTGCCATGGGCGAGAAGTACGTAAGGCTCGGGCAGTTCAACCACCAGGTCCGGAGTTCCCATCTGCCAACCGTCAGAAAACTTAGGGATAGGAGGCAAATCGGACGGCACTCCCTCAGGAGCCCCGGAAGCCACCCAGCGCTGGATAGTCTGGATTTGTTCGTCGTCGAGTTTCCGTTCACCCACAAACTTGCCGTAACCGGGCTCAGGCAGCCACGGCGGCATGTAATGGCTTAAAGTAACGGCCGCGATCTGCCGCGCATGTTTCTGAACATCGGCATAGTCGAGCACACTAAAAGGACCCGATCCCCCCGGATGGTGGCAGACCGCACAATTGTTGAATACGATGGGAGCGATATCCTTATTAAAGGTCAGAGTTGAATGAACACTCTGATCTTGCACACCATGGTTCGAAGCGATGGCCGGGCGAAAGCCGCCACCGGCCAGCAAGGCCAGGGTTGCGATTGCGGCTAATCCTAGAGATGCGAAGAAAGAATTCGAGGCGATCGTTGCGCTCATCGCAGATTCAGCATATAGCAGCCCTCAACCCGCGGACAAGTGGCGGAACTCCAATATCAATGCGCCTTTGGCACGCTTCCGCACGCTCAAGAAGTACTTCGTTCCGGCGATCGGTGCTAATCTGGCAATGAGGAATTTCATGAGTTCCCGGCATGAAGCTCGATTGCTCATCAGCAACGCGCTGATTTTTCTGGCGCTCGCAGCAGCGTCCTGTGTGGCGCAGCAAAGTGCGGTCGATCTTGACGGAAAAGCAGTGAATCCGCTCCAACTGAACGCCGGCCGAGTCGTTGTCCTGGTTTTCGTTAGAGAAGATTGTCCCGTATCCGGGCGCTACGCTCCTACGATTCAACGAGTCAGCGATGAACATCCAGCCGATGTCCGCTTCTACCTCGTTTTTCCCGACAAAACGGAAACGCCAGAGAACATTCGCAAGTACCTGCGAGATTTCCACTACTCCATTCCGGCTCTACGCGATCCTCAGCACGCGTTGGTCAAACTAGCGCACGCACAGGTCACTCCCGAGGCCGCGGTCTTCGATGGCAAGGGCACGCTTGCCTACAACGGCCGCATTGACAACCTTTACGAAACTTTTGGACGCGCTCGTCCCGCCCCCACCACGCACGAACTGGAAGACGCAATCGACGCCGCTCTAGCGGGTCGCGAACTGGTGAACAAAACCGCCACCGCAGTGGGCTGTTACATCGCGGACCTGCAGTGAACACTCGCTTGGCCGCGAATCATCAGCCATCACGGCTCGATGTTGATTCCGTCCAGATACACAAACGTCCCGGCGCCGAAAGCGTCCGGGGGCTTGCCTAAGACGGAAATTCTCACCTTGTGCTTGCCGGCCGACGGGAACGTCTGGCTGAAGATTCCCACTCCCCAAATGTCATCGGCCGAATAAGTATCGATCACCACATCGGCCTGCCCATCGATGGAAATTCCAGCCTTGCCGCCATCGTCGCCCAACTTGGTAAACCAGGTGAACTTCGATCCCTCGAATTCGAACTCCAGGCTTGCGCCTTTCTCATTGCTGCGGCTGACTGTACCGAGATACGCGGGCTGAAGGTAGGCTTGCCGCTGCCAACTCCCCTGGAAATGGATTCTCGGGTCCGTATCGTCTAACACCGCTGAGCGCTTTCCGCTGGGGCCTTCCGCTGCAACCAAGCCCGAGCGCAGTCCCGCGCCATCAACGGTTCGCACTTCATATGTGGCGGCAGTATCAGCTCCCGCGGAGTGATCGAAGTAGTAAGTGCCCTTCGCCACCTTGTCAACGAGCACGGAGTCACGAAGCACCTCGTAATACGACACCCAATGATCATCCTGACCAGGCTGCCATGAGAGTTCAACACCGGGGTAACTCATGTTTGTCGCCCGCGCTATGCGCACATTACTCGGGGCCGAGGGTGGGGTGGTATCAAGCCGATTGCCAGGATGAAAAGGCAGGTTCAAATAAATGAGTTCGCCCGGAAGCATGCTTTCTACCCGGATGCCGTTGCTTATGAGGTCCGCGCCGCTGCGAGTTTCGCTCGCCGACGATTCCTGGTATGAGACTAAATAGGATTCGCCCGCTAGCAAGCCCTTCGGCTTAATCGTGACTGGGCCCGGAGCCGGACGCTTCGGAATAATGATTCCCCGTTTTCTGTCCCTGCTCAACCGTTCAAAATAAATAACTGGATCATCACCGGCGACCTGCGGACGGAATACATGAGACCAGCGGCCGGCAACCCCTTCCCTGCTCATAAAATGATAGATGTCGATCATTTGCCGCATTCCATCGAGCTTCTGTGGGTCCCAGGTGTCGCCGGCATTGTCGAAGGCCATGGTGAGCTGGCCGCGATATATTGCTTTCTCGAACTTGTCGACCTCGTAAAAGTCGCCATTGGCGCCGGTTTTGTCAGGCGGCAGAAACAGAGACGCCCAGTAGTTGCTGAGAATCCCGACCCCGCCGTCGCTGAAAGAAATCGACGACGCGTAGCGGGCATAGTCGTAACCAACTTCATTTCCTCCGCCGTTGCACGCTTGAAAAGCGTCCTCCGGATGCTGATCAAGAAAATTGCGCAGCAGTTGCCGAAAACCCTGGTCCTGGCCCAGCAACACCGTGTCATCCCCGCCATTCGCCGTGGGAATACCGTCAGTGCGCCATTCGAATTTGCCATATCGTTGGTGGAACTGGTCGAGGGCCTGCGTGAGGTACTCGACCACCCCGGGTTTGGACATGTCCAGCGTGCTGTGGATGAACCAATCGGGATGGATTTTGCCAAGTTTGGAATCTGGATCCGCCATGTAAATCGGCGAATAAATCAGCTGACCGATGTCGTGCTTGTGTAGATAAATACCAGTTGTCCGGAAGTCTGGGCCGCCCCAGTCCCCAGTGCGGTCCCACCAGCAGCAATCGCGATGGTAGACATCGGCGCCGGTCTCGCTGATGTAGTCCGCCGTGCGGAAGATCTTGCGGTAGGTCGAAGCGCTGTCGGCGTCTAACAGCGTCAGGGTCAGCGGTCCCTCGCCAATCCACCTGGTGTTGCGGAGATCCGGCCACCCCGTTCCCTTCCACCACCAACCAGCCTGGCGAATCGCGCCAAACCATCCCTCGCGCGTGTAATCCCATAGATAGCGATACTGCCAGTCCAGAACCGAGTTGCCGGCTTCGTCCAGGTCCCCGTTGAACAGCCCGACAAATGCCATGGGCGTGGTCAGCGATTCGCCTGGCTTCAGATTTTGGTTGTGCCCCGCGACGCGGAATTTCACGTCCACGGAACCATCCGGACTTTCGCTATAAGTCGAGGCCCAATGACCAAAATAGTCCCAGCCAATAAATACTCCCTCGTTGTTCGCCGGGTTCGCGATCGCCGCCCACGGAGCATAGGCCGAACTTCCTCCGCCCCAATAGGCGCGCCCGGCGCCAGGTTTCGCCGTATTGCCAATGTTGCTTACTGTGGCTGTAATGCGAACTCTGCCCGCACGCGAAGCGGTCCACACCAGCACCGCATCATGCTTCAGCGATGGAGTCATTTCGCCGCGGCCGACGAATAGCGAATCGCCGGCATTATCTTCAGCCCTGTGCCATTGCTTAGTCGCCTCGTCATAAATCAAGTCGGCCAGTTGCAGCGGCGGATCCGATTGATGCGTCGTGGGCAGCGCCTCATGGAAGCGCGCCAAGTCAGGATTGCTGATCCTGGCTTCCTCTCTAAACTGATATCGCCAACCATTCTTGCCCTGCTCGCCGCTGAATTCCTCCGACGCGCGGTGAGATTCGCCGTTGGAGTAAACGATTGTCGGGTCAAAGGCGGTGAGGTCTGAACCTGTCGAGCCAAATCGATTTACGATGAATGCCAACCGGTCTCCAGCAGCCACATCGGCTTCGGCATCCACACTGATTTTGGAATCTGCATTCGGCACGTATTCCCACTTCTTGTACAGCCAATCTTTGGCTGGCCAAATTTGATCTTCGTTGTACACCACCCTGGCAATCACACCATCCCCCAAGAAATTGCCTTTTTCTGATCCGTTGAACGGATCAAAGGAATCAAACTCGCGGGCCACTCCGGGCTTCAATTCCTCCGTTCTTAATGTCCAACTGCCGGGGCGATTTTCTCCACCAGTCATCCAATACAGCTTCTGAGATTCCGACGTCCCAACCTTTGTGACAAAGCTGAGAAATCGAGGCTCGCTGACTCGAACCGCTTTCCTTCCCACGTTCTTGAATTGAACCCATTCGCGGATAATCGACGTTCCCGGATAAACGACATAAGTCTTGGTTACCTGCAAGCCTCCCTGGCGCAAAGCGATGTCGAGTTTGATTTCTCCGCCGGCGAGAATACTGTCGTTGGCGCTCACCAATTGCCACGCACCCAAACGGCTCGATATGTTTTTGCCGTCAACTGCACCGCCAATCTCCTCGGAGAAAGTGCCAGCAGGCAATAATTCCCGCGCGCTAGTCTTATCTTTGAAGCTGCTGGTAAAGAACAGGCCGCGCTCAAACGCGATGGTCCTCTCCACTTTCGCTGTGCCGAGTGTCCAGGTATTCCCTTTCCGCACAACGTATCCATCTTCACTATTGGTAGCGCTGGCGCGAGGACAGACAATCATCAGAAGCACGGAAAAAAACAAGACTGAAGTCTTTGTCCGCACAAACAAATGCAGTGACCGTGACATTGATTCTCCCAATTGAAAGATGAATAGGTTTTCGACTTAAATGTTCGCGCGGCAGCGCGATTCAAACCACTCACGCAGTAAGCTGACTGCGCCTTTGCGAGGTTGGGTTCCCGCATTCCGAATAGTAAGAGCTGTGCGGCACGTGTCAACCGATTTCAACCTATTGAACGTTGGCACGAATTCATTCTCTCGGTGGTATAACTTCCCCGTCAGTGGATGAGTCATTCTTGCGCCGGCCGGGAATCGGACACCGTCTAGATTTTCTAGGCAATCGGATCAGCGTCCAGGCGGGCAATGATCCCTTTCAAACCGGTCGCTGGCGCGGGGAAGCGATCCAGCACCTTGGGATCGTGACCGGGAATAATGTGTGTCGGAGAATCCGCCAGCGCGCGCACTGTCTCAAAGCCCCGCATCATGTCCCCGACGCTGTAAAGGACGGGATAGGGGTTGGAGATGTCCATGTTGGCGTAGAAGTGGGCGGCGTCAGAGGCCAGCACCATCCAACCTCGACGCGTGTTTACGCGGACGATCTGCAACCCGTCAGTGTGGCCGCCCACATGGTGCACCGTGATGCCCGGCGCAATCTCGGCCGTCCGGTCAACGAAAACCACGCGCTTATCGTACACGGCGCCGATCAGCGCTTGAACGTGGCTAAGCGTATAGGCGTCGCGAAGCACGTCGTGCAACATGTTTCGGCCAGTGGCATAAGCCACTTCGCGATCTTGAACGAAAAACTGCGCCGACGGAAAGCGCTCCAGATTTCCGCAGTGGTCGTAGTGCAGGTGAGTGATGATGACGTCCTTAATATCTTTCGGCTGGATACCAATTTGTCCCAGCGATGCCACAGGACAGCGGAGGTGTTCGCGTCCTCGGGCTTTTGCTTCCGCTGCATCGAAGCCCACGTCGACCACGATGCAACGCCGGTCATTCACGATCGCCCAGAGGTAATAGTCGATGGGCATGGGGCCGTCGTGAGGATCGGCGACCAGGAAATTCCGGTTGCGCGTGCTGTCGCGCCGGGCGTACTTGATGGCATAAATCTCGTATTCAGGAATTGTTTTGGGCACCATGGGTCTCGGACTGCGGCCTCGGGTTTAGGCGGTCCCAAGTTCGCGAGCACCAATTAGTACTAACGTTGCGACGAATTAGTCAAGGAGACATCCGGAACTCGGAAGCGAACATGACGCAAACGAACATGGCGCGAGCGAATAACGCACAGGCAGCCCGCATTCCCCTTCGGCTCTTGCGTTCCATGCTCTTCGTGCCGGCAACTTCCGAACGATTTTTCGCTAAGGCCATCGGCAGCGACGCCGACGGCGTTATCTTTGATTTGGAAGACAGCGTGGCGGAAGCGCAAAAGGATCAGGCCCGCAAGATCCTGGTTTCGGCGCTGAATGACCTCGACTTTGGCCGCAAAACCGTCGCCGTGCGGATCAATGGAGTCGACTCCCCCCACATGTACAAAGATGTAATTGCTCTGGCCGAACACGGTCCACGCCTTGATTTCATCGTCCAGCCCATGGTCGATGACGCCCGCCATGTGCAATTCCTTTCGACATTGCTGGATCAAGTGGAACGTTCGAAAGGCAGAAGCCAAAGGATCGGCATCGAGGCAATCATCGAAACTCCCTTGGGACTCGAGCATCTGCGCGAGATCGCCACTTCCTCGCCTCGACTGGAAAACTTGAGTTTTGGCGCAGGAGATTATGCCGCGGCAATGCACATGAAAAATCACGTCGTCGGCGCTCCCGATCGATCCTACCGGATCAGTCCGTCCGTCGAGTTTGGTGAGTCCGGCACTCCCGACCAATTCGGAGACATATGGCACTACCCCATGGCTCGAATTGCTAACGCATGTAAAGCCTTCGGCCTGCACGCCCGCGACAGCGCATACGCCGACCTGACGAACGAGGCTGGCTTTCGCGCCGCCGCAATGCGGGCGCGAGCGCTGGGCTTCGAGGGCAAATCGGTAATACATCCATCACAGATTTCAATGTGCAATCAGGTCTTCTCGCCAACTTCTGAGGAGGTAGCCTGGGCCGAAAACGTTTTGCGTGAACTTGAACGTGCCGCGCAGCGCGGCGACGGCGCAGTCAGTTTGAATGGCGAGATGGTTGACGAGGCGCACGTGAAACTCGCCAGGAATATTCTCGCGGAGCACGAACTCCTGATCCATAAAGAGGTACAGAAAGTGGCACAGAAAGGCAGCCGGCCCTCATGAGCGAGGCGATGGCATTGGCGGATCTGCGGGTCCTCGACATTTCCACATTCGTGAGCGCCCCATTCGCGGCCGCGTGCCTGGCGGAGTTCGGCGCTGAGGTGCTGAAGATCGAAAAGCCCGGCGACGGTGATTCGCTTCGCCAACTCGGCACGCGCAGCGAGACCGGGGATTCTTATTTCTGGCTGAGCGAGGCCCGCAACAAGAAATGCATAACGCTAGACCTGAGGAAGCCTCAAGGCGCGGACCTTTTTCGACGCATGGTAAAGAAGGCGGACGTAGTAATCGAGAACTTTCGCCCCGGAACTCTGGAGAGGTGGGGCATCGGCTTCGCCGACCTGCTCGCGCTCAATCAGGGGCTGGTCATGTTGCGAATTTCGGCCTACGGCGACAAAGGGCCCAAGAGCCAATTGCCCGGCTTCGCCCGAATCGCCCAGGCCTACGCTGGACTCACGTATCTCGTCGGGCAGCCGGACACGCCGCCTTTAATCGCGGGTTCGACCACCCTGGCGGATTACATCAGCGGCCTCTACGGCGCCTACGGCGTTCTCATCGCCCTGCGCGTGCGGGAACGGACCGGCCGGGGTCAATACATCGACATCGGCCTGCACGACGGAATTTTTCGCTTTTTGGATGAGATCGCGTGCGTCTACGACAAGGCAGGAACAATTCGCGAACGCATGGGCACGGAGACCCCAAGTTCCACGCCGCACAGCCACTATCCCACTAAAGATGGAAAATGGGTGGCCATTGCCTGCACCAACGACAAAATGTTTGAGCGGCTGGCAAGCGTAATGGAGCAGCCCGATCTGGCGCGCCCGGAGCAATACGGCCCGAAACCAAGAAGGCTGGAAGCGCGCGCGCAGATCAATCAGTTGGTCTCGGATTGGACTTCAACATTTACCCGCGATGAAGTGATCAAGCGCTGCTGCGAGGGCGATGTGCCCTGCGGACCGGTGAACAGTATCGCCGAGATTTTTGCCGAAGAGCAGTTTTGGGTGCGTGACACCTTGACCCGCATTCCCGACGACCGCATTGGTGATCTCGCAGTGCCAGGCGTCGTGCCTCGATTGTCCGGCACTCCGGGAAAAATTCAACATCTGGGACGCGCACTGGGAGAGAACAATGCCGAGGTGTACCGGGAATGGCTGGATATCGACCAGAGTGGACTGGACGCTCTAAAAAGCGAAGGCGTGGTTTAGAAGGGGAATTGGACTATGGAAACCATCGACTGTGTGGCCACCCTGAATTGCGAGATCGGGGAGAATCCGCTCTGGCACAGCGCCGACCAAAAAGTGTACTTCGTCGATATTCCGAAGGGCATTGTGTACAGCTACGATGATACGAAGAAGAGGAGCGACGTCTTTTGCCGCACGCGCGTCACCGGAGGGTTCACGATCCAGGAGGACGGTTCCTTCTTGCTGTTTCAAGACGGCCACCTTGCCACGCTGGCTCTCGACGGAACCGTCCGCGAAAGGCTGAGCGGTCTCTGCCCCGGTAACGAAAGGTTCAACGATGTAATCGCAGATCCGGAGGGCAGAGTTTTTGCGGGCGCCATGGAAGGAAACGGCCGGCTTTTCCGTTTCGATCCCGACGGCAGCGTCACGGAGTTGTTCGATGGAATCGGAGTGCCGAATGGAATGGGATTCACTCCCGACCTGCGGGGAATGTACTTCATCGACTCTCCAGCGCGAACAATCTACCTTTTCGATTACGAACGCGAAACAGGAAATTTAAGTAATCGCCGCGTCTTTGCCGAAATTCCACTGAACGAGGGCTTGCCCGACGGTATGACGGTGGACGCGGACGGCTATGTTTGGACTGCGATCTGGTTCGGCAGCCGGCTGAAGCGCTTCGCCCCCGACGGAAGCCTTGACCGCGATGTATTTCTGCCCGCCACACAAATCTCATCCGTGACCTTTGGCGGGCGCGATCTGGCGGATATTTATGTCACGTCGACAGCGTCAACCACGGCAGATCGATGGCGTCCCTCCGCGTGTGATGCGGGCGCTTTTCGGGGTGGCGGCTTATATCGCGTGCGGATCCCCGGCTTGCGGGGAAAACTTCCGTTTCGTTCGCGATTACGGTTCCCGTAGCTGATTCTCTTTCGCGTAGGAGTAGTAAGCTCCGGAGCCGTCGAAGGCGGACCGGGAAACTGGCAACAAACTGGAATGACCAGAATGAATAGAGCTTCCCGCAGAGTGGCATCGCCCCGCGCTGTCAACATCGAGGATTTGCGCCGCTTGGCGAAGAAGCGCATGCCCCGGGTTGTTTTCGAATTTCTCGACGGCGCTGCCGAAGACGAAACCACTCTGGCGGCGAACCGGTCAGCATTCGAGAATTACACTTTTCGCCCGCGCCATGCCGTAGCCTTCGCCCATTGCGACATGCGAACTCGGGCGCTGGGGGCTGACGTTTCTTTCCCGGCGCTGCTGGCTCCCGTAGGGTGCAGCCGCGTCATGCATCACGAGGGTGAAATCGGCATAGCCCGCGCAGCCGGAGCTGCGGGCACTTTGTATATTCTCCCCACCGCTTCCGGTCATCTTATCGAAGATGTCAAAGCCGCCGCCTCAGGCCCGCTCTGGTACCAGCTCTATTTGATCGGTGGCCGCCCCGCAGCCGAGGCCGTGATCGAGCGCGCGTGGAATGCGGGCTTCTCTGCCCTGGTAGTGACGATCGACACCTGCGTGGCGGGAATGCGAGAGCGCGATTTCAGGAATGGAATGAAAGAATTGGCAAGCTCGCCTCCCCTGGCGAAAATCCCCTATCTGCCACAGTTGCTGGCGCGGCCCCGGTGGCTTGCGAATTTCTTTCTCGATGGAGGCTCCCCGACTTTGCCCAACATTATCGTTCCTGGGCAAGGACCAGTCCCTCTCTTGGATGTAGGCGCTGCCTTGGCGCGGTCAGCGGTTACGTGGGACGATTTTTCCTGGCTTCGAAAAAGCTGGCCGGGACCAATCGTGGTGAAGGGCGTTCTAACCGCTGAGGATGCTCGCCGATCAGTAGATCTCGGAGCAGCGGCCGTTGTCGTCTCGAATCACGGTGGCCGCCAACTGGACAGCTCTCCCGCCACTCTGGATGTCTTGCCTGAAGTTGTCGAAGCCGTGGGAAATCAGGTTGAGGTTCTGATGGACGGAGGCATTCGTCGCGGCTCCGATATCGTAAAGGCCATTTGCCTCGGCGCTCGTGCGGTCTTGATAGGACGCGCCTACGCTTACGGCCTTGGCGCCGCGGGGACAGCAGGCGTAGCAAGGGCGCTGGAAATCCTGCGCGCCGATGTCGAGCGCACGCTACGGCTGCTCGGTTGTTCCTCTGTTGCTGCATTGGACCGATCTTACTTAAATGCCAAGCGTAAAGATTTCTAGGAGTACAAGATGCGTCTGCAAAATAAAGCGGCAATCATAACCGGCGCCGGCTCCGGTATCGGGAAAGTGACAGCCATGCTCTTCGCTGCAGAAGGCGCGCGCGTTGCGGTCATCGATTGGGAGGCCGAAGCCAGCCAAAAAGTGGCCGACGAAATAGGTCCAGAAAGTTTGTTCCTCCGGGCGGACGTCACCAGCGCGCGTGATATGGAAAGCATGGCCCGCACGGTACAGGAGCGTTTTGGACGCGTCGACATTCTCTTCAACAACGCCGGCGTGGCCTGCGTGGGCACTCTGCATGAGACCTCCGAACAAGACTGGGACCGCGTGATGGCAGTCAACGCCAAAGGAATCTATCTGGCCAGTAAATTCGTCCTGCCGATCATGATCGCCCAGCAATCAGGAAGCATCATTAACATGGCAGCCTGCGGCGCGGTGATGGCGTTGGCCCAGCGCGCAGCTTACATTGCGTCCAAGGGTGCGGTTCATTCGCTCACCAAAGCCATGCAGGCTGACTACGGCCGCTATAATATTCGCGTGAATGCCCTCCTGCCGGGCACCATATACACGCCTTTCGTCGATGGATTTTTGCGCAAACACTATGGCAACGACATCGAGAAGGCGATGGACAACCTGAAGAAGCGGCAGCTTTCGCAAACTCTCGGCACTCCCGAGGACGTTGCCCACGCAGCGCTCTATCTGGCATCCGATGAAGCCAGGTTCGTATGGGGCAGCGGCCTTGTCATAGACGGAGGCCTTTCGGCTGCAAAGGTCTTCGATTAGCTTCTGTCAACCCGCGGTCGCGAGCCAGTTCCAATGGATCGAAAATCCTACAATCAGCGTCCTCGAGTCCTGATTTCACGGCCGATTCAGCAGGCAGTGATCGATAATATCTCCGAGCATTGCGAGGTTCGCGTCCATCCCCTCGACGAAGCCATGCCCGCCGAAGTGCTGACGCAGGCAATCCGTGATGTAGACGGCTTGATGTGCGTGGGCCAAAGAGTTAGCAAAGACATCCTGGAAGCGGCCGCGCAATTGCGCGTCATATCGAATGTTGCTGTCGGGTACGACAACATTGATGTTGAGATCTGTACTCGAAAAGGCATTCTCGTCACCAATACTCCTGACGTGCTGACCGAGGCCACTGCCGACGTGGCCTTTGCCCTCATCATGGCAGCAGCCCGGCGAGTGGTCGAGGGCGATCGCTACGTTCGCGAAGGCTGCTGGTCTCATTGGCAATGGAATGCCATGTGGGGCGCGGATTTACACGGCAAGACGCTGGGACTTTACGGTTTTGGAAGGATCGCTCAGGCCGTCGCCCGCCGCGGGCGTGGCTTCTCCATGCGCATTCTTTACCTTGCACGTCATCGCGCCGATGAGCGTATTGAAAAAGAGCTGGCTGCGGAATTTGTGGACGGCGAAACTCTTTTGCGGGAATCAGATTTTCTAAGCCTGCACGTCCCGCTTACTCTAGAAACCCGCCATGCCATCAACGAATCGCATTTGGCCTTGATGAAGCCGAGTGCGTATCTCATTAACACGGCCCGCGGTCCCGTCGTGGACGAAGCTGCCCTGGTTCGGGCTCTTCAGGCAGGCACGATTGCGGGCGCTGGGCTGGATGTTTTCGAAAATGAGCCCCAAGTGAGTCCGGCACTGCTCACCATGAAGAACGTCACGTTATTGCCCCACATTGGAAGCGCCACCAGCGAAACCCGCCTGCGGATGGCTATGCTCGCCACGAAAAATCTGCTGGCGGCTCTGCGCGGAGAAATTCCGCCCAATCTCGTCAATCCGCAAGCTCTGCAATCAGGAAGTGGCTCCGCGAATCGCTCTTCCCGGGTCTAGGCACGTCTGGAGAGCACTCCGCGAATGGCCTGCACTACCTTTTGTGAAGACGGAACATAGAAGTCTTCCATGCTGGGACTGTAAGGAACAGGCGTATGCGGCGCCGTTACCATCTCGGGCGCTGACTCCAACCGGTCAAAGACCTTTCGCGCCGCCAGGGCAATCACGTCCGCCGCCACGCTGCAGCGAGGCGTGTCTTCATCTACCACAACCAGGCGATGCGTTCTGCTAACCGAATCGAGGATGGTCTCTTCGTCCAGAGGCGATAGCGAGCGCGCATCGATCAGTTCCACGCTAATGCCCTCCTGACCCAACTGCTCCGCCGCTTTCACGGCGACGTGGACCATTCTGGAGAACGCGACGACCGTAACATCGCCGCCCTTGCGGAGGACCTTCGCCTTACCGAGTGGAATCGAGTAATTCTCCTCCGGCACTTCTCCTTTCATACCGTAGAGCTGAATGTGCTCGCAAAAAAACACCGGGTCCTCGTCTCGGATGGCAGCGACGAGCAGGCCCTTCGCGTCATACGGCGTCGACGGGGCCACGCACTTCAGTCCGGGAATGTGAGTCAGAATTGAATAGTCGATGGTGGAATGTTGCCCGGCGGCGCGGACACCTGCTCCAATCACCGTTCTGATGGTCAGTGGAACTTTCGCCGTACCGCCAAACATATAACGCATCTTGGCGCCCTGGTTCACCACCTGATCCATGCAGACGCCAAGAAAGCTGACGAACATCAGTTCCGCCACCGGACGCAGCCCTGTGGCCGCGGCACCGATCGCCGCTCCCATGAACCCGGCCTCTGAGATCGGAGTGTCCCACACTCGCAAGGGACCGAATTCCCCCAACAGTCCTTTAGTCACTCCAAACACCCCGCCGAAGGCGTCCTGCATCTCGAGCGGCCGTCCCGCTCCACCCGCCACGTCCTCGCCTATCACAACGACCTCTGCATCCCGCCGCATTTCTTGACGGAGAGCTTCGTTGATCGCTTCCCTGTAAGTTATCTCTCTCTTGGCCATGGGCGTAGCAATTGCAATTGTGGTGGTTCGGCGAACGGCGCAGATCGAAGTTCCATTAGGGATAGTTGACGTAAACTCCCGTGAGACACTCGGCGGCATCTGGCGAAGGCGCATCTTCTGCCGACTTCACGGCCGCCTCTACCTGCGACACAGCGTTCTTTTCGATCTCTTCCAAAGCAGCGGAGTTCAAAAGATTTTCGGCAAGAGCCAGCCGCTTGAAACTAACAATCGGATCGCGGTCCCGATACGTCTGCTCCTCGTTCTTCTGTCTGTACTTCATCGGGTCGCCTTCATAGTGCCCGAAGTATCGATAAGTCTTTGCCTCCAGCAGAGTCGGCCCTTCACCGTCTCGCGCGCGCCGCAAGGCTACAGATACGGCCTCGGAGACCGCAAAGAAATCCATCCCGTCCACGACCACACCCGGAATGCCGTAGGCGTCGGCACGACGGGCAATGTCCTTGATCTTTATCGCGTACTCGACGGGGGTCGCTTCCGAATAGAGGTTGTTCTCGCAAACGAAGAGCACGGGAAGCTTCCAAACCGCAGCCAGGTTCAGCGCTTCATGGAAGGCTCCCTGGTTGGTTGCTCCCTCGCCAAAAATGCTGGCGGAAACTTGTTTCGTCCCCTTTACCTTAGCCACAAGCGCGGGCCCACACGCCAGCGGCAGCCCCGCAGCGACAATGCCGTTGGTACCCAGCATTCCCCGGCTAAAATCGGCAATGTGGAATGTTCCACCTTTGCCTTTGCTCAGCCCCGTGGCCTTTCCGTAGAGTTCCGCCATGACTCCGGCGACGTCCAGGCCCTTCGCAATACAGTGTCCATGGCCGCGATGAGTGCTGGTGATGAAATCCTTATCGTCGAGATGTGCGCACAATCCCACCGCCACAGCTTCCTGCCCGGCGGAAAGATGGGCGAATCCAGGAAGCCTGCGCTGCGCGATTAGCTCATGAACCTTATTCTCGAAGGTCCTTATCAGGACCATTCTCTCGTAGGCCCACAGCAATTTTTCTTGGCTAATTTCCATGGGAACCTACGCTCGATTTTTTGCTACCGGCACGAATAGCCGCCATCCACAACGAACTCGCTGCCCGTGGCGAATTTCGATTCGTCCGAGGCCAGATAAAGGATCGCATAGGCGACATCTTCGGGAAGGCCCACATTTCCGATTGGATGCATGGCATTCACTTCCTTCATGAACGCTTCCATCCCCTGCGGGGCTTTCGACGCGAAAGACTCCAGTTCCTCATGCCAGATCCAGCCGGGGTGCATCGAATTGACTCTGATCTTGTCTTTGGCATAGAGCAGCGCGTCGGTCTTGCTCATCAGCCGGACCGCGCCCTTCGAGGCGTTATAGGCCGGCAGCGCCGCATTTCCAACCAGACCGTACACCGAAGACATATTGATAATGCTGCCTCCGCCGCCTTTCTGCATGAAAGGAATCGTGTGCTTCGTGCAGAAGAAAACCCCCTTCACATTCACGTTCATTACTTTGTCCCAGTCCTCGGACAACATTTCGTGGGTGAGCTTGTTCACTCCCGCAATGCCCGCGTTGTTTACGAGCACATGAATCCCTCCCCACTTGGCGTGGATTTCCGGAATAGTTTGCGCCACTTCTTTTTCGTCCGACACATCAAGGTGCCAGTATTCCGCAACGCCGCCGCTGTCCCTGATTTGCCGTACGACATTCTTTCCGTTTTCGTCACGGAGATCGGTAAGAGCCACCTTCGCTCCCTCTTGGGCCAGAAGCTTGCACACTGCTCTGCCGATTCCGCCCGCGGCGCCAGTTACGATTGCAACTTTGCCTTTGACTCGATCCAATCCGCACCCTCCCTACGAAATCTCTTGATAAAGGAAACTGGTCCCACCAGAGTATCTTCACTAGAGCTGGGCACAATCCGCTTTCGCGCTGCCCGAATGCCCAACTACTTGATCGACACTCCGGCATCCACCATAAGAAGGTGGCCAGTCACAATGCTCGACGCATCCGAAGCCAGGAAGATGCAAGGCCCAACCAGTTCATCCGGACGACCCAGCGCCCCGCGAGGGATATTATCCAGGAATGATTTCATCAATTTTTCTCCGCCATAGACCGGATCGGCCAGCGTTTCCCTCAAACCCGGCGTATCAATCTGGCAGGGAGCGATGGCGTTGACTCTTATCCCCTTCTTCGCCCACTCGATCGCGAGTTCACGAGTCAGGCCATTCACTCCAGCCTTGGCGGCAGAGTACCCGGCGGTGCCATATCCCAACGCGATCACCGACGCAATCGAAGAGACATTAATAATGCTGCCTTTCCCGCGCTCAATCATGTGCCGTCCGACGAATTGGCAAAAGAGAAATGTACTGCGCAGAAAGACGTTGAAAATTCCCTCCCACTCTTCAACCGTTACATCAGTGGCGGCAATCGGCTTCCCCGCGCCCGCAAGATTCATCAAGACGTCGATCTTCCCGAATTTCTTGACGACATAGGCAACGGCTTCCTCAACCTGCTTAGGGTCGCGCACGTCACACACGACCGGGATCGCTTTGCCCCCAGCCTTCACCAGCCCCTCCGCAGTTCGGTTGGCGATCTCTTCGCTGATGTCCAGGCACGCGACCTCTGCTCCGAAATCGCAAAAGCCACGGCAAACCGTAGTCCCAATGCCCCCACCGGCGCCGGTTGCGAGTACATGTTTCCCCGTCAGATCAAACAAACCCCGAAAACTCATTTACCGTCTCCTCGGCTATGCCGGCTTATGCCCGTTTTCGCGCGAATCTGAGCCTGCCTCGACCGCACCCTTTAACTTCTAGGGGTCGCTCCGAAGGGTGTCAACGCATTTCAAGTTATTGAACAGACTGTTGCTGATTGTCTTTTTGTAGGAGGGCTGCCGCTGAGTGAACTGCAAGTGCCTGCATACCTGGCACGATGGCTTAAGCTCAAAATTGGCATTGCAAAATCAAGGTGGGACGACGGAAGCTAAGTGATTTGAAAATATGGTGGCCAGGGACGGAGTTGAACCGCCGACGCCAGCCTTTTCAGGGCTGCGCTCTACCACCTGAGCTACCTGGCCACGCTTCGAGACCCGCTCATCCGCCGCGGGCCACGAGGATCGTTCGTTTCACGCCGATTGTTGCGGGATTCCGAACCGAATGAAACAGCTCTTTGCCGGACGCGCGGAACGTGATTGATTATAGCAACGGCGGCGAGTTCACTCAAACTTCAGCGACCGTGAGGTGGCAGATAGGTTGACAAATAAGACAGAAAAAAACAGATCAGCCATGAAAGACACGAAGAATCGGGAGGGACACGAGGCCATTGGTCCCCATTGCTTTCGTGTCACCGCGTTTCCGTCGCGGTTGAGTTTCCTTAGACGGACTTGTCGCGGGCAGTCTGTCAGAAATTCCTGACCAACTGCCCGCGATAGGCGCCAACCGAGGGATTGCGGCCTATTGTCCTCCTACCGAGGAGCCGTGCTGTCCCAGCCACGAAGCCAGTTGCGGTTCCTGCTGGGACTTGAGGTCGACACAGTTATTAATGCGCTCGATCGATTGCCGGTACGTCCGCTCCGCCGCTTCGATCTTGTGGGCGGCGAAAAACTCCACCACCTGGTCGCGCATGTGGGCGTCGCAGAACGAACTGGTCGCGCCCACGACCTGGCCGCTGGCAAACGGCCCGCCAACTTTCTGCACCGCATCCCAGTGCGCCAGAATGAAATCCCATGCCAGCTTCTGGCCTTCAGGATTCTCGAGTACGCTGGTGACCACGTTCAAAGCATCCTGCGAGCGCACATCCGGAGACAGGGCATAGTCCAGAGTCCGCTGCAAAAGTTTAGGATCACTGAACTGCGGCAACGTGTACAACTCCATGTAGTACTCTTCCGGAGACTTGGGAGTTTTCAACGAGGACATGATCCGGTCATAGAAATCTTCCCCACCGTTCAAGGCCGCGAGCCCCATGGCTCCGCCGGCCGTCTGCCGATCCACTGAAGATGGATCGTCGAGAGCCTTGTCCGCAAGCTTGCGAGCTGCCGCCAGCACTTCGGGGTCGCGCGCATCGTATCCCAACGAATTAAACAGTCGGGCCCGCAGCGTTCTCTGTTCGTCGCTCTCGCCCGGCTTGGGGTCCCAGCCCACATCTTTCAACATGGGCGTCACATACCCGCGCATCCAACTCCGGAAGGACTCGCGGTCACTCTCCGTC
>Ga0187871_10000522_pt1 | contig 36807 bp, 28 predicted proteins | sample June2016WEW_16_1_FD_132988 | JGI IMG/M metagenome (GOLD analysis project Ga0187871, IMG submission 132988) | Peatland microbial communities from SPRUCE experiment site at the Marcell Experimental Forest, Minnesota, USA - June2016WEW_16_10 | ecosystem: Environmental > Terrestrial > Soil >...
CTCAGGAACGAGCCGGTGGCAAGGCGTGCCGGACGGTCAAACAGAACGTTGTTAAAGATGGCATTCTCATAATAAATTCCGGCCCCACCACGAATAACGGTTCTTCCCGTGTGGGAAACATCCCAGGCAAAACCTACCTGGGGCCCGAAGTTCTTGCCCGGGTCCCGAACCTTATCGCCCAGCCCGGCTCCCCACTGGTTTAATGCAGGGATGGCCGCCAAGTCACTATCCGTTCGTCCCGTGTCCTTCACCCAACGCAGACCGTAGGTCAGCGTGAAGTTCGGCTTGATCTTCCACGAGTCTCCACCGTAAAAGCCGAAGCGGTTATCGTGCTGCCCACCAGCCGGGAATCCAAACTGCGGCACCTCGGTCGCGAAGCCCTGACCGTTCCCGATAAACGCCCACTCTACCGGGTAATCCAACGGATTAGGATCGGTGAAGTCGCCGGTCGTAAGCGAAGGCTGCACGTCGTCGCTGAGGGTCGGAGACAGCGCGAAGAAGGAAGCGAAACCGCCGCCCAAAATATGGTTGAAGCTGCCCCCGTATCGCAAAATGTGCGAGCCGATGATGTGGCTGCCGTCGTACTTGATCTGGTGATCGGACTGATAGGTTTGCTGCGGAGCTAGGAGATTTGGTCCGGAGCAGAAGAATGAGCCGGGCTCGCATTGGGCTATGGAGCCACCACCAATATTAATGGTTGCATCGGGAATGGGATTAGCCGCTCCGGTCACTTCCGAAGCGCCATTCGCAATTCCGTTGCGGAATTTCAGATACTCAAACCGGATCGTGTGAGTAAAACTGCCCGTATTGAAGTCCACACCCAAGGCATGGGACGGGGTGTTCGTATGGTTCAAAAAGGGTTGGGCGCTTGGTCCAGCCCCGAAAGGACGGACATCACTGTTTTGATCGTAGCTGAACCGGTAGAACATCCGCGCGCTCTTGGTCAACTGATAGTCCAACCGGTCAGAGGTTTCGAGCTCACGGAAAGGCTCGCCCACATTCGGAGAGTCAGCCACGAAAGGACCTCCGAACTCAACCGGGTTATTCAGGTTCTGTTTGTTCCGCTCCCCATCGACAAAGAAGAACAGCTTATCCTTAATGATCGCTCCACCGAAGTTTCCGCCAAACTGCTGGCGAGTCCAAAGATTGGAACTGCCGCCAGGAAGATCCGCCATTCCCACGCTGCTGTTGCGGTAGTAGCCGAATAATTCGCCATGGTACGCATTGGTCCCAGAGCGGGTCACTACGTTTACCGAACCCGATGAAGTGAGCTCGGTTGACATATCCAGCGACGAAGAACTCAGCTGGAATTCCTGAATCGAACTCGCCGGAATATTCTGGGTGGTGGTGCCCACGGTCTCGTCGCTGACGTCAACGCCGTCTACTTCGATTCGCGCGGTTCGCCCGAAGCGGCCACCGAATGAAATCGACGAGAAGCCATTCTTCGTCGGATCGAAGGTGCTGCCTTCCTGAATCTGCACACCTGGCTCGAGTTGGGCGAGATCGAGGAAGTTACGCCCGTTCACCGGCAAGTTTTCAATCTGGTCGGTGTTGAGAACTCCCTGGACTGTCGCCTGTTCGGTATTCACGCTGATCGCGGAGCCCTGCACCTCAACCACGGTACTCCCCTGGCCGACTTGTAGTTTAACGTTTCCAGTTGACGTCACGCCCACCTGGATGACCAACTGCGTCTCCGTCGTGCTGAAACCCTTGGCTTCGACCCGCACCACGTAGTCGCCCGGGATCAGCGAGCCGGACGTATAGGCCCCCGCCGAATTGGTCGACGTCGTGATGACCTGTCCAGTTGACTTATGAGTTATCGTGACCCTGGCGCCCGAGATCACGGCACCGGTAGGATCTGTCACCGATCCCTGAATACTACCGGTCGCAACCGTGGTCTGTCCGAATGCCACCGAGGACAACAGCAGCGCGGATAAAGCAACTAACGCCAGCACCAAAAATCGCGCGCTGGAACGGGAGGAGTTTAGCTTCAACATCGTAAACCTTCCTTTCGGAAATGTTCTCATCGGAATTGTTTTCACCTTTAAATCGTCCAGAATCTTAGCTTCTCAAAATTGCCGTGGAACAATTGCTCCCCACCACTAAAGCAATTTGTCAGCCAGCCCCGCACCGATCTCCGATAATCTGGCATCGATATATCTATCAATAACTTACGAGGGTTGTATTGTGGGGAAGCGACTCGAATCCCCAGCCCAGAGATCCCCAAACATCCACAAAATCATATTCCAACTCCCGGAAAGAGAAAGTTTCCATGGGTTATCCGCTTGGTTAACACGCGCTGTCAGCTATTTTAGCTTGGGACACAACTTTGGCCTGGGCGAATGCCTCTCGACCCGATGCGGGTAGGAAGCCCCTCAGAAGTCCGACTTCATGGTGTAGTAGCCCGCGCGGTGGCGCACGTGGTAGCTGGAGGAATCCGGTGGCCCGGTAACGCCGACCTGAATTCGGCGGAACTGCGAGTTCGACAAACGCTGGGAGGGATAGTAGGCCAGCAGGTATTGGGTGCGGAGTTCGTCGCTAATCTGCCGGAAGGCGTCGTCCAGCTGCGACATCGAAGTCGCATAATAGTATTTCCCGCCGGTGTCCTCCGAGAGCTGGATCAGCGCATGCTCGCCGCCAATTTCCCGTCCCGCGCTATTTTCGATAGGGACCACGATGATGCTATAGACGGTAGCCTCGGCTTCCTCGGCGGCGCGCACCGCCTGTTTGTAGTCGATTTTGCTGATCGTATCTCCGCCGTCGGTGATCAGCACCATCACTTTCCGTCCCTGCCGGCGATCGAGCGAGCGCGAGGCCAAATACACCGCGTCGAACAGCGCCGTAGCCGCTCCCAGCCGAATGTGATCGATGCCTTCGTCGATGCGCTTCAGTTCGGCGGTGTAAGAGGTGGACTGCAGCACGGTTTCGCTGAACCCAAACACAGACAGCGCATCCACCGGCCGCAGGATCGCATGGGCAAACCGTTTAGCGGAAGCCTGTTCCAGCGGCAGGTCATGCCTCGTGCTCAAACTCGTATCGATCGCCAGCGCAATCGAAAGCGGCACTGCGGATTCTTTATCGAACACTGAGATCGTCTGATCCCGGCCGTCCTCCTGCACCGTGAAGTTCTCTTTCTTAAGTCCCCCGACCGGGCCTCCGTTAGCGTCCGTCACGGTCACGTAGACGTTGACCAGCTGCACGTCCACCTTGAGCGTGGTCGCCGGTACGGGCGGGGGTTGAGTTTGCGCAGGAGGCTTCTGCGCATAAGCAGCGCAGACCAGCAGCAGAATTGCGGTAGCGGATTTTCTCATTCGGTGAACGAAGTATACTTCGCAACTTAGCCGGTAATACCCTCCCGCACCGATCTTGGTCTCTCCCGCTTCCGAAGAACTTTGATCGTGGGCCGAAGCACTCTGGCTTCCGGTGACGCAACGCCTCCAGGTTCTTGGGGCGGCGCAGCGGCAGAGTTTTGGGTGGCGCAGCGCTTCCAGCGCTGCGATAAGGCGACTGCCATAACCCAGGGCTTTAGCCCCTGCGGTGCGCCGCGCCCAGTCCGCTCACTTAGATGCGCGCTCCGTTCCAAGGCTGCCCGGCACGGGGGAATTTCCGCGGCGAATTTCCTCCGGAAACGGCTCGCCGTCCGCCCACACCGCTCCATCCTCGAAATATTCCTTCTTCCAGATCGGCACGCTGCGCTTGAGCGTGTCAATCAGCCAGCGGCAAGCCTCGAACGCCGCGGCACGATGCCCCGATGCCACCACCACCAACACGCTGGTTTCGCCAATCTCCAGCCGCCCCAGCCGGTGGACCAGGGCAACATCGCGCACCTGAAATTGCTTCAGCGCCTGCTCCGCCAGCCCTTCCATCTGCCGCAGCGCCATCTCCTCGTAGGCTTCATAGTCGAGATAGAGCGTCTTGCGCCCGCGCGTCTGGTTGCGCACCACGCCCTCGAACACGACCGCAGCCCCATCCTCACCCCGCTTGATGTCGGCCAGTATCCGCAACGTGTCAATCGCATCGCGGGTAATCGAGGCGTACCGCAAAGCGTAGCGCTGGGGCTTGCCCTGAGCGGAGTCGAAGGGTCCCGCCGGCTGTCCCGAGAGCCCGCCCTCAGACCCGCCACTCACCGGCGGCAACAATGCCACTTCATCCTCAGCCTTCAGCGCCGTCTCCGCGCCCGCATACTGCTGATTCACCGCTACCGCCAGCGAAGCCAGCGATTCTCTCAGCCGCGGCTCCCGCGCCGCATATTGTCCCAGCACATCGCGCACCAATGCCCCGTCAGGCAGTTCAACCCAATCGCTGGATTTCCCCGCGAGATCTTTCAGCACACCGAAAAAGAGAACGCGCACGCGCATGATAAGGACTGGCCCGTCCCCGGCCCTGTTGCCAGTCTACCGCGAGCGCACTTACTGTAGCGCAACCACCTCCGCCGGCGAATCGACGCATAGATACCGAAGCGTCCGGGAAAAACCCTCCTGCCTCTACCCTCGACTTACTGTTGCACCGTTTGCGTCACGGACGCCGCACTCTCGGCGATGTTGGAGTCTCCGTAATAGGTTGCCGTAACCGCGGTTGAGCCCACGGGCAGCGTAGAGGTTGTGAACTTCGCTTTGCCACTGCTGAGTTGAGCTGTTCCCAGTACCATCTTCCCCGCAGTGAAGGTTACTGGGCCGGTGGGCAGGACGGTCGGTGAGGTGATGCTGGCGGTGAACGTCACTGCCTGACCCTGGGTCGATGGATTCGGCGACGAAGTGAGCGTGGCTGTGCTGGTGGCTTCGTTTATGACTTGGTTCAGGATTGCGGAAGTACTGGTCAAGTTGTTCGCGTCGCCCACGTAGACTGCGGTGAACGGGTAGAGGTCGGCATTGAGGGCCCGGGTGAATGTGGCCACACCACTGGCATTGAGCGGGGCTGTGCTGAGAAAGTTGCCGGCCCAGAAGAAGCTCACTTTTCCCGTAGGAGCAACGGGGCCCGAAGTCGTCACCGTTGCAGTCCAGGTCACATTTTGCCCGTAGATGGACGGGTTCAAGCTGGAGACGAGGGTCGTCGCGGTCGCCGATTTGGTGGTCGAGTTCACCACTTGCCGCAGGCCGGGCGAAGTGCTGGCTGCGAAGTTGGCGTCGCCATTGTAGGTTGCTGTGATCGTGTAGATGCCCGCCGCGAGCGAGGAAGTTGTGAAGGACGCAACCCCTCGGCTGAGTGGGGCCGTGCCTAGAACTGCCAATCCGTTGTTGAAGGTGACGATCTCCCCGTTGGGCGGAGTTCCCGCTGTCGAACTCACGGTGGCGGTGAAGGTCACCGCTTGTCCGACCAGCGAAGGATTCAGTGAGGAGGTTAGCGTGGTCGTGGTGGCCGCAATGATCACCTGGCTCACAGTGGAGGACGTGCTGACCGCGTTGTTGCCGTCACCGTTGTATTTTGCGGAGATGGAATAGGTCCCCGCAGTGGCGAAAGAGGTGGTCAGGATTGCCCGATTGCCACTGAGCGAAACCGTGCCCAGGCTTTGCGATCCGGAGTAAAAAACCACGGAGCCCGTTGCCGCTCCGCCGTACTGGCTGGTGACAGTTGCGGACAACGTAATGGACTGGTTGGTGCCCGCCGGGTTCAGCGACGATGTGATTGAGGTTGTCGTGGTTGCGATGTTTACGATTTGGCTGAGCGGAGCTGAAGTACTGGGGTTGAAGCTGGCTGAGCCCTGGTACGCGGCGGTAATCGAGTGCGTGCCTGCTGCGAGCGAGGAGACGGAGATGGATGCGCTGCCGCTTATGAGCGTCGCGCTGCCGAGTGTGGCTGAAGTGGTGTTGTCATAGAAAGTGACGGTTCCGGTTGGGGTGCCGGATGACGAGGTGACCGTGGCGGTGAAGGCTGTGGTCTGGCCGTATTCCGACGGGTTCAGCGAGGAGATCAGGGTAGTGCTGGTCGGGGTCTGGCTGGATGCGGAGCCGTTGCAGGGCGCTGGAGGCGTTAGGGAGGGAGTCCAGATGCTGCTGTCGTAGAAGCAGAGGGTCTCGACTTCGGTGACGGTTCCTCCGGTGAAACCTGCTGTCGGACTCAAGAGCAGGAAGGACGCGACATTCGTATTGGAGCCGCCATCATTGTCGACCCACAGTTGTGCCACAATGGGGTTTCCCTGTGGATCGACGGAAGGGCTCCGTGCGACTACCACACCCTGGAGTGTGGTGGGGTTGTGGATCGCGAACCAACCCTGGGTTGCATTCCAAGCCGGACTCAACAGCACGGCATCCGGGATCACGATCGGGCCAGTGCAACCGAGTCCGCAGTCATACACGTTGAGGGTCTCTAATGCTCCGCTAGCGTCGGGGTACAAAACGTCGGTAAAGCCCTCACTGAGGCTGAGGCGGGGCATGTAAGGCCGAAAGTCATGGGCGAATGTTGTTGTCGTGAAATCGAAGGCCCGCTGAACTGCGAAAAAGTTGGTGCCGGGAGTGTTTGGGTTGGAGAAAGTGTAGGTGGTTTGTACGTTGATCCCCGCTGAAGAGGGTGGGCAACCGGTGGAGCTAGAGTTGATTGTGACCTGGTCGGCCCCGGAGGAGAGGACCTGGCCTGACCACGCCGTTGTGCCGGCTGGGGTCGTGGTGCCGCCACCCACTAACACGAGTCCTCCGGCCCAGGGGTCCGGCGGCGCATAGCTATTCCCAAAGTACTCGACCGACCCGGGGAAGGAGGGGAAGCACGTGCCGATGCCTTGTGTGTTGGTCAAGTTTTGCCCACCCATCCAGTCTATGGTGGTGATGGCTTCGGTGTCGTTGGTGGTACTCCAGGTGACGGAGAAGTTGGTCGTAGTCACGGTCCTGGTGGTGGGGTTGATCTGGGCTCTCGCCCTCAAGGCTAGAGCTGTCAGGACAGCGAGGACTGCGGCGATCAGAGTGATAGTACCAAGGATGCGGAACTTTTTTTCTCGCTTACGCTGGCGGGTCATGGGGAAACCTCCTGAACTGGGGCCAGTCGAGGTCTGAGGAATCGTCAGGACTTGCGTTTCGAGACGGTTTACAGGCCGGGAGAGCCTGTGGAATGCTGTGCCGTCGGTGACGGTGCGGTCGTGCAGCATTCTAGGTGGGCGGCTGCAGCTTTGCAGTGACCGCAGTCACATCGGTTGTCAAACGAGACTGCCCTTGCAGCGCGTTTCAACGGGGTGGGATTTCTGCCATAGCATTCGGACAGAAGCGTATCCCTTCACATCCCTTCCGAAAGGCTGAAAGCCTGCATCTCCGCGCACCTCAAGCCCCCCCCCCCGCCGGCGTACCTTATAAAGTACATGACGCGAAAGTCAAGTCTACTTTCGTAGTCATCCGATACCCTCGAAAGTGGACATTTCTTCCACATCCTAACCCCTTGAATCCATTGATCCGCCCAGAACTCCGCACGAGGAATCAACCACTTACGCCACAAATTTTCTGCAAAGTGAAATGTTCCGGTTGGAACATTAGAGCAAATGGCGCGCCCAAAAAAATTGCCAGTCCCGAAGGACTGGCAACTGGGTACTCGGTACTGGGGACTCTTCACGCCTGCGCCAGCACCACCTTGTCGTGCGCCACCTCAGGGGACGGCGTCAACATCTTCGCCGCCACAGACTCCGCCACTTCCGGCAGCGAAAAGCGCAGCGCTTCGTCGATCGTCTTCACATAATGCACGGTGAGGTTCGCCAGTTGTTCCGGCGTCAGGTCTTCCTCAACGTTCATCTTGTTTTCCGCTGGCAGGATCACGTCGGTCACTCCGGCGCGCTTGGCGGCCAGCACTTTTTCTTTAATGCCTCCCACCGGCAGCACGTTGCCACTCAGCGTGATCTCGCCCGTCATCGCCAGCAGCGGACGGATGCGGTGCCCCGTCAGCAACGACACCAATGTCGTCGCCATGGTCACGCCCGCCGAGGGACCATCCTTCGGAATCGCTCCCGCCGGAACGTGCATGTGAATGTCGTGATCGGCGAAGAAGTCTTCCGCAATGCCCAGCTGCGCCGCGTTCGAGCGCACCCAGGTCAGCGCGGCCTGCATGGATTCCTGCATCACCTGCCCAATCTGTCCGGTCATGGTGAATCCACCTTTGCCCTTCATGGCATTGGCCTCGACGAAGAGCACGTCGCCGCCCGATGGAGTCCAGGCCAGACCCACAGCCACCCCAGGCCGCTCCGTCCGCTCCTCGATCTCGCCTTCGGTGCGGATCTTGATGCCGCCCAGAAACTCCTGAATGATTTCCTGCGAAACCACCAGCTTTTCGGTCTTGCCTTCGGCCAGCCGCCGCGCCTGCTTGCGGCAGATGGTTCCGATGGTGCGTTCCAGGCTGCGCACCCCTGCCTCGCGCGTGTAGTGACGAATCACATAGCGCAACGCTGCTTCAGGAAACTCGATCTGCTCAGCCGTGATGCCGTTCTCTTCCACCTGCCGTGGAACCAGGTAACGCACCGCGATGTGCAGCTTTTCTTCCTCGCTATAGCCTTGCAGTTCGATGATTTCCATACGATCCCGCAGCGGCTCGGCAACCGGATCGAGCATGTTCGCGGTGGTGATGAAAAGAACTTTCGACAAATCGAAAGTGACATCGAGATAGTTATCCCGGAAGCTCGAGTTCTGTTCGGGATCGAGTGCTTCGAGCAACGCCGACGCGGGATCGCCGCGGAAGTCGCGGCCAACCTTGTCGATTTCGTCGAGCATGAAAACCGGATCCTTGGTTTCGGCGCGGCGAATGCCCTGGATGATTTGTCCGGGCAGTGCGCCGATGTAGGTGCGGCGATGGCCGCGGATTTCGGCCTCATCGTGCACGCCCCCAAGCGACAGCCGCACAAACTTGCGGCCCAGAGCGCGGGCGATCGACTTGCCAAGCGAAGTCTTGCCCACGCCGGGCGGTCCAACGAAGCAAAGAATTGGACCCTTCATGTTCGGCTTCAGACGCCGGACGGAAAGGTAATCGAGAATGCGATCCTTGACCTTCTCGAGGTCGTAGTGATCTGTGTCCAGAATCTCCTTGGCTTTCGGGATCTCGATCTCGACGCCCGAAGTCTTGGCCCAGGGCAGCACCGCCAGCCACTCGACGTAGTTGCGCGTGAGCGAGTAGTCGGCAGCCATGGGAGACATGCGAGCCAGGCGACCTAGTTCTTTGAGAGCTTCTTTCTTTACGTCATCCGGCATGCCCGCGTCGTCGATTTTCTTTTTCAGGTCATCGACGTCGCGCTGGCCTTCATCCTGCTCGCCCAGTTCTTTCTGGATGGCCTTCATCTGCTCGCGCAGGTAGTACTCGCGCTGGGTCTGCTGCACGCGGTCCTGCACTTCACTCTGAATCTTGTTGCGCAGTTGCTGCACTTCAAGTTCTTTGGCGAGATGCTGGTTAATCTTCTCCAGGCGCACGCGGATGTCGAGGGTCTCGAGCGTGTCCTGCTTATCGGGCGTGGAGAGCGACGGCAAAGACGACGCGATGAAATCCACCAGCCGGCCGGGCTCGTCGATGTTCAGGGCAACCGTGGAGAGCTCGTCGGAAAGCGTGGGCGAACCGGCGACGATCTGCTGAAACAAGGTAAGGACGTTGCGCTGCAGGGCCTCGATTTCGGAGCTGTCCGGCTGTATAGCTTCAGGAATAACAGAGACCTTGGCGCGCATGAATGGAGCTAATTGCGTAAACTCGCCCAGGCGCACCCGCTCCAGACCTTCGGCAAACACGAACAGGCTCTGGTTGGGCATCTTGACGACTTTATGGACGATGGCGGACGTACCTAGGGTGTAGAGATCGCTAGGTTGAGGGTTGTCGACGCGCGCTTCGCGCTGCGCGACCACGATGATGGTCTTATCCTCGCCGAGCGAATTAATAAGCTGGACGGAACTCTCCCGGCCTACCGTAAGGGGCAGGACGGCGTGCGGAAACAGGACCGTATCGCGCACAGGAAGCACGGGCAAAGCCCGTACGTCGTTTGTTTCCCGATGCTTAGGAAGTGGCTCGGAAAGCGGCTGTTGGCTCATTGGCTCTCCTTGAGTGTAACTCACTCAAGCTTAGATGATACTCTTCCGGAAAGGTTTCATCCCATCCGCCTAGAAGTTTCTTGGGGCTCTTGCATTCTATCGGCATTTTTCGCTCCGCTGCATGATGCCCAAGGTACCAAGGCTGACGAACTTCTGATTAAGTTACTCACTGAAAACGTGGATCGGGCATGGCTCCAACCATGTCCGTCAAAATCCGCTACACAAGCGGGCTTAGGACGCTCTTAGCCGATCACTTCAGTAAATGTTGGTCACTGACATGAGAGTGTCGCAGTCCCAGCGACTATCGGCGTTATTGAAGACCACCGCGACGTGGGTAAGACCGTCCTGCTCCATCCAGGCTCTAGCCACTGCCGATCCCGATCCGTCGGTAAAGGCGGTGAGGGTTTCGCCGAGGTAGCCCAGTTGCCCGGCACAACTGGCGACTCTTCCGGCGTTCGTCGGACGGGGAGTGAGATCGTGACTCACCAGAAAGGATACCGCCTGCTTCAGGTAATTATCCTTGCTCACATCGTCCGGCTGCTGGCGTGGGTTGAGATAAGTGAATAGAAAAACTCCGCGCCTTCCCGCATCGTCGGTGTAGCCCTTGACGAAGGAGGAGGGTTGCGGATCCCTGGACTCCCAGCTACTCCAGGATTGGGGATAGCACATTGCCAGGTTCAGGGTCGGAAACACGACCGGCAGAAGCTTTCCATGTTGGGTAGTAATATCCTGCGTCCCGGCAAGTTCACCGTCGACGTACAACTCGGCGCGATAGTTGCCGTCAGTAACGCAAGTCCGGCCCCAGGTCGTGAATAGGACCGACCGGAAGTCGCTGGCCATCCCTTGATAATCCAGCTTCCAGTCCGCCGCGCCCGAGACGGCCGGCAAAACGCGCCAAGTATCCCATTCCGGGTTGTAGGCGTACCAGAGGACCGACAACACGTCACGGTCTTTGTCGAGGTAGGGTTCCGGAGCGCGCCAGCTTAAACTCGATGTGGTTGCGGTCAACTGAAGGTCCACAGTTTTCGGGTGAAGCGAAACTCGGGAGTGTTCTTTCGGCGGCCACGCCGCTGCAATCATCTCGGACTTTAGCCGGGGTATTACCTGCCGCTCGATTTCCTGGCAGTCGATTGCTTTCTCGTGAATACCGCCGCAGTAACGATGAAGTATGTCCAGGTCGGTGATGGCTCCGGCCACGACGGCTCCCTGGCGCTCGAGCCCCTGTTTCATCGCTTGCTCATAAACCGTGAGGGCTTCCTGTTTCTTCCCGTCCGCGAGCAGCCCCAGGCCCAAGTTGAACTTGGGGACCGGATCCGCGTCGTCGAGTGCGATGGCTTTCCGGGTTTCTGTTATGCCGCGCTCCACCTTCTTGCGATCACCCTGCACCAGCCCCTCCAAAATGGAATCGAAACCGTAATCCACCTGAGGGGAGACGGGAGGCTTGAGACCTTGCTGCTCGATCATTTTCAAAGCCTGTTGTTCATGCTCGGTGATGATGGGAAGAGACTGTTTGGATGTGATGCTGACAAAGCCGCTTTCATTCAGCTGGGGAGTCTTCGAAAGCTGGGTAAGGAGAGCATAGTAGAAATTGCCCATTGCAAAGGTGGGGCGCACATCCACCGCGCACCCGAACTCCCGGGCGGCTTTGGCCAATTGTTCCGGATCATCTGAGGAACCTTCATAGAGTGTTCTGCCCTCGGCATAGTGCCGCGCCGCGTCCTGCACGGGATCCTCATCCGGCTTCTCCCCGCTCCGGCATTCCGGGCGGGCATCATGTTTTTTCGCCGTGCGAAACTCCCAACTCATGTACACGCCGTAACTGAAACTGTAAAGCACCAGGCAACAACTGAAGACCACCAGGATGAAGGCGTCGCGGGTGCGCCCCATGCTCAGAGCTTGTCCGAACAAATAGAGTGCAATGGCAAAGAGGGTGAGCATCGCCAGATAGGTAGTGGCTCTCCTCTGCCACAGCAGGCTTAGTTCGTTGTTGGCGTCCGACATGGCAAAGGCTCGTTCCGAATTCTTGCGCCCCAGGTTTACCATTTTCCTCGGAAAATTACGGTCCTGTTCGGGCCCCCACTCGCTGGTGAACCTGCGCTTCAAACCTTTGTTGTAGTCGGACAGGCCGTTCAAGAGCCGATTCCAATGCTCCAGCTGATCAAGCGCAGACTTCACATCGAGAACTGAGGGGTTTTCTCTGGCCAGATCCACGCGCTGTCTGGCGGCTTCGTAATGAACCAGGTATTCCTGCGCGGTCGACATGTCGCCAACCGTGTTGAAAAAGGTTGTGCCATTGCTGGAGTTGGCCTTAAAGAGAGTTCCCTGGTCCTCCAGGACCTGGCTGAAGGCGGCTGCGGAATGCGCCGTCGCGCGGCTGTAAAGAAGACCGCTAAGCGCACTGAGTACCGCAGTGACCGCGATCATGAAGATGGTAAAGCGTCCGAAACCGTGCGCGACCGGGGCGGTATGGACACGCACTCCCGGAAAAAGAGTAGGCTCGACTTCACTGGGATGAACCGGTTCCCATTCCCCGACGAGGTCTACCAAGCGCGTCTTCTGCCAGAGTTTCCGCCCGACCAGCACCAACAAACCGAAGGCAAATAGAGCCAGCAGGAGCGTCGTCCATGAGTTGCGATCGGCCCACAGCGCGACCGACAATCCGATCAGGGCGATAAGAACACCCGCGCACACGAACACATTCTCCCGTCCCACGCTTTTCAGGCTCAACTGCGCGAAGGTAAGAAAAGCAAGAGCGATTACGAACAGGAGGACGGCACCCGCCAGGCGCACAACCTTGCGGCGCTCATGCTCCACATAGCGCTCCGCATTCTCCCAAATGGAGGGCGGGGGGTCGTCCTTGTTGGCCGGTGCGGCCCAGCGAGCGTCGAATCCATATCCACTGAGTTGGTTCGCCGCACTTTGTTGAAGCGACTCCTCCAGCGACCGCGGCAGATCCACCCAAAAGAAATCGAGGTAGGCACGCAGCGCTCTCACAACGGCATAGTCTTCCTGAGCTTGTAGAGTCAGCAAAGCCGCCCGCCCGCGGTCGGTCGCGGAGACTCGCCGCGCCTCATTGAGGTCGTTCTGGGCCTCGGTGAGGTAAACATATTGGCTGTACTCATACCTGGTCCGGTTGGCCACCTTATTCAGAATTTCCTGACGATGGACCAGTTCGAGCACTTTCCCTTGTTGCAGTCTTCGCTCCGAGCGCAGCGTCTCATGCTCCGCCAAGGCGGCGCGGTAAGCCACCGTCGCACCCAGCATAGCCACAACCGCCATCAGCATGGCGATAGGAATGGACATCAGTCTGGCTTCTTGGTTTTCCTGGGATTCCATGCCGGGCCTCCTTAATAGTTCGTTCAAGAAAACTAGGGGCACGTACTTGAGCTAAACCGACATCCTGGGTTCGGAAACTAACGCAGACCTTCGTTCTGCATCCCGGGGGGTGGGACGCTATAGGAAACAGGTACAACAGTTGGCTACGTTCGTCAAGCGATAAGAACGCAGGCGCTCGTCAACTGCTACGGACTGCTCAACGAAAACGGGAACTTTCCCCACACCTCTAAGGGTCGGGCGCTTACGCGGCGCGGTAAATCCCCAGCACCTTTACGAACTCGGCGACCTCCCCGAGATGGCGGAGGGCGTTGCCGGCGGGTTCGTCGTCGCCGCGGAGAAAGTCCACATAGAAGACGTATTCCCAGGGACGTCCGCGCATGGGGCGCGACTCGATCTTGCTCAGGCTGATATCGCGCAGGGCGAAAACGCTGAGCGACTTGAACAAGGCGCCGGGAACGTTCCTGACTTTGAAGGCGATGGAAGTTTTGTTAGCGCCGGGCGGAATGAGGCGCTGATAGCGAAGGGCGGAGGCAGCGCTTCCCTTTTTGCCGGCGCTGGCCGCGCTCGACTTTGTCTTCAACTGGCGAATCAGGAAGAAGCGGGTGAAGTTGCGCTTGTCGTCTTCGATGCCGGCCTGGAGAATTTTGCCGGAGTATTCCAGAGCGGCGTGGCGTCCGGCAATGCCGGCAGCGTCGGGAAGATGCTGGGCGACGACGTGCTTCACGCTGCCGGCCGTGTCGTAGAACGGGACCGGTTCAATCCTGGGATAGCGGCGGAAGAAGTCGCGGCACTGGTCGAGCGCCACCGGGTGGGAGAACGCGCGGCGCAATGCGCTGAACTTCACGCCGGGAGCGGCAATCACGTTGTGCACGATGCGCAGCAGGAATTCGCCTTGGATGAATACGTCGCGCGCGACCAGAAGATCGGCGTGCTCGGCGACTGTGCCGGCGAGCGAATTCTCGATGGGGATAACGGCGGCGGTGACCGATCCATTCTCCAGGCGATCGAAAACCTCGGCGGAACGGGCGCAGGGGACGACGGTGCAGCGCGGCAGCATACGCTCCGCAGCTTCGTGGCTGAAGGAACCGAGCTCGCCCTGGATCGCGACCTTGGTGGCGGCTTTCATCACATGGCAAGGTAGCTGGAGAAGGTAGGAAAGTGCAAATCCGCGGCGCGGAGGACGAAAGCTTTCTAGATGCAAACGCTGCGGAGGAAGCTAGTCAAGTTCCTTTCGGAGAACCAGGGCATCCACGCCGTTCGAATAGTAGCGCGGGAAGGTCTTGATCACGCTGTAGGCGTGGCGTTTGTAGAAGGACAAAGCGGAGAGGTTGTCCACGGCGGTTTCCAGTTCCACTGAGGTGGAACCAGCGGTGCGCAGTCGATCTTCGGCGGCGCGCAGGAGCAGAGATCCTACTCCGAAGCGGCGGGCGGCGGCGATCACATCGATGGTTATGATGTGGCCGCGGCTTAGGCTGCCGGCTTCGGCTACGAGGAAGCCAGCAATGGCGGCGTCGGCGGAAGCGGTGGCCGAAGAATCTTTTTTGACTTTTCCGGAATTGGGAACGACCGCCGCGCTTGCGTCGCTGATTGCCACCAGAGTGAACGAACCGCGGCGACGCATGTAGGCCTTGAGCTCCGCCCGGGAATAGGAAATGCCGGCGGGAAAACAGCTTTGATCGATGCGCCACAGCGCATCGAAGTCCGGGGGCTGGCAGTCACGGATGAGGAAGGGCACGCCGCCATTGTAGCGGGGAGGTGGGTGGGGCACTACTTCCTGGCCGGACGTGGCGAGGCTGGGCCGGTAGGCGCCGGGTTTTCCACAGTTCAGTCGTGCGCGGCCTCCGGAATCGTGAATTGGGGCCTATTGTCCCCTTGCTTCGCCGCAACCTCGGACGTACCATGAGCATCAGAGGAAGCGTTGTGGGGCGCCTTCTGCTGATTGACGTGGCCGCTTCGGTCGCCGTTCTGGGGCTGTGGTACTTCGTGTTTTCCACCTACAATCGAAAAAAGGGAGCCGCGGCGTTGCGCTGGGTACAGGCGGCATGCGCGGGCAAGGGACGCATCCTGGAGTCGCATTGGATGGGAAGCTCGCGGCTGCAGGCGCGGCTGCATTTTCCCTCGGGCTGGTTCGAGAACGCGCGCGTGACTGTGAAATTCCGGCCGCGGGCCCTGCCTTTGCAGTGGCTGATGAGTTGCTGGCACCGGCAGAAAGAAACTCTGACTTTCGAAGCCGATCTGGGTGGTTCTCCGAGCTTCCATCTGGAAGTGGTGCGGCACCGCTGGTGCGCGCACAACCGCGGGATTTCGTCACGCAAGCGCGACGACCGGGAGTGGGATGTCTACGAACCCGGCCCCATCATTCTGACGACGCGGACGCACTGGAAACAGGATCCGACGGCGGAATTGAATGCGCTGATGTCGGCGCGGCGGCGAGACATTTTGCAGGTGCGATTCCGTCCAGAGTCACCGCAGTTCTCGGCTACGGTCCGCCTGGAAGCGCTGGCCGATGGAGAAGCCGCCACCGAACTTGTGAGCGCCTTGCGCGAGATCGCAGCGGGAGCGTCGACACACCGGCAGTAGACGACCCGTCGGTTTCCGCGCGTTATACTGGCTGACGTCGGGCGGGGATTTCCAGCGCGAGGTGAGCCAGCATGGGTCGGTTGTTTCGTTTGTTTCTTGTTCTGCTCCTGCCGCTCTCTGCCGTGTGGGCGCAAAACGCTCCCTCGCCCCAGCTTCAACCCCGGACTTCCGAGTCGACGAAGGTCCCTTCAAACGGCACGGACCGGCGCATCACGCTCGATGTTCAAGTGACGGACAAAGCCGGTGCACCAATTCGCGGACTGCAGCAGCAGGACTTCACTCTTCTGGACGATAAACTGCCGCTGAACATCGTCTCCTTTCAGGCCGTCGACAGCGCAGTTCCCGCCGCTACAGATCCGCCGCTCGAAGTCATTCTGGTTGTCGATGCCGTCAACGCATCATTCCAGGCCGTCTCGAACGAAAAAAACGAACTCAAGAAGTATCTCCTCCAGAACGGCGGCAAGCTCCCGCAACCGATGTCGCTCATCCTCTTCACCGATACCGGGGCCCAGATGCAGAACGGTTCCTCGCGCGATGGAAACGTTCTGGCCTCTCTGCTCGACCAATACGAACTCGGGCTGCGCGAGAATCATCGCTCACAGGGCGTCTACGGCGCGGAAGAGCGCTTCAGCAAATCGCTCACGGCCATTAGCCAACTTGCCGCATACGAGAGGACCCGACCCGGCAGAAAGCTGGTGATCTGGATCAGTCCCGGATGGCCGTTGCTCTCGGGACCACGCATTTCCCTTTCCGCAAAAGAGGAGCAACAGCTCTTCAACTCGATCGTGGCTGCCTCCACCGAACTCAGGCAGGCCCGGATCACTCTCTACAGCGTTGACCCGCTCGGTCTCGGGGATTTTAGACAAGCAGTGTATTACGAAGAGTTTTTGAAGGGTGTCAGTTCACCTTCACGCGCCCTGCCCGCCAACCTGGGTTTGCCTGTGCTTGCGGTTCAGACTGGCGGGCGCGTCCTCAACTTAACCAACGACATCACCGCCGCAGTCGCGGAGTGCGCGGCGGATGCCAATGCTTTTTACGTCATTTCGTTCGACCCCCCGCGGGCGGACAAGCCCAATGAGTACCACTCTGTCGGGATCGCGGTAGACAAGCCGGGGATCACGGCGCGCACGCGCACCGGCTACTACAACCAGCCCTGAGTTACTGCTGACTTCCCTCTTCCTTGCCACCGGAGGCTGTGCTATCGTCCGGGCCATGAGTGACCCCTTCAACAATCCCACGCCGCAATTCGGAACGGCTGAGTACGCGGGGAAGCCAGGAAGCGATCGCTGTCGCTTCTGCCAGCAGCCGATCGCCGGACGATACTATCGAACCAATGATGCAATGACCTGTCCGGCCTGTGCGGAAAAGATGCGCCGCGAATTGGCCATGGATACACATGCGGCGTATGTTCGTGCGCTTGCCGCGGGCATCGGCGCGGCCGTCGTGGGACTAATCGGGTACGCCCTGATCGCCATCCTGCTGCAGGGTTGGGTGATCAGCTACATGTCGATCGGGGTCGGCTGGATCGTGGGCACGGCGATGATGAAGGCCTCCAATGGAACCGGCGGTCGACGTTACCAGATCACTGCGGCTCTACTGACCTATGCGGCGGTGTCCATGGCGGCGGTTCCCATCTGGATTCATCTGGCCGACGAGCGCAAAGAGCAGAGACAGACGCAGCAACAGCAACTGCGGCAGGAGCAGCGCCAGTTGGAGAACGGGTCTCCGGAACAAGCGCCGGAACCGGCGCCCAGAGCGGCACGACCCCAGATGAGCTTGTCGGAAATAGGGACGTGGCTCGGCCGGCTCGCGCTCCTCGGGCTGGCATCTCCGTTCCTTCAGCTTTCGGATAGTCCCGGTTGGGGTGCGATGGGTCTGTTGATCCTCTTCTTTGGAATGAGGATCGCATGGAAGATGACCCAGGGCCGCCCGTTGCAAATCTTCGGACCGTTTGACAGTTCCCCGCAGCCATCGCGTTGAAGAACCTGCGAGCCGTGGCAGGCGAACATTGCCAACGGCCTCGCGTAGAATTGTTCTTGAAGAGCGTCGTTCAAAGCCTTGTCCTCAATCACTCCTGAGCTGATTCGAAATTGCAGGCGCTGCTCGCGCGAACTCGCGCCCGGAGCGCTGGCCTGCGACCACTGCCACGCGCTGGTGTATTCCGACAAGCTGGACCAAATCGCGGCAGAGGCGAAGGCGCTTGAGGCTAAAGGCGAACTCCGTCAGGCGCGGGAGAGATGGCTTAGCGGAGTCCATCTGCTGCCTCCCACGTCGGACCAAGCCGACTGGATTAAGAATCATGCCCAAGCCCTCGATGCGTCTGCCAATGCGACACAACTGCCGGAGCCGAGTGGCGATCAATGGGCGCAACGGTCGGGATCAGCGGGCGAGATCGCGATGCAGGACACGAGCAGGAGAAATTCGCTTACCGGACGTTTCAAGCTGACCTCACTTCTGAGCTTTGTGGTTTTCATCGGGATCTATTGGGCTGCGTCTGGCATGAAGTTTGGGATCGGCTTCGCGGTTCTGATTTTGATTCACGAAATGGGCCACTTCATCGATATCAAGCGCCGTGGCTTGCCGGCCGATATGCCGGTGTTTCTGCCCGGTCTAGGAGCCTACGTGCGCTGGCAAGCGCTGGGGGTGCCGCTGGAGACGCGGGCGGCAATCAGCCTGGCCGGGCCGCTCGCGGGATTCTTCGCAGCCGTGGCGTGTGCCGTGATCTGGTGGCAGACGGGCAATCCGCTGTGGGCCGCGCTGGCGCGCGTGGGCGCGATTCTGAACCTGCTGAATCTGATTCCTGTCTGGGTGCTGGATGGAGGGCAAGCGGTTCTGGCTCTAAGCAAGGCGGAACGCGTCGCGCTGCTCACCGCGTCCGTCGTTCTCGGGCTGGCGCTGAGAGAAAACATGTTCTTTTTGGTAGCGCTGGGCGCGGGATACCAAACGTTCTTTGCCGGAAAACTGCCGGCCCATCCCAGCCGCGCAACCACGATCTACTTCATCGCGGTGCTGACCGCGCTGGGTGTGATCATCCGGCTGATGCCGGGAACGGGGCTGGGACTGCAATAGCCGTTCGGCAATCTTTGATAAATCTCTTTTCTGCCTCCCATCAACTTTTTCGATTGTCGGCGACGGTACGCTCGCGTTATTCTTCCCTGTTGAAACCCAGCCATTTCAACTGCCTGTATCCGTAGCGTTGCTTAATGCCGACATTATCATTCTTGCTGACAACGAATAGGAGACTGAAGGACATCCATGCCTAACGAACTACGTAATTTCCTGGCACTCACCTACGACGAACTGGAAGAGATGAATCTGGAAGCGAAGGAGCAGCGCAGGAACCGCGTCGCTATCGGCAAGATCCAGGAGAAGCGGCTGAAGTATCTCACCGACGAAAAACGGATCAAAGCCGTGACCGTGCTCTTCAGCGACCTCGAAGGCCGCCTGCACATGCTGGATTACGACAAGAAGTTTCTGATCAAGAGCTGGGATAATCTCACCTTCGACGGCTCATCGATTCGCGGCTTTACCGCGCAGCGCGAGAGCGACTTGCGGCTGGGCATTGACTGGTCGGCGTTCTATTGGGGTCCGGCCGATGTGTTCGGCTCCGGCAAGGTGCTGGTGTTCGGCGAAGTCATCGACAAGGGCGGCACACCTTACTCAGCCGACATTCGCGGCGTGCTGAAGGGCTTTGCCGACGAACTGTACAAGAAAAAGGGCTACACCCTCAACGCCGCCAACGAGATCGAGGGCTTCCTGTTCAAGGGCTCGGATGCGGAGCGCAGCTACCACGAAACGGGAAAGTTCGAATACGTTAACACCGGCGGCTATTATCACTCTCTGCCTGGCGATGCGCTGCGCACCTTCATCGACACGACCGCGGAAGTGCAGCGCGCGATGGGCTTCCAGAATGAGAAAGACCATCCTGAAGTTGCGCCTTCGCAATTCGAGATCAACTACGGCTACGGCGAAGTGGTGGCCGCCGCCGACCAGATTCAGCTTTACAAGCTGATCTGCCGCCAGGTCGCGACCAACATGGGATTCACCGCTTCGTTCCTGCCCAAGCCGGTGGTGGGCGTGAACGGCAGCGGCATGCACACCAACGTTTCTATTAGCGAGGACGGCAAGAATCTCTTTTGGGACGCCAAAGGCGAAGAGAAGCTCAGCAAGATGGGCTGGGCGTTCTTGGATCGCATCCTAACCCATGGCAACGACATTTGCCTGCTGCTGAATGCCAGCGTGAATGCCTATCGCCGTCTCGATCCACACTTCGAGGCGCCGAACCAGATCAAGGCGTCGGCGGTGGACCGCGGTTCTATGATCCGTATCCCCATCGGCAACGAAAAGAGCATGCGTGTGGAAGTGCGTTCGGTTTCTCCCGATGCAAATCCATATCTGGTCATGTACTCGATCTTCAAGAGCGGTATCGATGGCGAGACTTCGAAGATCAAGAACCTGCGCCAAGCCGAGCGCTACTTACCCGATAACATCTATGACGCTCTTGCGAACTTCCGCAAGTCGGAATGGACGACGAAGATCCTCGGGGAGGACGTGAAGGGGCGTTACGCCGATCTGAAGCAAGCCGCGGCGGATCGTTGTCCGCGTTTGCTGGGAACGTTTGTGAAGGCGCCCGAGGTGCAGTATCACCATGACGTCTACAACCAGTTTCTGTGGAATTTGTTTTAGACAGCTGCAGTTGCGTCAGCAGAACGCCCGGGCCTTAGGCTCGGGCGTTTTTCTATTTGCGGCGAAATCCAAGGTGGAGAGCCCGAACTCGTTACTTGCGTGTTGCGTTTCCTCGATATGTGATTGAGATCACACATGCGCGTGATGCGAGCCGCTGCAAGCCTCGAGGCCTGCCCCGATAATCACCCTCGACTCAGACCTCTAATTGAAGCAAATACAGCCATAACTTGGACGACCCAGGAGGCGATCAGGTGGATACGCGGCATCGGGGATACCTGTTTTCTGTTCTCCTCCTCACAACCAGTCGTTACAGCTAAATGTATTCGTGGACCAGACATTGCAGCATCGCTCGGATAAACATCAGCGCTGTTCTCGGAGAAAGAAATGAGATTTCAGATAAGAAAAATAGCGGTCTCTTTGCTTGTAACAGTTCCAATCATGGCTTTGCTGTTTCTTGCCACAGTGAATCCGCCCAGCGCGTCGGCGGTTCCAAGTTATGCGCGACAGACTGGCTTGGCGTGCAGCGGCTGCCACTATACGCCTCCGGAGCTCAACCCTGCCGGACGTAAATTCAAACTGACTGGCTACGTCGATCGAGGAGACGACACCAAGACCGTAAAAGCAGAGGGCAGCAAGAAGCGCGCCCCCCTCGATCTGCTCGCGTCACTGCCGCTGTCCATCATGCTGGAGACTTCGTTTACCTCGCTCAAGACAGCGCAGCCGCAGACTCAGAACGGCAACTTCGAGTTCCCTCAAGATATCTCCCTGTTCCTCTCGGGGGCATGGACCAGCAACGTCGGCAGCTTTCTACAGGTGACCTACGACACCCAGGACGATCACTTTACCAGCGACAACACCGATATCCGTTACGCGAACAAGACGAAGATGGGCGGCAAGGAACTGGTCTACGGCATCGATCTCAATAACAATCCCACCGTCGAGGATCTTTGGAACAGCACGCCAGCGTGGGGCTACCCGTGGATCGCCAGCGACAACGCTCCCACTCCCAACGCCAATCCTTTCATCAACGACGGTTTGGCCCAGGACGTAGCCGGACTCGGCGTGTTTGGCATGTGGAATGACCATCTCTATCTGGACGCGTCCATCTATCGCTCTGAGCACGTGGGGGGCCCGCAGCCGAACCCCGGCGTGGGCGCAGGTTTCAATATCCGCGGCGTGGCTCCGTACTGGCGCCTGGCGTGGCAGGAGTTGACCGGAAAGACGCAGTATGAAGTTGGAACTTACGGTATGCACCTGCGGTCGACTCCGAATGAAATCACCGATCCCACCGGGGCCAGCATTCCGACGGATTCGTACACGGACTGGGCAGTCGACACGCAAATCGACCGCACCATCGTCAGGACTGACGTGCTGTCGTTCCGGGCTACGTACATCCGGGAAAACAATGATCTGCTGAGCCTGCTATTTCAGGGCGGTGGTCCTGGGAGTCCGACTCCGCTGGTATCGCAAGGTTCGCACCATTTGAACACGGTCATGGCCAATGCCGAATATCACATCGGCAACAAGTACACGGGCACGTTCGGCTGGTTCAATACGACCGGGACATCTGATCTCGCATTTTATCCAGCGGGGACTGCCGTGTCCGGCAATTTCAATGGCGATCCGAGAAGCGCGGGATACCTTTTGAACCTGTCTTACTGGCCGTGGCAGAACCTGCAGCTCGCGGCGCAATACACCGGCTATACGCGCTTCAATGGCGCGGCGACAAACTACGACGGCTTCGGCCGCAACGCGAGCGCCAACAATACGCTCTATCTGGACGCCAGGATCTTCTTCTAGAGATGATTGGCGCTCAGTGGAGGGGTTTCCTCTTAGCAGCAAGTGAGCCGTTATTTGCAACGATTTCAAGGAGAAGACAACAATGAGCAGCAAATTCGCAATGAAGACATTCGCTGTTATTACGCTGATCGGTGGGCTGGGCGTGGCGTCGTGGGCGGGCGACATCGAGGGCAAAGTTACCGGAATGAAGGGGCACTCGGTGGTTTACGTCGAAGCCGTTGCGGGCAAAACGTTTCCCGCTCCCAAAGAGCATCCGGTCATGGATCAAAAGGGGCTGGTCTTTGCGCCGCACATCATGGCTGTGCAACAGGGCACGACCGTGGACTTCCTGAACAGCGACACCGTTCAGCACAACGTTTTCTGGACTGCGATCGGTAGCGATAAGAAGGCCGGACACAATCTCGGCACCTGGCCCAAGGGTGAAAAGCGAGCCTTTACCTTCGATAAGGCCGGTGTCGTGCCCGTGCTCTGCAATGTGCATCCAGAAATGGCGGGATACATCATTGTCAGCCCGACTCCCTATTTCGCCGAAACCGACGACAGCGGCAGTTACAAGATCAAAGACGTTCCGGACGGCAGCTATACCGTGACCGTCTGGCATGAGGGCGCCAAGAACCAGTCCAAGCCGGTGACTGTGGCCGGTGGGGGCAAAGCGGATTTCACCCTGAGTAAGTAAGGAACAGCAAAGTGAGAGCAACGGGGAGCGGCAAGCGATCGGGCTTGCTCCCCGTATTTTTCATCGCTCTCTTGATCAGCAGGCGTAATCCAGAAAAAGCTGGTTGACGTTCAGCCGTAGCTGGGACTAGAAATTGCCTTCATGCTGAAGCGATACAAGAACAAGAAGGTCGACGGGGACTGGCTAAACACCAACTTTCCCTGCATGATGGCGTGTCCTGCGCACACCAATGCCGGACGCTATGTCGGCCTGATTGCCGAGGGCCGCTTCGAGGAAGCCTATCGCATCGCGCGCGATCCCAATCCTCTGGCCAGCATCTGCGGACGGGTATGTGCGCACCCTTGCGAGACTGCCTGCCGCCGCGGTGAAATTGACCGGCCAATTTCCATTCGCGCTCTGAAGCGTTTCCTCACCGAGCAGTTTGGCCCCGAGTCGAAGCATCCCATCAACGTCAATGAAGGACGCGGGCAGAAAAAGCTTCCCTTCAAGGTAGCGGTCGTAGGCGGCGGCCCAGTGGGGCTTTCGGCGGCGCACGATCTCGCCCTCATGGGGTACGCGGTGACGATTTTCGAAGCCGCACCGGTCGCGGGAGGAATGCTGTACCTGGGAATTCCGGAGTACCGGCTGCCGCGTGACGTGGTGGAAGCGCAAGTGCGCGAGATTCTCGAGACCGGCGACATTACGCTCAAGCTGAATCACACAGCCGGCCGTGACTTCACCATTTCCGATCTGCGCCGTCAGGGATTTGACGCCGTGCTTGTCGCCGTGGGCGCGCACCGCAGCCGCGATCTCAGCATTCCCGGTGTGGACCTCGATGGCGTGTACAAGGGCATCGACTTTCTGCTCAACGTAAACCTGGGCTACAAATTCACTATCGGCAAGAAAGTGATCGTGATCGGCGGCGGCAACGTGGCGATGGACGTGGCTCGATCGGCGGCGCGCGAAGTTGTGCGCCAGCACGCCGGTGGCGTGCAGGATGCCGAGCCTTCCGCAGAAAACATGACCGCCGTCGCGACTCGGGAGATGGTCGACATTTCCCTTTCCGCTTTGCGTTTAGGCGCGCAGGAAGTGAATCTGGTGTGCCTGGAGCCACGCGATCAAATGCCCGCCGCGCTGGAAGAAATTGAGGAAGCCGAAGAGGAAGGCATAATCATGCATCCCGGCCTCGGACCCAAGCGGATGGTGGGTAAAGATGGCAAAGTGGTTGCGCTCGAGACCCTCAAGACCAAGTGGGTTTTCGATGAGAACAAACGCTTCAACCCGGCGTTTTTCGAGGGCAGTGAAAACGAGATCGCATGTGACACCATCATTATGGCCATCGGCCAGGCCCCGCGCCTCGACTTCCTCACCCCGGAAGATCAGGTTGAACTGTCTCCGCGCGGCCTGATCGCCGTCAACCCGCAAACGCTGATGACCTCGGCTGCCGGAATCTTCGCCGGCGGCGACTGCGTCTTCGGGCCACGCCTGATTATCGACAGCGTAGGCGATGGCAAGCGCGCATCCGTCGGCATTGACGAATATCTTCGCAAGAATAAGCATCCCGAGCCCATCATCGAAGTCGAAGTGCTGAAGCGGCACGGCATGCCGCTGGATTATCTCGACATCAACCGCCAGCCGGTGCCCATGTTGCCTCTCGAGCGCCGCACCGGCGTGACGGAAGTAGAAGTCGGCTACGACGCTCCCGAAGCGATCGCGGAAGCGCAACGCTGCCTGCACTGCTGGGTCAACACGATTTTTGAGGGCTCGCCGGAAGACGGCAGCATGTGCATTTTGTGCGGCGGGTGCGTCGACGTTTGCCCGGAAAAATGTCTGGAACTGGTTTCGCTCGATCGCATCGAGTTCGAACCGCAGACCGTGCAGCACATCCGCGACAACCAGGAATGTTTCGGCGTGGAATTCGACGAGGTAGCAGCCGACGAACTGGGCGTCGTTACCGGCGCCGCAATGTTGAAAGATGAAACCCGCTGCATTCGCTGCGGCCTTTGCGCCATGCGGTGCCCCGTAGGCACGATCACCATGGAGTCGTACAACCTTATTCCTGCCGAGCCGACCGGCCTGATTTCGGTCGCGGCGATTGGAGCAGGACTGCAGTCGAAATAGTTAAGAGACAAAAATGCCAGACGAAACCAAACCCGCAAGCTCCGATAACGCGGTCGATCGCCGCAAGTTTTTTGCAAAACTCGGATTGGGATCTCTCACGATCGCCGCTGCCGGCACCGCCGCTTTCGCTTATCAGTTCCTCGAGCCGAATGTGCTGTACGAGCCTTCGCCCGTGGTCAACGCCGGCAAGCCCGACCGCTATCCGCTCGATTCTGTCACGCTCGATGTGAACTCGGGCATCTACATCATTCATTCCCAGGAAGGCTACTTCTCGCTGAGCGCGGTGTGCACGCATCTCGGCTGCCTCACGGCGTGGAAGCCGGAACTGAACCTGATTGCCTGTCCTTGCCACGGCAGCAAATTTGAGCGAGACGGAAAGAAGATCGAAGGCCCGGCGCCCCGGCCGCTGCCGTGGAAGCGCATCTGGCTGAATGACGACGGAGATTTGCTGGTGGACCGCTCCACCGACGTTCCTCCGCTGCAACGGGATTCCTTCGTGAGGGTCTGAGCAATGGCGATAACGAAGACAATAGACCAATATTTCGACGACTTACGCAGCACACGCGTGTGGCGCTCCGTTTTCCGCAGCGGCACCGGCTCGAGCACGCTGCATCGCGCCCTCGCCATCCAGCAGAACGTGTTTCTGCACCTGTTCTCCACCAAGGTGCGCACCCGCATGCTGGGCTTCAGTGCCACTTGGTATCTGGGCACGCTGACGCTGGGGACGTTTCTGATTCTGGTCGCCACTGGAATCCCTCTGATGTTCTACTACCATCCGTCCGCGCCGCAGGCTTACGCGGATACGAAGGACTTGCAGTTCGTCGTCTCCTCCGGATTGTTCCTGCGGAATCTCCATCGCTGGTCGGCGCACGCCATGGTCTTCCTGGTGTTTGCGCACATGTTCAAGGTGTTTTATCGGGGCGCTTACCGAACTCCGCGCGAGTTCAACTGGGTGATCGGCATTGTTCTTTTGCTGATCACGTTGCTGCTCAGTTACACCGGCTACCTGCTTCCCTGGGACCAGCTGGCCTACTGGGCAATTACAGTGGGATCGAATATCGCCTCCGCGGTTCCAGTCATGGGTAACAAGATTCACTTCATGTTGCTCGGCGGGAACGCGGTCAACGCCAATGCGCTGCTGCGCTTTTACGTGCTGCACTGCATGATTCTGCCGTTGACGGCGATGTTCTTCGTCGCCATCCATTTCTGGCGCATCCGCAAGGACGGCGGCCTCTACTCCCATGCCAGCGAGCCAGCCACGCTCCGCACAAATGCTGCCATCAGTGACAGCACAGCGACGGAGGCGCAATAATCATGGCCGACTCCAAAGACTTCACGGCGGGCATCGATTCCAACGCGAAGAAATCTCCGCGCCGCATCGTTTTCATCACCCGCCGCACTTCGGCGCAGGTGAAGACCGACAGTGAGGATCAGGTGCAGACCTTTCCCGAGGTCCTGTTTCGCGCGGCCGTGGCCATCATGACTCTCGCCGTCGCGCTGGTGTGGATCTCGCTGTTGTTCAACGCTCCGCTCGAAGGTCTGGCCGATCCTTCTCACACTCCGAATCCCGCAAAAGCTCCGTGGTATTTTCTCGGGCTTCAGGAGATGCTGCACTACTTTCCGCCGGTTGTCGCCGGTGTGCTGGTTCCGGGCCTGGTGGTGTTCGCGCTGATCGTGATTCCCTACTTCAAGGTCAATATCGAAGCGGACGGACTCTTCCTGAAGGACCGCCAAAAGCGGTTGCGGATCTTCTATTTAATCGCGAGCGGTCTGTCGTTGTTTCTTTTGTTCTTTAAGGTGTATGCCGCCCTCGTTCCCACGCTGATCGTGGCTGGAGTAATGCTTCTGGCGGCGCAGAGTTCTCCGCAATCGTCCTCGGCTTTGCGGCGTTATCTGGCGGCAAGGCCGCTTTCCTACTGGGTTATGACATGGTTTCTATTCGAGCTGGTGGTGTTGACCGCCATCGGCACATTTTTCCGCGGGCCGGGCTGGTCCTGGGTCTGGCCGTGGCAAGCGTCCTGATTTGCTGAAGAAAGTCGCGCTCATGAAAGATCAATTCAAATCGCTGTGGCAGAAGTTATTCGGAGATAGCATTCGCGCCTTCGGCGTGGTCAGCCTGGTGTTTCTGGTTTCGCTCGCCATCGCCCCGGCGAAAAACTACTTCAGTGAGTGGCGTCACTATCAGCACGGCTATCTGAAGATGATTCGTAACCGCAGCGATGCGGTCACGCTGCAACGCCACTTCCAGGGAGGGATTCAGCAGATCTGGCTGCCCGAGCTCGGCGTGGTCGACCGCTGTACAAGCTGCCACGTTGGTTTGAAGGAGGCCAGCCTCGCTGACGTGAACGTGCAACCTTTCCGCCCGCATCCTGTGATTCCTCATAAGCTCGACCAATTTGGATGCACCGTCTGCCATCGCGGCCAGGGCGCCGCCACCACCGTGGCCGAAGCGCACAACAGCACGCTGGCCTGGGAGCAGCCGATTCTGCCGGCGAAGTACATCGAGTCATCGTGCGGCGAGTGCCATCGCGGACAACTCCCGGGTGCGCCTCAACTGAATCAAGGCCGGCATCTGCTTTCCCGCTACGGCTGCGTGCATTGTCATACGGTGAAGCTGCCCGACGGAAAAATCATGAAGGCAACCGACGATCCGCCTTCGCTCTCGCACATTGCCGACAAGACTACCCGCGAGTGGATTTATGCCTGGCTGAAGGATCCGCAGGCCTACGCGTCCACGGCGACCATGCCGAATTTCAAGCTGAGCGATGACGACACGCGGGACATATCCGCGTTCCTGATCGCGAACAGCACTTCGTTGCCGGAAGACACTGCCACGCTTGCGGCAAAACCATCGTCCGATCCCGCGGCTGGCGCCAGCTTGTACGGAGAATCCTTCTGCGCCTCGTGCCACGCCGTACAAAATGCCGCCGGCAATCTGGTTGGTGGCGACGTAGGTCCCGAGTTGACTCGCGTGGGCAGCAAAGTAAAGCCCGAGTGGTTGCAGGCGTGGCTGCGCAATCCGCGCAGCTACGACGAAGAAACCGCGATGCCGCACTATCGCTTCAACGATCCTCAGGTCGCGACGCTCTCCGGATTCCTGCTGGCCAAGGCCGATTCCGATCTGCTGGCCAACGTCCATCTCGAAGCTGCGACTCCCGAACAGATTGCGCACGGCAAGCGCTTGGTTTCGGATTACGGCTGCGCCTCGTGTCATGAAATCGCAGGCATCAAAAAGCCGGAGAATTTTGCTCCTGAACTCAGCCGCATCGGGAACAAGCCGGTCACTCAGCTGGTGTTTCTCCCGGGCATGCAACACACCCTGCCCGATTACATCGCGGCCAAAATCAAGCAACCACGTTTGTTCGGGCAAGCTTTGAAGATGCCGCAGTACACGTTCACGACGGCCCAGGTTGATTCGCTCACCACCGCTCTGCTCGCGCTCAATGACCGCGCCGCTACTTTGCCTCCGTCCCTGCTAGTGGCGGCACCGCCCGAATCAAACTACCAACCCGCGGGCAAAGCTGGGAAGCTGATGACCGACCTGGCATGCTTCAGTTGCCATCGCATCAATGGCCACGGCGGCGACATGGCGCCCGACCTCACCTGGGAAGGCAGTTCCGTGCAGCGCCAGTGGCTGGTGGAGTTCCTGAAGAACCCGAACACGCTGCGGCCATCGCTGATTCGCCGCATGCCAAAACTTAACCTCACCGAAGGCGAGATCAACGAACTCACGGACTACATCATGACCGTGTACCAGAGTCCCGCGGTCGACCGCGATTCCATGCCCTTGAGCGGCTACCCGCAAGGCCAGGTTGAGCTAGGCAAACAGCTTTTCTACGGCAAGTACTCCTGCCAGGGCTGCCACATCGTGGATAGCAAGACCGACAAAGGGTACATCGGTCCCACCCTGACGCAAGTCGGTTCGCGCCTCACCGCGGCCTGGATCTTCGAATGGATGAAGAATCCGCAAGCCCTGCGCCCCGGCACGGCGGAACCCAACCGCGCCATGAGCGACGAAGATGCCCGCGCCCTGACTGCGTTCCTTATCTCGCAGAAGGGCGGAGGCAAGTCGGAGGCCGCAAGGACAAAGAAATGATCCGTCACTTCTTAACCATCCTCACGTTGTTTGCCGCCGTGCTGCTCATGTCCTGTTCGCACAAGACCGCGTCCGTGCCGCTGCCCACACCAACCGCATTCGGTGCCGCCATCGTCGAATCCAGCGGCGGAAAGCAGACGGCGCAGGCAGGTGCAGCGCTGCCTCAGCCGCTGGTTGTGCAGGTGAACGATGAGCAAGGCAATGCCCTCCCCGGCGCTCTCATCGAATTCAAGGCCGCCCCAGGCGTTCTCTTCGATCCCGCGAACGGCCTTGCCGATTCCAGCGGCCAGGTCACCACGAACGTTACCCTCGGCGGCGCGGCGGGGCGCTATCAGCTCACCGCTTCAACCGTCGACAAGGCGCGGAAGAAAATCACACTGACAATTGAGGAGATCGCTCTCGGTTATCAGCAGACTCTTGGACGACAGCTCAACGATCAGTACTGCGAGCGCTGCCACAATCCCGAGTCGACGGTGGAGCGCGTGTCGAACTTTGACAATCTCGAAATCAAGCCGCATCCCTTCACTGAGGGCGATACGCTCAACAAGATCAGCGACGCCGATCTCACCGCCATCATCAGCCACGGTGGTCCCGCGCTCAACAAATCCGCGCTCATGCCGGCCTGGGGCAACACTCTCAGCAAGTCCGACATTCAGGCGCTGATATCCTACATCCGTGCCATTTCGGATCCCCCCAATCGTAATGCCGGCCCGGTATATGCGCGGAATTAGCCTGCTCTACCTCTGCCTGAGCTTGCTTCTTCCCGCCGCCAAATGGTTGGCAGGCGAAATCGATTCCCACGCCGGCTTACGTGCGCACGTGCCGGGCTAGTGTGCTAGATTCAGAAGTTTCATGGATGGCGCTCCCACCATTTCGACCCAGCGCTTGACGCGCCGCTTCGGAGAACTCGTAGCCGTCGATAACGTCGACTTGCGCGTGGCGCCGGGACAATTTTTCGGCTTCCTTGGCCCCAACGGCGCGGGCAAATCGACGACCATCAAGATGCTCACCGGCCTGCTTGCGCCCAGTTCGGGGCGCATCGAAATCCTCGGGCTGGATTTGGAGAAGAATCCGGTCGAAGTGAAGCGGCAAATCGGCGTGGTTCCGGAAGGCATGGCGCTGTTTGGACGGCTGACTGGATCCGAATTCCTGAACTTCGCCGGACGCATGTACGGACTCGACCGCGAAACCGCGGCCAAGCGCGCCGCCGAACTGCTCGACTTCATGCAGCTCGCCGATCAGCCGAAAAAACTGGTGACCGACTACTCGCACGGCATGCAGAAGAAGCTGGCGATGGCTGCGGCCGTAATCCACGGCCCGAAAGTGCTGTTCCTCGACGAACCCTTCGAGGGCGTGGATGCCATCGCCGCTGGCACTCTCAAGGCGATGCTGCAAGGCATGATCGCACGCGGCGCCACGATTTTTCTCACCTCGCACGTGCTCGAAATTGTGGAGCGCCTTTGCAGTCACGTCGCCATCATTCATCGGGGACGGTTGGTCGCCCAGGGATCGCTCGAAGAACTGCGAGCCGGAGTGGAGGCGCAGACGCCGGCGGGATTGGGAAAAGACTCGGGCGATGGCTCGGGGGATGGTTCAAGACCTTCCGGCGAGAAGATGACGCTGGAACAAATTTTTCTGCGTACGGTCGGCGGCGAGCGGCGGACCGATCAGGAGCTTTCGTGGCTGGGATAGGTGCATAAGCAATCATGAATCAAGTGGGCTCCGATCTCCACCGGCGCAACCAACTGGCCGCCATTGCCGAGCTACGCTGGCGTCTCTTTTCCAACGCGCTCCGCACCACGCGCGGCAAGGTAGAGTTGGCCTCTCGTACCCTGGTGACGCTCGCGTTTGCTATCGGCGGACTCGGCGGCGCTTTCGGCATGGGCATAGCGGCATTCTTCCTTATCTCGGCCGGCAAGCCGGAGCTGCTCGCGCTGCTGTTCTGGTTCGTCTTTATCTTCTGGCAAACCTTTCCCATCATGGCGACCGCGTTCACCAACAATCCGGACTCCACCGACCTGCTGCGCTTTCCGCTCAGCTACGGCTCGTATTTTCTGGTGCGGCTGGCCTATGGCGCTTTCGACCCGGCAACCGTCCTGGGCACCCTGTGGTCCTGCGGAATTCTGCTAGGCGTAGTTGTTGCGAAACCTGTACTGCTGCCTTGGGCGCTGCTCGTGATCCTCACCTTCGCTGCCTTCAATCTTCTCACCATGCAAATGATCTTCGCGTGGGTGGAGCGCTGGCTGGCGCAGCGCCGCACCCGCGAGATTCTCGGCATCCTGTTTGTTCTGCTGATGCTGAGCTTTCAGATGATCGGCCCGCTGACGCGGTACTTCGAGAAGCGAGCGCGCCCGGAGGTGCATCGATACGTCGAAATTCTGGCTCCGGTGCAGGGCGTCCTTCCGCCCGGACTTGCCGCCGACGCGATTACGCAGGGCATATATTCGCGATTCACGGTGGGCCTCAGTTCGTTCGCACTCCTCTGTGGCTTTGTGCTGATCGTCGGTTACGGCCTGCACGTGCGACTGCTGGCGCAGTATCGCGGCGAGAACTTGAGCGAAGTGGCCGCCGCATCTACCCTCCCAAAAGATCGGCACTTTCGTCTGGGCTGGAATCTTCCCGGATTCGCTTCCCCGGTGGCGGCCGTCTTCGAAAAAGAAATCCGTTATCTTCTCCGCAGCGGCCCCATGCTGCTGACCCTGATCATGCCGATTTTTGTGCTCCTGATCTTCCGCTTTGGAGCGATGAACTCCGCCCGCCACTCCGGGATCTCCCTGGCCCGCACACCGGACATGGCCTTCCCGTCGGCTGCTGCGTACACGCTCCTGATGCTCACCAATCTGGTTTACAACAGTTTTGGCGGTGACGCTGGCGGCATCCAGTTCTTCTACGCCTCCCCGGTAAGTTTTCGTGAAATTGTGCTGGCCAAGAATCTCGCCCACGCCAGCATTTTAGCCTTGGAAACACTTGTAGCGTGGATTGCGGTCAGCTACCTCTACGGCCGCCCTGGGCTCGACGTCACCTTCGCGACTTTGGCGGGTTTGCTATTCGCCGCGCCGGTGAATTTTTCCGCAGGCAACCTCCTCTCGGTCTACTCCCCGAAGAAACTGGACTACTCCGCCTTCGGCCGCCAGCGCGCCTCCCAGCTCACCGCTCTCATTAGCCTGGGAGTGCAACTTGTCGTAATAGGTGTGGGAGTCGCAGCATTCTGGATCGCGCGCCACTACGGCAACCTTTGGATCGCCACGCTGCTCTTGTTGGTATTGGCGGGAATTTCGATCTCGGTTTACTGGATGATCCTGAACCGCATGGATGGCTTGGCTCTGGAGCGACGGGAGACGCTGGTGGCCGAGTTGTGCCGGGCTTAGCTGCGCGGGAACCAGCCCTAACCTCGGACGCAGCGCCATGATAATGAGAAGTTGAAAGCTTTAGGAAATCGTTCGCATCAATGAGTCCGAGGACTATTCGCACGAGAAGCGGGAATCGTTGCCGTGACGGGTCATGCACGATGACCGGCGAAGAAAGTTGATATGCGACGCGGCGGGTTTCAAGCTGACACCCCCCAGCGGCCAGTACATTGCCGACCCACCCGCTATCCTGCCCATAGGTGAGCGCGATCAGGAATCCCTCGGGCTCTCGAAAAACGTTCACCGGCGTCCGGTAGAGTCTGCCTGACTTTCGACCTACGTTTGTAACGATGGCGAAGCCGGGCAATCGGGCGGCGAATCGAATCGCGATTCGATTCGTAACAGCTCGATGGAAGGCTGCCACACGCCTCTTGCAAAACCGGACCAGAAGAATAGCAAGCAGGATCGCGAGGAGAAAGAAAACAGCTGCGGCAAGTTTCATGGCCGATTACCTACCTGTAGCAGCCGAATCGCTGTCAACCTGATCAGCCATTCGCCCTCGGCCAAACATGCCAGACGAATAGCCCAACATAGCTGGCCGCAAGAAATGAAAACAGCAGAGTTAGCAAGGCGTGTCCCACGACAAAGACCGTTCCCTTGGGCCAGTCGGCGTGCGAAAAGTAAATCGCATCGACAAAAATCCGCGTAGTCCAGTAAATCCCGATGAAGCAGGCCAGTCCCAGCGCAGCGCGGTCACCTCGGAGCAGCTCCGTATGAAGCGCCAGCGTCAGAGTGCCAAAGGCAATAATCGTCAACACGGTGAATCCACCTTGCACCCAAAGCAGTTTCCTGTTGAACGGTATCAATTGTTGCAGGTCCTGTTTCCAGCCCAGTCGATATGGCACTTGAAAGCTGGCGAACAGGATCACAAAATGCGCCGCGCCGACGAGCCACAAGTCGATGTCAAACAACCGCTGCACGAGTGCATTAGTCATAGCGCGTGAATGGCTCGCATGAATGGAAGTATTACACGCAGTACAAACCAGGGGTGAAAAAGCCCAAAGACTGGTACCGTAAGGAACACCACCATGAAACACCAGCCGCGCACTCCCTGCCCCAGTCCGAAGCGCTTACCGAAGCGCGACCGCTCAACGGTCACGCCCGTGCCCTGCAGCAGGAAGTAGAGCGTCGGCAGACCATAGCCCCCGCTAGCTGGCAGCGAGATCACCAGATCGTGGATCAGCCCAGAGACCGCGAAAACCAAGAAACCAGCCGTGTTCGGTCCTAACGTTCGATGGAGAGGGCGAAAGATTAATTCATGAGCAAGCTGACGGAAACCGAGGTTCCATCGTTTCCCCCAGAACTCTCCGAGAGAAGTAGAACGGAGAGGCTCAGACATGATGGATTCGGCCTTGACGCCTAGGCTCTGCCATAAGAGAGCGACGATCTGGAAAGTACCGAAGTGAAGGAGCAGGATCAGACCAACCATCCCTACCCACCCGCGTACAAGGGGTTGTCCTGCCGGAAGGGATCGCGCCATGACCCAAAGCAGGATCGCCCCGAGAATGGTTTCGAGCGTCGCCCGGAGCCAAGTCCAGGTCGCGGGCGGGGACACACGCTGTCTCGGATCCAGGAAGGCATCTGCATCCATTCCCGGCCAAGCGAGAAGATAGGCTACCGAGCGCCACGCCGGATGGGCTATTCGTGATCGCGCTCTCCACCACGTCAGCCACTTCAGGCTAAGATAGATGGCGAACGAAAGAATCCACATGAATACCCAAGCCGGCACCAGATTGCGGCAAGCCACCGCCGTTAACGGCAGGACGCAAATCGGAAGCCAACCGATCATTTTGTAGACGGTTTGGAAATTGTCAGTCGAATTCACATTTGATCTTGTAATCCGAGCTCACTTCTTTTCCGGATTCGCCAGGAACCGGTACCCCACGCCGCGAACCGTGAGCAAGTGCCGCGGCTGTGCGGGATCGTCTTCAATGTAGCGCCGCAGCCGCACCATAAAGTTGTCGATGGCGCGTGTATCCGTGTCTTCGTGCAGGCCCCAGACTTCTTCGAGAATCTGTTTGCGGGAAACCACCCGCCCGTCGTTGCGCACCAGGTGGCGCAGCAGTTCTGACTCCATCAGCGTCAGATGAATCACGTTGCCGGCGGTGCGCAGCTCGAGCGTGCCGAAGTCGATGGTTTTCCCACTGAAAGAAAACGTTCCAAAATCTCCGACGCTCCGCGGGTCGGATGCAGCCTGAACTCCATTCGCCAGCCCAGCCGGCTGCCCATCTCGCACCCATTGGCTCCGCCGCAGCAATCCCTGCAAACGGGCTAGCAGGATCGACAGATCGAAAGGCTTGGGTAAATAATCGTCCGCACCCGCGGCGAAACCCTTCAGCACATCTTCCGGACGGCCGCGCGCGGTCAGCATGAGCACGGGCACATAGTTCCGCGCTGCCCGCAATTCTGAAACCACGCTGAAGCCGTCCTTGCCCGGCAGCATGATGTCGAGCACGATGGCGTCGAAGTTCTCTTTCTTACCGATCAGGCGATCTGTAGCGGCCTCTCCATCCCCCACAACCTCGGCGGAATAGCCTTCCGCCTGCAAATTGAAACGCAGACCCTGCGCCAGATGCGCTTCGTCTTCCACTACCAGAACCCGGCTCATGCGCTCGCCCTCATGACCTCGACCTCATGACAACGACCTCGGCAGTTCCATCGTAATCGTGGTGCCTTCGCCTTCTCCGTCGCTCGCGGCAAACACTTTGCCGCCGTGCTTCTCGGCAATCGACTTCACAATAAACAAGCCCAACCCGGTACCTTTCACGTGCGCCAGCGAGCGGTGCGTGACGCGGTAGAAGCGCTTGAAGATGCTCTTCATATCGTCAGCAGGGATGCCGACTCCGTGGTCCTGCACGCTGAGCACGATGCGTTTTTCGTCGGGCATATTCAGACGCACCCGCACATCCACGTGTTCGCCGGAATATTTGATGGCGTTGTCGAGGACGTTAAAAACAGCGGTGCGAAGGTCCTCGTCACTGCCCAGCACGCGAGGGCCGGCGCCATTGCCCGGCGCCTCCTCATAGCGTAGCGCTTCCTGTGGCAGATGATGCCGGGTACGAGCGGCGTCCATGCAGTCGCGCACCAGTTGCCGGAAATCGACGGCGGACTTCTCCCGCCCAGCCTTCTTATCCCCGGCGCGGCCGGCGCGCAGAACTTGCTCCACCGTTTCAGTCAAACGATCAGTGTCGCTGAGCATCAGCCGGTAGAACTCCTGCTTCTGCGCCTCCGGCAGCTCGCGCCGCTGCAAGGTTTCCAGGTGCAGGCGAATCGAGGCGACCGGCGTTTTCAGTTCGTGGGTAACAGCATTGATGAAGCTGTCGTGCTGCTCGCTGCGGCGAATTTCACGCAGCAGAAAGGTTGTGTTGACGATCATGCCCGCAATGATCACGGCAAAAAAGATCACCCCGAAGAACAGCAGCACTCCTTCGCGCCAGTTGAGGATGATCCATCCGACATTGAGCGCAACCGCCAGCGCCACCAGGCCAATGCCCAGGCAGAGAAAGAACACGATAGTTCCGCGGCGGCTCGTGATGCGCATGGCGTCAGGGTGATTTTACCGCGTTCAAGATAAAGCGCTACTAGAGCACCAAGGGCGAGGTTACGCCAGTTGATCGAAGCTAATCCCCGCTCCCCGAGACGGACACCGCGAGATACACAAGCTTCGAGTCTTTAAACCGGACGAGAATATATTGCTCAACAGAGTAGAAATCGAACTTCTTGTGGGCTTCCTCATCACTAAGTTGCATGGGAAATTCTTTTCGAAATAACGCAAACTCTCGGAGTCGATTTCTTATCGAACTGGCGAGAGTACACAAAGTCATCTACCGTGGTCGCGTCGGGATGCCCTAGAATGGCTTCAACCTCGGGACGCGTGAGTCCAAGCCTAAGGCCTGACCGGGTACTGAGGCTATCTGAGACCCGTTTCGACTGGATGCAGTATTTGCTGCCTTTCCACGGAGCGCCGCCCGAGAAAAGATAAAAAATATACTCATCCTCGCCAAACTCGAATACCACATGCACCGTACTGTTTGCAGCTGAGGCAAAGCAGAGTTGAGAGCGTCCAGTACTCGCGTCACCACGTTCAATTTCAGGTGCTTGGCCTAGCCTCGCCGTTATTGCTTCAACTCCACCTTGACCCAGAGTGATGCCAGCTAA
>Ga0187871_10000524_pt1 | contig 36767 bp, 41 predicted proteins | sample June2016WEW_16_1_FD_132988 | JGI IMG/M metagenome (GOLD analysis project Ga0187871, IMG submission 132988) | Peatland microbial communities from SPRUCE experiment site at the Marcell Experimental Forest, Minnesota, USA - June2016WEW_16_10 | ecosystem: Environmental > Terrestrial > Soil >...
ACAAAAACTAAGTGACATTGGGCCAAAGCGCCTGTGCCACGGCGGGGCGGGCTTCAGCCGGCCGGGACTTTTGTCGCAGGGTGCTAGCGGATCAGGCCCTGAACCAGTGCCCATACTTCGTGGAAGGATGTGCCGGTTTTGGTCTGGTCGCTCGAGGGGCGAGGGTTGGTCGGTGCTGGGCGGGCGGGGGTCAATTTCAGTTTCATTGAATGTCTCCTGATGCTGGTTATGGCATGTGGGGTTCCAAAGGCTGATTGTGAATTTTCAATGAATTGGCTGGGGTGGAGATTATTGGGAGAACAAATTGGTTAATTTGGTCGCCGAGTGATTACAGGCGGGTTGACAACCCGCCGCAGGATGGCATCCTGCCCTACGGCGCGTGCTAAAATCGGCATCGGGTTGGAGCTTTCTTGCTGTTTCGAAGTACACTCGCCTGCTTGCTCGCGATTGCCGCGTGGGCACAACCACCTAATCCAGCTCACGGCGATCTGCGCGTAGAGACTACGCTGGTGCTGGTGCCAGTCACCGTCACGGATGCTCGGCACCGCTATGTGCTGGGGTTGGAGCAGAAAAACTTCCAGGTTCTCGAAGACGGCGTGGAGCAAAAGATCAAGCAGTTTTCGGGCGAGGATGCGCCGCTTTCGGTCGGATTCGTGGTGGATATCAGCGGAAGCATCGGCAGCAAGATCGATCTGTGCCGTCAGGCTGTGGTGCAGTTTCTGAAGACAATGAACATCCAGGACGAAGCATTCCTGGTTACGTTCAGCGAGCATGCCCAGGTGCTTGCGCCCATGACGCGCGACACGGACAAAATGGCGAACCAGTTGATGACCGTTCAAACCGGAGGGCTCACCGCTCTGTTCGACGGCGTTTTTGCGGGACTGCATGAAATGGAAAAAGCGCTCAATCCACGAAAAACGCTGATTGTGATATCCGACGGAGGGGACAACAACAGCGCTTTCAGCGCCAAAGAGGTTCTGCAAAAGGCGCTGGAATCCGGAGTGCAGATCTATGCCATGGGCGTATTCGAGTCTTTGGGGCCATTGGGTATGAGCCTGGAGGAACAACGCGGGCCGCGCCTGCTTTCGAATATTTCAGAACAAACCGGCGGCCGCGCGTTCGCTGCTTCGCGCCTGGACCAACTGCCGGAAGTGGCGGCCCGGATCGCGGTGGAATTGCGCAATCAGTATATGCTGGCATTCTCGCCGTTGAACGAGGCGAAGGACGGCACGTATCGAAAACTGGAAGTGAAGCTGACGCAACCGGAGGGGATGACAGGTTTAACGGCGCGCTGGCGGCTGGGTTACTACGCTCCCGCTCAGTAATCCGCTATCTGTGACCGATGGCATGCACCACGGGCCGCGGAGCTGTTCGTACGGGGCCTGCAGTCCCGGTGCGTGGAGGTGTGTAGGTTCTGGTGGGGAAGCGCGTGATTCCGGTCCGGTACTGGTATAAGCCAGAAGCGGGAACGCGGACGTAAAGCGGGATGTATCCGAAACCGGCGCCAGGATACAGCCAGAGCGGTACCATACCCGCGTTGGCGTAATAACCTCCGTAATACCCCCCACCGATCACCGGATCTGGCACCAGACCGCCGTAGTAGCCTGGGGCGTAGGCGCCTGGATCGGAGGCGCTTTGCGGATCGTTTAGCGCGCTCGAAAGATTGTCGCTATCGGCGGCTGACTGATTGTCGGCCGATATGGACGAGCTTCTGTCGTTGTCCCAGCGATCCAAACCGGCGTTATCGCGAATCGCGGCCACTCGCGCAGTGAGCGGGGCAGAAAAAGGCAGTTCTTGTCCAGCCTTCACTAGCAGCGCTTTGTCGCGCAAGATCACGTCGGCTTCGCCTGCGTCCACTGCGAGGTGCGCGGGATCGGAATCGAACCGGTAGCGTCCCGCACGGGCGAACCGCATCTGATAATCCTTGTAGGCGATCACCACCGGGGCGCCGGGCGCGGCGTTGCGGGAATCCAGAATCGCGGCTCCGCAGATGAATTCCAGGCGCGTGTCGGTCAGTTTGTTCGATACCATCCGGACCGCGGAATTTTCGTCTAGGCGAAGCATCACACCCGGGGTGAGCAGAATTTCGGCGTGCCCCAGGTTGGTACGCAATTCGGAGCCGGGCTTGACCTCGTTAAAACGTCCGAATTTCCGTTCCAGCAACTGGCCGTCGATTGAGACCGACCCTTCGAAGAAGTTGACCACTCCTGAGTGCGCCGAGACGATGGTTTGAGCGGGAGCGGCTGGGGAAAGACAGGCCAGCAATGAGAGGAGGACGGAGGAGCGGGACGGCATAAAAACCCTTGATCAAGGATCAACCGATCTGGGAGATTTGTCAAGCCCGGAATACGGGGGACGGTTTCTGGTTTCTGGTTGCTGGTTTCTGGTTCCAAGGGGCGCTCAGCTAATACAATGGATTTCATGAAAACCATCTGGGATCCGGCTTGCCGCGAGGAGCTTCTGGCACGGTTCGAGAAATTGACTCCGGATGGCCGGCCGGCTTGGGGCAGTATGAACGCGGCGCAAATGCTGGCGCATCTGGCCGATCCGATGAAGGCTGCCATGGGTTCGAAGCCGGTGGCCGTGAAGCCTGGCGTTTTTAGCAATCCGATTTTGCGGACGCTGATCATTTATTGCTTACCTTGGCCCAAGGGTGCGCCGACCGCTCCGGAGTTCGTACACGCTCACGAGGAGCACTTCGGGCAGAATTTGATCGGGCTGCGAAAGACGCTGGATGAATTTGTCGCGGGGCGCGACGGCGCTCCGCGTAAACCGCATCCCGCGTTCGGCCAACTTTCGCGAAAGGCCTGGGGACGGCTGGTGTATCGTCACCTGGACCATCATCTGCGCCAGTTCGGCATCTGACGGGCTATCATGCCTATGTGGTTCGGTATCGCGAAATCCGGCCGCCGGTCCGGCTCCGATCGTTCATCAATAGTTTCTGGATTTTGGAACACGATGGCGAAGATGACGCGCCTCAGCGCGTGGTTCCGGACGGTCAGGCGGAGCTGATCCTGAACTGGGGCGAGCCGTTTCAAGCTTTCCAAGATGGCCGATGGGAGGGGCAGCCGCGTTGTTTCCTGGCTGGGCAGATCGACGGTCCGCTGCTGCTGCGGCCCGCTGGCCCCGCCAAGATGCTGGGGATTGGATTTCGTCCACACGGCGCCGCATGCGTGTTTCGGGAGCCGATGCACGAATTGAGCGGGTGCTTTACACCGCTCGAAGACCTCTCGCAGTCACTTTCGCGCAGCCTGAGTAACGCGATGGAGTCGCCCGATCCGATTGCTGCGGTGGAAGCCGCATTGTTATCGGCTCAAGGTTCTTCACGCGGCGTTGATTTGTTGATGGCGCAGGCGGTCCGCCGGATAATTTTCGAAAAGGGCGCCACGGATCTCGCCTCGCTCGCGCGGGAACTTGGACTGAGTATCCGTCAATTGGAGCGCCGGTTCCTGGCCGTGGTGGGTCTTCCGCCCAAACTGTTTTGCCGCATCCAGCGGTTTAATAATGTATTCCATGTTCTTGGCCAACACCTTGAACAACCATCTCGCAATTGGGTGGATACTGCGGTTGCCTGCGGATATTATGACCAGGCTCACTTGATTCGTGATTGCAAGAGCCTTTCTGGCTCTACGCCTGCAACTTTGCTTGCGGCGGATGCGGATCTGGCACGTCACTTCTATCAGCGATATGGTGTATCGCGTGCTGGAGCGAGATAGTCGAGCTTTTCGGGGAACCTGCGGCGTTCGTGGGAGCGCTTCTAAGGAACTTCGCGCAAAACGGAGCGCGGCGCGGGCCAGTTCCTGGTCCGTTTGGCGGTGCGCGCCGCACCCTTTGCGCTTCCTGCCGGTCGCGGTTCGGTTTCGAGGCGTGTCGCATTCGTCCAATACTCGCGCGCGGGTTTCGGTGTAACTTGGACTGATGAAATTGAGGCATCTGCTACTGGTTCTGACGAGTTTTGCGATCGCGGCCGGCCAACCGGGTTCGAAGGCGATTGTTGTGAATCTGGATACCGCTCAATGGACGCGTGAAAAGGGCGCTGCGAACGGATCCGAAGGCGTCATGCTGCGCACCGATTCCGCCACAGGCGGCATGGACCTGCTGGTGCGATTTCCCGCGGGCCATGTGATCCCGCCGCACTTCCACGAATCCAACGAGCGCATCATTGTCGTGGAGGGTCAACTCACGCTGCATCAGGATGACGGCGACGCCGTTGTCAATGCCGGCGGCTATGCATATCTTCCGGCGCGGGAGGTCCAACGGCTGTCCTGCACCTCGAAGACACGCTGCGCTTTCTATCTTTCCTGGGACGGGAAGCCCGAGTCGCATCCGGCGAAATAGGTTACTCTCAATTCAGGGAGGCTTGGATTGAAAAACTTTATTATCGTTCTGGCTGTGTCGGCGCTCGCGTGCACGGCGGCGTTTGCGGGAGAGATGACCGGTTATATTTCGGATGAAAAATGCGCGGTCAGCGGCGCCAAGGCGAAGACCGCGGCCGAATGGATTGATCCGGCCCAGTTTGAAGGCTGCGCGAAGAGGTGCGTGAAGGCGGGCTCAGCGGCTGTGTTCGTGACCGAGGACAACAAGATCCTTAAGGTCGATGCCGCGTCGGTGGAAAAGGTCGCGCCGCATATCGGGCATAAAGTGACTGTAACGGGCAAGGTGGAAGGCGGGGTGTTGAAAATCGATTCCATCAGCTCGGCCAAGATGTAGGGCCCCAAAGGCCATAGGCGTACTGGCACAAGCCGATTTTCGGCGAAAGTATTTCGGTGTATACTGGCAATCACGGCGCATAAGCCGGGTAAAGGGGATCGATAATGCGAATTGTATTTGCACTTCTTGTTCTGGTGCTGACTGTTGGGGGGTCCTTGGGCCAGGCCAGCGTCATTACCTTTGGTACCGAGAATTGTCTCGGGACCGGCTGCTACGGGACTAGCGACCCGACCGCCGGAGCCACGCTGCAAGGCCTGGCCCCCAATGTTGTCACCCTCGCCAGCAGCTCCTTCCCGCATAGCTACCCCTTCTCGCCCGGACCGGGCGATTTCCCCGGTACCGACCAGATTTATGTAGGGAGTGTGCAAACAGGCGCCGACGACGGTTATTCCGGCACCTCTCAACGAATCAACGGCCCCGACGTCATGACACTCGACTACAGCTCGCTGATCGGAAGCGGCCAGTCGCTCGCCACCCTGACTCTAGGGATAGCGGCGGACGACTTCCAATTCCCGGTCATCGGCAATCCTTTCATCGTTAAGGTGAATGGATCCGTAGACAGTGCTTTGACCACGCAACTTGAGTCGTTGAACGAGAGCGGGCCGGTTGTTCAGTTTTTCACCATCGGCCTCAATCCTTCCGTCGACACCGGCAGCCACATTCTTACGCTTTCGATTGATGAAGGGGGCAACGGCGGCGATGGATGGGCCGTGGATTTCCTGACGGTGGGCGTCACTACCCAAGGCAGCGCGGTTCCGGAACCGTCGACCGTTTGGGTGCTCGGCGCCGGATTTGTCCTTATGGCTCTGGCTGCCGCTCGGGTGCGCGCCAAAATACGCGGCTGAACCTAGACAACTCGCTCTCTTGACGATTATGCTGCCGCTGGCGTAATATTACGTCATGCGACATGTCGCAGTCCAACTCGTTGGTGCGAAGGTGAAACCCTTGACCGAGCCGGTCCTGCTGATTCTGCTCAGCCTAGCCGGCAAACCGCAGCATGGCTACGCCCTGATGAAGGACATCGAAGAGCTCAGCCACGGCCGGGTGGAACTTACAACTGGAACACTCTATGGCGCGCTGCGGAGACTGCTCGAAGATGGCTGGATTGAGCGATTTGACCAGCCGGACACTTCTCGTGAGAAGCAATCCTACCGGTTGACGGCTGCGGGACGAACGCAACTCGAACTTGAGCTGGACCGGATGAAACAGGTTACGAGAATCGCCGCGGCACGGCTGAGAGCATCGGAGGCGTGAGTCAGCATGCCGAAAACTGAGCAAAAGCTGAAATCGCGGCCCGCCTCCAACGCCTAGCTACCGCTGATTCATCAAGTTGACGACGGCGATGCGATTGCACTCTGTTCCGCCGTGCAAACGGGAAATGAACTACTGGATCTGGCCATAAAGGCGCACGGCGGTATGGATCGCTGGAACAAAGTGAGGTCCCTCAAGGTTGCCGCTTCGATTACAGGAGCGATCTGGTTCGTCAAAAGCAAGGGGGACGCGCTCAAGAATGTCGTGATGACAGTGGATACAACGCGCGAGCGCTTGGTCACCGATTTCCCCGGCCAAGACAAACGGTCGATTTTCGAGCCAAACTGCATCCGGATGGAGAAAGCCGACGGTACGCTCACAGAGTCCCGCGCTAACCCCGAAGAGTCTTTCAAGGGCCACCAGCAAGAAACGCCTTGGGATGACATCCATGTCGCGTATTTCTGCGGCGAGGCATTGTGGACATACCTCAATACTCCGTTCCTCTACACTCACGAGGGATTCAGGACTGAGGAGATCCCTTCCATTCAGGTGGACGGCGAAACCTGGAGGCGTCTGAAAGTGACTTTCCCGGACTACGTCAAGAGCCACACGCGCGAACAGATCTCCTGCTTTGGACCGGATGGCCTGCTGCGCCGGCACGATTACACGGTAGACATCCTCGGTGGAGCAACCGGGCTCAACTATGCGTCGGACTACCGCGACGTCGACGGAATCATCGTGCCTACTAAGCGGCGAATCTATGCGTACGAGGGCGACTACCAGGTTGTTGAAGAGCCACTCCTGGTCGCCATTGATATGAGTGAGATCAGTCTCGCCTGAGGATCACAATGTTCACCGAAGCTCTGTTTACTTCGCTGCGTCTGGGGGCAATTCAGCTCCCAAATCGCATAATCATGGCTCCTCTCACGCGCATGCGAGCGAACGCCCAGAACGTTGCTACTGCGCTGAACGCGGAATACTACGCGCAGCGTTCCTCAGCGGGGCTGATCATCTCAGAAGGAACTGCGATTAGTCCACAGGCGCAAGGTTATCCCAATGCTCCGGGCATCTACACAGCAGACCAGACTGCCGGGTGGCGCACAGTTACCGATGCAGTCCATGCCCGCGGCGGCCGGATCATCATGCAGATCGCGCACAATGGCCGGAACTCCCACTCGTCGCTCACGCAGGATGGAGCGGGTCCCGTCGCGCCCTCGGCCGTTCTACCGACAATTCCCGCGCTGACGATAGACTTTCAACAAGTGCCGGCTGAAATTCCGCGCGCGCTGGAGACGTCTGAGATCGCGGATATTGTCAGAACATTCCGTCAGGGTGCGGAGAACGCAATGGAGGCCGGATTTGACGGAGTGGAGTTGCAGGGCGCCAATAGCCACTTGATCGAGCAGTTCCTGGAGAACGGAACAAACCAGCGCACGGATGCCTACGGAGGGTCGAAAGAGAATCGCGCTCGGTTTCTGCTCGAAATCGTGGAAGCCGTCGCGGCTGCCATCGGATGCGACCGGCTGGGCGTGCGCCTCTCTCCTTTTGGCCAATATGGTGGAATCCACGACAGCCATCCCCAGGAGTTGTTCCACTTTGTCATCAGCGAACTCAGCAAACGCCGAATCGCCTATTTGCACTTGATCGAGGCCCGGGGTTCGGAGATCGGTTTGACCGACGACCTCCACGTAGATGCGCCGAATAATGCCGCCCTCTTCCGTTCCGCTTTCGAGGGACCGCTGCTCTCGGCTGCCGCATACACACCCGAGAGTGCGGCGGAAGCGATCGAGAAGAAGCATGCGGACGCGATCGCGTTTGGCCGGCTCTTCATCGCCAATCCGGATCTGGTGGAGCGGATCAAAACAAACAAGCCGCTGAATCCACCGGATCGCTCGACGTTCTATGGCGGCGGAGCTCACGGATACACCGACTACAGATCCTATGGAGCCGCGGCATGAGCGGAACCCAAGAGTCACTGGTTGGAGTCTGGAAATTGGTGAGCTATGCGCATGAGCAGGAAGGGCACGAGGAAACCTTTCCGTTTGGCCTTGCACCTGAGGGCTTCCTCATCTATACATCAGATGGATATGTATCGGCACAGTTGATGAAGCCGGGGCGGCCCCAGTTCGAATCGCACGAATGGCAGGCAGGCACACCGGATGAGTACCAGCAAGCTGGCAGCGGATATATCGCGTATTGCGGAGTCTACGAAGTGGATGAAGAAGAAAAGACGGTCACCCACGTCCCCTCTGTTGCGCTGGTGCCGAATCTGATCCTGCAGGGACAGACGCGATTAATCACACTGAGCGGCGACGGGCTGACTCTGCGTGCTGTCGGCACTTTTACTAGCCGGCTGGAATGGCGGCGAGCAGGCATCGTAAACGCGGCGCGAGACCTCTAGAAGATGATCCTAAGAATCGAAAAACTTTCCGACGGGCCGGCCACGACGATCCGGCTGATCGGAAGAATGCGGGCGGAGCATCTGGACGAGCTAAAGGCCCAGATCGCAGGAAGCGGGGCCAACCTCGCACTGGATCTCGAAGAGGTGAGTCTGGTGGACATCGATACGGTTCACTTCCTCGGCGCCTGCCAGGCGCAAGGCATTACGTTGGTCCATTGTTCGCCCTATATAAACGAGTGGATTGCCAAGGAGCGCGGGAGAGAAGAATGACGATCGAAGAAAAGAACAAAGCGCTGGTCCTGGATGCATTCGACACGCTGTTCAATCTGCGCGACTATGCTGCGGCCGAACGCTTTTGGTCGCCGAACTACATTCAGCACAGCGCTCACATCGCGCCGGGCCGCGACGGGCTGTTCAATCTTGTCAAGAACATCCCCCCGACACTGAAGTACGAACCAGGAACGATTGTGGCCGATCGGGATTTTGTCATCGTGCATGGCAGATTTTCCGGCTTCGGCCAACAGAAGAACTGGATCGCGGCGGACATTCTTCGCATCCAAGATAATGTCCTCGCGGAGCACTGGGACGTGATTCAAGACGAAGCTTCCGCGGAAGAATCCAAGAGCGGGCTGCCCATGTTCGGCGACTCATTTCCAAAGTAAGCGCTATTTCAACAACACGCTATTTCAACGACACGCTATTTCAACGACAAGGGAGAAATCAATGTCCAAGAAACTCGAAGGTAAGATTGCCCTCATTACGGGCGGCAGCGCCGGCATCGGCCTCGCGACTGCAAAGCAGTTCGTCGAAGAAGGGGCCTATGTCTTCATCACCGGGCGCCGGCAAACGGAACTGGATGCCGCAGTGGCATCCGTCGGTTCCAACATCACCGCCATCCAAGGTGACGTGGCCAAACTGGCGGACCTGGACCGGATCTTCGCGCAGATCGGCAAAGAGAAGGGACGCCTCGATATAGTCTTCGCCAACGCTGGTCTCGGCGACATGGCGCCGCTCGGTAGCATCACAGAAGAGCATTTCGATACCACGTTTAACGTCAACGTAAAGGGCGTGCTATTCACGGTGCAGAAGGCTCTTCCGCTGATGCCGAATGGTTCATCTATCATCTTGAATGCATCCATCGTCGACATCAAGGGTTTCCCCGCCTTCAGCGTCTACTCGGCTACTAAGGCCGCCGTACGCTCCTTTGCGCGCACCTGGACCACCGACCTGAAGGACCGGGGCATTCGAGTCAACGTTGTCAGCCCTGGTCCGATCGATACCCCGCTCCTCAATGAGACGTTCTCGAACCCCGACGCCAAGAAGGCGCTGGCTTCGACCGTCGTCATGGGCCGCCTTGGCCGTCCGGAAGAGCTCGCCAAACCGGTTGTCTTTCTCGCTTCGGACGATGCCAGCTTTATCACTGGCGCCGAGCTGTACGTTGATGGAGGCGCGGCCCAGGTTTAAATCCGTTTACAGGAGAAAAACATCATGTCAACGAAAGAGCATTCGAATGGACTCGCCGGAAAAAGCGGCGAATTTGTGATTGGAAACGATCTCCGTATCGCGCGGCTCGGATTCGGCGCTATGCGGCTCACCGGTAAAGGAATCTGGGGTGAGCCGGCGGATCGGGCCGAATCCGTCCGCGTAGTGCGGCGCGCTGCGGAGCTAGGGATCAACTTCATCGACACCGCCGATGCCTACGGGCCCGACGTCAGCGAAGAGATTATTGCCGAGGCATTGCATCCGTACCCGGCTGGTTTAGTGATCGCCACAAAGGGCGGGTTCGAGCGGCCGGGCCCCGACAAATGGGTCGAAAACGGAAGGCCGGAGCATTTGAAATCCGCGTGCGAAGGAAGCTTGCGGCGGCTGAAGCTGGATCGGATTGACCTTTATCAATTGCACCGGATCGATCCTAAGGTTCCGGCCGAAGACCAACTCGGCGCTCTGAAGGATCTACAGGCGCAAGGCAAAATCAAGCATATCGGCTTGTCGGAAGTAAGTGTTCGCCAGATTCGGCATGCTCAGTCGATTGTGCCGATTGTTAGCGTCCAAAATCGCTACAGCGTGTCCGACCGCGCCTACGAAGACGTCCTGGAATATTGCGAACAGCAAAAGCTCGGTTTCATTCCGTGGTTTCCGCTCGCGGCCGGCAAGTTAGCCGGCGCGCGCAGTACGGTAAGCAGAGTGGCGGCGCAATTGAAGGCGACACCGTCACAAGTGGCGTTGGCGTGGCTGCTGGCGCGATCTCCGGTGATCCTGCCGATCCCAGGGACATCCAGCGTCAAGCATCTGGAAGAGAATGTCGCCGCAGCAGATTTGAAGATTGACGAAAATACCATGCAGGCGCTAGGTGAAATGGCGCGTGCCAGCTAACAACTTACTAACCACTAAGGAGAAAATATGCAATCAAAGACTAACGTTGTACTCGTGCACGGAGCGTGGGCGGATGCGTCTACGTGGAGCAAAGTGATTCCGCTTCTCGACGAGAAGAGATTCAACGTCACTGCGGTCCAACTCCCGCTAACTTCACTTACTGACGACATTGCGGTCACGCGTAACTTCCTGGCGGCGCAAAGTGGCCCCACTGTGCTGGTCGGCCACTCTTATGGCGGCGCGGTGATCACGGGGGCGGCTAATGGAGCGCCTAACGTAAAGGCTCTGGTTTACATCGCGGCTTTCGGGCTGGATGAAGGCGAGAGTCTAGAGGGTCTCAGCAACCAGGGGCCAGCCACGCTCGGCGCTGCGCAGATCCGGCCCGACGCGAACGGCTTTCTCTGGATCGATCGCGACGGATTCGCAAAGGTTTTCGCGGCGGACGTGGATCCGGTAGAGGCGCGTGTAATGGCTGCGGTGCAAAGACCTTTGAGCTTCAAGTCATTCACCGAGAAGTCCGGTCCGCCGGCCTGGAAACATCTTCCTTCCTGGTATCTGGTGTCGTCGAACGACCAAATGATCCCGCCGCCAGCTGAGGAGTTCATGGCGAAGCGCATGGGCGCTACCGTTCGTACGGTCGCGGCCAGCCATGCATCCATGGTGTCGCATCCCAAAGAGGTTGTCGAATTGATCACCTCCGCCGCTTCCACTTCCGCAGCGGCGTCAGCCGCCACGAGGTAGCTCCGCATGCCGATTCGAACGGTTAGTGTCGAACGGATTAGCATCACGTCTTCCAAACCGTTCGATGCGGTGGTGTCGGCGCTGGAAGCTGCGGTGGGGCCTCCCAAGATAGCTGAGTACCAAAAACAAACCGAAGGAGCCGTGAGCTTGGCCGAAATGGAGAGCGCAGTTCAAAAGGCTGTTGGCGCGGCCGGGCTCATGCTATTTCTGCGGTTAGATCTGGGCGCAGTTCTGCGCAAGGAAACGGGATTGGACAGGCCGAAAATCGTTCGATTCCTAATCGGCAATCCACTGATCATGAGAGAAATGGCCCGGCACGTTCCCGATGCTGGATCTTATGCTCCGGTGACCATCCTGGCCGACGAACGGCCCGACGGCGTGTATTTGACCTATGACAGAATGGCCAGCTTTCTCGCTCCTTACGGGAGTGCGGAGGCTCTGGCTGTTGCGCGCGGTCTGGATGCGAAAGTCGAAAAGCTCCTAGGAGAAGTTGCGGCCTGAGCTACGCCGGGAAGTCTCCGTCCATCCACGCTTTGAACAATGCTATTTGGGCCTGAGTCAACGGCGGATACGGCGGAGGAGGCATGTTGGGCGGTGTCGGCGGTGTCGGCGGTGTCCCCGGAGTCCATACGATCTGGCCATAAATCGCGGACGCGTTGGCCTTGACGTCGTCGAAGCTCGTCAAATCGAGCCGCCACATCATGGAATCGCGGAACTGCCGGAAAATGGGAACGATGTCTTTTTCGAATGATACGGACTTGTCCATTTTCAGCCTCCTCTAGGCGCCGGAATCCGGCAGCGAATAGATTCGAAGAACGCCGCCGCGTTTGCCGAACACCAGCGCGCCCGCAACCACAAAATCGCCGGCAATGGCCGGGCCCAAACAATACCCGTAGCCTCCGTTGAATCCCCCGGTTTGTTCGCCGAGTTGGTCCTCCCATAGCATCTTGCCGCTATAAGCATCGAACGCATAAACCGCGATTTTCGAAGTGGAGCAGAAAACCACATCGTTGACTACCGCCGGCGAACTCAATCCCGATTCCCCGGGCGTGCGATACATGGGTGGCTGCGGATTCACATACAGGCGTGGATTGCTGGAATCCATCTCCCAAGCATCAGCCAGCGTTTCCCAATCCAGCGCCCGCAAAAAGGGAGTGGTTGCATAATCGATACCCGCTTCCACGGTGTGATAGTTGTTGCCGCCGACGCCGATATAGATTCGCCCCAGATCGGAATAAATGGCGGGCGTGCTGTAAGTGCCCGAATAGTTCTCCTGGTCCTCGCCGGTGGACATCCGATTCGGAACCAGTGGATCCAGCCGCAGATCGTTAGGACCCACGTGCGGGTCCACTGAAGGAATCTGAGTTCCGTCGTTATAGTAAGGCAGCAGTTGCCGCCAGCGAACCAACTGCATGGTCACCGCATCCAGCACGAAGAATCCGCCATTCTTGCAACCGGCGGCCACCAGCCTGCGCCCGTTCACGGTGAACAGCACGGGCGAGCCGCCGAAATCCACATCCACATCGGTTTTGCGATAACTGCTCTCAGGAAGCGCCTGAAAAAATCCACGGAACTCGCCGGAAGTGGCATCCAGAGCCAATATCCCGTTGGAGAAGCCTTTCGAAGGAAGCGTGGAGTCGGGCACGGGATTACCGGTGGTACAGTAAATCCGTCCGAGCAAGTCATCGTAAGCGATCGCCGACCACACCGAACACCCACGAGTAGGCGGATTCCGCGGACCGACGCTGAAGGGTGGCGCCAGATCGCCCTTGACTACGGCGGGAGGCAGAACATTGGGCTGGTTCGCCACTCCCTCCTCGAACGGGCACACGCAGTATACCCAGTTCACGTTCCCCGTCGATAGGTCCAAACAGAATACGAAGCCGAACAGCGTGGGATTCTCGCCTTCCCCTATGCCTACGAACACGCAGCCGTTCAAAATATCGGTAGCGATCAGCGGTGAACTCCAACCGGCAGCGGGCGGATAGCCGACAGAGCCCACATTGGTGACGGGCTGATTGTGCACAGGGTCCGCATGCCGCAGATCGGTCACCCAGACCTGGTGCAGGTCGTCCGCGGAGAGGCAATAGATTTTTCCGTTGAACGCGGTGAAGTAAACCTGACCATTGATTATGGCTGCCGTGCAACCCATGCCCATGAAACCGTGCGAGTCGCCTTCGGCGGGATCCATGCTCCATTCAAAAGTTGCAGTTGTTTGTCCGGTCTGCGCGTCGATCTTCAGAAACTGCCCGCCATTGGCTCCTGGCGCCAGATGGCTGTTGGCCAGCCCGACATAGACGAAACCGTCCACCACTGCTGGGACGGAAAGCACGGGCCCTGGAATCTCGATATCGTGCAGAAGTTTCAGAGTGGCGGCATTTCGGGAAGTAATCCGGCTCCCCGTCACGAGGCCGGTGTGCGCTTGATCGCCATGGTACATCCACCAATTCGATTTGGGCATGTCGCTACTCTTTCACCGGCGTGTACTCAAAAGATGGCCCGGCGGTTTGCCCCGGAACTGTTTCTGTCGCCATCAATACCATCGCCTGCGCCTTCATGGATTCCATCAACCCAATAGCCGGTCCTAATTGATCGGGCTGGCCGTTAAATGTAAGTTCGAGCGCCTTCAGCAGGCTGGTGTATGTGTAGTTGAATGCGTGGTTCAGACTCCGGGCTTTCGAACCGGCGGGGTACGAGGTTCCCTTCGGATTCGCGATCACGGGCCATACGCCGGCCGGGTCGAACGAAATGTTGTGGCCGCCGTAAGCAAAGCCCGGCGACGCCGGGTTTCGAATCACTTTTTTCCCGTGATAGATTTCCGCAAAGCGATAGTAGTGGGCCAGCTCATGTTCCGGATCGAACGGGGATGTCTTGGTTCCCTCTCCTTGGTCCACGATCAGCTTGATTGCCTCCACCGCGGATTCGACGTTGTGCACATGGATGGTCTGCAGGTACCCGAAGCCGGTGGTCAATTGCTTCTTTGGATCGCCGGTGAAGATCCCATCGCCGAGCGTCCGCAACTGGTTGATGATTTCTGCATAGAACTGGCCGATGGTGGTTGGTTTTTCGCCTTCCGCCAGTTTCAGCACGGGCAAGTGCAGCGGATCTTCCGGCTCCTCAATCACCATGAACGTGTCCTGGACCACTTGCTTCGAGAAGGGCGCCAGATCAACCGTTAAATCGCTTTCCACGCCGCCGGGCAACGGTCCTGGATACTTCGGGATGAAGTTCGGATCGTCGATCTTGGGGGTTCCAGAAATGGCGTTCAAGATATTGCAATCCAGCGACATGTGCAGCATCTCTTCCAGCACAATCGATTTGATCAGCCCTACGATCTCCGGGTTCGCACCAGGCTTGATTGAATACAGAGCGTAGAGATACGGCGGAATGGTGGCGTGTTCGAGTTCGATGGCATTCTGCAGGGCGCAGCGCAAACCCTCCACCGTTCCGTTCAAGTCCTGAAACAGCTCGGCTCTTAAACGAACCATAGGCGCACTCCGTGCTGATAAATGCGATCTTTTGTAACGAGATTGAAGTAACTCATTTCCGGCAGTAAGGATACTTTACTAGAGTGAGGTCAAAAAGGAAAGCTGTATCGTTCGAGTGGCGGACTTCTGCCCCCTTCAGGCCGACCCTGTAGCATTTATTAAGGCAAAAGGGCTACCCCGCTCGCACGAAAACTGCGTATAATGACTCAACCATGTCTCTAATTACACTCCCGTAGGAAAGCAATGGGACAAATCAACGAAGCAGCACAAGCCTGGCTGGCGGCGTTTCTCAACGAAGCGGGCGCCGTTGCCGGCACGGTTCACTTCCACCAGAAGGGAGGCTTGGTGCTGGCAGCCTCCCAAAATATTCCCGAGAAGGTTCAGCAGATTGTCGCGTGGGTACCCTCGGGCAAAGGAATGGCCGGCCTCGCGCTGGAACGCGGGGAGCCCGTTCAAACCTGTAACCTGCAGGAGGATCGGACAGGAGCCGTGAAGCCGGGCGCCAAGGCCGTGGACGCGCGGGCCGCGATAGCACTTCCAGTCCGCGATCAGAGCGGCGCGGTTGTGGCAGTGGTGGGCGCGGCATTCTCCGACGATCGTGAAATCTCGGGCGTCGAACTGGAGCGTCTCCAAGGCGCTTCAGCTTCGCTCGCCAAACTGTTAATCCCGATGTAAACAGCGAAAACAAGGAGGCACTTTATGGCAAATGCCGAAGCAATCCTGGTGCCAGGTGTGGCAGGATCAGATCCAACCGCGAACCTGAAACTTGAAACCGTCGACAATCCCCTTCCCCGCGCCACTCTCGGCGCAGCCGGTAAGGCCACGAAGATTTCCGGGCCGGACGATTTCGGCCTCACCATTCTCCTCCAGCCATATGACCCTTCCAGTCTGGCCGGATTAGACCCGCTTTCCACTCGCTTCTTCAAGTTGGATGAAAAATCCAATTCGCTCCAGAAGGTCTGGAACTCCGGTGTCAACCCCAGCAGCCGTTTGATCTGGGCGAAAATATCGAGCCCGGGAGTTTATATTCCAATCAGCCTGCCTGAGGATCCGCTGCTCCGGGAATCTTTGTTTCGCATGGCCAGCGAGCGGAAAATGGCAGTCAGCAGCTCGGCCGACGAAATGAAACGAATCACGCTCGCCAGCCTGGATCATTTCCTCAGCCTGCCGGATAACGATTTGGCCGAAGTGCGCGACCATCTTTCGCGAAGCGAAGCGTCGGCCGAACCCCGCCGTGGACGCAGCGCGCATGTTGTCGCTCCGCCCCTACCCGGCAATGCCAGCCTCGCCGAATTCCGCGACAGTATTAAACAGCTGGACCCTCCGCCAGCCGGGCTTGCCGAGGAAAGCTTATTCCACACCGTGACCAATCCCGCGGTTCTTGACGGCGTAGACAAGATACAGTTACCGCTGCGCGGGCCGATCCGGTTTCCTTGCCGGTTCGTCTCCCAGGACTGGTGGATGTATCATCACGACCAATCCCACAGCGGCGCCGCGTCCGGTTGCAGTGATATCACTAGCACGACCGTCGCAAACATGACGGCTCTCGCAAGCATTGCGCTCGACGGCAGTGTGATCACGATTCCATGCATCGTTCAAGGCAACATCTATGTCGGCACTGTGAACAACTCCAAGGGAACTGGGACGCTCTACAATATCAACCTGGCCACGGGCGCGATCAACGGCTCCTACGTGGTCCCCGATACCGATGCGAGCGGACAAGGATACACGGGCATTGGAGGATCTCCCGCCGTAGTCGGCGGCAACATCTACTGCACCAGCTTCGGTGGCTTCGTCTATTGTGTCGCCAGCGCCTCCATGACGCTGGTTTGGTCCACCGATCTAAACACCCCGACCAAGGACAAGAACCAGCCAGTTTCCAACCCCAATGCCGATACGTGGAGTTCGCCTCTAGTAGTGAACGGCAAGGTATACGTCGGAACAGGCGAGGGTGAAGCAGGTGGGTACGGGTTTATATGGTGCCTGGATGCGACGACAGGGGTTGTGCAATGGCTCTTTTGCACCAACCAGTTCACTGGCGGTAACGATAGCGGACAAACCAATCTGCCGAATGTAATTCCCAAGAGCTGCACGCCTGGTGGAGTTCTCCCGTCCTGGGCAACCATGTTCAGCGTACACGCCGATCCGCCTCATATTGGCTGCTCGCCATGGTCATCGCTGGCATACGATAGTTCCGTTAATAAAGTGTTCGTCGGCACCGGGAACTCCTACAACGACGGCGCGCTTCCGGATTCCTGGTATGGGAGCGGCGCTATCGCTCTCGACGCGGACTCCGGCATTTTTGGAGGCTACAACGCACCCCAGCTTTACGACAGTTATTACCCTGGCGATTCCGACACCGATATGCCCAGCAGCCCGGTTCTGTTCACGCGCGGGACAGACAGAGTGCTGTGCATTGGATCTAAAATTGGTTCCTTCTTCATCTATGACGCCAAGACCATGGGCCAATTGAATAGCCGTCAGCTTCTGCCAAAGGACGCAGTAACCGGTGCACAACTCCCGAATGTCGACCCCGGCGGAAAAACGGGCGGTGAAAACATGTACGGCATTTTCGGTACTGCCGCGGTCCACGCCGGTCTCCAACGCATCTTCGTGGGAATGGGTGGTTGGGGCGGCGCGATCGACCATACCACCACGCCTTTTGTTCGCGCCATCAATTGGAGTGATCTCAGCGATGCCTGGCCCACCAAGGTCAACACCGTCGGCGCTAATAAGGTCTCGATGTACAACGTCGGGTCCACTCCTCTCTATGCCACGCCGCAAGAAGTGGGTCTAAGCTCGCCCGCGGTGGTTAACGATGTGGTCTTCGTATCCACTTGGCTTCCCGCGCTCTATGCGTTCGATGCCCAAACCGGCCTGCATCTGTGGACCGCGCCTGGACTACCTTCCGGGCCGTCTATCTATATCCTTGGTCCGGCAATTTATGGAGACTATGTCGTGATCGGGTATGGCTCCAATCTGTACCGTTTTCAGTTACCTTAAAACGGTCGTGACGCGCCTAACTTTCAGGATCCTGGCGACCGCTATGCTTTGGCCGGCGATCGAGTGGGCGCAGTCTGTCCCGCCAGCGGAGCCGACGGTAATTACGGTAACCGGACAGGCCACGCCGATATCGGCGACATCGGCGTCGGTGGTTGTTGTTACGCGGCAGGTGATCGAAGACAGCCACGCCGAGAACGTTGTCGATGTGCTGCGGCAGATCCCTTTTCTGTTCGTGGCGCAATCCGGCGCGCGAGGCGGGCTCACCACCATTACGCTGCGTGGCGGCAAACCGAACTTCACCGTCGTGCTGTACGATGGCATTCCGATCAATGACATCACCGACGTTCTAGGCGGTTCTTACGACCTGTCGACGATGAGCACCGACGGAATCGAGCAGATCGAAATCGTCCGCGGGCCGCTTTCGTCGATGTATGGATCGGATGCCATCGCGGGAGTCATCAACATCATTCCGCGCCGGGGCGAGGGCAAGCCGGTTTTCGAAGTGGGCGGAGCGCTAGGCAGCTTCTTCACACGCGATATAAATGCCGCCGCGTCCGGCAAGACCGGGAACCTGGATTATTCATTCGCGGGCTCATACCTGGACATCGGCCAGCAGGTGGAGAAAGATCCTTATAGTTTGGGGACCGCCAGCGTTAACTCGCATCTCACCTTAGGAAATGACAAGCTACTCAGTTTTGTAGTCCGCTATCAGAATGCCGAGACTGCCGGATTCCCGCCCGGTGGTGGTGGGCCAGAATACTCCATCCTGCAACAAGCGCAATCGGTCCACACCGTGGAACTGGTAACCGGCATAGGCTTTCAACAGCAGGTAAACCCGATCTGGCTATACGGACTGAATTTCGATTTTTTCGATCGAACGCAGAACTCGAACATTCCGGCATTATTGGACGCCATCCCTCCCACTCTCAATTCCGTCCCCGCCGAGATCACGGATACCAATTTCAAACGCTACCGATTTAACTTTACGAACACACTTCGCCTAGGCTCGAATTTTTCGGCTGAACTTGGCGCCGGCTGGATGCGGGAACAAGGGGTCAGCAGCGGAGTACTGGACGCTACGATCCCTGACAATTTCACGCTCACGCGCGATACGGCGGACGCGAACGGCGTCCTCAACTATTCTGTCCACGGCCTGACCGCGACCGCTGGTTTACGAGTGGATAAGACTACCAATTTTCGAGCTGTCTATTCGCCGAGCATCGGAATCAGCTATCGAATCGCTAGCCAGGGCCCCAGACTCAAGGCGAATTGGGGGCGCGGATTCAAGACGCCGTCTTTTTATTCTTTGGCGGACAAGGTGGTTGGCAATCCTCTGCTCAAGCCCGAGTTCAGCCGCAGCTACGACGCCGGGGTGGAGAACAGCTTTCTGAAGGGGCGGCTGCGCGCGGAACTGACCGCGTTTCGCAATTCCTATACGGACCTAATCGATTTCAGCGCGGTGGTATTCCGCCTGGTCAACCGGAGTCAGGCGCGGACCGAGGGCGCCGAGTTCGCGCTTACTGCGCCAATCAACTCGAAGTTGGAGCTGCGCACCTACGCCTCATATTTGCAGTGGAAGTTGGTGGACACGACGGAGCCTCTGCGCGACGTCCCGCATTGGCAGAGCGGAGGCGGCATTACATGGAAGATCCGGCCGCGCTGGCATTCGCAGGCGGACATCCTAGCGGTGGGGCGCCGCTACGATTTTCAGGTTCCGGTACCGTTACAACAAACCGTCGGCGGTTACTCAACCGCCAGCCTGTCGACGAGCTACGAATTCTCGGATGCGTTCACCGGATCAGTGCGAGTGGACAATCTATTCAACCAGCAATATCACGAGTACATCGGCTTTCCAAACCCCGGCGTGTATGTGCGCGTGGGCGTCCAGTATCGGTTTCATTGAGGTGCGCGCATCTTATTTGAAGAAGAAGGAACGCGCCGCGATCAGCACCAGCCAAACCCCAGCCAGCGCGCCAGCGCGTCGCGGCAGCAGATTTCGAACTCGTTCTCCGAGGAACAGACCCGCCAGGCTCATCGCGGTACAAATCAATCCGATGAGCGCAGTGCACAATATGACGGGATAACCGTTGGCGCCGAGGCCGGCGCCCGCCACCAGATTGTCGAGGCTTAGTGAGAGAGGCAGACCGAAGATCATCCACTTGTTGTCGGCCAGTGGCTCCAGATCCCCGTCGTTCAGGGCAAGATAAATGATCAAGCATCCGCTCGCGAGCAGTATGATGGCACCGGCCAGCGACGCAGCGCCCAAGAAGTGGATGCTCAGATATGATCCAGCCAATAAACCGGCTAACGACATGATGGCTTCCGAAAATCCGAAGGATGCACCGAGCAACCACCTTTTGGAACGTCCCATGGGCAACATCCCGAGCCCGCAGGCCACCTGGAAATTGTCGGCTCCCGCCAGTACGGCTAAAAGAACCACCGTCGCGATCCGCCCCATACTGTTAGACTACGGGAAAATAATCTATTAATGCCGCTCATTCCTGCCGCACGGCATCTTAATTTTCCAACCAGTGTGACGGCGGACGCGGATGGCCGGCTATACATCGCTGAATCCGGTCTTCCTTTCGGAGGTGCGCCTGAGGGCGGCATTGTCTCGCAAGTCAATCCCGACGGTACTGTGACGCCGCTCGTCCGCGGCTTGCGCGCACCGGTGAACGGAGTCATTTGGCATTCTGGCGGGCTAATCATTTCTGAAGGCGGCAATCCCGGCCGCATCTCCTGTTTCAACTTGTCGACCGGCGAACTGCGGACGCTGGTGGACGGATTGCCAGGCTTTGGAAACTATCACACCAACATGGTGGTGATTGGCCCGGACGGCAAGCTCTACTTTAGCCAAGGTGCGATGACGAACAGCGGCGTTTTAGGTTTAGATTCGGGCGACATGCCTTGGCTCGCCACCATTCCGCATCACTGTGACATTCCCGGCTATGACGTGACGCTCACTGGATTCAATGCCGAGACCCGCGGCGCTATCACCGGAAGTTTTTCGCCGTTCGGAGTGCCCGTGTCCCCCGGACAGAAGATCGCCGGCCGTGTCCCCTGCACATCGTCTGTGATGCGCTGCCAGATGGATGGTTCGGGTGTGGAGCTGGTGGCGTGGGGATTGAGGAACGCGTACGGACTCGGATTTCTCGCCGACGGTCGAATGCTCGCCACCGATCAGGGCGCGGATTACCGGGGCAGCCGGCCCATCCTCAACTGCCCGGACTTTCTCTATGAAGTGCGCCACGGGGCGTGGTACGGATGGCCAGATTTCTTCGGCGGCCGGCCGGCGACGGACCCGGGCTTTCGCGCACCAGGCGATCCGGATATTCAGTTTCTTCTATCCAACCACTCGGAACTTCCGCGGCTGGAGCTCCCGCTGCTGGAGTTCGAGGTAAACGCTTGCGCGACGAAATTCGCGCTGGTTCCAACATATATAAAGCAGCATGCGGGCGACCTGATTGTGGCTTTGTTCGGCGACGAATCTTCGCTCACCGGCGCGGAGGGGCCTCGCGTAGGGCGAAAGCTGGTGCGTATCAGACTGGCCGATCGCTCGATTCATCCGGTGAAGCCGATGCCCTTTGAGCGACCCATCGATGTCCTGTTCGAGCGGGTATCGCACGCCGCTTATGTAGTGGACTTCGGAGAATTCGAGATCGCCCCCGACAAGAGCATCGTGGCGCGCGCCGGAACCGGGGTGTTGTGGAAACTCCCGGCCGATTTCATTTCGTGATCAGAACAACTCCACATTGTCTCCCAGGTCGCCGTTTTCCAGAGCAACTTTCGACACCTCGACGGGCGCGGCGATGGCGATTGCCGAGCCCTGTGCCACAGACTGGTGAACGTCGCGCTCCCTCTGCATGGTGTAGTTCTTGGCGAGCTGCGCCAATTGCTGCCCTTGAGCTCCGTCGAGACCTTTCAAAGCCCCCGTCCCAACCTGCGCGCCCATCCGTTGGAGTTCGCCCACAGCACGGCCTACTACTTCGGCAAAAAGAACGCCCGCCGAGAGTCCGCCGCGGACGGCGCCGATGTCCTCCGCCAGGCGCGCTCCTAAGACTGCGATCCCGTTCACGCGGCCGAAACTCGCTTCGCTTGAAGAATGCAATTCCAGCACGGTTTCTTTCATTTTTTCCATGACTTCATCCGTGCTTGCATGACCGCCGGAGGCTTCCTGACTGGAGCCTTCCGACACGCAACTGGATGCCGCACACATCTGCTCGAGCGTAGCGGCGACGTCTTCGGTGTTCGTGTTGGAATCCAGAGCCAGACCCCGCATCACTCCAGCGATTACGGTCAGCGCTTCTCCCGCGGATCCCAGTTGACTGGCCCGCAGAGTGGCGTTGATGGCGATGCGTTGGATTCGAATTTCAATTCCTCGAATCTCGGTGACGGAGCCCTGCATTCTGGCGATGATTTCCTCCAAGGATCGAGCGGTGGACTGCAGGTCCGCCTGCGCGGTGCTACAGGCGCTAAGCATCTTGAGAATGGCGGTGAAATCGGCCTCCATCCGCAGAAAGAAGGAGTCCTGCTCGTCTGTCGAAATGCCCATCAGTTCCCGGCTGGCTTGCGCCATATCCTGCGCCCGCGCCGCGATGTGTTCGAGATCGCGTTCCATGCTTTCGAACGACTGGGCAAAAACCTGAGCCGCTCCGGACAATTGGGAGGATTGCACGCTCAAAATGGCGCGCGCGTCCGGAGGCAATGTTTCCTGGGCCTTTCGGCCGTTCTTCGATTCGGGACGCAGCTCGCGGAGTGCCTGCGTTACGTGCTCGATCTGTTGCCGCGTTATGTCGTGGAATTGCACGGATCGGACCACGCCGTCGATTGCGTCACACACCGCGCCATACTGTTCCGCTTGGCGCGCCGACGATTCAACCGCCCGTTGCCTGCGTTCCTCCAATGCCTTCAAATCCTGGATCACGCCTGAAATTAGCGTGGGCAGCTCTTTGAGCTGCCGTACCTTCAGGCTAGAACCACTCAGAATGGCGGATTGGACGCCTTGGTCGAGCCTAGCTGCCGCCTCCAGAATGCCTTGCCCGCTGGATTGTGTAGTCTCCGACAGCGGCATTACTTCGGCAGCCAGGTCGCCGAAATCGACGCCGCTGTTTCCGAGGCGCGACGTTTCAATTTGCGTCAGCGTACACAGTGTTTTGAAGACGCTCACGCGATGACGAAGTCCAGCGAAGGCTAGCCGAATCCGGCCGGAGAGGTCGCGTACTTGTTCCATGGCCCGGCTGCTCTGCTGCATGCGCGCGTCCATGTCACTCGAGTGCTCCAATACCCCGGCCAAGGCAAGCGACGCGCTGCGGCCCTGCTCGCCTGAGACGAATTCACTCACGGCAGCCATATCGGAGGCAATCTGGCGCGCGGTGGAGCGGAATTCGAGCAGTTTTTCGCCGACCTTCAGAAAATCGCGCTCGGTGGAGCGATTGAGGCCGTCCAGGTCTTGGATGATTTTGCCGGCGGCCGACTTCCACTGGTTTCCATCAGCCCTGCCGAATACCCGCCTCCGAACAGCGCGGCTCAAGTTCAGCAATGTCGAGACGCCCACTGGGGTATTCATCGCCCAAGCTCCGTACGTATTCGGAATCCCGGCGGCCATCCAACGGGCGTGAGCATAGACTTCTCATCGACGATAAACGCCAAATCGTAGAAGGATTTGCCCGGATCGGCGGATCTTGGCCGATAAGAAGGTCAGGAGAGTTTTGGCAGCTTCTCTTCACTTAGGAGCAAACACTTCGGAGCAAACATGGAATCGAAACCCGGCGAGCGGAGAAAAGAGGCGCGCTACCCCATAGAAGCTGAAGTTCTCGTCCACACCGCGAGCGGCCAGTCCATTCCTGCAAACGCCACGAACATCAGCAGTTTTGGCATGCTGTTGCACATCCAGCTGCCGTCCGCGCTGGCCGTCAATGATGAGGTGACAGTTGAAATCAGGTTGCCGGAGGATGTTGGCAAGGCATTTTCAGCGTGGGGCGTTGCCAGAATCGCCCACATCAACGGGTCGCATGTCGGAGTTCAGTTGTTCGGCGGAACTTTTGACTCTGCTGATTAGCCCCTGTGGAATATGTCGGAAACCTGAGACTCGCCGATAAAACGAAAGAGAGCGAAGTGGCCCTGCAGTAGTCCCAATTGATGGACGGAGTGCTGGGCTCGGACCGGTGTGATCCGCCAAGGAGTAGGGTTTTGCCCGTAATCATCGAACGACGTGATTCCCATTCGATTGTCCGGTTGGAAGGCGAGTTCACCGTCACGTCCGCGACGGAATTAAAGCAAGCGCTGCTCGAAGGGGTGTCGGCGGGGAGGGATCTGCACGTGGATATGGAGCAAATCGGGGATTTCGACATCACAGTCATGCAACTGCTTTGGGCAGCCGGGCGGGATGCGGCGCGCGCCGGAATTAAATTAACGATCCCTGTTACGGAAGCGGCTGCCGCAGCCGCACAGGAGGCGGGATTTGAGCCGTTCCCGGGGCTCTCCGCTCAGTGACCCATGCCCAAGACAATTCTCACCGTTGACGATTCGGCCAGCGTCCGTCAGATGGTCAGATTCACACTGTCCGACGCCGGCTATACCGTGATCGAGGCCGTGGACGGAAAAGACGCGCTGACCAAATTAACCGGGCCGGTCAACTTGGTGATCACCGATCTGAACATGCCGAACCTGGACGGGATAGGGCTCATCCGCAGCGTGCGTTCGAATCCCGCGTACAAGGGGATTCCCATCATCATGCTTACCACCGAGTCCCAGGCATCGCGCAAGGCGGAGGGCAAAGCCGCCGGCGCTACCGGCTGGATCGTGAAGCCGTTCGCCACGCAACAGCTGCTGGCGGTAGTGAAGAAAGTGATTGGATGATCGACAAGTACAAGCAGGCCTTCCAGGAAGAAGCCCGGGAGTTACTCAATGAACTGGAGTCGGCACTGCTGGAGCTGGATCAGAAACGGGACGACCGTGAGATTGTAGGACGGGCCTTCCGCGCTCTGCACACCATCAAAGGGTCGGGCGCGATGTTCGGTTTTGAAGACATTGCGGCTTTTGTCCACAATCTCGAAACGGCCTTCGATCAGCTTCGGAATGGACGGTTGACGGCCACGGCCGAGCTAATTAACCTCACCCTCGCCGCCGGCGATCAGATTAAGACCATGTTGGATGCGGCGGCGGGCCGCGGCGAAGTGGACCACCTCCGCTCGGCCGCGATTCTCTCGGAACTAAGCCAGTTGACTGGCGCAGCCGGCACTCCGGGCGAATCAAAGGGTCCTCCGCCCACGGCCTCGGACGCCGGGGTCCCTGGCGCGGCCCGGGACTGGCGCATCCAATTTCGGCCGGCGCCAAATATGCTTTTGAACGGGACCAATCCGCTACTGCTCCTGCGGGAATTGCGGGAATTGGGCACTTTACGAATCACGCTCGACACCGCCGCGATTCCGCCCCTCAGCCAGATCGACGCTGAGCGCTGCTACCTGGCCTGGGACATGGTTCTCACTACAGCGGCGCCGGCTGAAACGATCCGCGATGTCTTCATCTTCGTGGAGGACGATGCGGAGCTCAGCATCGCGCCGGTGCTGGATCAGGCCGCGGAAACCTCGGCGGCGATAGTAACTCCGGCCACGCAGAACGTCCCGGACCGGCGAGGGGCGGGTGCTTCGGCAACTGCAGCGAGTATTCGCGTATCCACCGAAAGGTTGGATCAACTGGTCAACCTGGTTGGCGAATTAGTAACCGTGCAGGCCCGCTTGAGCGAGGTGGCCGCGCGCCACGATGACGTCGACATCCGGGAGATATCTGAGTCGGTGGACGGGCTGACGGCGGCGCTCCGGGACAACTCGATGAGCATCCGCATGCTGCCGCTCAAAACCACGTTTGAACGCTCGCGGCGGCTGGTGCATGATCTCGGAATCGAGCTGCGCAAAGATGTGGAACTCACCATTGAGGGCGCCGATACGGAGCTGGATAAAACGGTGATTGATCAACTGAACGATCCGCTGGTGCATTTAATACGAAACAGCATGGATCACGGCATAGAGACGCCGGAGGCTCGCCGCGCGGCAGGCAAAGTCCCCACCGGAACTATTCACCTTTCCGCACGCCATTCCGGGGCGAACGTCTTGATCCGGATCGCGGACGACGGCCGAGGCCTGGATGTAGAGCGGGTACGCGCCCGCGCCATTGAGCAGGGCATGATCGACAGTTCCGCCCGGCTTTCGGAATCCGAGATCTTCTCGCTCATCCTGGCGCCCGGGTTCTCCACCGCGCGCGAAGTCACGGAGGTATCCGGACGGGGCGTGGGGATGGACGTGGTCCGGCGCAGCGTGGAGGGGCTCAGAGGCTCCATCGACATCGCCAGCAAGCCGGGAACGGGGATGACAGTCACACTCCGCCTTCCTCTGACGCTGGCCATTATCGACGGTTTGCTGGTCCGGGTGGGCCAGGCGCACTTCGTACTGCCGCTAGCCAACAGCCTGGAATGCGTGGAGTTGACTCGCCAGGATATTTCGGCATCGAACGGCCAACACATGGCTACCGTACGCGGTGAGCTGATTCCCTATATCCGGCTCAGCGAGTACTTCCAGATGGAGCGTGCACAGCCGGAAGCCGAACAGATCATGGTAGTCGAAACCGAACACGGACACTACGGTTTCGTGGTGGACCAGGTGCTTGGAGATCATCAGACCGTGATCAAGAATCTGGGCCGGCTGTATCGAAATGTACAGGTGGTCTCAGGCGCCACCATCCTGGGAGACGGAACGGTGGCTCTGATTCTCGATCCCAACCGGGTGGTGCAGAACATAGTCCAGAGCACGTCTCAGAACAAGCGCTCTCTTGGCCGGAGAACGCGGCGCAGTGTGGAAACGCAATATTCCGAATAGACAAACGATTCGTTCAAAGGAGAACAGTATCGATGGTACGTAAAGCAAACGGTAAGAAAAACTCGCATAGCTCCGGCAACGGCGGCACAGCCGTTCTGGAATACGGCGCGCAAGATGAGCGCGCCGGCGAGGGCAGCTCTGCCCAGGCAGCCGATGCCGAGATGCAGCGCATGTCGCAAGAAATTATGCGCCTGGTGGAGGCATCGCGCCAGGGCCGTCTCGACGAACGGGGCAAGGTGGACCAATTCCAAGGCACGCACCGCGAAATGATACAAGGCATCAACGAGATGCTGGATGCAATTCTGCTGCCGATCGGGGAAGGCAACCGCATCCTGGCGCAGATCTCCGGCGGGAAGATCGACGAACTGATCGCGCAGACCTATAAGGGCGACCACGAAAAGATGAAGCAGGCAGTCAACAACGTGGGCACCGTAGTGCAAGACCTGCAGAAGGAACTGATGCGCTTGACAGAGGCTTCCAGGGAGGGGCAACTTTCCGAGCGCGGCAAGCCGGATCAGTTCCGCGGCTCCTATGCCGACATTGTGCGGGGCGTCAACTCCATGCTGGATGCCATCCTGCTGCCCATCGGCGAAGGCAACCGTATTCTCGCGCAAATCTCTAACGGGAAGATTGACGAGCTGATCGCGCAGACCTACAAGGGCGATCACGAGAAGATGAAGCAGGCGGTAAACAACGTAGGTACGGTGGTGCAGAGCCTGCAAAAGGAATTGGCGCGTCTGATTGATGCCTCTCGAGAAGGACAACTTACCGAGCGCGGCAAGCCGGATCAGTTCAGTGGCGCCTACGCGGAAATTGTACGCGGCGTCAACTCTATGCTGGACGCGATCCTGCTGCCCATCGGCGAAGGCAACCGTATTCTCGCTCAGATCTCCAACGGGAAGATCGACGAGTTGATCGCGCATACCTACAAGGGCGATCACGAAAAAATGAAGCAGGCCGTCAACAACGTGGGCGTCGTAGTCCAGAGCCTGCAGAAAGAATTGATGCGCCTGACGGACGCATCCCGGGATGGACAGCTTTCCGATCGAGGCAAGCCGGAGCAGTTCAGCGGCGCGTATGCCGATATCGTGCGTGGCGTCAATTCGATGTTGGATGCCATCCTGCTGCCCATCGGCGAAGGCAACCGTATTCTCGCGCAAATCTCCAACGGGAAGATCGACGAGTTGATCGCGCATACCTACAAGGGCGATCACGAGAAGATGAAGCAGGCGGTCAACAACGTAGGCACGGTAGTGCAGAGCCTGCAAAAAGAGCTGGCACGCCTGATCGATGCCTCTCGAGAAGGGCAGCTTTCCGAGCGCGGCAAACCCGAACATTTTCAAGGCGCCTATGCGGAAATTGTACGCGGCGTCAATTCGATGTTGGATGCCATCCTGCTGCCCATCGGCGAAGGCAACCGCATTCTCGCGCAAATCTCCAACGGGAAAATCGATGAGCTGATCGCGCAGACCTACAAGGGCGATCACGAAAAGATGAAACAGGCCGTCAACAACGTAGGCGTAGTTCTGCAGGGCTTGCAGAAGGAGCTCGCCCGGCTTACCGACGCCTCGAACGAAGGAAAGTTACTCGAGCGCGGCAATCAGGATGAGTTTCAAGGCGCGTATTCGAACATCGTGCGCGGCGTAAACGCCATTCTGGATGCTGTGATCACGCCGCTCAATGTCGCGGCCAACTACGTGGAACGCATCAGCAAGGGCGACCTTCCACCCCAAATCACCGATACCTATCACGGCGAATTCAATACCATCAAAAACAATCTGAACGCGCTCATCGTGGCTATGGCCGACGTTACGCATGCGGCCGAAGAGATTGCCCAGGGCAACCTTACAGTTTCCGTTCGAGAGCGCTCGGCCCAAGATAAGCTCATGCAGGCTTTGATCGCCATGGTAGCCGGCCTCACCCGGACCGTGACAGACATTCGCACCATCGCGGGCGAAGTATCATCGGCCAGCCAGTCCATCAGCCAGGCTTCGGTAGAGGTATCGAACGGCGCCAGCGCCCAGGCGGCATCGGCCGAGGAGGCCTCCTCCTCCATGGAGGAAATGGTTTCCAATATCAAACAGAACGCCGACAACGCTCAGCAGACCGACAAGATCGCGACCAAATCGGCCAAGGACGCGCAGGAAAGCGGCAAGTGCGTGCTGGAGGCAGTGGGGGCGATGAAGGAAATCGCGAGCAAAATCTCCATCATTGAGGAGATCGCCCGGCAGACCAACCTGCTGGCGCTCAACGCGGCCATCGAAGCGGCGCGCGCCGGCGAGCACGGCAAGGGATTCGCCGTGGTGGCGGCCGAGGTCCGCAAGCTGGCGGAGCGCAGCCAAAAAGCAGCCGGGGAAATCAATCATCTCTCGGGCACCACGGTGAAGGTATCCGAGAAAGCCGGCGAAATGCTCGACAAACTGGTACCCGACATCCAGAAGACCGCGGAACTGGTGCAGGAAATCACCGCGGCCAGCAAGGAACAGGATACCGGCGCCGAGCAGATCAACAAGGCCCTGCAGCAACTCGAAAAAGTCATCCAGCAGAACGCCTCCGCGGCTGAAGAGATGGCTTCTACAACCGAAGAACTCACCGGCCAATCCGACCAGCTCTTGAGCGCGCTCGGATTCTTCCGCACCGGAGATAGCGGACAAGCTCCGGCTGCCAAATCCGGAGGAACCAAGCCTCCCGCATCGTTGAACAAGCTGCAGGACGCGGTGGGCCATCACACGGCTCCCTCACATGGCGCCACGACAGCTTCCAAGAAAGCTGCTAAATCCGGGGTCGCCCTCAAGATGCGAGAAACTGGCGACCGGATTGATAAGGAGTTCGAACGTTTCTAGCTTCAGGCGTTGAGGCGTGGGTCGCTGGCATGGGTTGTCGGTCCGCGCCTCAACTTCAAAAGATGCGAAAGGAAACCAATTATGAGCGTTACCGAAATCACTGATACGCGGCAGTACCTCACATTCAAATTAGGAGACGAAGTGTACGCAACCGACGTCTCCAAGGTCCGGGAAGTGCTCGATTTCACCACCATCACCAAGATTCCCCGCACGCCCGACTTCATGAGCGGCGTCATCAATCTCCGGGGCAATGTAGTACCGGTGGTGGACCTGCGGCTATGTTTCGAGATGTCGAAAACGGAAAAAACCGTCAACACCTGCATCGTGGTGGTGGAGATGTTGCTCGAGGGCGAATCCACGGTCATCGGTGCTCTCGCTGATTCGGTGGAGGAGGTGATTGACCTGGAGCCGGACCAGATTCAGCCACCACCCAAAATCGGCACTCAGATCCGGACCGACTTCATCAAGGGCATGGGGAAGCGCGACGCGCAGTTCATCATGATTCTCGATATGGACCGGGTTTTCTCCGCCGAGGAGCTATCGGCGGTCCGGGGCGTGGATTTGGCCAAACCTTTGGCTGAAGTACACGCCTAAAAGGGGCGGGGCCCGATTGGACGTGGCCCCGCTTTCATTTCCTATCATGAGTAGACGCAATGAAGGGCTCTCTAATTCGGATTTCGAGCGGCTGCGCGAGTTGATTTACAGCGAAGCCGGCATTAACTTGAGTCCCGACAAGAAGACCATGATGGAGATCCGCATTAAGCGCCGCTTACAAAACCTCAACATTGCGACCTTCGACGAATACTGCGATGGCGTATTTACGCGGGAAGGCAAGGAAAACGAGCTAGTCCACCTGATCGACGTCATCACTACCAATAAAACCGATTTCTTTCGCGAGGCGGCCCACTTTGACTACCTGGTCTCCAAAGCCTTGCCGGACTTAGCGGCGCGCAAGGGCGCCAACCGGAAGTCGCTCATCTGGAGCGCCGGCTGCTCAACCGGGGAGGAACCCTACACTTTGGCCATGGTTCTCAGCGAATATTCGGAAGAATGGCCCGGCTTCGGATTTCGAGTGCTGGCCACCGATATCAGCACAGCCGTGTTGTCCAAGGCGGCCATGGGTATCTTCAAATCCGACGTCGTGGCTCCCGTTCGCCAGGACCTGCGGAAAAAGTACTTCATGCGCAGCCGCGATCCTAATTCGGACCTGCTTCGCGTGGTTCCAGAACTGCGTGCCTTGATCGAATTCCGGCGCGTCAACTTCATGGATTCCGACTTTGGCCTGGCCGAGTCCCCGGAGATTATCTTCTGCCGGAACGTCATCATCTATTTTGATAGGCCTACTCAGATGCGCCTTTTGGGAAAATTGACGCGCCAACTGACGCCGGGCGGGTACTTTTTCGCTGGACATTCCGAGTCCCTACAAGGGATGGACTTGCCGCTGGTTCCGGTGGCGCCGGCGGTCTACAGGAAGCCCTGATGCCGGATTCGACAGTCATACTCCCGGACCTGGACCTTCAGCCGGGAGAACTCTATCTGGCTCGAAATCCCTCGATTCTACGAACGATTCTGGGATCCTGCGTAGGAGTGACCTTCTGGAACGCGCGCGTGGGCGCCGGCGCACTGTGCCATGGCGTTCTGCCGAGATGTCCGGTCCCGCGGCCATCCAACTTTAGCGTCGCCGAAGGGCACCGCTATGTCGATTTCAGCATTCGCTACTTGGCCGAACAGTTTGATGCGCTGGGGGCTCGCCGGCAGGATGTGGAGATTAAACTGTTCGGCGGCGCCGATGTTCTCCCAGTCGGCCGGATGAATTCCGGCCGGCCCACCGTCGGCGCCCAGAATTGCCAGGCCGCGTTGGACGTACTGGCGGAGGAAGGGTTCAGGATATCCGCCTCCGACTTGGGCGGGGTCCGCGGCCGGCGAATTCACTTCCATACCGGCACCGGTGAAGTGCTGCTGCACCGGCTGGCGGCCTGGAGCGAGCGGCTCCGGTGAACGGCGTTCAAAGGGCTGCACTATGAACCAACCAAAGATTCGCGTCCTCATCGTTGACGATTCGGCCGTAGTTCGCCGGACTATGAGCGAAGTACTCTCCACAGATCCGGCCATCGAAGTTATCGGCACCGCCAGCGATCCCTTCGTCGCCGCTGAGCGCATGAAGGACGAAATTCCGGACGTGATCCTGCTGGATATCGAGATGCCCCGCATGGATGGCCTCACGTTTCTGCAGAAGATCATGAGCCAGCACCCCATCCCCGTGATCATCTGCTCCTCCCTTGCCGAAGAAGGCGCCCAAAACACCTTCAAAGCTCTCGAGTACGGGGCCGTGGACATTATCGCCAAGCCGCGGCTGGGGACCAAGCAATTCCTGGAGGAATCGCGGGTTCTCCTCTGTCAGGCCGTCAAGGCGGCAGCCTCAGCCCGCTTGCAGCTTTCTAAACCCATCCGTGTGGTGGAACCGAAGCTCACCGCGGACGCGATCCTTTCGCGCGCCCAAGGTACTGTACTCGAAACCACCGAAAAGGTGATCGTCATCGGTGCGTCCACCGGAGGCACGGAAGCTCTTCGCTCGCTGCTCGAAGTTCTGCCTGCGGACTCGCCCGGCATTGTAGTGGTGCAGCACATGCCGGAAGTATTCACCCGTGCGTTTGCCAACCGGCTAGACAGTCTGTGCGAAATCTCGGTAAAAGAAGCCGAGTCCAACGATACTGTACTGCGCGGGCGGGCACTGATTGCGCCAGGCAATCACCATGTGCTTCTCAAGCGCAGCGGCGCACGCTACTATGTGGACATCAAAGACGGACCGCTAGTTTCACGCCACCGCCCTTCGGTGGATGTGCTGTTTCGTTCGGCGGCACGTTACGCCGGACAGAATGCCGTTGCCGTAATTATGACCGGAATGGGTGATGATGGCGCCCGAGGAATGCTGGAGATGAAAGAAGCCGGCGCGGCCACCATCGCTCAGGACGAAGCTACCTCCGTGGTGTTTGGAATGCCTCACGAGGCTATCAAGCGCGGCGCCGTGGATGAGATTCTTCCGCTCCAAGCGATCGCTGCATGCATGCTGAGGCGTGCCCGCTGACCAGTAAGGGGGCAGCGACCGGCAGGAAGCGCAAAGGGTGCGGCGCGCACCGCAAAACGCACCAGGAACTGGCCCGCGCCGCACTCCGTTTTGCGCGAGTTCCTTAGAAGCGCAAAGGGTGCGGCGCGCACCGCCAAACGGACCAGGAACTGGCCTGCGCCGCGCTCCGTTTTGCGCGAAGTTCCTTAGAAGCGTTCACGAAGTAGCGTCAAGCATCGGCAGTTCCGACGCTACCTTCAAAACCTCGGGCAATGCCTCATGTGGAAAAGCGTAATCGAAGGACTGGTCTATGTCCTCCAAAGACATCCCGCTGGACAAGCATTCTAGTATTAAGGAAACGGCCAGACGCGTGCCACGAATGGCTAGCTTTCCACCCAGGAATTCAGGATCTGCGACAATCCAGCGGTAATCCTTGTAGGCTGGGGGAATCCAGTCGGTCACAAAGTTCCTCTCTTTTAGTCTAGGACGCTAACCACCGCCCACAATCGATACCGGCTTCGCCGCAGCCCGGCTCAACAATCCCCCAACCACCAAGCTCCCAAACAAAAGGACCTGACTCATCGCAGTCGTGACCAACGAATCCAAATAACCGCTATCCCCGCTCACTGCGTGAAGCACCAGCCGCAATAACCACGGGACATTGATCGCGATCAGGAAACTCAAATCCCACACAGTAAGCGTCGCTGCGAAAACCAGCACCCCTAGCATCGGACTCGGCCGCGCCAGACGCCCCACCACCCAACCGGTCCCGGCCATCGCGGCGCAGTCCAGCCCCAGCCCTGCAGTCGCAATCCACTGCGCGCCAACCACCGGCCCAATCCAGCTAAGCAGCGGATGCTCCAGCAGAAACACGAGCAGGCCCAGAGTTACCCACCCGATGGGAATCGAACGTAAAGCAATAAACAACCGCTGGCGCGTCATCGCCCGTACTCTAACAGTTTGCCTCGACCGCTAGGGCTATTGACATTAGTGTCTATGTGACACTATACTGGTGTCATAGAAACACTAATAGAAAGGAGAAACGAATATGTTCGGCATCCGCTATCGCAAGGCCAACCCCACGGACTACATCTTGCACTTCTCGAAAGGCAAATTGGCTCACGAGGGCCCCGGACTGGCGTTCTTCTATTTCGGCCCTTCAGCTACCATCCTGTCGGTTCCATTAGCGAGCGTGAACATTCCGTTCGTATTCACCGAACCCACTGCCGACTTCCAGACACTGACCGTGCAGGGTCAACTCACCTATCGCATTGCCGATCCCAAACGCGCGTCCGCCATGCTCGATTTCACTCTGGACGCCCAGGGCCGTTACTCGAGCGACCAATATCAGAAGCTGCCTGAGCGGCTGATATACGCGTTGCAGACTCTGCTGCGGGGAGAGGTGCAAGCGCTCCCTCTTCGCGCCGCACTGGTCCGCGGCGATGACCTTGCCGCTCGCGTGCTCGACCGGCTGAAGGCGAATCCCGAAGTCACTCAACTGGGCGTCGAGATTCTGAACCTGGCTCTGCTGTCCCTCCGGGCGACGCCTGAAATGGCCAAGGCGTTGGAGGCCGAAGCCCGCGAGGCTCTGAACCAAATTGCCGATGAAGCCATCTACGTGCGCCGCAACGCCGCCATTGAACAGGAGCGTCGCATCAAGGAGAACGAGCTTCAGACCGACCTTTTGGTTCAGACTAAACAACGGGAGCTGCACGAACGCGAACTCGAAGGCGAAATCGCTCTGGAAACGCAACGCGCCGCGCTGACCGATCAAAGAACCGAAAACGAGCGCAAAGAATCCGACGCCAGAGCCTACGCGCTGAAAGCCGTGCTGGAGCCTGTCCAAGGTGTGGATTGGCGGCTTCTGATGATGCTGAACTCGCAAGGCACGGATGCCCGCAACACCATCGCCATGGCCTTTCAGGAACTCGCCACCAACGCGCAAAAAATCGGCGAACTCAACATTTCGCCGGACCTGCTCCGGACTCTGCTGAGTGCGCCAGTGCAACGGGGGTGATCAATATGTTCGACCGAATGGTCCTGATCACGCGCAAAACGCGTTTGGAAGAGCTGATCGAGCGCTTCAATACACGCGCGCAGGCCAAGTTTTACATCGAACATTCGAGCGGCGATTTCTCCTCTTACGTGGAGGAGCACGACGCCTACCAGCGGTCGCTTGAACTTGTCCGCCGCTCTCTCGAAGTGGGGCTCAAGATCCAAGTGATGGATCGAGCCCTGCTTCCAACGCACGTTTTCGCAAAAGGGGACGTCGTCGTGACACTCGGCCAGGATGGCCTAGTGGCGAACACCGCCAAATACGTACAAGGCCAGCCCATCCTGGCCGTGAATCCGGACCCCGCGCGCTTCGATGGAATTCTGCTGCCGTTCCAGCCTCAGGACCTTCGTTCGCAAATCGAGCGCACGCTCGCGGGCAAAACCCCCACCCGCGCCATCAGCATGGCGGAAGCACGGCTCAAGGACTCGCAACGGCTGCTCGCGTTCAACGATCTTTTCATCGGCGCGAGTTCGCACATCTCGGCCCGCTACCGCATCATTTGCGGAGATAAAACCGAGAACCAATCCTCTAGCGGGATCATTGTGTCCACTGGCGCGGGCAGCACCGGATGGCTATCGTCGATATTTAACGAAACGTCTGGTATCGTAACTTTCTTGGGAGGCGCCCCGGTAAAACCATTGCGTCTGGATTGGGAAGAGGAACGCCTGCTGTTCGTCGTCCGCGAGCCTTTCTTGAGCCGTCACTCTCAAGCAGGGATCGTGGCCGGCATGGTCGCGCCCAGCGAACCGCTTACACTCGAATCGCAAATGCCCACCGCCGGCGTCATTTTTTCGGACGGAGTTGAGGCGGACCATCTGGATTTCAACTCGGGCGCCGTCGCCACAATCGGCCTGGCGCCAGAGAAGGCGAATTTGGTCGTGCCATGACGAAACTTCTGGTGACAGTTGACATCGTCCTCTTCACCATTCGCGACCGGCGCCTCGAGTTACTGCTAATCAAACGGCTGGCCAAGCCTTTCGAGAATCGCTATGCGCTTCCGGGTGGTTTTGTGCTGGAGGAAGAATCACTCGAAGCTGCAGCCGTGCGCGAGCTCCGCGAGGAAACCGGCGTCGACAAAGTCTACCTCGAGCAGCTCTACACATTTGGCGACCCGAAGCGCGATCCTCGCGGCCGCGTGATCACCGTCGCCTATTACGCGCTAGTACCGCGCCCGCAGGCGCTGCATGCCGGAACGGACGCGTCCGATGCAGCCTGGTTCCCTGTAGCCGAGCTCCCTGCGCTAGCGTTCGATCACCGCAAAATTGTCGAATACGCGCACCAGCGCCTTCGCAACAAGCTCGACTACACCAATGTCGGCTTCGAACTTCTGCCGGCCAAATTCACCCTCGGCGAGCTCCAGATCGTGCATGAGGCCATAATAGGCCAAGATCTCGACAAGCGAAATTTCCGCCGCAAGATCGTCCAAAAAGGCATTGTAAAACCTCTGAAGGAATGGCAGAAAACCGGCCGCAAGCCAGCCCAACTCTATCGCTTCGCCAGAAACTGAGCACCCCGGGACCAACAACCAGCCACCAACAACCAGCCACCGGCCACCAGCAACTAGCCGCCCGCCAGCCGCCCACTCTCTTCCCACAACCGCCGCGCCGCCGCATCATCCTGCGCGTCGCTCGTCGGATTCACCGCGCGGCACTTGTAGAAATATTTCCCGCTCACCTTCGCCACTTCGTCCGAGCTGGCGAGATAAATGATCGTTTCCGCGCCCTTCTCCGGCGATATGGCGAACAGTTTCGCCACTTGAATCCCATGTTGGAAGAACCCTCCGCTCGAATCTCCGAACCGCGTGGCAACAAATCCCGGATGCAGGCTATTCGCAGTCACACCCTTATCCGCCCATCGCCTGGCCAGTTCGCGCGTAAACAAGATATTGCACAATTTCGAGCGTCCATACACCGGAAATCCGCGATAGTCCTTGGTCGACTGCAGATCGTCGAAATCCAGATGGCGGC
>Ga0187871_10000531_pt1 | contig 36455 bp, 24 predicted proteins | sample June2016WEW_16_1_FD_132988 | JGI IMG/M metagenome (GOLD analysis project Ga0187871, IMG submission 132988) | Peatland microbial communities from SPRUCE experiment site at the Marcell Experimental Forest, Minnesota, USA - June2016WEW_16_10 | ecosystem: Environmental > Terrestrial > Soil >...
CGAGGCGATCGAGGCGATCCGCGCGGCGCGGCGCGAACTGGCGGCCGGACACGTGGTCTGCATCTTCGCGGAGGGGGCCATCAGCCGCACGGGGAATATCCTGCCCTTCAAGCGCGGCATGGAGAAAATCGTCGAAGGGCTGGATGTGCCGATCATCCCGGTACACCTCGACCGGCTATGGGGCAGCATCTTCAGCTTCGAGCGCGGCCGCTTTTTCTGGAAGTGGCCCAAACGGATTCCGTATCCGGTGACGGTTTCGTTCGGCAATCCGATGCCGACGAATTCCAGCGCGCATGAAGTGCGGCAGGCGATACAGGAACTGGCGTCGGAAGCGAACGCGCATCGCCAGACCGCGGGCGATACGCTGCCGCGCCGGTTGATCCAAAGCGCGCGGCGCAACTGGAGCCACTTTGCGATGGCCGATGCGACCGGCCGGGAGCTGACCTACGGTCGCATGCTCACCGCCGGGGTGCTGGTGGCGGGCTGGGCGCGCACGCGGCGCGACGAACAAATGATCGGCGTGCTGCTGCCGCCCAGCGCGGCGGGCGCGCTGGCGAACGTGGGAATCACCTTGGCGGGGCGCGTGCCGGTAAATCTCAACTTCACGGCCGGGCCGGAGGCGATGACGGCCGCGCGCGAACGCTGCAACGTCCGCACGGTGGTCACGTCGCGCGTGTTTCTGGCAAAGGCCAGGATCGAAGCGCAGGATGGCATGGTGTTCGTGGAAGACATTCTGGCGCGCACGGGCAAGCTGGCGAAGCTGAAGGCACTGGTGGCCGCGCGATTGGCGCCGGCGCGCCTGCTCGGCGGCGGAGCGCGTCCGGAAACGCTGGCGACCGTGATCTTTTCGAGCGGCAGCACGGGCATCCCGAAGGGCGTGATGCTCTCGCACTATAACGTGCTGGCCAATATCGATGCGATGGCGCAGCTTTTCTGGATCGGCGAGCAGGATCGCATCGTGGGCGTACTGCCCTTCTTTCACTCGTTCGGATATACGGTCACGATCTGGTTCCCGCTGATTGCGGGATGCGGCGTGGTCTACCATCCAAATCCCACGGACGCTAAGGCGATCGGCGAGCTGATCGCGAAGTATCGGGCGACGTTCCTGCTGTCGACGCCCACGTTCTGCGCGGGCTATACGCGCAAGTGTACGGCAGAGGAATTTGCCAGCCTGCGATTCGTGCTGGTGGGCGCGGAGAAGCTGCGCGAACCCATCGCCGTGGCGTTCCGCGAGAAGTTCGGCGTAGAGTTGCTCGAAGGATACGGCTGCACGGAAATGGCGCCGGTAGTGGCGGTGAACGCACCCAATTTCCAGGCGGGCAAGGATTCGCAAATCGGCAACAAGCCGGGCACGGTGGGGCACCCGATGCCGGGTGTCGCGGCGCAGGTGGTGGATCCGGCGACTTTCGTGGCGCTGGGGCCGGATCAGCCGGGGCTATTGCTGGTAAAAGGGTCGAACCGCATGATCGGCTATCTGGGCGAGCCGCAGCGCACGGCCGAGGTGCTGCACGAGGGCTGGTATATCACCGGCGATATCGCGGCCATTGACGACGAAGGATTCATTCGCATTACCGACCGGCTGTCGCGGTTCAGCAAGATCGCGGGCGAGATGGTGCCGCACCTGCGGATCGAAGATGCCATCGCAGTCGTGTTAGGGGCCGCGCCTTGCGCCGTCACTTCGGTAGCGGACGAGCGGCGCGGGGAGCGGCTGGCCGCGCTGTACGTACACGAGATGGAGCCGGCGGAATTGTGGCAGAAGCTGGCGGAGACGGATCTGCCGCGCTTGTGGATTCCGAAGCGCGAGAATCTGTACCGGGTGGAGTCGCTGCCGCAGCTTGGCACGGGTAAGCTGGACCTGCGCGGCTTGAAAATGCGCGCGGAGGAGTTAGTGGCGGCGGAAGTGGCCGCGCCACGGTCCTGAAAGGAGCGCGTTATGGAAATCTTTCTGGTCCTTGGCTTGATTGTGGTTTTGCTGATCCGCTGGGCGATCCTGCGGGATCGCCTGGCGGAGATGGAGTCGCGCATCAAGGAGCTGACTGGGCGCGTCGACGCACAGAGCCAGGCGCTGGCGGAGATTTACCGTAAGAGCCAGGCGGCGGCGCCTGTGCCCGCGCCCGTGGCTCCCAGGCCCGCACCGGAACTAACGCTTCCGAAAACCGCAGTTTTCCGGCCTGCGCCGGAACCGCGGGCGATCAAACCGGCAATACCGGCGCACACTGAGCCCGTATCTGTCCCGCTGCGTGAGCCACCACCCCCGCCTGCCCCGCGAGATTGGGAAGCCATTCTGGGCGGCAATTGGTTCGCCAAGATCGGCGTGTTTGTGCTGGTGGTGGGGCTGGCGACACTGCTGCGCTATTCGTTCACACAATTCGGGCCGGGCGGCCGCGTAGGCATCTGCCTGGCCGCAAGCTGCGCCCTGCTGGCGTGCGGGGTGATTTTCGAATCGTGGGAACGCTACCAAGTCTTCGCGCGCGGGCTGTTGGGTGGCGGCTGGGCGGGACTGTACGTGACGGTCTACGCCATGCACGCCGTGGAGGCGGCGCGCGTGATCGACAGCGCGGTGGTGGGTGCCATCCTGCTGCTGGCAGTAGCCGCCGGCATGATCGTACATTCACTGCGCTACCGTTCGCAGACAGTAACGGGACTGGCCTATTTCGTAGCGTTCGGCACGCTGGCGATCACGGACATGAGTTCTCTGCCCTTCCTGGCGCTGGTCCCGCTGGCGGCCTCGCTGCTGTATGTGGCGCACCGGTTCCGCTGGATCCGGATGGCGATGCTGGGACTGATCGCCACCTATGCCGTGGTGGTGATGCGAGGCGATACAGGGGCGCCATTGTGGCAGGCGCAGGCCATGTTTATCGTGTACTGGCTGCTGTTCGAAATCTTCGATATATGGCATCCGGAGGCCTGGCTGCTGCCGCTCAACGCGGCGGGTGGATTGGGGCTCTCGGTGCTGAAATGGCAGACGGCGGCGCCGGATCGCCTGTGGATTCTGCTGGCGGCAGCGGCCATGGCCTATCTGGTGAGCGCGGCGGTGCGGGTTCGATCGGGCAAATGGCACGGCGCGGCCACCCTGACGGCGGCCCTGGCTGCGGGCGCCATTTTCTTAAAGCTGGACCATGAACGGATCGCGTCGGCGCTGGTGGTGGAGGCGGAGCTGTTCTACCTGGCAGGCATACGGCTGCGCGCGCCTTATTTGCGCTGGCTGGGCACATCCCTATTCGGCGTGGAGGCGCTGCGGCTGCTGGCAATCGACATGTGGACGATGCCGGCGGATCAATGGCTGCCGGTAGCGTCGCTCGATGCCGTGGTGTTTTATGCCAACCGCGCTCTGTACGCGGCGGACACGTTCTACGGCTACGCGGGCGCGGCGATGGTGGCGCTGGCGATCGGCAAGAAGATGCCGGAGCCGTCGCGCAGCGTGGCGTGGCAACTTGCGGCGCTGGGCGCGTTCGCTTTCGGCTGGTGGCGGCGGTTCGTCGATTTCCGCTTACAGGGGTATCTGCTGCTGGCGGTGGGTTTGGCGGGCACAGCCTTGGAAATGCGCGAACTACCGCTGGCGGCGGCCGCCGGGCTATGCTACGCGGCGGCGTTGTGCGCGCTGTGGTCCGGCGCCGATCGTTTTGGAGAAGACGAACGCGGCCTGTTGCGGTTGGGCGGCGCCGGTCTGGCGGTAATGGCGCTGATGGCGCTGGTGTGGCGGCTGGTGCCTGACCCATATCTGGGGATTGCCTGGATGGCGCTGGCGATCCCGATCCTGGAATTGGGGCTACGGCGGTTGCCGGGCGACTTTCGGCGGATGGCATACGCGGCCGCGGCGGCGGGCGCGTGCCTGGTGGGTTTACACACTATATTGGGGCTCGCGAACTCCGGTCCATGGGCTCCGCGCCTGATTCCCTTGTGGGCCGCGCTGTTGGCTTATGGCATCGCCGCGCGCGCACACCGGGAAGAAGAGGGGATGGTACTGACCGGAGCCTCGTCCTGCGGACTGGCGTTCGCCCTGGTAGCGCTGTGGGCGTTGGCGCCGGCGGAGATGGTGGCAGCATCGTGGGCGGCGGCGGCGCTGGCGCTGATCGTCGCGGGACGCGAGTGGAAGCGGGAAGTCTTCAAGTGGCAGGGAGGTGTCGCCGCCGCGCTGGCCTATCTCCTCTCCATCGCCAACTTGTCCGACATGGCTGCCGTGGCGTGGCCGGCCGCCGCTGCGATTGCCTGCTTTTACACCGCGCAACTGGCGTCGGAGCGGGACGGCCGGGAGCGCCTGTATTTCTCGCTGATGGCCACCACGCTGACGACCCTGCTGCTGTATTACCGGATCCAAGGCAGCTTGTTGACGATGGCTTGCGGGATCCAGGGCGTGATCCTGCTGGCGTCCGGCTTCCCCCTGCGCGACCGGGTATTCCGCATATCGGGGCTGGTGCTGCTGCTGGCCTGCATCGTGAAACTGTTCGCATGGGACCTGCGGCACCTGGAAACGCTGCCGCGCATCCTGTCGCTCATCCTGCTGGGAGTCATCCTGCTGGCGGTTTCGTGGATTTACACACGATTCCGGGAACGGGTGGCGAAGCTGTTGTGAGCCGGCACCGGCGCGAAGGGGGAACTTCCAGGCATGCCGTGTTGTCGAATACAGCGTGCCAAGATGCATCGCCATCGGAGCGCTGATGGTCGCCGGCGCGCAGGCCGGGGTAATCCGGCCGCTCTCGATCGAAACCCTGGCCGGTGCGCCAGTTGTGGTGGCCGCCCGCGTGGAAGGGATCGCGCCCGGCGGCGCACGCCATTGCCTCGCAAGTCTGCGCGTCTTGCGAGCCGATCCGCCGTTCCCGGGCACACACATCTACCTGGACCACTATTGCCACGGGCCGGTCTACAGGATGGCGAACGGGCATCCGGCCTATGCGAATCTGGAACGCGGCCGGACCTATGTTTTTCCTCTGGCGCCGCGTGGAAACGGGTGGAAGCTGCTGGCCGAGGAGGGTTGGGGGCTGGTGGTGCCGGTGATTGAGGCTGGGCCTGGAGGCGAACCGCCCGCCTCAAAACGCGAGTTCATTTTTCGCGAAATCATGAACACGCTGCTGCACGGGACCTATCGGGACCTGTTCCGGTTCGGAGGCTACATGCAGTTCCGGCTCGCCAGGGAAATGAACGATGAGATCATGACGGGGCTGGTAACGGCGCTGCCGGCGGGCAATGCGCGCTGGCTGGACATCTCGACCGCGTGGATGGCGGCGTCACCGGGTGGGGCTCCATCGGACGCAGCGCCGGCGCTGGCTGCCCGCACACTACAGGAAGTTCCGGCGGAGCGCAGGAAGGAAGGCATCCTGCGCAACATGCTGCGGTACAGCGCCCTGCACCCGCGGGCATCGGAAATGAATTTATTGCCGGAGTTCAAGGACGATCCCATGTTGTTGGAACTTCTGCCGGGATATCTGGAACAGCGGCAGAAAGGAGCGGTAACCATTGCGTGCGGCCTGGCCGGCGACGGCCAGCTCGCTTTGGCGGCCGCAACGTTCGATGCCGCGCTGACGGTTCTACGCGACAGGCGCGCGGATGGCTCCGACGTAGACAGCGCTTGCAGGCTGCTGATCCGCCGCGGGAGCGACGCGCAGTTCGAACAGTACCTGGCGATCATGCGGGGAGCGGGGGTTCACGATCGCAGCCGGTATGCGCAGATGTGGCAGCCGGCATGGGAGGATAAATCGCCGCGTATCTTGCGGATTCTGGCTGTGATTCTGGAGGACCCGGGAAGGGACTCGCCGTGGTCCGACGTACGCACATGCGATTTTGGCGGCGCGTTGCTGGAGCGATATACAGGCCAGAAGTTCGGATATAAGGAGTGGGATCGGATGCCCCTTGCGGAGCGCGACGCGGCGGTGGCACGGGCGCGTGCGTGGATGCGGGGACGCGGCTGAGCTTTGGTTCGCCCGTTCTGTCGGCTAAAACCGACAGCGGCGGGACTTAAAAGTCCCGCCGGCACGCTGAAGCGTGCGCCACGCTATGCTAATGTTTGCCTATCAGTCAATTGACCGCGATCGCCGGAATCGTGTTATTGGCCGGCGCGTCCGCCACCGCCCAGAGCGAACTCAAGCCGTGGACCGGCTTACTACGAGACGACCATCGCCAGCCGATTTCCGGGGCCGTGGTGCGTCTGGAATCCGGCGGCCGGCGTGAAACCGCGACCACCGCGAAGGACGGCACTTTCACGTTTGCGGCGCTGGCCCCTGGGGAATACACGGTGGCCGTCGAATACCAGGGCGTGGCGGCCGTTAGCCCACAAAAAGTCCAACTGCCGCGCGATTCCGGAGCCATGCTGGAGTTATCGGCGGGCCACGCGCTCTCGCTGGCCGGCGAAGCACAGACGCGCGAGGGCACGGGGGGCGAAAAGCTATCCGCGAAAGCCGTCTCCGAGCTGCCGCTAAATAAGCGCGACTTCAGCCAACTGCTGTTGCTGGCCGCGGGCACCATGACCGATACGAACGGGGCCGCGAATTTCACGCAGCAATTTGCCGTCAACGGACAGCGCGGCACGGCGGCCGTTTTCGCCATGGACGGCGCGGATTCGAGCGATCCCGAGATCGGCGGCGCCACATTCACGAACTTCAACGTGGATGCGGTGGAAGAGATCCGGTCGAGCTCCGGCTGGATGCCCGCCGAGATCGGACGCGGCGCGGCCGGCTTCACCGATATCATCACACGGTCCGGAACCAACGAACTGCACGGCTCGGTGTTCGAGTTCCTGCGCAACGCGGCACTCGATGCGCGCAACTTCTTCGACCGGCAATCCCTGGCGCAGCCGGAACGTATTCCGCCTTTCATCCGCAACGAATTCGGATTGACCAACGGGGGGCCAGTCGTGATTCCGGGCTTATACAACGGCCGCAATCGAACGTTCTATTTCGCGGAATACCAGGGTTTCCGGCAAGTGCTGGGCGATACCGAGGTGATCCCGGTTCCCACGGCCGCGGAGCGCTCCGGCCTGGATACTACAGCATTCCCGGGCGATACGCTGATTGTGCCGGTGGATCCGCGCATCGCCAAGATTCTGGCGCGCTATCCGCTGCCAAACGATCCCACCGGCCCTTACGCCGCGCGCACTTACGCCACTTCTTCGAAAGTCACCACGGTTTCGGATCAGTTTTCGCTGCGCATCGATCACCAGATCTCCGATAAGTCGCGGCTGTTCGGACGTTTCACGATGGCTAACGTCACGGGCCCCACGACGAATCCCAGCCAGACGGCCATCGACCCGGAGTTCGCGGTAGGCTTCCTCGACCACCAGCGCAACGCGGCGATCTCCTATACGCGCGTGCCTTCACCCACCTTCACGATGGAATCCGGGATCAGTTTCACGCGCACCACGCCCTCGTTTCCCACGGTGGACCGCACCGATCCGGCGCTGACATTCGGCGACGGCTCCTACGAGGCCTTCAACGCCGCGGCCGGCTCCGTGATGGCGGCCTACGGCAACCTGTTTCAGATTCGCCAGAACTTCCAATGGATACGCGGCCGGCACACCATAAAGGCCGGCGGAGAGGTGCGCGGCAACCGCGACACCACGGTATTCGGCATCAGTCCCAACGGACAGTACCAGTTTGGCGGTGGACCTGCGTATGCCACAGTCCCCATCCGTTCCGCGAGCGGGACGCACGACATCGTGATTGGCGATCCGCTGCCCGACGCCCTCACCGGCCTGCTCGAGGCCAGCGCGTTTTCCTACCAGTCTGCCGTAGCGCCGTCCATCTTCGCACAGGGCGCCAGCATCGGCGATTCCGCCATCCATCGCGATTCCTACAACGTCTACGCGCAGGACGCCTGGAAAGTAGCGGATCGCCTCACCCTGAACTATGGCCTGCGCTATGAGATCACCAGCCCCATCCGCGAATCCGATAAGCGCACTTCGGCCCCGGTGCTCGATCCCGCCCCGGGCACCACGCCCGGTTCGGAATTGCTCATCAACCCGCAGCCGGGATACAAACTGGATCGCAACGGCTGGGGTCCGCGCCTCTCGGTCGACTGGCGGGCGGCCAGCAACACCACGGTCCACGTGGGCGGCGCGATCACCACGCTGCTGGTCAATTTGTGGCAGGATAACTTCCTTACCGGCGCCACACCCTTCGTCGTGTATCCGCATCTGAACGCCGTGCCGGGGCAGCCCATCAACTTCGGCACGGTCATCACACCGCAGCAGTTGCCCACGGTCTATACCACCGGCGGAGCGCCCGTGTTTGCCTCCGGCGATTCCAAGCAGGTGCCGGCCAACACCCTCATGGACCTGCTCCGCTACCAGCAGGACCTGGCCGCGCTATCGCCCGGACAGGGGGTCACGCCGTTTTTCATCCAAGGTATTTCGCCCGATTTCAAGAGCGGCTATATCGCCACCTGGACCGCCGGTATCGAACAGAAACTGGGCGGCGCAACCGTCAACGCGGGCTATGTGGGCACCGCCGGCATCAAGCTGCCCGCAGTGGATTTCCCCAACGGATTTTCCGGAGCCGGCGCAGCCTTCGCACCCTACACGCAATTCGATTCGGCGGGACACATCACAGGCGGATACGGGCCGGTGTCCGAGATTGACAACCGCTCGCATTCCTCGTATCACGCCCTGCAGGTATCCATGCAACAGAACCTCACGGCCTCGGGGCTCGGCGTGCAGGCCAGCTATACGTTTTCGAAGTCGATCGACGATTCGAGCGCGGTGATCGGCGGCTTCATCTCCGGGGCGTCCGGGGCGGTGGCGCAGACCGCGCCGGAAGACCCTTTGAACGCGCGCCTGGACAAAGGGCCCTCGAACTTCGATATCCGGAATGCCCTGGCGTTCAGCCTCTTCCAGGACCTGCACGCCGACCGCGTGCCATTCCTGCGGCCCTTAGGCCAGACGCTCACCAAGGGATGGCAGGTGTTGGGCATCGGAACCTTGCAGAGCGGCCCTCCCTTCACCATCTATTCCGGGATTCAACAGACCGGTGCAGGTTCGATGGGCACGGATCGGCCCGATCAGATAGGCACGCCGGTGCTCTCGACCAGCCGGACGGTGCGCGAGGACTACTTCGGACTGGGCGCTAATAATGCGTCGTTCTTTTCGATTCCCATCGATGTGCCGGGCGGGACCGGGCCGAACAGCGGCATATTCGGTACGCTGGGCCGCAATACGTTCCGCGGTCCGGGGATGCGCGACTTCGATCTGGCGTTGATCAAGGATACGCCTTTGCTGGAGCGGGCCGGCGCGGCGCGCGCGTCACTGCAATTCCGTGCCGAGTTCTTTAATGTGTTCAACATCGTGAACTTCGGCCTGCCTTCGAACACGGTGCTGGGACCGGGCTTCGGCGAAATCAGCCGCACGGCGAGCAACTCCAGGCAGATCCAGTTTTCGTTGAAGGTGATTTACTGATCGGGCGAAGGCTCGCGATGCACTAACCGCGGCGAGAAGGCGGGGAGGCATACGGCAATGTATTCCGCGCCGCCGGGCTCCGGCGTGCTGTAGCGAACCCACTCGCCGCGATGAGCGACGATCGCCTGGCCGGCCTGCACGTCGAAAGTCCCCGCAGTGGTCTCGACGCGTAGCGCGCCCCGCAATACTACGGTGTACTCGTCGAATTCGGGGGTTTGGCCGGGCTCGATCCAACCCTGGGGACTCTCCATGCGGGCGATGCTCAGCGCTTCAGTCGCGGAATTGACGAGCCCGATGTACTCCGCAATGCGCTTGGGAAGGTTGCCGGCCGACGCGATGATGGCCGGTTTCTGGATCAGTTCAGGCATGTGTATTTCCTTAGTTTATCCGCAAGCGCCACAGCGGGACTTAAGAGTATCGCCGGCACGCTGAAGCGTGTCAGGATGGCCCTGCGGGCCACCAAATGCGATGAAAACTCAATTTGGAGGGCGGCCAATCCTGGCATGATTGCCCGCCCCCCAATTGGGTTTTCAACGGTGCGCCACGGATTCCGAGGGTTCCGAGGGCTCATCGCTTTACAAGCGTCCCCGTCCTCTGTATGCTGAATGAACAAACGCATGAAGCTACTGGTAAAGTTCAGCCTGGTATTTATTCTGGTTTTTGGGGGGGGACTGGGGTGCGCGGCCTGGTTCGCGCATTCTTTCCTGCGCACAAACGCCACCGATCAGGTGCTGCAAAACGCGGAGCTGATGATGGAGACGGCGACCGCGATGCGCACTTACACGACCAAGCAGATCGCGCCGCAACTGACCCGCGATGAGCTGCGCAAGAGAATCTTCTTTCCGCAGACGGTGCCGGCTTACGCGGCAACGGAGAGCTTCAACTATTTGCGCGTCAACTTCCCGGATTACAGTTATAAAGAGGCTACGCTCAATCCCACGGACCTGCGGGACCGTCCCGCGGACTGGGAGTCCGACATCATCCGCACCTTTCGCGACGATCCCGGCAAGAAACGATTCATCGGCCATCGCGACACACCTACGGGAGTCTCCTGGTTTCTGGCGCGGCCGATTGTGGCCGGCCCGGCTTGCATGGAATGCCACTCCATTCCGGCGCGGGCGCCGGCGCCGATGCTGGCGGTGTACGGGAGCAACAACGGCTTCGGCTGGAAACTCAATGAGGTGGTCGGCGCGCAGATCGTATCCGTGCCGGCCGCCCTTCCCATCGCGGTGGCGGATCGCGCTTTCCGGGATATGCTGATCTATGTGGGAGCGACCGCCCTGCTTACCCTGGTGGCATTGGATCTGGCACTAATCCTAATCGTGATAAGGCCTGTCTCGAAGCTATCCGCAATGGCCGACCGGATCAGTAAAGGCGACACGAATGTGGAGGAATTGCCCGTCAAGGGCAGCGATGAGATTTCGATTCTGGCCGGTTCCTTCAACCGCATGCAACTAAGCCTGGCCAAAGCCATTAAGCTTCTGGAGTCGTAGTTACGGTCTCTTGGCCAAGAACTTGGCGCGGTCCGCGGCCGAGGGGATTTCAAGGGCGATTTCGTCGTATAACTGGCGCAAGGTTTGCACGCGTTTGGCTGCGCGCTGGACGATAATCTTAGCCAACGGTCCGATGTACTTGGCCAATTCTTTCGCCGCGCTTTCCAGCGCGCCGGCGTCCCAGGCCGCTCCTATTGCCGCTACCGGCGCGCTGGTGCGGGTAACCGCGTGCGACTGTGATTCGATAGATTCCAAAGCGGACCGGAAATCGGCAGCGGTCTGAAAGCGGTCCTCGGGCCGTTTCTCCAGAGCCCGCAGAATCATGGACGATAGCGCTGCCGGCAGTCGCGGATTGACCGCATCCGGCGGCGGCGGCGCCAGGCTCACGTGCGCCGTCATGATGGCGTACTCGCTGTCGCCCTCGATGGGACACCGGCCCGTCATCATCTCGTAAAGGGTCACACCCACCGAATAGAGGTCCGATCGGGCATCCGCCGGGGCCGATTTCACCTGTTCGGGCGACATGTAGTGCAGCGATCCCAGCGCCATGCCGGTCAGGGTCAGATGGCTGGCGCCCTTCACCGCCGCGATTCCGAAGTCCATTACTTTGACCTGCTTCTCCGGCCCAATCATGATGTTGGCCGGCTTGATATCGCGATGGACGATGCCGCGCTGGTGGGCGTAGCTCAAGGCCGAGAGTACCTGACAGCAGTAGTGCACCCCTTCGCGTACCTCGATGGGGCCGTGCTTCAACCGATCGCGGAGGGTGACGCCCTCCACCCATTCCATAATCATCAGTAACTGGCCATGGACCCGAACGGCCGTGTGTAGGGCGGCAATGTTCGGGTGCGCCAGGCTGGCGTGCACCTTGATCTCGCGGCTGAAGCGTTCCGCCAGGTCCGGGGCCGCTTCCAGATTGGGCAGCAGCACTTTCATGGCTTCCACCCGATCGGTAAGCACGTTCCGGACTTTGTAGACTACACCCATGCCGCCCGCTCCGAGTTGTCCGACAACCTGGTAATCGCCCACGTTATCGCCGATCGCGTAAACCATCGTGACTCCAGTTTACATCCTGGGGCAGGCGTTCGTCTCCGGTCCGCGCCTGCCGCGGACGGAGTACCAGCTACTAGCGCGGCTGGCGGTACGATCCATGCCCCAGGTAGTACTTCGAAATCCTTGCCTTCCTTTTGGTAATGCTGCAAACTTCAATTTCAAACCACTTTGACGGAGGACACCAAGAGTATGACATTTGCAAGAAGTAAGACTGCCAACCGGGTTGTAGTGTTACTTTTCGCCGGCATGCTGAGCGCCTGTATCTCGCCGGCGACCAGCTTACCGGGACAAGTCTCGAAAACGACTGGGGACACGATGGATATCGCGCCAGCATCGCTGCTGCCGGGGATGATGGATGCTTCGGCCTCCTTTACCACAACCGGCGAAACCGCGACTACGATCTCGATTGGGCGCGAAACACCCACAGAACCCGCGCTCCCCGCGGCGCCCGTAGTCAGCGGCCCGGTGACATCCGGCGAGATTTCGACGACGGTCGCCCTCGATGGCGCGGACGGACCCGACCACAGAGGCTGCGTACCCGAACCCGTGTCACTCCTGCTGATGACCGGCGGCTTGCTGGGCCTGGCCGGCGTACGGCGGTTCAGAAGGCCGGTTTAAGCGGGACTTAAAAGTCCCGCCGGCACGCTAAAGCGTGCGCCACGAGCTACGATGAAAACTCACACTTAGCTCAGAATATAATTAGTTAGCGCTCGAGCGGCACGACCTTTGAGTCTACCTGGAACTTACGGTAGTTACTCCAAGTAATCTCCTGATCCAGGGCAATGCGCTTGACCAGGCCGAGCCTTCCGGAGCCGTTCATGTACAAGCGCTTCGGCAGCCACAAATCGGCCGCGACCATGGTCTGTTCGAATGTCACACTGGCGCCCGGATTCAAGCGCGCCAGGAACAAGCCGAATGAGATCGTGTCCGTGGTTCGGGCTTCCAGCCGGACCCACTGGTAATTCGACTTATCGATCCAGAGCTTGCCGCGTATCTTGAGCAACGATTTGGCGTCTCTGTCTTTGGGGCGGTATGCGGCTTTGGCCGTGCCGGCGATTACCCAGGTATCGCGGCCATCCACTTGTGCATCTCCTTCGAGGCGGAGGTCGTAAGCGTCGGGTATCTCGCGCAGAAACTCGCGCTCTTTCCGGCGGCGGGTTTCATAGTCCGCCAGCCGGCGCCGCTTTTCTTCTTCGGTTTCGTGCGCCAGCCGGGCCACAGTCTTATCCAGCTTATCCTGCTGCTTCTTGTCTTCGGCGGGCGGGAGGGGGTTTCCGTTGCGCTCCAGCATGCGGCGGTACGGCTCGCCATCCAACATCACGGTTTCCCAGGCGCTGCGCTCCGCCGATTTCACCTTGCCGTTCGAATCGAAATGCCGCTCGGTGGAGCGCGCCATCCAGGTGTAATCCTGCATGCGCAGCCAGTTTGTCTGGTCGAGTTCCACCGACTTGCGGACAATTTCGCGAGCATCTTCACCCGCGAGTCCACCAGCCAGGATGAAAGCTGCCGCAGCTATGACAATCGGTCGCAAGCTAGTGAGTCAGATCGTAGACAAAATAGTCCACCGCGATACGGTACGCGAGTGAGGCCCACTTCTCGAAGTAGCGGGCATCGTCGGACCACTCCCAGGCGTCGCCCAGGTCCATGTTGTGGCAGATGGCCACCATCACGCGGCCCTTGTCGTCGTAAATGGCGCGCCAACGCGGTTGGTACCCATCCTGCTCATACGTTTTTCCGCTATCGAAATACTGTGCGCCGGGCACTTGAAACCGTTCGTCCAGGTCATAGACCGTGTGAAAGATGGGATCGCTATTAGGGATCTCCACGATCGCCCGGTCGGGAAACACCTTGTGCATGCTCTCGACAAACGTATTCCACTCCTTGGTGCCGTGGAAATCGTCCACCATGAGGAATCCGCCGCGGAGCAGAAACTCGCGGAGTTGGGCGGCTTGGTCGTCGGGCAACCGCCAGTGCCCGACTTCGACCGCGTATAGCGTGGGCCAGTTGTAGACCTCGCCGGTCCCGTCCAGGCTTACGACCTCTTCGACGGAGCGCGTGTCGATGCGGGTGAGGCGGCGGATACCGGCCATCAGATGGCGATCGGAACGCGGATAGTCCATGGTCCAATATCCGGGAAACGGCTGGCCGTCGCGCATGCGGAGATCGACAAAAGGATAGCCGTAAATATCGGGATATCGCAGCCGCGCGCGGGTCCATTCGGTCCTCTGATTCCAATCCGGAGGAATCGGGAAGTTTTCGTATTCGAGCGCGGGATATTCTTTGAAAGGCGCCTGTGCCAGCAAAAAGCCCCAGGCGGCCAATCCCAGGAAAGCCACGCCAAGGGCAGTGCGAAGACGCATATACGGGTGCGATTTGAGAATAGCACAGGGGGAGCGGGGGGCGGCGGAACCGAAGGAGGGCCCCGACGAGGCGGTAGGCGATCCCAGATTATTCATTACCTTCGGTTATCTGATTGCGGTTAACCGAATACGGGGTACGCTCCGCGGCGCGGGTACTGTAATGTGGGATGTGGCGATTGGGCTACTGGAGGCGGCATGTCACAATGGAAGAAACTATGGCGGGATGAGGATGGCCAGGATCTGACCGAATACGTACTATTGCTGGCTTTCGTCGCACTGACGACTGCGGCGCTGGTAACCGGGCCGATGACCAGCGTCAGCGAAATCTGGGTTACCGGGAACAGCGAATTGAGCACAGCGGCGACCACCGCCACTTCCTAAGGAAGCCATCCAAAGCGGGCAGGCGCTTCGGCAAATATGTGCTGAAGAGTACTGCGATTAAACGACCCGCCCCCCAACTCTGCCACCTGCTATACTTAGTGACGGATGGTTTTTGACCACCCCGCACCGCGGACATCCGGTTTACCAACCGGCCGCCAGAACCGGCCGCTATCCCTCGTTTGCGCTTTAAATCTCTTGGAGGTATCCACACACTAACTAAATGAAATCCAGTGTGCAAATCAGCCGGGGCGTCGAGAGCCTCTTCGGCACCCGCGACGAAAACATCCGGTTAATCGAGTCGGGCCTGAAAGTGAACACGCACCTGACCGACAACCTGTTGGAGATTGAAGGCGACGCCGAAGCCGTATCGCGCGCCGAAACCATTCTCGAAGACTACGCGGCGCTGGTGCGCGAGGGGCACGTCTTCAATAATGGCGATTTGAACAGTTATCTCCGCGTAGTTACCGAGGACCCCGAAGTCAGTTTTCGGGCGCTGGTGCAAAGCGGCCGGCAGCGCAATTTCGGCAAGAAAATGCTGGCGCCCAAGACGGTGAACCAGCGCCGCTATCTGGAGGCGATCGAGCGCAACGACCTGGTGCTGGGCGTGGGGCCGGCGGGCACCGGGAAGACGTACCTCGCCGTGGCCATGGCGGTTTCGGCGCTGCTCAGCAAGCGGGTTTCACGCATTATTCTCACACGTCCCGCGGTGGAAGCCGGCGAACGGCTGGGATTCCTCCCGGGCACGCTGCAGGAAAAGGTCGACCCTTACCTGCGCCCGCTCTACGATGCGCTCTTCGACATGATGGAATCCGAAAAAGTCGACAAGCTACTGGAACGAAACACCATCGAGGTGGCCCCCATCGCCTTCATGCGCGGGCGCACGCTGAACGACAGTTTCATCATCCTGGACGAAGCCCAGAACAGCACCACCGAACAGATGAAGATGGTGCTGACGCGCACCGGATTCAATTCAAAAATGGTGGTGAACGGCGACATTACGCAGATCGATCTGCCGCCCGGGAAGCGCAGCGGCCTGATCGACGCGCTCGAAGTGCTGCGCGGCGTGGAAGGCATCAGCATGGTGCAGTTCGACGACCGCGACGTGGTGCGCCACACGCTGGTGCAGCGCATCGTCAGGGCTTATGAGCGCTACAACGAAGCGGTCGGCGCCGGCCGGCAGCTTAGCCTGAAACTGACCGAACCCCCCGCCGAAACGGCTCCCGATACATGTCTGCCTCAGACGACCATATAGTTTTGTTCCGCCGCGCACCGGCGGAACTGGACCGCGTCGGTCTCGAACGCTTCGCGCGGACTCTGCGCGGCGAAGTCGCCAAGGGCGCGGGTTTCACCTGCCTGGTCACAGGCGATAGCGAGCTGCGGCGCCTGAACCGCGAGTTCCTGGGCAAAGATTACGCCACGGACGTGCTGTCGTTCCCCGGAACCGGGCAACTGGGAGAAATCGCCATCTCGGCGGCCCGGGCGCGCGCGCAAGCCGCCGAATTCGGGCACTCCCTGGAAAACGAGATCCGCATTTTGATGCTGCACGGTCTGCTTCACCTGTTGGGCATGGATCACGCAACCGACACGGGCCAGATGCGGCGCGCCGAAGGCCGCTGGCGCCGGCGCTTCTCGCTGCCAACCGCCCTGATCGAACGGGCAATGAAGGCCGCACGGCTCTCGCGATGACCGCAGCCCTCATCCTTCTCATCATGGCCCTCGCGCTGCTGCTGGGCCTGGTCACGTTCGTACAACTTCTGTACCTGGAGAGTCTGCGGCTGCGCACCCGCGATTTCCCCGCCATCAAGTTCTTTAAGGAAAGCCTGGAAGATAAAATCGGCTTCGAGACCGACGACGGCGCGGGTTCCTTCACCCTGGTCAAACACACCACCATCCTCCTGATCGGCATTCTCTACTTCCTGGTGTTCGCGGATGGCCAGGCCTGGACGTGGCCGGAAGTGCTGGAAACCGCCGTCTCTTCGTGGCTCACGATGATCGTGATGGCTTATGTGCTGCCCCAGGTGCTTTACCGCCGCACCGCGGCGCAATGGCTGGCGCCGCTTGCGGGCCTGATCCGCGCGGTGGGCATGCTCGCCAAACCATGCGTGGCGGTGCTCGGATTTTTCCAGTCCCTGGTGGAGATCACCGACAACAGCAACGGCGGCGAGGAACCGCCCACGCAGGCGGAGAACATCGAGGCACTGATCTCCGCGGGCACCGAGGAAGGCCTGATCGAAGAGGAAGACCGCAAACTGATCCAATCGGTGGTGGAGTTCGGAGACAAAGTGGTACGCGAGGTGATGACGCCGCGCCCGAATATCGTCGCGATTTCGGCAGGCGCGACCCTCGAAGAGTTGCGCCAACTGGTCATTAACGAGCAGTATTCGCGCATTCCGGTGTACGAAGATACTATCGATCAGATCATCGGCTTCGTGCATGTGCGCGATATGTTTGAGCTGGACGAGGACGAGCGGGCCAACCGCACGGTGCGCGAGCTGATCCGTCCGATCCGTTTCGTGCCGGAAACCAAGGCGGTCAACGACCTGATGCGCGAGATGCAGCAGGACAATACACATATGGTCATCGTGGTGGACGAATACGGCAACACGGCGGGTCTCGCCAGCATGGAGGATCTGGTGGAAGTGATTCTGGGCGAAATCCGCGACGAGCACGAGCCTGACTCCGACGTGCAGGAAGACGGGCAGGGCGGATTTATCGTCTCCGGCAGCTTCGACGTGGCACGCCTTGGGGATCTGCTGGACTTCCACCCGGAGGAAGAGATCGAATCGACTACGGTGGGGGGGCTGGTCACCGAGTGGCTGGGCCGGGTGCCGCAAGCGGGCGAATCGGTGGAGCGCGAGGGCATCCACATCGACATTCTGGCCAGCGATGAATTGCGGGTAGCGCAAGTGCGAGTGCGCCGCTCGCAGCCGGTGACACAATGAAATCCGGCTTCGTCTCGATTCTCGGCCGGCCGAATGCCGGCAAGTCCACGCTCCTGAACCAGTTGATTGGGGCCAAGATCGCGATCGTCGCCAGCAAACCCCAAACCACCCGCACGTCCATACAGGGCGTGCTGACGCTGCCCGATGCGCAGATCGTTTTTCTCGATACGCCCGGCATTCACAGAGCCGAATCGCTTCTGGACAAGCGCATGATGGACGCCGTGCGCGCGGCGCTTAGCGAGCGCGACCTGCTGTTGCTGGTAGTGGACGTGTCGCGCAAATTCGGGATCGAGGACCGGCACGCGGTCGACCTGATCCGCAAGGCCGACAGCCCTACGCTGCTGATCTTGAACAAAGTCGACCTGCTGCACAAGGACAAGGGCGCGGTGCTGCCATTGATCGAGCAATACCGCGCGCTGTACGAATTCGCGGATTACGTTCCGGTGTCGGCGCGCAAGGGCGACGGCCTCGCCGAGCTGCGCCAGGGCATTGTCGACCGTCTTCCGGAAGGCCCCGCATATTTTCCGGCGGACCACATCACCGATCAGCCGGAGCGTTTCCTGGCGGCGGAACTGATTCGCGAAAAAATCCTGCAAGCCACGCGCGAGGAAGTGCCGCATTCCGTGGCGGTGTCCGTGGATTCCTGGGAAGACGGTGCGAAACTGATTCGCATCTACGCTACGATCTATGTAGAGCGCAATGGGCAGAAGGGCATTATCATCGGCGCCGGCGGCGGCATGCTGAAAAACATCGGCACGCTGGCGCGGCAGGACATGGAACGCCTCTTCGGCCGTCACGTTTATCTGGATCTTCACATCAAGGTACAGCCGAACTGGCGCGAGAAGCCGGCCTTCCTGTCGGCTCTCGACTGGCGTACAATGGCCGGAACAGATGAAAATTAAAACGTTAGTCTCTTTACTCGTCGTTTTAGCCCTGGCCGGGGGCGCGTGGGCGGCGGAAAAACATTATTCCGACGATCAAATTTACGACATTGTCAGGCGCAAACTGGCCGACGACCAGGTGGTTAAGGGCGGAGCGTTGGAGGTGGAGGTAAAGGACGGCGTCGTGACTTTGAAGGGCAAAGTAGAATACCCGCAGCAAAAGGAAAAAGCCGAAAAACTGGCGCACAAAGTTTCCGGTGTAAAACAGGTCGATAATCAACTGGTGGTGGTGGGTAAGGGCAATCCGCGATGACCTGTGGTGCAGACCTGCGGGTCTGCGCGGGTCCGCGGGGATCCGCTGTGGCGCTCTGGCTGCTTCTGTTTCCTCTGGCTGCCCAGGAACCTCCCGCAGCGCCGGGAGAGGCGCAAGTCGAAAAGGTGGCGCACGGCTTTCGCTTCACCGAAGGTCCGGCGTGGTCGCGGGAAGGTTACCTGTTATTCAGCGATGTCCCTAGCGGCAGGATCATGAAGTATGTGCCGGGCGGGGACGCCGAGGAGTACCGCGCGGAGTCCAATGGGGCCGCGGGCAACGCGTTCGATGCGCAGGGACGCCTGTATACCTGCGAGACGCACGCCCGCCGCGTGACGCGAACGGACAAAAAAGGCCACAACGAAGTTTTGGCGGATCAATGGGACGGTAAGCGGCTCAACGCGCCTCTGGGCATCGCGGTGAGCAAATCGGGCCACGTTTACTTTACCGATCCGGCATTCGGGAACCAGCAGGACCGGCGCGAGTTGGATTTCTATGGCGTCTACCACATCACGCCAAAGGGCCAATTGTCGGTGATCGCGAAGCCCAGCGGGCGCCCCAACGGAATCGCGCTTTCGCCGAACGGGCGCATCCTCTACGTCGCGAATTCCGACGAGCGCAACATCCGCGCCTACGATGTGGATCGCGAGGGCGAAGTCTCGGGCGAGCGGATGCTGGTCTCGAAGGTTGAAGGCATTCCCGGCGGCATGCGCGCCGCGGAGGACGGCAATCTGTACGTGGCCGCCAAGAGCATCGTGGTGTACAGCCCGGAAGGCAAGCTGCTGACGACGATCCCGGTCGCCGAGACGCCCTCGAACTGCACGTTCGGCGACGCCGATTTGCTGACACTGTATATCACGGCGAGAACGTCGGTTTATCGCGTGCGGGTGGCGGGGCGGGGCGCGACGTCGATTAGCCCCGCGCAGGCCAAATAATTGGAGGGCGGGCAATCCTAGCCGCAGCCGGGTTCTGGAGTTTGGACTATCTCATGATGACTGGCCGCAGCGCGTGGCGCACGCTTCAGCGTGCTGCGGCGGACTTCAGTCCGCCGTTTTGGGCCGCCTGAAAGGCGGCTTAGCGGGACTTAAAAGTCCCGCCGGCACGCTGAAGCGTGCGCCACGATAATAATGAAGACTGCATACAATGTCCGATAACCGGCGCTATCCGAAGCGCCCCATCCTGGGCGTCGGCGCGCTCATCTTTAATCGGGGCAGAATCCTGCTTATCGAGCGTGGTAAGGCACCGATGAAGGGTTACTGGTCACTCCCCGGCGGCGCGCTCGAAACCGGCGAGACACTGGAACAAGGCATCGTTCGCGAAGTGCGCGAGGAGACCGGACTGGAGGTCCAGCCGGTGAAGGTGCTCGAGATTTTCGAGCGCATCATCCGCGATGCGCAGGGCGTCCCGGAATATCACTATGTGCTCATCGACTATGTTTGCCGCGTCACCGGCGGATTTCTCAAGGCTGCCGACGATGCCAGCCGCGCCGCCTGGGTGGCACAAGGCAAGTTATGCACTTATCCGATTACGAAAGGCACCTTGCCCGTGATCGAGAAGGGCTTCCGCGAGCGCGCACGCACATAGCCGGGCAGTATCATGTAATAGGTCTTCGCGAAAGATGAAACACTTTCTGCCGATCGCATGCCTGCCGCTGGCCCTCTGCGCGCAGCATGTACCCGGAGCCTTCTCGCAGGGGCCCCGGGTGGCGCCGTCCAGCGAAAGGAATCGCCTGCCGCCGGGCTATGCCTCGAAACTCGAAGGTCCGATCGCGTGGGACCCCGGACGGCTCACCCCGGATGAAGCCGCGCCGCTGCCACGCTACGGCGTGCGGCAGATCGGTGTGCAGCGGGCAGTGGCGCCAGACAAGCTGTCCCGGGCGGTCAGCGCAACGCTGCCGGACGGCCGGCGGGTGTGGCGAGCCGCGCTCCGATCCACAGGCGCCGAGGCGCTGCGCGTACACTTCCAGGACTTTTCGGTAGCCGGCGGAGAGGTATGGCTTTACGATCCGCGGCATGCCAGCATGGCCGGCCCTTACACGGGACGAGGTTTGTTTGGAACGGGCGAGTTCTGGTCTTCGACGGTCGAGTCCGACGAAGCGATCGTGGAATTCGACGCGCCCGCGGGCGCACCCACGGCACTGCCGTTTCGCGTGGATGCGGTGATCCATCAATGGGCATCGATCCTCCCGGACGCCTCCGGACCGCGCACCACGCCAGACTCTCCGGCCGCCTGCGAACTGGACGTGAGTTGTTATCCCGAATGGGCGCAGTATGCAAGCGGAGTGGTAGAGTACGAGTTCGCCGGAGATAATGGCGGAGACTATACCTGCAGCGGGGCGCTGCTCAATCCCACAGGCCTGGCTTACGCGCCCTATATGCTGACGGCGAACCATTGCATCAGCAGCGCTTCGGAGGCGCGCAGCGCCAACCTGATCTTCGGCTATCAGTCGAGCGTATGCAACAACACCGGCGCCGACATCGGCATTATAGGAACCGAGACGGGAGCCACTTACCTGACCAGCGCACCGTTTGAGGAAGGCGACTATTCGCTGCTGGCCCTTACGGCGCCCGCGCCGGCGGGAGTGTACTTATTCGGCTGGACGACGACTCCGCCTAACATCGGCGATCCTGTGGTGGGCATTCATCATCCACAGGGATCCTGGGCGCGAATCAGTTTCGGAGAGCGCAGCGCCGACGAGCCCATCGATATCTCCGGCACCATGATTCCAGCGAATGTGGACTATCAGGTGAATTACGACAAGGGAGTGATCGAGCCGGGCTCCTCGGGCTCGCCTCTGCTGAACTCGAATGCGGAAGTGGTGGGGACGGCTTCGGGATCGGCGGACTCACCGGAATCCATTTGCACCGGATTCGAGCGCGCCGCTTACGGCAAGCTTTCGGTGGCCGATACGGCGCTCCAGCCCTATCTCACCGGCAATGTGAATACGGCGCCCCCGTTTTCGGTCACCCCTTCCGCGCTGGTTCTGGATACGTCGTTAGGCCAGCCATCCGGCGGGTCGAATTCCATGCAGGTGACCACCACGAGCCTGACGCCGGTTCCGTTTTCGATACAGGCGGCCGATCCCTGGCTGACCTATGGGATCCAGACGAGCGCTTTCAACACGCCCACACTGATCAATGCGGATACGCCGTTAACCATCATAGTGGGGGCCGGGAATCCGGCACTCTTCGTCAACGGAACCTACACATCCTCGTATACAGTCACTGTGGGAACGGGCACGCCGGTTACAATTCCCGTCACTCTCAACGTCGCCAATGCGCAGTCGCGAGTGATCGCCGCCGTAAACGCCGATCTCTTCCCTCCGAATGCCTACCCGATCGTTCCGCAAATCACGGTGGGTTCAACAACCCACTGGCGCTTTGTTTTGGGACTCACGGAAACGGCCGGAGTAGCCACCACCATCACGCAACTTACAGCGGCGGGACAAGATCTTTCCGGCCAAATCGGCGCTCTGTTTGGCAGCGCTACGATTCCTCCGGCGGGCTATGTCAGCGCGGTCATCGATCTGACCAACGTGGCTTACAGCCAGAGCAACAACGTGGGGATCGGCGGAGTCGATCCCGGCTCCGGCACGACCTGGACCCAATCGCTTTACGCGCAATTCGCGGACCCCGCCGGGTCAGCCTCGGGTTTGCTCGCTTATGGGCTCCCGGCGCTTATTTACGTGAATCCGGCGGCGCCGGCGTGCCCCATCCGGCAGCACGTGGTCTTGCAGTCGGCCGGTGATTCTCCGGTCACGCTGACTGCTCTAAGCATAGTTGACATCGGCCCCGATATATCATCCCTGCTCTCGTCCTTCGCATCCACATACATCCCGGCGGGGGGAACCGTGGAAGGAGATCTCTGCTGGCCCAATACAATCGATCCCTTCATTTATCCCTGGACCGGGCTGTTGATGGATCTCTCCGCTACCAATTCAAGCTCCGCTCAGATTTCGGATTATCCCGGCTTTGTGTTCTCGGTGCAGCCCAGTGCCGCCCCACTGAGCGTGAACACGCCTGCGCTTCAATTCACTTCCGCGCAGCCGGCGGCGGCCAGCGTAGCAGTCGATCCCGGAGCAAGCGGCCTCGCGTGGAGCGCGACTCTCGTCTACCAACAATCGCCCGCGGCGTGGCTGAGCATCACTCCAGCATCCGGCATGGGCGCCACCGCCATGCAGGTGTCCGTGAACCCGGCGGGTCTGGTTCCGGGTGGCCTGTATCGCGCCTCCCTGGTGATTCAGTCGCTGATGTCGACGCCCCAGTATCAAACTATCCCCATTACATATCAGGCGCCCGCAACCGGAATATCATACCTGAACAGCGCCTCGTTCGAAGCCGGAGCGGCGCCCGGCATGGTACTGAGCCTGTTCGATCCGGGCGTGAATCTGGCGGCCGGCACGGAGGCCGCCGGCGTTCTGCCATTGCCGCTGACGATGCAGGGAACCAGCGTGAAGATGAACGGCATTGCGGCGCCGCTTTATTACGTTTCGCCCACGCAGTTGAATGTACAGGTCCCTTATGAGGTTCCACCGGGGCCCGCGACACTTACGGTTTCGAATGCGGGCGGACAGATCGCCAACCAGTCCGTCTATGTGAACGCGGTCGCGCCCGGCATCTTTCTGGCTTCAGACCGGCGGCACATCGCGCCCAGCGCCGCCGCGACAGCCGGAGGCTATGTCACGCTGTACCTGACCGGCCAAGGTCCAGTGACGCCCGCGGTGGCTACCGGCGCCGCGCCGCCCAACCAGGCGCCCGTTTCGGGCCTGCCCGATCCGTATGCCAGGGTGCAAGTGTTAGTGAACGGCGTGCCCGCGCAGATCGCGTTTGCCGGAATTCCGTACTACCTGGTCGGAGTCGCACAAATCAACTTCATTGTGCCCCCTGAAACTCCGGCGGGCGATCAACCGGTAGTCGTCACGCTGGCCGGCGTGCCCAGCAACACCGGATACATCACGGTTGGGCAGTGACCCAGCCGGATGACCGACAATAGAAGAAATGAAGGCCACCAGCGCCGATATCCTCGAATACGAACCGCTTCGCGCCCTGCTCGGCCGCTATGTCTCGAGCCCGCCAGGCAAGGGGGAACTGGCCCGCATCGCGCCGCATAGCGATGCCGCGCGGCTTTCCGCCGATTTGGCCGACGCCGGGGAAGCGGTCGAATACCTACGGTCGGCCGCGCGCCCACAGACCGGAGGCCGCGGCGCATCCATCCGCATCGAATTCGGCGGCTTCCCGGACCTGACTGAGGCCGTGCATAAGCTGCGCATCGAAGGCGCCAGCCTGGAAGGCAAGGAAATCTTCGACCTCTTCGGCGTGCTGGATCGCGCGGCCGACGCCAAGAGCGTGCTCAACGCGGTCGCGGAGCGCTTTCCGCGGCTGGGTGCGCGCGCGCAGTTCATCGGCGATTTCCGCGCGCTGCTGAAGGACCTGGAAGGCAAGATCCAGCCGGATGGCTCGGTCGCGGATCATGCCAGCGTAGCGCTGGCGCGGCTGCGCCGCGATATCGAGCGGCAGCGCAAGTCCATCCAGGCATCGCTCGAGCGGTTCCTGAAAGCCCACCAGGAAGAAGGCGTGCTGCAGGAGGAATTCGTCACCATCCGCAACGAGCGCTTCGTAGTTCCCATCGTGGCGGGCCAGCGCCGCAAAATCGACGGTGTGATCCATGCGGCCAGCGCCAGCGGCCACACGCTGTTCGTGGAGCCGCTCGAAACCATCGATCTGAACAATGAACTGGTGCGGCTTACCGAGGAGGAAACGCAGGAAGTATACCGGATTCTGCGCGAGTTGACGGCGCGGCTGCGCGGTTATGCCGAGTCCATCCGGCAGACCATGGACACGCTTGGGGAACTGGAAATGATCTTCGGCAAGGCGCGCTTCGCCATCGACTTCGATTGCGCCATCCCCCGGTTTGGCGGCCGATTGCTGCTGCGCGAGGCGCGTCATCCGTTATTGCAGGATGTGCTGCGCCGGCAGCGCAAGCCGGTGGTGCCGATTACGCTGGAACTCGACAAAAGCACCCACACGCTGCTGATCAGCGGTCCGAATACCGGCGGCAAAACCGTCACATTGAAGACCGTCGGCCTGCTCACGCTGATGGCGCAGTCCGGATTGCCCGTGCCGGCGGCCGAAGCCGAGTTCCCCATTTTCGACCAGGTGCTCGCCGACATCGGCGACAACCAGTCGATACAGGAAAGCCTCAGCACGTTTTCCGCGCACATCTCCCACATCCGCGAGATGGCGCTCGACGTGACGCCCGATTCGCTGGTGCTGCTGGACGAGTTGGGCGCGGCCACGGATCCGGAGGAGGGCGGCGCGCTGGGCGTGGCCATCGTGGAGCACTTCCGCGCCGCGGGAGCGTACACGCTGGCATCCACGCATCTGCTGGCGCTGAAGATCTACGGGGCAAATACGAAGGGCGTGCTGAACGCATCCATGGGTTTCGACGAGCAGACGCTCGAACCGACCTACGTGCTGCACACGGGCATGCCGGGAAAGTCGGCCGGTCTCGAAATCGCCACACGCCTGGGCATGCCGGCAGACATCATGAATCGCGCGCGGGCGGCCCTGAGCGATCGGGAGCGCGACCTGGGTCGATTCCTCAGCGAGTTGCACCAACGCTTGAAAGACGTGCAAGGGCTGGAGGGGGAGCTGCGGCAGAAGCAGGCCGAACTGGCCGCGCGCGAAAAGGAAGTGGCGCGCGAATGGGAGAAGCGCGAATCTTCGAAGCTGAAAGAGCTGGAGCGCCGCACCGAGCAGATGCTGGCCAAATTTGAGGAGCAGGCCCAGCAGACCATCGATCAGATTGTGCACGGCGCGGAGCAGCGCAAGGCAGCCGAGCAGGCCCAACGGCGGGTGGCCAAGACCAAGCGCGAGTTCCGCCAGGAATTCCAGGCCACCGTGCTTTCCACGCAGGACGAATCGCGCCACGGCGATCTGCAGCGGCCCAAGATCGAGGAGGGCGTGCGCGTGCGTCTGCAGGGCATCCGCGAACCGGCGCGCGTGCGTCGCATACTCGCCGGAGACCGGTTGGAAGTGGAAGCCGGGTTCATGAAGATGCAGGTTTCCGTGGATGACGTCCTGGAGGTGCTGCCCGATACGGGCGGGAGCGCCCGGCTACCGAAGAACGTGACATACAAGCCGGCGCCGGAACTCACGCCGGTACACCAGGAGATCAACGTGATCGGCCAGCGCGCCGAAGAAGCCCGCGACAACGTGGATCAATTCCTGGACCGCGCCGTGATGGCCACGGCCAGCCGCGTACGGATCGTACACGGGCACGGCATGGGAATCCTGCGCAAAGTTCTATGGGAACTGCTGGAGCGGCATCCCCACGTGGAGAAACATTACGCGGCACCGCCGCAGGAAGGCGGGACCGGGGCCACCATTGTGGAGTTGAAAGAGTAGTGGGCCGGTGCATACACAGATGTGGGGCGGCCAATCCTGGCCGCAGCCGGCTTTCCAGCCGGCTTAGCGGGACCTAAGAGTCCCGCCGCCACGCTGAAGCGTGCGCCACGGGCCGCCCTACTTCTCCTTACTTAAGCGCCGGAAGTACTCGGCCACCGCGTCGGCGTAACCTTGCGGAACAGGGTCGGCCGCACCACTGCGGACGGCGCCATTCTGGCCGTCGAGCTGGCGGCGCAACTGCAGTTCGAGCTGCTCGACTCCGGAGAGCATCTGCGATTCGATCAGATTCATCAATTGCGCATTGCCGGGAGAGAGGCGGGGATCGAGCCGGTACAGATCGTGGATCGAATCGCGCAAATCTTTGCCAATTCGCGGGTTATTCTCCAAGTCGCGAAGCGTGGCGCGATAGTCCCGGAGGAAGTCGCCGGAATCGCCGGAAGCCGGTCCGGGTGTCGGCAAGAGGCCGCCGCCTTGCCGGCCGTTCAGTGGACCTAGCGAGCCAGGCTGGCCGCCGCCCACCTGCTGGCCCTCCTGCTGGCCCGTTTGCTGGCCCGGCTGCTGGCCCGGCTGCTGGCCCGGCTGCTGGCCGTCCTGTCCCTCCGCTTCCTGACCGGGTTGACCGGGTTGCCGGCCGGGCGCTTGACCTTTCTGCTGGCCCGGCTGCTGTCCGCGCATAGCGCGTTCCATCTCCTGGCGGAGGTGTTCGGTTTGCGCCAGAGCCTGGGCCAGAGCCTGTTGATCCTTGTCGCCGGCTCCCGGCTGGCCGTTGCCGGCCATCTTCTGCATTTCGTGCAACTGATCGCGCAGATTGTTCAGCGCCTGCGTGGTGACGGCGTCGCGCATGGTGGCCGCCGCGCCGTTGCCATGGCGCATGAAATCGGCACCCTGCCGCAGACGGTTGTTGATCTCGTTCTGCTGCACCTGGCCCAGGGCATCCCGCAGCTTGCTGGACAACTCACGATTCGTGGCCCGCGTATCCCGGGCAGTGGTCCCCATACCAGCTTCCAGGCGCTGATAATCGCTGGCCAATTGCTCTTTTTCGCGCGCCAGCTCTTCCGCCTGCTCGCGCGTGGCCCCTTGCGCCTGTTGCTGTCCGGGCATGCCGAACGCGCGGCGCATCCGGGCGTTGGATTCCTGCTGGCGCCCGGCAAGGGCGTCGGCCTGGCGCGCCAGATCGTCCACACCCGCGGCCGCCTGTTGCTGGCGAAGGCCCGACAGGAGATCGCGGGCCTGTTGCAAGCGCTCGGCGGCGCGCCGGGCATCGGCCTCACTCTGCGTGGAAGTCGATTGGCGCATATCCTGCTGCGCCTGCCGCAATTGATCGATGGCCCGCCGCAGTTGTTGCGACGACATTTGGCCGCCCTGGCTGGATGGCTGGCCGGATGACTGCCCCGACTGGGGTTGGCCGTTTTGCGGCTGTCCCGACTGCGGCTGCCCGGATTGCGGCTGGCCCTGCTGATTTCGCGAGAGCTGCTCCATCTGGCGCTGCAGTTCTTCGGCCTCGCGGCGCAGCATTTCCTGCTGCCAGCGCTGCTGCGAAACCTGCTGGTTACGGCGCTGCTGCCCGGCGAGTTCCTGCTGCCGGCGGGCGAGTTCTTCGAGCTTCTGCAGGGCCTCGTCGATCTTGCGCTGCTGTTGATCCTTGGAAGCCGAGGACTGCCCGCTCTCATACTGGTTCTTCTCGGTGTCGAGCTCCAGGTCGAAGAGGCTTTGCAGATCGCGCTCCGCGCCGCCGTTGGCGCCCGCGCCGCCGCCTCCGCGATTCCCGAAGGCCACTTTGATATCGCGCATCACGGCCTCCGCGCGCAACAGGTGCTGCAAGGCTTTCTGCTCAGGCGCGAGGGCATTCTCCCATTGCGAGCCGCGTAGTTTGTCCGCCGCCGGCCCCATGGCCTTCACGGCCTCGTCCATATCGGCGGTGAAGGCTTTGAACTCTTCGCTCGATCCGGCCAATTGGCGCGCTTTCATGCGATCGGACAGCGAGTGCGCCTGGTCGCGCAATTTCGCTTGCACGCCCGAGAGGAAGCCCGCGTTTTCAGACGCCACAGCCTTATCCCCGGACTTGTCCTTGATCTGATTCCAGGTGGCCGCGATGATTTCCTTTTCGCGCTCGGAGATGCGGTTGTCATCCTGATCGCCGCCGGCGCCCATGCCGCCGGATTCCTGCGATTGCGAGTAGCGCCGTTCGAAGGGCTCGGCCTGCACGAACATCATATCGGTGCGCGCGATGGAGTGCGCGTCGTGCGAAGTGGCATACAGGCTGATCAGGTCGCCCGGCGAGAGCTTGAAATCCTCCAGAGCGATGGTGGTCGAGCCGGATGCGGTCTTTAGCCCCTTGCTCTTCAGCAGGGAGACGGTTTTTTCGGCATCGCCATTCACCGAGTAATGCAGGCTCAGCTCGTTCAACCCGAAATCGTCCTGGCCCTCCACCGTGACGGTCACTTCTTCGATAGGATTCACGCGCGCGTCGGCCTGCGGCCGGGTGATGCGCACGGTGGGCGGCTCGTCCTTTTGCGCTTCGATGAAATAGTCCGGGCTCAGGCGTACGTCTTCGCCCCGATCGACCGCGGCGATATGATACATGCCATCCTTGCGAATGGGCACGCTGGCGATGCGCAAGCCGTTCTCGCCGGAGCGCAGCAGCACTTTGGTGCCATCGTCGAAGAGCAGGGCGCCGTTCGCCAGCGGGCGGTCCGTTTCGATGGCCACTTCGGCATCCGTGCCTTCCACGGCACGCAGGTCGCCTCCGGGATCTTCGACCTTATCCTTCATCCCGGTCCAGCCGGGAAAATGGTAAGTGACTTTCAGCTTTTTTATGCCGGGCAGATCGACCACCTTCAGGTGGTATTGTTTCGAACGGACGCTGCCGGCCTCCACATAGTAATCGAGCGACTCAGGCACGCCGGCGATCAGAAATTCGTAGCCGGGGCCGTCGATTTGCGGGCGCATGTCCGCCTGCTCCCATTTCGACGAGCTGGCATAGCGCGCGAACATGCGCACGCGCTGCGCCTGAAAGCCTTTCAGCTCCGCGCCGATCAATTGATCCGCCAGACGGCGCACGGTACGATTGCCGGGCTGCACGGCGATGTCGTAATACGGCGTGAGTTCACCTTTCGGCAGCCGGCCCCAAAGCAGAGAGGTTCCGTAACCCAGGAACCCGGGACCGGACGTGCCCAGCCACAGGAGCACGGCCAGCGATCCCGCCGCGCCGGCGATGAAGCTGAGAATGCGATTGCGTCCGGCAATGCGCGCCGGTTCAGCTTTGTGCGAGACTTCCAGGGTGTCGGCGGCCAGCAACGGCAGAAAGGGATCGTCCGGATTGGCGCGGGCGCGCTCGGTGAAAGTGAGCAGCCGCTCCTCGAACTCAGGAAACTTGCGTTCCGTTTCGCGCGCCGCATGGCGGCGGTTGAGGCGGAGCAACGGAACCACCAGCCCGATACCGAGGGCCAGAGCCAGCGCTACGAAGAGCACCACCCGCGCGCCGGTCACGCTGGGATTGGAGAATGCGAAAGCGTTGGCCAACAGCACCGCGAGCACCGTGAAGACCAGTGCCGCCGCGGCGGTAATCGCCACGCCCCTGGTGAAGGCCAGAACCCGCAAGCGCCGCTCGATGCGGCGAAGATAATCGGTTACGCCGGTCAATGGATTCATACGACACCTTTGGCGGAACTAAATCCCGCGCGGACCTAAGCCTGCCCTCCCGCGTCCGGATCGACCGTCAAGTGGTGGTTGCCCAACAACGATTCGGCTACCGCCAACGCCAGCACGGCCATCAGGACATACCACCAAAACTCCATGGGCTTGGGCGCTTCCGGTGCCCCTCCCACAGCCGCATCCCGCTGTCCCTGAGCCGTATTCTGCCATAGCGCCAGGGTATCCGCGGAGATTACATCCAGATCCGACTCGCGGCGATCCGCGTTCACCGCTACCAGTTCATGCCGTCCGTTGGGCCGCTTCACATCGTAAAAACCGGCCATCGTGAGGGGCATGTTCTGGGCACGCGTGGCTTCGTCCAGCGTCAGCGCGCGCTGGCCCTTAGGGTCGAGGACTTCTACCGCCTCACCCTTTTCCTTGGCCTGCCGCAAATCGAGATACGCGCCGACCAGATAGTTGCTGGGACGCTCTTCCTGCCGCGCCAGATAGTTCGCGGTGTGCTCGATGAACGGCACGAAGGAAGCGTGTAGCGGAAAATCGTTGGAGATGTTGTCGAAAGTGGAAGCAAACACCAGCACACGCCCTTCGCCAAAGTGCTTGTCGAGCAGCAGCGGCGTGTCGTCGCCGAGGCGCGCCGCCACCTGGGCCGAACCCGGATTCACACGCACCGCCTGGTAGAATTTCACGTCGTCCCAATGCTGGGCGTCGTGAATGGACGGGTGACCTTCATCCAACCACGCCGCGGTCTGGAAGAGCGCGCCATCGCGGCCGTAGTAGCGCGGCTCGACGACTTTCTCATCGAATACCGGCACATGGTTAGCTAAGGCCGACTCGCGCCCCAAAGCCACCAGCAGCGATCCACCCGCGCGCACGTAGCCGCGCAATGCGGTTTCGAAGGCGGCCGGCAGCGGCCCCACATCCGAGAGAATTACAAACGCATACTTGTGCGGATCGAGATTGGCGCTCTGCTCGAGCGGCACGGTATCCAGCGCATAAGCCGATTCAGCGGCAGCTTCGAGCGCGGTGCGGAAATAGAGCGCGTCGCGCTGATTGCGGCCTTCGTGTACGAAGAGCACGTGGCGGGCTTCGGCCCGCTCGACCGAAAAATAGAAACGATCGTCATCGGGCAGGCTGTCGGCGGAATCGATGCGGACCTCGCAGCGGTTCAAGCCATAAGGCATATCCACCTGCGGGAATTCGGCGGTGCCGCGCCCGCGGGCGGGGACGTCGATGGCCTTGGAGTCGATCTCGCGGCCATTCAGCACGAGGGCCACACGGCGTTTAGCTGGCTCGGTCCCGTAGCCGGCGATGGTGGCTTCCACGCGCGCTTTCCCGGAGCCATAGATGGTCGGCGGCGCGCTGACGCTTTCGACGGCGAAGTTAGCCGCACGGCGATCCGCCACGGGATGCGCGAACAACTGCACATTGTCGCCCAATCGCAGGTCGGAGAAGTTGGTGGGCAGCGACGATTTCTGCATGTCGGAGAAAAGGTGCGCCGCCACGGGCATGCGCGCAGATTGCGCGATGGCCCGCAGCGCACGCGAAAGCTCCGCGTAGGAACTGCGCGTATCGGCCGGCTCGATCGTGCGGACGGCCGCGGCCGAGGCGCCCATCATATGCACCTGCGAGCCGAACGCCAGCACTTGCAGCTTGTCTCCGGCGCGCAATTTCGAGGCAGCCTCGCCGGCTTCCTGTTTGGCGCGCGCGAGACGATCGCCATCGCGCATGCTGAAGGAATTATCGATCGCCAGCACCGTCAGCCGGGGTCCCCCTGCCAAGGAGGCCAGGCGGGATTGCAGGAACGGGCGGGCGAAGGCAAAGGCTAACAGCGCAATCACCGCCGCGCGCAAAGCCAGCAGCAGCAAATATTGCAAGCGCCGGTGTTTGATGGAGCTTTGCGTGCGGCGTTCGAAAAACATCAGCGAGCTGAATGGCAGGGGCGTGGTTTTATGTTTCTTGAGCAGGTGCAGCCAAACGGGCAGGCCCACCGCCACTATTCCGGCCAAAGCCCAAGGCGCCAGGAATCCCATTTATAGCCTCCCCTGCCGCACGCCCAGGTACTCGCGCAAGCCTTCGTCGAGCGGGCGGCCCGTGTCCATCAGGAAATAATCCAGTCCCGCGCCTTTGGCCTGGTCGCGCAGGGCTTGTATATGGGCATCGATCTTGCGGCGGTATTCGCCACGCGCGTATTCGGGAGAGACTTCCAGAGTGCCGCTGGTTTCCATGTCGGTGAGCAAGACAGGCTCGCGGAATTTGGGTGCGATCTCCTGGGGATCGAGCACATGAAACAGAATCACTTCGTTGCCGCGGAAGCGTAGGGGTTCCACGGTTTTCACGATCACCTCGGGACGCTCGTAGAAATCCGAGATTACCACCGCGATACCCCGGCGGCGGGTGAAGTCCAGAAAGTGTACGAAGGGTTTCGCAAAGTCGGTACGCGTGCCTGGCTGCGCCTTCTCGATGGCATGCAGGAGGCGGAACAATTGCCCCTGGCGGGTGGAAGGAGCCACGTAGTTCTGGACATCTTCAGCGAAGACGATCAGGCCGGCGGCATCGCGCTGCGCATGCGACAGATAGCAGAGCGAAGCGGCCAGGAAGCGCGCGTAATCGAGCTTGTTCACGGCGTGCGAGCCGTAGGCCATGGAGGCGCTGGCATCCAGCAGAATGAGCAATTGCGTGTTGGTTTCGCCGCGATACCGCTTCAAGTAGACGCGCTCGCTGCGGGCGAAGACGTTCCAATCGACGTGCCGCAGATCGTCGCCCGGCGTGTAGGCGCGGTACTCGGCGAACTCCTGGCTGAAGCCGTAATCCGGCGAGCGATGCAGCCCCGCAATGAAGCCATCCACTACCGTCTTGGCCACTAAGTCGAGGCCGGAGATGGAAGCCAGGGTCGCCGGATCTAGGAAGCGCTGTAGCATGGGGTTGAGTTATAGGCTACGGGTTATGGGTTGCGGGTTGTGGGTGTCAGGTACGCCGATCGCCCACCACCTGCAACCCGTCACCGGTTTTATTCCTTCGGCGCTCCCTTGTGCTCGAGCAGCCGCTGCAGGATGTCGTCTTGTTTCAGCCGGTCCGATTCCGCGTGGAAGTTTAACAGAATGCGATGACGCAGAACCGGGATATAGAGGGCGCGGATGTCTTCGTAGGTCACGTGATAACGGCCCTTCATAAGCGCTCTGGCTTTGGCGGCCAGCACCAGGAACTGCGCGGCGCGCACGCTGGCCCCGTAGTTTACGTACTTCTTGACGAAGTCGGGGGCGCTTTCATCGCTGGCGCGGCTGGCGCGCACCAGGTCGATGGCATAGCGCGCAACGGACTCGCCGATGGGCACCATGCGCACCAGTTGCTGAAAGTCCAGGATCTCTTGCGCGTTGGTGACCGGATCGGCCTGCGCCACGTGGGTGGTGGTAGTCAGATCGACGACCTGAAGTTCTTCGCTCGCGCTGAGATAGCCGAGCACCGTGTTAAACAGGAAGCGATCCAACTGCGCTTCGGGCAGCGGATAAGTGCCTTCCAATTCGATGGGGTTCTGGGTGGCCAATACGAAGAACGGCCCCGGCAGCTTATAGTTATTGCCGCGCACCGTGCAGGCGAGTTCCTGCATGGCCTCCAGCAGCGCCGACTGCGTCTTGGGGGGCGTGCGGTTGATTTCGTCCGCCAGCAGCACGTTGGCGAAGATGGGACCCTTGACGAAGGTCCAGGTGCGATGGCCGGTGGTAGGATCTTCCTCAATGATGTCCGTGCCGGTGATGTCGGACGGCATCAGGTCCGGTGTGAACTGGATACGCTTGAACACCAGGCCGAGCGTCTGCGCCATGGTGCGGACCAGCAGCGTTTTGGCGGTGCCGGGCAGGCCGGTGATGAGGCAATGACCGCCCACAAACAGGGCGATCATCACCTGCTCCAATACCTCTTCCTGCCCGACGATCACGCGCCGTACCTGACGCACAATTTCGCCCTGCACCTCGCGGAACCGGCCGATACGGCCGCGCAAGACGTCTGGTTCTAACTGGGGAGTGACGGTGGTGGACATATAGTTTTGTCTGGCCTATTTGGATAACTCCAGCAACATCTTCTGCGCGGGCCGGAACCCTGGCGCGGCTTCGAGCGACAGCAACAATTCATCTTTAGCCGCGTCCGGACGATTTGCGGTGCGGTAAGCTTTCGCCAGGTTGAAGTGTGACGCGGCGGGGTCGGTAGGCGCCTTGGCCAGCACCGCCTGGTATTCGCGGATGGCGCCCGCGGTATTCCCGAGGCCGAGCCACAAGTCACCCAACCGGCGATGCAAATCCTCGTCGATGGGCTGGATATAGTTGAGCCGGTCGAGCACTTCGGCCGCTTCCTTCCGATTGCCGGCCTCTTCGAGGAGGGTGGCCAATTGTTTCAGTGTATCAGGGCTCCGGCCGCCTACCTTGGCATAGCGTTCCAGTTCGGCGATGGCCGCTTTCTTGTCGCCCTTGGCCACGTAAGCGTCGGCCAGAAACTGGTAGACGTTCCCGGCCTCCACGTAGTCGGGATAGATATCGCGAATGGCGCAGGCGTCGGGAATCATGGCGTCGTAATCGTGCGCTTTAGCCTCGGCCGCGACTTTCTTGATATCTTTGCTCCACTGTTCGAAGCCATCCACGGTGGTCTTGGTTTCGGCGGTAAGCGCGGCCATGAAGCGTTTGTCGAATTCCTCGGGTGAGACGCCGAGTTCCTTCTGGATGACTTCGGAGGTGGAGGCGCCGCCGCCAAAATCGTGAATCATGGCCAACAGTTTCGGCCAGCCCCACTCGCGGTTGATGTAGTCGCAGATTTGCCCCGCCTCGAAGTACGACACCACGACCTGGGCCGGGTAAGTGGGACGCACAAACCCGCGGTCCAGCTCCGCCACCGGGAGGAGCTTCTTATCCTTGATGGCCATGATGACGTGCGGATCGAGGCGGTCGCCCCATTCGGGCGATGTGGCCGTCTCCTCGTGCACGGCGAGACCCTCGGTAAACCAGCGCGGCACGCGGAAATTGGTCATATTCAAAACATACACGTGGCTGAGTTCGTGCCACATGGTGCTGGCCCAATGAAACGTTCCGGGAGGGCGGCCCGACGGGCTGTCCATGGCCACTACATATCCGAATGTCACGCCCAGCGCGCCCAAGCCGGGCATGCCCATGGTGCGCACCGCGAAATCTTCATGATCGGGATAGACCTCGACTTGCACCGGACGTTCCAGCTTGAAGCCATATTTCCGGTCATAGGTGCGTAGCGCGCGAAGCATCTCTTCTTCGAAGTAAGGATGCAGCAACTCGGCTTCTTTCTTCTGCAAGCGCAGGACAGTCCGGTCCGTTTTATAAGTGACGAAGTTCTTGTAGCTATCCATTAGCCGGAGCGTATTCACGGTCGGCTTATCTTTGTAGTCGTTCTGGTAACACAATTCCAGTTCGACGCGGGCTTCCTGTTCGAGACCCAGCCGCATCAGGTTGATGCCCAATTGCGAATGGGCGCTCCACAGGTCCGGCTGCACGGCGATAGCTTTGCGGAAGAACTTGATGCCTTCCTCGTACCGGCGATTCAGGACGAAGATACGCGCCGCGGTTTCATATGCCGCGCCATCGTGCGGGTCCCAGGGCGAGTCCGGTTTGTCGTTCAGCCAATCGATGGTGGCGAGGATGGCTCGGGCCTGGACGGCATTCGCCGACATACTGAGGGCCTTATGCGCCTCGGCCGCCGCCTTGGCTGGGTCGTTGTCTTCAAGCGCCAGGCGCGCGAGCAATTCCTGCGCTTCCAAAAGGTGCGGATCGGCTTCCACCGCGCGGCGCGCGAAGTCGACGGCCCGCGCCTCGTAGCCATCCGCCGCTACCAGCGCCAATCCAAGCAGAGCCCCGGCCTGCTTCGGCTCAATCTCCAGGGCTTCGCTAAAGAGCTTGGCGGCTTCCGGAGCGTTAAATCGTTCCAGAAACAGGCGGCCCATGCGGACGCGGTATTCGGCGTTGCGCGGGTGCGCCGCCAGGAGCGCTTCAAAGACGTCCTTCGATTCGACGTAGCGGTGTTGTTTCCAGAGCGATTCGGCCTGTTGCAGAGTGGGCGCCCCCTGCGCGAAAAGACCGGCGGCGGCACACAAGAACACCAGCGTGAGCCTCACCTGTCGATCGCCTCCTGGGTGCGCGCGAGCTCCAGCAAAAGTGCGCCGAGCTGCTTCTTATAGTCGTCTGGTGGAATGGCCGCTTTGTCGTATTTGAGCTTATCGATCTGCTGTTCCAACTCCTCTTTCCTGGCGATGAGTGGGAGCTTGGCGGGATCTTTGGCGGCGTTGGCCGTGGCGCCGATGCGCAGCAGAGGGAACTGCGCCGCCAGCATCCCTTCGCCATTTTCGGGCGACGGCGCGCGAACGCCTTCGCCTTTGCCGGTGTCTTCGAGGACGGCGTGCTCGGTGGCCAGGCGGTTTTGCGATTCGTAGAACGCGGCGGTCTTTTTGTCCGCGAAGCGGAAAGCTTCCAGGGCGGAGACGACGTCGTTCTTATCGCTGTCGGCGGCCGGATCGTTCAAGGCCTCCACCCAATAGCGCGCGAAAACGGTGGCGTTCTTTTCCGTACCGGTCTTGGTGGCGGTAATGA
>Ga0187871_10000534_pt1 | contig 36398 bp, 32 predicted proteins | sample June2016WEW_16_1_FD_132988 | JGI IMG/M metagenome (GOLD analysis project Ga0187871, IMG submission 132988) | Peatland microbial communities from SPRUCE experiment site at the Marcell Experimental Forest, Minnesota, USA - June2016WEW_16_10 | ecosystem: Environmental > Terrestrial > Soil >...
AGGCCAATTACTTGAACCGTGGAAGTGCACAGAAGTGCAATTGAGAAAGTTGCCTTTGCTAATTTCAATTCCACGGCGGGTGGCCTGTGTCAACGCGTTTCAGGGAATCAAGGAGCCGGCGGCAACTATTCATGCGGCCAAGGAGGCACTCAAATCTCTCGTTGGAAAAATGGAGGCAGCCGGTTGGAACGGGGCCGACATGGCCCAAGCCCGCGATGCTTTGGCGAGGCTAGAAGGCAGGGAATAATTTCCAGCCGAATCGGGTTTTACGATGGGCTTGGCGAGCGCCTTTTGCTCGATCTGACGAATTTCCCCGGTGTTAAAGCCGGCCAGACATTCCCCAAAACCCCTTGGCCGCGAGCGTTTGGGGCAAGATCCGGTTTCCCGGCCTGGCCCCATTCCCCCTCCTTTTGTCGGGCTAGTCAAAACCGGAATCAACCACTAAGGTAACGCTTTCATCCTTGGACGATTTAAAACGAAAGGCATCATGCACGCGAAAATTTTCATGACCCTGACGCTGTTGCTTTCGCCGTTGTTGATTCCCGCGACCGCACCGGCGGCGGAACCGGCTCAGCCCCAATTCGTTCTCGGCGCCGACATTTCGGCGCTGGATGCGCCCGGCCGCGGTTTCGGTGGCGGCGGCAGCGTCGGCACCAACGGTGTCATGGCCGGCCCTCGACGCGCCTTCCCGCGTGTCTATCAGGAAAACGGAAAAACCAATGACGAGATGAGCATCCTGCTGAATCACGGCTGGACGGCCTTCCGGTTGCGCGTGTTTGTATCGCCGGTCCGAATGGCTCCCGACAACTCGCTCGAGAACACCCTTCCGCTGGCGAAGCACATCAAGGCGGCGGGGGCAACGTTCCTCCTGGACCTGCATTTCTCCGATACCTGGGCTGACCCGCAACACCAGGACATTCCGATGACCTGGACCAACCACGATATCGCCGGCCTGGAACCGCAATGGGAGTTGCACGCCAGCAATATCGTCCGGCAACTCAAGAACGCCGGGGCCATGCCGGATTGGGTGCAGATCGGCAATGAGATCACCCGGGGCGCTGCGTGGCCGGTGGCCCGGTTGCAGATCCCCGGCTCGACCAATTATCCGCCGCCCCAGCCGTATGACGAAGCCCAACAATGGGACCATATGACGCGCCTGCTCAAGGCGGGCATCCGCGGGGTGAAAGAAGGCGCCGGTGACACGCCGCCGCGCATTGTCATTCACATCGATCAGGGCGGCAACTGGAGGGTGACCCAATGGTATTTTGATCATCTCGCAGCGGCGCACGTGGATTACGACATCATCGCCGAAAGTTTTTATCCGATCTGGGGTCACGGCACCCTGGACCAGCTCTGGGACAACATGAACCAATGCGCCCGGCGTTATCACAAGGATTTTATCGTGGCTGAAACCGGTTACGGCCGGTCGCGGATACCGAACAACCAGGACATGCTGTGGCCGGAGACGCCCGAGGGACTGTTGCAATTCATGGTGGACATCGTGAACACCGTGAAGCGGGCGCCGCGCGGGCTGGGCGTGTTTTATTGGGCGCCGGAACGGGACGTGTGGAACGCCGACGGCAGCCCGGGCTCTGCGGTTTTTACGCTGGATCACCTGACGACTCTCACCAATCGTCCGGCCAGCCATGCCCCGGCTGAAAATTGGAATCCTTGATTCGAACCGGTGACGCAAGCGCCGCCACTCAAGCCGGCTCGTCGTCCTTGCGTTTGAGGCGGTCCATGATGACCAGGCCCAGGTCGGACACGAAAATCAGGACCACGAGGCTGTCCATCATTGTCGCCAGCGGACCGGGCGGCACGAATTGTTCGCAGCCCCAGAGGAAAAACCCGGTGCCGAGCAGGACGCCCTTGAACGTCTCCCGCCAGCGCCGTCTCGTGCTCAATTGCAGGCTGATATAGGAGGCGCCGATCAGCATGAACGACAGGGCGCCGGCCCGCTGATGGATGGGCGTCAGGCGCAGATCATTCAGCGCATCGACCACCAGCAGCGTGGCCATCCCCGCCAGCGCCGAAATCAACAGCAACGCGCTCAGGCTGCGCAGTGGTTTTTTCATTGCCGTTCTCAATCCCAGATCAACAGCCGCACCGGGGTCGGGTTGTAGGCGTTGCAGGGATTATTCAATTGGGGACAGTTCGAGATGAGACCGATCAAATCCATTTCCGCACGCATCTCCACATAGCGGCCGCCGGCGCTCACGCCGTCCTCGAATGACAGGCTGCCTTCGGCGGTGACCGGCACGTTCATGAAAAAGTTGATGTTGTGGGTGAGGTCGCACTTCGTCACACCCCGGTTCCAGCGCGAGATGGCCAGCATGAAGGTATCACGGCAACTGTGCATCCAGCGTTTGTCAATCGAGTACCGCACCTGGTTGCTTTCCGCCGCGCACGCGCCGCCAATGGTGTCGTGCCGACCGCAGGTGTCGGCGACGATGGCGGCCAGCACGTTGCCTTCGCTGGACATGAGCTTCGTGCCGGTGGTGAGGTAGAGTGAACCCTGCTCGCGGATGGTATCCTGTGCCGAGTAGCGGTCGGACATATCGTGCGCATTGTAAAACAGCGTATCCACGGCCTGGTTGCCTTCGAGATCGACGATGCGGAAAGTCTGGCCGCGCCTGATTTCGTGCATCCAGCCATCGCCGGCCGGCAGCGTGAGGTCATACACGGCTTTCGCCGGGTCCAGTTTGCTTTCGGTCAGAATGAAGGTGCTCATGTTCAGGCTCCCAAAAAGAGGCGTTCGGTCAAAATGAAGCAACGTTGGTTTTCTTTCCGAAAATTGCGGCAGAAATCGTCCGGACCGGGCGGCGGTGTTTGCAGGATCGTGAGTTTGACAGGTTTCGGCGCGTATTTCGGGTTTGGGTCGAGGGGATGCTGGCAGGTATTCAACACCACCAACACGTTCATTTCCGCGCGCAAGTCGACGTGGTCCCCGGCCTTGGAATTGCCCGGATGAAAATGCAATTTGCCCTCGGCGTCTACATCGAGCCGGCTGAAAAAATTCACATTCGCGACGAGGTCGCGCTTGCCAAGGCCGTGTTTGCCGAGTTCGATCAGGAAATTGTCGTGTGCGTTGCGGTACCAGTCGTTGCGTTTTTCCTGATAGGTAGCCGTGCCGTATTTGCGCCGGATCTGGTTCGCGTTGCCGTGCCCGCCCAGCGGGTCGTGCCAGCCGACCGTATCGGCGGTAATCGAGAACAATGCGTGGCCCATGTCACTCATGAGCACATGGCCGCGGGTGAGTTTGGCGGTGTACTGCGCCTTGAGTGTGTCCGGCAGGTTGAGCCGGTCCAGGGATTGATAGGCATGGTAAGCCATGAGGCCCACATTGGTGCCGCCTTCAAGGTCGGTGAGGCGCAGCGTGGTGTGGCGCCGCAGCCGCCACGACCAGAGGCCGCCGCCCGGCAAGGTTTCTTCAAACAGAATGGTTTCCGTGCTCATGGGATTCGTTTCATTTGCTGGCGGCCTGACGATAGGCGAGCCAGCCGCCAAATTCAGTGATGTCGCGCGCGTCCTCCAGCCCAATCGGTTCACAGAGAAAGCCCTTCACACTGCCACCGTCTTCGAGTTCGAGTGTGCCGATGCCGAGTGGGGGCGGAATTTCAGCGACGAACGAACCGAATCCGGCCTCGTCCAGCGCCCAAACCTCGATCTCGATGCCCTGCGGCAGTTTTTCCGCCACACGCCGCAGCCCCGGCTTGGGCGGTTGCGTGTTGGCCAGGGCATACAGCCGGTAACACGGTGCGGTGCGCGTGCGACGCACGAACCGGGCGCGGCGGGAGGTGAGTTGATGATTGAGCGGCTGCCCGCGCAGATGCGCGCCCACGACGGCAAGCAGGACGCCTTCGTTTCTTTCGCGGGGCAGGGGTTGTTCGGCGATTTTGGCCGGAGTTATCCCGATGTTTCCGCCCAGGGCGCAATGATAACGCGCCCCCAGGGCCAGCAATGCGTCATCGGAATACGCCGGTCCGGCGAGGGTGATGCCAAACGGCAGGCCGTTTGACGCCCGGAACCCGGCCGGCAACGCCAGTGCGGCCAGGTCAAGCAGGTTCACAAAATTCGTGTAATGGCCGAGGTTACCGTTCAACCGGATGGGATCAGCCAGCACTTCTTCGATGCGATACGTCGTACCGGTGGTCGGCAACAACAGCACGTCGAGCTTCCGCCAGATTTCACGGACGATTTGTAACAGTGCTTGCAAGCGATATTGGCCGTCGAAGGCGGCCACGGCATCGTATTTCGACGCATCGCCGATGGTTTTGCGCACCACCGGATGGAGGCTGTCGGCGTGTTGATTGAAAAAATCGCCCAATGCCCAGCGCCGTTCCGCCACCCACGGCCCGGCATAGAGGAGAGCCGCCGCCTGCGCGAACGGCATGTAATCGAATTCCACCGGTTCGCCGCCGCAGTCGCGCAACCGGGTGATGGCCGATTCGTAAAGTTCCGCCGCCTCGTTGTCGCCAAAAAATTCCCGTCGCGCCGGGGGCAGGATGCCGAAGTGAAACGTGTCGGGAATGGTCACGCCGGTTTTCGGACGCGACCGCGAATACGGATCGGCCGCATCGAATGCCATTGCCACGTCGAGCACGATCTGTGCGTCGTGGCAACTGCCGGCAAAAATGGACACGCAGTCCAGAGAACGACAGGCCGGCACCACGCCGTGGTTACTCAACAAACCGCGCGTCGGTTTGTGTCCGACGATGTGGTTGAATGCTGCGGGGACGCGCCCGGAACCGGCGGTGTCGGTGCCCAAGGCAAAGGTCACCAGGCCGGCTGCCACCGCCACGGCCGAACCGGAACTCGAACCGCCGGAGATATATTTTGAATTGAAGACTGATTGACAGTTGCCGTACGGCGAGCGCGTGCCGACCAGGCCGGTGGCGAACTGGTCCAGATTGGTTTTGCCGATGGGCAACGCGCCCGCGGCGATGAGCCGCTGCACGATGGTAGCTGATGCTTTTGGCTCGTAAGCAAAATCAGGACAACCGGCGGTGGTTTTGACGCCGGACAGATCAATATTATCCTTGATGGCAAACGGCACGCCGTACAGCAGCAGTTTGTCGTCCGGCTGGGGCGGCAAGGCCCGGGCCATTTCCAACAGCCGGTGAGGGCCGGTTCTTTCAATCCAGACATTGGGAAATCGCTGGTCTTCCGCCCGGTGCAGGGCCTCCTCAACGACCTGTTCAGGCGTTACCGCGCCGTCGGCGTAGGCACGTCGGAGCGAGGACAGATCAAACGATGCGGGCGCGCTCATGGGGCTGACTCCGATTCTATGACGGCCAGGGCCTGGCCGGCGGTGACCATTTTGCCCGGGACGACGACTATTTTTTTGACGATGCCGGCCATCGGCGCCTCGACGCCCACCTCCATTTTCATCGCTTCGACCACCACAACCTTCTGGCCGGCGGTCACGCGGTCGCCTTCCTTCACCAGGACGGCCCAGATGTTGCCGGTGATGGGCGACGCGACGAGCTGGCCATCAGGCGGCGCGACGAGTTCATCCGGCGCGGGGTCGGCGACCGGTTCGCTGACGGTAATGTTGGCCGAGCCATCGGCGGCCCAGCGTTCGCGCTCCTCGGCGAAGGCCGTTTGCTGTTTCCGGCGGAAGGCGGCAATCTCGGTCTCGTGGTCGCGTAGAAATTTCCGGTAATGGGCGAGACTAAAGACCTTCTCCTGGATATCGAGCTGTGCCCGTCCGCTCAAAAACGCGCGCCGGAAATCGAGCAGTTCCTTTTCCGACACCGGGAAGAAACGGATTTGATCGAAGAACCGGAGCAACCACGGTTTGCCGGGCTGGAATTCGCGCGTGGTCCGGTAGGTGTTCCACACCTGGGCGGTGCGGCCGACAAGCTGATATCCGCCGGGGCCTTCCATGCCATAGATGCACATGTAAACGCCGCCGATGCCGACGACGTTTTCCACCGTGAAAGTGCGGGCGGGATTGTACTTCGTGGTGACGAACCGGTGCCGCGGGTCCACTGGTACTGCGCAGGGCGCGCCGAGATAAACGTCGCCGAGGCCGAGCACGAGATAGCTGGCGGAATATACCGTTTCCCGCACCTCCTCGACGCGGTCCAGTCCATTCATGCGGCGGATGAATTCGATGTTGCTCGGCAGCCACGGGGCCTGGGCGCGGACCGATTGCTGGTATTTCTCGATGGTGAGCCGGATGCCGCTTTCGTCGTAAGCCAGCGGCATCCGTACGATGCGCGTGGGCACTTTGAGCTGCTCGAGCGACGGCAGTTCGCCCTCGGCCCGGACGAGAATATCGAGCAGTTTCTTGATCGGCAGGGCCCGGCCATCGAAATTGATCTGGAGGGAACGCACGCCGGGCGAAAGCTCGATGATGCCCGGGACCGGGTGCGCGTTGAACCATTCCATCAGGGTGTGAACGCGGAAGCGCAGCTCGAAATCCAGGACCAGCGGGCCGTATTCGACCAGCAGATATTTGTCGCCGGCCTGCCGGTAAACGACCCCGGGACAATTCGCCGATGCCGGCAGACGGTGCAATACCGCTCCGCCCCCTGGCGGGTCGGAGGGTCTGGTTAAATTTAAATTTTTCCGGGTGAAAAAGGTGGATTCATCCTCCAGCGCGGCGATGACATTATCCTGCCGCACTTCCGTGGCCAGCGCCTCGCCAAACGTGGTGCGTACGAACCGGATGGTGTCACCTGGCCGGAGCTGGCCCACCTTCCAGAATTCGGCCTTGATGATGGTCACCGGACAGACGAAGCCGCCCAGGCTCGGCCCGTCTTTGGCCAGGATTACCGGCAGGTCGCCGGTGAAATTGATCGTGCCGATGGCGTATTCCGTGTCGTGGATGTTGGAGGGATGCAGCCCGGCATCACCGCCGTCGGGGCGGGCAAATTCCGGTTTCGGCCCGACCAGCCGGATACCGGTGCGGCTGGAATTGTAATGCACCTTCCAGTCCGTCGCGAAGAATGTGGCCATGAATTCCTCGGTAAAAAAATCCGGTGCGGCATGCGGGCCGTAAAGGACGGCAATTTCCCAGTGTGCGCCATAAGCGGGAACAATCGCGACCGGCGCCGTGCGCAACGCCACAAAGGGATCGGCGACCCGATGGACGTGCAGAACGTCGCCGTGGCGCAGGCTGCGGCCGGCGTGGCCGCCAAATTTACCCAGGCCGAACGTGGCCTTGCTCCCGAGATAATTGGGCACATCAAAGCCGCCATGCAGCGCCAGATAGGAACGGCAGCCGGCGCCCTGGATGCCGCGCAACCGCAATACGCTGCCGGCACGCACATGCAGGCTTTGCCAGAAGTCCACCCGATTGCCGTCCAGGTCCGCTGCCATCGCCGCACCGGTGAGCGCGATGGTGGCGTCGAGGTTGAATTTCAAGGTCGGCCCGCTGAGTGTCAGTTCGAGACCCGCCGCGGAGGCCGGATTGCCCACGAGTTTGTTGGCGATCCGAAAGGCATAATCGTCCATTGGTCCCGACGGCGGCACGCCAATGGCCCAATACCGGACGCGACCCGGATAATCCTGGATGCTGCTCTGCGTGCCCGGCTCGATGACATCAATCGTGCCCGGCCGGTAAGGAAAGGTCGCCAGCCATTTCGTGTGCAGGTCGCCCGCGGCGAATTCGTCGCTGGCCACCACCTGCCGGAGGTATTCGAGATTGCATTCAATGCCGGCCAGCCGGGTTGCGGCCAGGGCCGATTGCAATGCCGTCACGGCCGCGGCGCGGTCTTCCGCCGTGACGATGATTTTGGCAATCATCGGGTCATAGAACGGCGGGATTTCGCTGCCGGATTCAACCCACGTTTCGATGCGGGCGCCGGCAGGAAAGACCGCCTCCGTGAGGACACCGGAACTGGGCTGGAAATTTTTGTTCGGGTCTTCGGCATAGAGGCGGACCTGAATGGACGCGCCGTGTGGTTCCGGCTTGAACCCGGCCAGGTCCAGTTCGCCCGCCGCCTGTTTGATCATCCATTCCACCAGGTCAACCCCGGTCACTTCCTCGGTCACGCCGTGCTCGACCTGCAACCGCGTGTTCACCTCCAGAAAATAAAACTTCAGGTCCTTGACATCGAAAACAAACTCAACGGTGCCGGCCGATTGATAACCGGCGGCGCGCGTGAGCCGCACGGCCGAATCCAGCAACGATTGGCGGAGTTCCCTGGACAATCCCGGCGCGGGGGTTTCCTCGACCACCTTCTGGTTGCGCCGTTGCGCGGAACAGTCGCGTTCGCCCAGTGCCACCACGTTCCCCTGGCCATCCCCGAAAATCTGCACCTCGATGTGCCGGGCCACGCCGACAAATTTTTCCAGGTAAACACCGCTCTGCTTGAAGGCACTGGCCGCGAGGTGTTTCACCGATTCGTAGGCGTCCACGAGCGCGGCTTCGTCCACGCACGCGCGCATGCCGATGCCCCCGCCGCCGGCAGTGCTTTTAAGCATGACCGGATATCCAATCCGCGCCGCTTCAGTTTTCGCGTGGTTGAGGCTGTCGAGCAACTCGCTGCCGGGCAGCATCGACACGCCATTGGCTTGGGCGATGGCGCGGGCGGTGTGTTTCAACCCGAAATCGCGGATCTGTTGTGGCGTGGGACCGATGAAGAGGAACCCTTCCCGGGCGCAGGCCTCGGCGAATTCGGCGTTCTCGCTCAGGAAACCGTATCCGGGATGGATGGCTTCGGCGCCGGTCTGGCGGGCGGCGGCGAAGATCTTTTGGAAATCGAGGTAACTTTCCGCCGCGGTCGAACCGCCGATACCCACCGCCTCGTCGGCCTGCGTCACGTGCAGCGAATTCACGTCGGCGTCCGAATAAACTGCCACGGACCCAACCCCGAGTTTTTTCAAGGTTCGGACAATCCGGCAGGCGATGGCGCCGCGGTTGGCGATGAGCACTTTTCTAAACATAAAAGGCGACGGACATTTTCTTCAACGGGCCAGGGAAACAGTTTCCGACGGCAAGGCGACCCTGGCTGGGGGTGCCCCCATCGTTTCGACAAACAACTGTCGCTCCCGCTCCGCCATCCAGTGATTGATCTGAGACAAATCCGCGACCGGGATGCTGGTGAACGGCAGGCAATGCAGGTAGCCGTCCGGTCCGAATTCCGGCGTCATCGTGCTGACGGACATGCCCCGCGCGGACTGGCTGCGCCAGATCTGCGTCCACCAGCGTTCGTGGGCTTCCAGGGCCTCGCGATGACCCGGTGCCGCCGGATGCGGCACCTGCGGGCCCTGGTCATAGCCGACGCGGGCGTGGATGTGCCGGGCGCGTTCGGCGCACAGTGCCAGTACCTCCGATTCCGTGTCAATGAGCCGCTCGCACACCACGCACCAATGTGAAAAATCGCAGGTCAGCCTGAGCGCCGGCAGTTGCAGCAAAATATCGCGCGTGGTCCAGGGATTGAACAGCGACCGGCCGCGATGAGTTTCAAAACATGCCGGCACCCCCAGTTTGTCCACCATGGTCATCGCTGCGCCAAAAAAATCCACACTCTGCCCGATGCTCCAGGCATCGCATCCGGCGATGACGGTGAGGAACCGCGGGTGGCAATCCATGGCGGCCTCAGCCTGGCAGCGCAGGGATTCGAGATGTTCCGACAACGTGGCCCGGCGTTTCGGGACGTAGCTTCCCGCCGTGCAAACCTCCGCGATGAATCCCAGCCCGGCCTGGGCCAGTTTCGTCCGGAATTTTTTCCGTTCAGCCGGGCTGGCCGGCGTAGGACCTTCGATGCCGGCGAAATCCTGCTCGTGGCACGCAGCAATCCCCTCATCGAGATCGCCGGTGTGGCCCCAGAGGGATTTAAAAATGTGAAGTTCCATGATTACTTATTATTGAACATTTGCAGGTCGCGGGTGGCCACGCGAAAACCGATGTTATCCGCACGCTGGTCCGCCGGTCGCCAGTCCCGCCCCGCGCTCCGTAACAGGCGCGGAAGGTAATCCCAGGCTCCGCCGCGCACCACCCGGCGGTGGTCGTCGGTTCCAATCCAGGCCCGGGCGTCCTCCGGCGCGCCGAGATAATTCGGGTGCCAGGTGTCGGCCACCCACTCGCCGACGTTACCGTGAAAATCGTAAAGCCCGAACGCGTTGGGAGGGTAACTGCCAACACGTGTGCGGCCGCCCCGGCCGATACGGATGCCGTTTTCGTCATACAGAAAATTCGCCTGCGCCGGTGAGATTTCATCGCCGACGGCAAACGGCGCTTGTGAACCGGCACGGCAGGCATATTCCCATTCTGCTTCACTGGGCAGCCGGTACCCCTGGCCGGTTTGTTCCGTCAGCCAGGTGCAAAACGCCATCGCGTCGTGCCAGTTAACACGGACAACGGGGAGATCAGCCGCTTCGCCGGGGGCATGGTCGGGACGGAAACGCCGGTATTCGCCAAGCGTCACCGGAAAACAAGCCAACGCGACGCCCGGCGGAATGCGGACGCGATGCGCCGGGCGCTCGGTGTCGTTGGTGAATTTATCGCCGGCATTTTCACCCATCATGAATTCACCGGCGGGCAACTCCACCATCAACGGCCGGCCTTCGGCGTTGCGCCGGGTCGGAGACCGGCGTTCCGAATTATGCAACGTCTCACACATCATCCACCCACCTCCCATGCTGTATATTGGCCGGAGGAACCAGGTCGTACTCGGTCCAGCCGACGGTGAGTCCGCCGTCCATGGCGATGTTTTGGCCGGTGATGTAAGCCGCCTCGTCGGAGGCAAGAAAATGGCAGAGCGCGGCGACTTCTTCCGGTTGCCCCAGCCGGCCCAACGGTGTCCGCCGTTCAATGAAGGGAATTTCGGGATTGGTGGCAATTCGAGTGACGGCCGGCGTGAGGATTGTGCCCGGACTGATGGCGTTCACCGTGATGCGGCGCGGCGCCAGTTCGATGGCTCCGAGTTTCGTCAGATGCACCACGGCCGCCTTGGACGCCGCGTAGGCGGTTCCGCGCGGAACGCCGATGAGGCCGACAAACGACGCGAGATTGATGACTCGTCCGCCGTCCGCCAGATGCCGTCCGGCATATTTCAGACCGAACGCCACGCCGTTGACATTGACGGCAAACGTTCTCTCCAGCAACGGCCCGGTCACCTCTTCAAAGGCGACGCCCAACGGCTGGATGCCGGCGTTGTTTACCAGGATATGCGCCTGGCCAAACAGCCGCCCGGCCGCGGCAAACGCCGCTTCCAATTCAGCTTCGACCGAGACATCCGTGAGTTGAAATTCGGCGCCGATTTTCTCTGCCACCGCCGCGCCGTCAGGCCGCCGGTCGGCGATCAGTACATGCACATCGTGTTCGCGAAACCGGCGGGCGATGGCCAGCCCGATGCCGGAACAACCGCCGGTGACAATCGCTGACTTTCCGGCCAGCGAAAACGTGATGGGGTGGGTCGGGTTCAAGGGCGTTGGCTGGGGGCGGGCTCATAATCATCGGTCGGCCAGGCGTCGCGAATGCGCGCGGCGAGATAGCGGTGAAACAGCCACACGGTCATTTCGAGATGGCTCAGCCGGCCCGGCTGCCAGCCGCTCGCGTAAAATCCGCGCTGCACCGCTGTACAGACTTCCATGTCCTCGAGGTGAAAATCCACGAGTTGCTTCGCGGCGTTCCGGCGAAGTGATTCAAAATTGTCGCGGGCCGCAGCCTCGGGTGCCATCAGAGTGGTGGTCAGTAATTTGAGCCGGTCCGGTCCGAGTGGCTGCAGGCGATACCAGATGACCCGGTCCGGGGCCGTCGCCAGCAGGAACGTCGGATAAAAAAGGAACAATCCCCATTCGGATTTCTGCGCGGCGTTCAATCCCGACAGCGGCGGCAACGCGGCTGAAAAATCGCCGCGGGCCTCGAAGGCCAGGTATTCCTCGCGGACGGAATCCTTGTAGGGCAGGTGTGCGCGGACGTAATGCCGCCGTTCCTGCTCGGTCCACGTATCGCGGGCGGGCATCATCGGCTGGAGCGTCTTGTGATGGATGCCGAGGTGGTGGTAACTCTCCATGAAATTTTCCACGAGCACCTTCCAGTTGAACGGACAATCCCACTCCCGCGCAATGACGAGCTTCAGTTCATTCAAACGGAACGCGGTCAGGTCCGCGGCCATGCCGGCGAGACCCTCGGCCAACGGCGGCGCGTGGCCAGCGAGGTTCACAAAGACAAATCCCTGCCAGATTTCGCTGCGGAACGTTTTCAGGAAGAAGTCATCGCGGCAAAAACCCTCCGCTGCGTGCATTTCCGGGCACGCCTTGAGCTGGCCGTCGAGTTCGAAGGTCCAGGCATGATAAGGGCAGATAAAGAGTCGCGTTTTGCCGCAGTCCGGTTTGCCGTCGCGCGCCTCGGCCGGTGAATGACCGTCATAGCCAAAACCCTCCGGCATGATGTCCATGGAACGATGGGGACACACGCGTGACAGGACGCGGATGGCGTCGTCCTTGCCATGCACGAGAATGAGCGGTTCGCCGAGCAGGTCCAGGTTCAGAAAATCGCCGGGATTTGGGATCTGGGAAACGTGCGCTACGCACTGCCAGCCGGGCCGCAGCACGTGATTCAGTTCCCAGTCAAAGAATTCCTCGCTGGTATAGGCCTGGGCGGGCAGGGTGGTGGCGCGATTGAGCGGGCGCGCCGCGGTTTCCGTGACGCCCCGCTGGATTTCGGCGAGCGACAGCGGCGGTTGCGCAGTGCGCGTGCTGAGTCGCCGCGCAAAGGCGAGCGGCTCAAACGTCGGTTTCCATTCAAAGGTGGTTGAGCTCATGATTGGACCGGTTCCAGTTTCCCAGCGGCATCGAAATCAATTTCCCGGCGCGCTTCCGGGTGGGCGCGGACGTAACGGGCAATTTCATGTCCACGCGCAAACCACACACCGCCCTTGTCGCGCATGGTGGTGACGAGCTCTTCGAGCAGGCGCACGCGCGAGGGCCGGCCACTGAGCCACGGGTGCAGCGTGAGCACGAAACAACAGCCGAAGTCGTGCATCGCTTCGAACTCGCGCCACCACAGGTCGAAAACCTTTTCGCAATTTTCCGGGACAAAACCCCAGGCCGGGTCGGCATTGAAGGCGAACTGTTCCCAGTCTTCGAGCAGCCACTGGCCGGGGATTTCCACGAGCCCGTTGTGGTGGAAATACGGCACGTCATCGCCCATCTCACTGGCGCAATAGGCGATATCGTGTTGCGTCAGCAAGGCCGGTGTCCAGGGGTTGATCTCGAACCACGGCGCGCGGAATCCCACCGGTCGTCTGCCGACGATGCGCGTCAGGATGTCAATGCTCCGCACCAGAATGGCTTCCTCCTCTGCCTCGCTCAGGTGCGCAAGTTTTTCGTGCAGGTAACCGTGCAGTCCGATTTCGTGGCCGGCTGCGGCGATGGTCCCGACCATGCGCGGATGCTGTTCCGCGATGTAGGCGGGAATAAAGAATGTGGCGGGCACTTCCAGATGCTTCAGCAACCCGAGCAAACGCGGCACACCGATGCGCGGGCCGTATTCGCATTGCGACATCAGCGTGCGGCGGCGGGCGAGCGCGGGGTTTTCGGACAGGGCCGTGGTCTCGCCATCCACGTCGAAACAGAGCATGGCGGCGCAACGTTGTCCGTCAGGCCAGATAAATCGCGGCGGCGGGAGGAAGCGGGCGGCGGGCTTTTCATGTTTATTCGACTTCATCGCCGGCCTCGGTCAGCTTGATCATGGGCAGTTTTTCCGCGGCTTCGATGCGCGGATGAATGTGTTCTTCCAGCCGTTTCTTCAAGGCGAGAAATTCCGGTGAAATGAACTGGTCGGAGGTGCGGGGGCGCGGCACCGGATTTTCGATGAACTCGACGACGCGGCCGGGGTTCGAGCCCATAACCACGATGCGGTCGGCCAGATACGCCGCCTCGTCCAGGTCGTGGGTGATGAACAAAATCGTGGCATCCACCTTTTTCCAGATTTGCAGCAGGTACGCCTGCATCTGGCAGCGGGTTTGGGCGTCCAGCGCGGCGAAGGGTTCGTCCATGATGAGGATGCGCGGGTTGTTGGCGAGGGCGCGGGCGATGGCGACGCGTTGTTTCATGCCGCCCGAAAGTTCGTGGGGATAAAGATTCTCGAACTTGGCCAGGTCGACCATTTCCAGCCATTCCCGCGCTTCGGCCTCGGCCATGCTGTCCGCTTTGCCCTGCATTTTCATGCCGAACATCACGTTGCGTTTCACGGTCAACCACGGGAACAGCGTGTACCCCTGGAAGACCATACCCCGGTCCGGTCCGGGCCCGGCCACTGCCTTGCCATCCAGCAGAATTTCGCCGCCACTGGCTTCATCCAGACCGGCCACGATGCGGATCAACGTGGATTTTCCACAGCCCGAGGGGCCGACGACGCAGATGAATTCGCGCCGATGGATTTCGAGCGAGACGTGGTCAAACACGACCTGGGTGCTGCCATTGGCGCCAAACGCCTTGCGAAGGTTCTGCACGCTCAAAATGACCGGCCGTTGGCGGATGCGCTGAAAGCGGGCGGCGACCGGGGGTGCCTGTTCGCGGTAATCGGGGAGTTTCAGTTCACTGAGCGACATTGAATTGCCTTTCCGGGTTGGGTGGCAGTTCCGGTTTGGGGTTGAACGACGGCCACAAGACCGGCTTCGGTTTTCTGGACTCTAACAACGGGAACCAGGACCGTCGGAGTGCCCTCGAACCGGAGCTGGAGCGGACCTTCCAGGGGAACAGGATACCCGCCAGCCACGAGAGGAACATGTCGGTGGACAGGCCGATGATGCCGATCATGCCGATGGCGGCATAAACGTTATCGAAATTCCGATAGCGCGCCTGTTGATTGATAAACAGGGTGATGCCTGACATCGTCCCGACGACTTCGGCAATAATCAGATACGTCCACGCCCACCCGAGCAGGATGCGCATGTCCGTGTAAACATCCGTGATGGACGCCGGAATGACGACGCGGCTGACCAGTTTCCATTTCGACGCGCCCAGCGTCTGCGCGGCTTCGAGGAGCGCAGGGTCCACCTTGCGCACGCTATTGGCGATCACCAGCACCTGCTGGAAAAAGGTGCCGATGAAAATGATGGCGATTTTGGGCGCATCCTCGATGCCGAGTACGGCCACACACAGGGCGCCGAACGCCGGCGCCGGCAAGTAACGGAAGAATTCGATGAACGGTTCGATTAGTTTGGCAAAGAAACGGTAGGAGCCGGCGAGAATGCCCAGCGGCAAGCCCAGGAGGGATGAAAACAGAAAGCCCAGGAAAATCGTGCGGATGCTGTGTCCCAGGCTCTGGTACAGCCACGGTTCGTCCTGCAGACGCGGCGGCGTCTTGAACGCGGTGTAAAAAGCCCGGGCCACCTCGTGGGGCGCAGGCAGGTAAACCGGATTGACCCGGTAGCCTTGCGGCAATGGGTCTCCGGCCGCCTTGGCCTTGGCGACTTCCTGGTAAAAATCGGCGCGCGGTATGTCCAGTCCTTCGCTAAAATAATCCACATTACCGGGATCGGTGATGTGAATCAGCGGGTGCCAGATCCACGGGACATAGCTCACAACCGACCAAATCACCAGCGGAATGACAAAGGAAAGTGCGGTCAGCAGGAGCCGCCGCCGCCGCGGCAACTCCCGTTTCAATCCCAGCCAGTCGTGATGCGCCATAGTTGGTCTAGTTCAGCCCCATGATGACGCTGGGCACCAGGTAGTCCTTGGGTTTCTGCGATTCCTTGTACACCCCATTGTCGAGGTTGAATTTGTCGCTGATTTTCATCGAACCGTAAATGGACAGCATGTCGTCGCTCTTTTTCAGACAGGCTTTTGCCTCGGGCAGTGTCAGGAAATGCGTGCCGGGGACGTTTTTCGCGTATTGCACCGGATCGGCTCCGACTTTAGCGGCCATGATTTTGATGGCGTCATCACGCGTGGCGGGGTCCATCAAGTAACTCACGCACTTGTAGTAAATGGCCGTGATCTTTGCCCAATCCTCCTTGTGTTCCGCATAACTTGATGGATTTACCGCGATCACGTCAAAGATAAGCCCTTTGGCGTCGGCACTGGTAAACAGTTTTTTGGAGTTCGGCACCTGCGTGAGCGCCTGGCTGGAAATCGGATACCACGCACCGATCGCCGAGACTTGGCCCGATGCGAGCGTTTGCGGTGTTTTCTCGGTCGCCGTGCCGACGAGCGTGATGTCGGACTGGCTCATGCCGTTGACCTTGAGCGCCTGCAACAGGAGCATGTGTTCCACCAGGGTGAGTTCAACCCCGACTTTTTTGCCTTTCAGGTCCTTGATGGAATCAACCCCGGGTGCGCCGATGATCATGTCGCTGCCTTCGCTGTAATCCACCAGGCAGACAATCTTGGTTTTGGCGCCGCTCGAGCCGGCGACCATGGCGTCCGAGGCCACGATCATGTCGGCATCGATTTTGCCGGCGGACAGGGCGTCAATCGAGGCGTTGTAATCGAACCAGATCATGTCCACGTCCAGGCCGGCATCCTTGAACCAGCCTTTTTGTTTGGCGACCTCCATGACGGTGTAACCCGGCCAGTCGCTGTATCCGATTTTGATGGTGTCGGCCTTGACGCCGGCCAGGCCAGCCAGGCCCATCAGTGTAGTCACAAGCAGTATTTTCAGTTTCATTTGTTCTCCTTGGTTAGGTTTTGGTTGATGCATTTGTTTTGCGGACCTCCGCAAAGTGTGATTTTAAAATAATCGCGCGTAACGGTTGATCTCCCACGGGCTGATGTTCTGATGATACTCCTCCCATTCAGCGCGTTTGTATTTGATGAATTCATTGCGCAACCCGGGCCCCAGGACCTGTTCCACAAACGGGTCGGCCGCGAACGCCTCCACGGCCTCGCCCAGCGTGCGCGGCAGTTCCTGCACGCCAATTGTTTCCAGCTCCGCGGGTGACAGTTCGTAAAGGTTTTCGTGATGGGGATCGCCGGGGTCCAGCTCCTCGCGTACGCCTTCCAGGCCGGCGGCCAGCACCAGCGCGGCCGCGAGATAGGGATTGCAGGAGGAATCCGCGTTACGGCTTTCGCAACGCCCGCCGCCCATCGGAATGCGGATGGAATTGGTGCGGTTGTTCGTGCCAAAAGAGTTGAAGACCGGCGCCCACGAATAATAGCTCATTGCGCCGCGCCGGATGAGCCGCTTGTAACTGTTCACGGTCGGCGCGAGCGCCGCGCACAACGCGCGGCCATGCCGGAGAATGCCGGCGACGAACGAGTAGGCGAGCGGCGACAACCCCAGGCCACGCGGGTCTTTTTCCGGCGGCACGGCAAAAAGATTTTTACCGGTGCGCGCGTTGGCCAGCGACATGTTGAAGTGCGCGCCGTTGCCGGTCTTGTCCGCAAATGGTTTGGGCATGAACGTGGCAAGCAGGCCGTGCTTTTCGGCCAGCGCCTTGGCCATGTGCCGGAAGAAGATGTAACGATCGCCCATCGTGAGCGCATCGGCGTATTTGAAATCGAACTCGAATTGCGAGTTGCCGTCCTCGTGGTCAAAGGAATAAACGTCCCAACCCAGCCCGTTCATGGTCGTGGCCATCTCGTCCAGCCAGGGGAAGGCGTCCAGGAACCGTTTCACGTCGTAACAGCTCTTTTCCAGGCTGTCGTCGCGGTTGGGCACGACGAGCCGGCCGTGTTCGTCCTGGTGGAGTACGTAGATTTCGCACTCGATGCCCAGATTGAAGGCGAAACCCAGTTGGGCCGCCTGCCCGAGGACGTGCTTCAGCAGGACACGCGAGTTGAGCGGGTAGGGTTGGCCATGAAAATGGTTGTCCGCCGGCATCCATGCCACCTCCTTCCGCCAGGGAAGCTGGATGATGTGACCGAGGTCCGGCACGGAGGAGATTTCGTCGTCGTTGGGTTCCTGGCCCAGGCCGTCCAAGGCGTAGCCGGTGTAGAGCTCGGATCCGTGGGCGAAATGTTCGAAGTGTTCGATGGGCACGAACTTGCCCTTTGGCACGCCGTGAATGTCCACGTAGGCGCCGACGCAATATTTCACACCCTGTTTGACGAGCTTTTGTTTGAGCGCCTGAAGCTTGGCGTCGGAGTTCGCGCCGTCGCCGGAAAAGGCGCCGGCCGGCAGGCGGTTGATTCCGGAAATCCGACGGGAGTCGGGCAATAAGCTCACTTTCCCGTTCTTTGATTTAAGCGTGGCCTTCATGGGACCGGGGCAAAGTAACTGTGGGGGAGCGGCGGTTGTTCGGTGAACGCCCGCCGGACCAGCGCGGCGAGGTCTTCGACCATGAAACGGAAGAGTTTTTCGCCCTGCTCCCGAGTGGCGCGGTTGGGAAAGCCGGTGACACCGTTCCGACTGGTGCGATTGACCGGATGGGGAAAGACCAGTCCGGTCGTCCGGTCTTCGTCATCGGCCCCGGCTATTTTCTGCGGGCGCACCAGTTCCGGGGCCAGCGCCAGCATCAGGGACGTTTCGGCGGCGTTGGCGTGCCAGTCTTCCGCGTCGGCGAAAAATTCGGCTCGGACGCGCGGGCTGATTTCCGCCACGTTGCAGACGCAGGCGAGCGCATCGTCCCAGCGGCTGCGGATGATTTCGACCGCGCAGCGGAGTGGGGCGGCGTTGCCGACGTGGCCGTTAACCAGCAGGATCCGCTTGAAACCGGCACCGTAAAGCCAGTCGAAGATTTCGACGACCATGTCGATGAGGGTCTGGGGTGACAACGAGAGGGTGCCGGGCCAGCGCCGGGAATGGCCGAGCGAACAGCCATAACTCAGCGTGGGTAAAACCGGCGCCCCGGTTTCGCGCGAAACGGCCTCACAGAGCAGCGTCGCGTTGCGCGAGTCCATGCCCACACCCAGGTGCGGCCCATGCTGTTCCGTGGCACCGATGGGCAACAGGCATAAATTTACTCCCGACTTCCGCAGGGAACCGGCTTCCTCCCAGGTCAACGCCTGCCAGAGCAACGGCCTTTGTTCAAATGCGTGCATTCCTTGAACGGCTTTACCAAACCTTTCGGTTTTCCCCCGCACTGCCTTCGCCGGGCCAATGCGCGGATTGACTTCAAATTATTTACCAACCGGAAACGACCAAACCCCCCTGACTGCAATTTGTGACCAATGTGAAGTAACGTCCGGGCTCAAAACGGGGGTCGTTCCAAGCCCAGACACAAAGAAGTCAATGAATCGCGGGTGGTCCGCAGCAGATGTCAATAAGGGTAAGCCTCTGAAAAAAATGACTATCGTCGAATTCTTGCGAATCAGAATATGTGACGTCGATAATCATCATCATCAGCATTAGCACCCGACATGCCACCACCTTCCGGACGGTTTTATCCGGCAACCTCCGGGGCCTGGTCCGGGCTCGCATCAGGTTTCAAACCCAAACATTGACGGCCTCTTTGTTTCCGTGAAGCCCGGAGGCTTCATCGGCAAATCGATTTTTTCCAAGGCGCCATCGACTGCGCGCGGCTGGTTCGTTTTGAACAGTCAGAAAATAAAAGAACAGCCGGGGCCGCGCCGGGGTAATCCGGTTCCGGCAGTTTGCAATCCGATGGTACCGCCGGGTTTGAACCCTGCGACCACCCGGGTCGGCCAACGGATTTGGAATGACCTTGAAGGAATTCCGAGGTCATCCAGAAAATTAGGATTCAGGAGAGCCTTTTCGGATTTGAGCCGGAGATTGTGGCGAAGGTCAGCCGGCTGAAGGTGAGGATTTACGAGGTGGCGATCTCGTATTATGACCGGACTTGTGCCGAAGGGAAAAAATCGGGTGGCAGGACGGCGTCAGCGCACTGCGTTGCATCATCAAATAGCACTTTTTCCCCAACCCCTGAGTTTCAGTGCCCGAACCGCTCTGCTTTCCAACGCGGGCTCAGGTTGGGGAAGGGCGCGCGGCCCAAAACGGTGGACTTGGGTCCGGTCACCGGGAGGGACAACGAACTTAATTCCGAAAAACGATTCGCCTCGCGCGCCAGAATCACCGCCAGGTCATCATCGTAGATGACGGTCCAGCCGGGACGCTGGGCCAGGGCCGCGGTGCCGGCCAGATTCGCCGGCAGCAGGGCGAAATCGGCCTGATCAACGTCGAGCACTTTCCCGTCAAACGGTTCGCCATTGTAAAATTTCCAATGGGCATCGATTAACTCGCGCGAATAACAGGTGTCGAGCCGGCCGTCCATCGAGGGCGCGCATCCGGGCAGGTCGAAAATCACCATCTCCCCCCAATCAAAGAAGGTCAGCATCCGCCCGTGCAATTGGTGTGCCCGCAAAAAATCAACGGCGCCGATGGGATATTCGGAGCGCGGCACCTCCATTGTCAGCGGATGTTCCTTGTGCAATGTGAACGTGGCAACGCCGATTCCGACGGTGATTACCGCAAACAGCACGGTGGCGGATTTTTGGAAGTCAGCGCGGCGGCCGAGATCTTCCAGGTGCTCAAAATGCTGCCGGAACCGGGCGAGGGCGCTGGCCAGGTGCGGCGGCACCAGTGCCAGTGCGACCAGGCAAAACAAGGGAGTGTTTCTCACTGCCCGAAGGCCCAGAAAGGCAAAGGCCGCGCAAACGGCCAGTTCCCACCAGGCGCGTTTCTGCCTGGTGAACACCCAACTGAAGGCGGCCAGCGCCAGCGCGACGAAAAATGCGGCGTGCTCTCCATTCAACGGCGGCGGATTCCATTCGGCGATTCCCGGTCTGGGCCACAGCACGCTGCCGATCAGCCAGCGAATCAGCCCCGCACCCCAGGGATTGCAGAGCATGGCCACGCCGGAGACAATCACCGCCAGCCATAAAACCGGAATGGTCCGCCACACCCGTTCGACCGCGGTTCCATCCGCGGCCGTCCGGCCCCGGATTGGATTCCACACCCATTGCACCGTCGTGGTCCCGGCCGCCAGGCCCAGCAAGCCGAAGCCCGCCAGCACGCCGCCGTGCGTGTTGATCCAGGCCAGGAACAAGCCCGGCAGGGCCAGCATCCAAAGTCGTCGTCCGGAATGAATCTGTTGCAACAATTGCAACTCCATGGCCAGGAACAGGGCCGTGAAGATTTGCGGCCGGGCGGCAAAGCCATACGAGATTTCCACGACGGCCAGTGCGGCAAAGGTCCACGCCACAAAACGCGCCGGCCACGACAGGCTTTGTGCGCCCAGCCGGAGGCACATGGCGAAGGCCGCCAGCCCGACCACTATTTTCAACAGTAAAATTCCCGGTCCGCCCCACGCCGTGTAAAAGATCGCCAGAATGATTTCCGCGATCCATTCATGGTTGATCCAGGGCTGACCCTGCGCCGTCCAGGAATAAATGTCGGTTTTAGGAATGGCGCCGCTGTGCAGCATTTGCTGCCCATAGACGAGATGCCCCCACAGATCCAGGTCCACCGTGTTTTCGGAAAACTGAAAGACAGCCAGCAACAACACCGCTGCGCAAAACCAGAATTTCAGATTTTTCATCGCGATCATTTGACCCGGCCCAGCAATAACAGGTTGCCGCCGGGTTCGCAGCACAGTTTTTTTTCTGCGGGATTGACAGCGGCAGGAGGCTTTTCTAACTTCAACCGGCAAAGACATCCCGCTTTGCCCCGAATGCTCGTTCGGGGATTTTTATTGTTGAAAAATGGTTTTGGGACGGCGACACGCCGTCCCTCCCAAAAAAAGTATGGCAAATACAATTCTGGTGGGCGCCCAGTGGGGCGACGAAGGCAAAGGCAAAATCATTGACGTGCTGACGGAAAAGGCGGACGTCGTCGTCCGTTACGCCGGTGGCAACAACGCCGGTCACACCGTCTTCATCGGGAAAAGAAAATACGTTCTGCATCTGGTGCCGTCGGGAATTTTGCGCAAAAATAAATTGTGCGTCATCGGCAACGGCGTGGTCGTGGACCCGCTCGGCCTCGTGGAGGAAATTGAAGGCCTGAAAAAACTGGGCGTCAAGGTCGGTCCGGCCAATTTTGTTTTGAGTGAAACGGCACACGTTGTTCTGCCTTATCACCGCGAACTGGATGCGCAACGCGAGGTGCTCAAGGGCAAAAACAAAATCGGCACCACCAAGCGCGGCATCGGCCCGGCCTACGGCGACAAGGCCGCGCGGGTCGGGTTGCGGATGATTGACCTCGTGCATCCCGAACGGTTTGAAGGGAAACTCCGCCTGCGCATCATTGAAAACAACGGAGTCCTCCGCGCCCTGGGCGCGAAACCGCTCTCGTTCAAAAAGGTCCTCGCCGAATACCGCCGCGCCGGGAACTATCTGAAACCGTTTGTCGCCAACACGGTCCCGCTGTTGCACGGGGCGATGCGGCGGGGCGACCACCTTTTATTCGAAGGCGCGCAGGGGACCTTTCTCGACATTGACCACGGCACGTATCCGTTTGTCACCTCTTCCAATACCACGGCGGGCGGGGCGTGCACCGGCTCCGGCGTGCCGCCGCACCGCATGGACCGCGTCGTCGGTGTGATGAAGGCCTACACGACGCGGGTCGGGGAAGGTCCGTTGCCGACGGAGAGCCAGGAGATTTCCGATTTGCTGCACGGCATGGGACGCGAATTCGGCGCCACCACCGGCCGGCCACGCCGTTGCGGCTGGTTTGATTCCGTGGCCACGCGGCACGCCACGATGGTCAACGGCATCGATGACCTGGCCGTCACCAATCTGGACGGACTCGATTCGGTGGAAACGATCAAGGTCTGTGTGGCCTATCGTCACGGCAAAACCCGCTGTGATTTTGTGCCGAACGACGCGCAAACGCTGGCGGACTGCCGGCCGGTTTACGTTGAATTCGAAGGCTGGCGCACGCCGACCCACCGGGCGCGTACCTGGAAACAATTGCCGCCGAAAGCGCGTGCTTATTTGAAGGCGATCGCCGAATTGAGTGGCGCGAAATTGTTCATCGCCTCCGTCGGCCCGGCCCGTGAACAGACGATTTTTGTTTGACCGTAGAGAATTCAAATGAAGCTGCTCCACGGACTAAAGTTGCGTGAAAATGTCCAACTTGCGGGGATTCCCATCATCTGGAAAACCAACCTTTCCGATGAAGATGTCCATGATTTCTATCAGCACTTAATGACTGATCCCGATTTTGCATCTTTTACGCGACGCAATGATGGTGTGGATAGCACAAAGAGTGTAAGCATTTCGTTCGAAGTATTCAGCAAGGCAATCGATTTCAAGGATGGTTGCTGTCAATGTTTTGGAATTTTTAATACTCTATGGCTGATTTATCGAACCACGGAAGAATGGCAGCTTTTGGAAGCGAGAGAAATGGAGATTCAAGAATTAAGAGACGAACAAAGACAAGAACTTGAAGTTGAAGAAATCGTCTTTCAAAACGAAGATAATTATTTGAGTGCAAAGTTAGCTGAATGTCTAACCAACAAAAATTATCCAGAGGCTGTCAGATTCCTGTCCTTGAGAATGGAATTGAGAAAACAGAATCCTAAAATCAAACGATATTTGGTGTCTCAGGGAGGTCTAATGCGTGAAGCCGTCAAGACACTCTGTAATTTTCCACAAACAGACGACGGTATTCGATTTATTTTGGAACATTTTCCCTGGTCGTGGGTGCTATTCGATTTTGCAAAGAATTATTGGGCATCTTCTTTTCTTAATCGCCAAAGCAAGCTGGTTGAAATGGATAAGATTTTCGGCGCAGTGAATGAGCATTTCCAAACTGATGCCAGGATACACAAAATGATATGTCTTTTCTTGGAAAAGGAAGGTGAATTGGAACGAGCAATCCAACATTGTAAAATATGTACTTCTCGCCATCTTAATGACGGAACAGTCAACGGGTTTTCCGGCAGACTGAAACGTTTCGAAAAGAAAGTGGAGCGTGGGATAAAACGGAAAAACACTCAAATTCCGAATTAAATTGTCACTGTGTTGACCAAATCTGAAATCCTTTTTCTGGAATATTGTAACCTTCGTGGATACGTTGCGAATCGTCTATCTGCACCAACCGATGGAGGACGGTTTCCCGACTACGAACTGGTCATTGGCACAAACCGTATTGTAGCAGAGATCAAAGAGTTTCGAGCTAATCCAGCGGACAGGAATATGACCGGGGCAATTCAGGAAGGACGCATCCAAGTTTTTGGAGACGAAATCGGGCGGAGGGTAAGGACGCATATCGAGGATGCAGAGCGTCAGCTTAGGCGTTATGAAAGTCAACAAGTGCCCTGTTTGGTTGTTCTCTATGACGATATAGTTGTGAATGGTTCCCGTCCGAATCCTCCAGGGCTATTCCCGGTGGATGTTATGAATCCTTTATATCCGGGTCACGTCGAAGTTGGCATGTATGGCCACCAAGTCGCGCAGGTGCGGCTCCACCCAGATGGGCGAACCGAATCTTTGGGTGACATACGTGGAGGCAAGCGCACATTGCGGTCTGGTCATCAAAACAACATCAGTGCGGTAGCCACGCTACATGATTACGATTCCAAAAGTGGGCTATATCTAATCGTTTATCATAATTTTTTTGCGAAGAACCCGCTTCCCAAATCTGTATTCACAGATTCTAAAGATCGTCAAATCGAGAAACCCGGCCATCCTGATTCGTGTCCCGGTAGTCTGCAACGTGTTCAGATATAGCTGGTGCTGTTGTGTCGGCGGTTTTCATTCACCGCATACAGGCATTAACGTTTGCCGGAATTTTTATTTTTCAGTTTTGGAATCAGTGTAATCTGCGTAATCTGCGGATAAACAAAATGAGCGCCGCTCCACATTTGACCGCCGAAGCCAGGGCTTCATTGCCCAAACACGTGGCCATCATCATGGACGGCAACGGGCGCTGGGCGAAACAGCGCGGGCTGCCCCGCATCGAAGGCCACCGGCAGGGCGCCGAATCCGCCCGCATCATCATCCGCACCTCCGGCGAACTGGGCATCAAATATCTCACGCTTTACGCCTTTTCCGCCGAAAACTGGAACCGTCCCAAGGACGAGGTGGATGCGCTGATGAAATATCTCATCCATTATCTCAAAACCGAAACACCGGAGTTGAACAAGAACAACGTGCGGCTGGAAGTCATCGGTCAGATCTGGCGTCTGCCGGAAAATGTGCAGGAACATCTCAAGAAATCCATCCAGACCCTTTCCAAAAACAACGGGCTGACGCTCATCATGGCCTTAAGCTACGGCAGCCGCATTGAAATTGTGGACGCCGTCCGGCGCATTGCCGAAGAGACCAAGAAAGGGAAACTCGAACCCGCGGATATCAACGAGGAGGTCATTTCGCAGCATCTCTGGACGCGGAATTTTCCCGACCCGGACCTGCTCATTCGCACGAGCGGCGAAATGCGCGTGAGCAATTTCCTGCTCTGGCAGATTTCCTACTCCGAACTCGTCATCACGCCCACGCTCTGGCCAGATTTTCGCAAGCCGCAGTTTTTTGAGGCGCTGGAAGAATACGCCCGCCGGCACCGCCGGTTCGGCGGGGTTTGAAAATAGATCGAGATCATCGCAAGCGCCATCCGCCTTTTCACTTGTTTTGAATGTTTGCTCTGTTATTCAAATCGCAGTGAGCAATCCATTTCGACTCGGTGTCCTCGGCTCCGGCAAAGGTTCCAACTTTGTTGCCATCGCTGACGCCTGCGCGTCAGGGAAAATTCCGGCCCAGGTCGCGCTGGTTTTGAGCGATGCCGAAACCGCGGGGATTTTAGCTCACGCGCGGGAACGAAATCTTCCGGCCCGGTTCATCCCGCCGGGAAAGTTCCGCACCAAACTGGACGAGGACGCGGAACGGGTCTTTGTCGGCGCGCTGCAGGAAGCGAAGGTGGATCTGATCGTGCTCGCGGGTTTTATGCGGGTGCTGAAAGGGGAGTTCCTTCGCGCGTTTGAAGGGCGCATCGTGAACATTCATCCATCGCTCCTGCCGTCGTTTCCGGGTTTGGCAGCGTGGCAACAGGCACTGGATCATGGCGTGAAGGTGACCGGTTGCACGGTGCATTTTGTGGATGCGGGTGTGGATGCCGGGCCGATCATCGGCCAGCAAACCGTGCCAGTGCTGGACCGCGACACGCCCGAGAGTTTGATTCAGCGGATTCACACGGCGGAGCACGAGCTTTACCCGAAATGCGTGGCGGCGATTGCACGCGGGGAGGTTTCGGTTCAGGGGCGGCGGGTGGTTTGGACATCGTAATCGTCCTCGTTCTCCTCCTCGCCCTCGAATTTTAGCTTTCCGATTACAAGGACGAGAACGACATCGAGGAGGATTTTGAGGGTAAAGAAGAAAGTGGCGTTCCCGGACCGGACTTGGCAGATTGGTTCCGTCAAGCGCATGAGCAAGAAATTACGATTCGGCCTGCCCAAGGGCAGTTTGCAGGAGGCCACCATCCAAAAGATGGCCAAGGCGGGCTATAACATTTCCATCAACAGCCGTTCCTACGTGCCGTACGTGGACGACGACGAACTGGAAATCCGGCTGATTCGCGCGCAGGAGATCAGCCGCTATGTCGAGCACGGCTATCTGGATTGCGGCATTACGGGCCGCGATTGGATCGTCGAGAACGGCTCCAAGGTGCACGAGGTCGGCGAATTTCTTTTCAGCAAGGCGACGCGGCAGCCGGCGCGCTGGGTGCTGGCCGTGCCGGAAAATTCAAAGATCAAATCCGTGAAGGATTTGAAGGGCAAACGCATTGCCACCGAGGTGGTCAATCTCACCAAAAAATACCTCCGCGCGCATGGCGTGAAGGCGGACGTGGAATTTTCCTGGGGCGCGACCGAGGTGAAGGCGCACGAACTGGTGGACGCAATTGTGGAATTGACGGAGACTGGCTCGTCGTTGCGTGCGAACAAGCTGCGCATCGTGGACACGCTGCTGGCCTCGACGCCACGGTTGATTGCCAATCAGACGGCGTGGAAGGATGCGTGGAAGCGCAAAAAAATTGAGACGCTGGCGCTGCTGCTCAAAGGCGCGCTGGAAGCGGAGGCGAAGGTTGGTTTGAAGATGAACATCGCCGAAAAGAACCTGGCGAGTCTCCTCAAATCGCTGCCCGCGTTGCGCAACCCGACGATTTCCGGCCTGAGCCAGAAGGGCTGGGTGGCCGTGGAGACGATTATTGACGAGCACGTCGTGCGCGAATTGATCCCCAAACTCAAGGCTGCCGGCGCGGAAGGCATCATTGAGTATCCCTTGAACAAGGTGGTTTATTAATTTAAGATTTACGATTGATGATTTGCGATTTAATCTCAGAGCCGGATTACGGCCGACAGTTGCAAATTCATCGGGCAGGTCCGTGACGCGAACTTGTTCGGGTCAAATCGTAAACCGTAGATCAAAAATCGTAAATGCGATATGGGTTCACTGAAAAAACGCCGCAAGGCAAAGATTAACAAGCACAAACGCCGCAAGAAGCTGCGTCTGCATCGTCACAAGAAGCGCACCTGGCAGAAGTAAGCGATCGCCGGTCGCGATTTTAATCAGCCGTCCCCGGCGGTTGCACTTGAAGCAATCGCCGGGGCGGTTTTCATTTCCCGCCTGGCGGCGGCCCGGTTGCCGATGAAACATCGTTTCGACAAACATTATACGCGCGATGAAGCGCGGGCCATGCTGCCGCAAATCCGGAAGTGGCTGGAGCGGCTCAATCAGCTTCGCCACCTGTTGGAACGCTATGAAAAGCGCCTCAGCACGCTAATGAAGCAGGGCCACGACGCCGGCGGCCAGACGGTCAATGACCAGGTCCGCACGCTGGCGGATGTGCAGGAGGTTCTGGCTGAATTTCAGCGCCGCCAGATTTTCATCAAGGACCTGGAACGCGGGCTGGTGGATTTTCCCGCCATCATTGGCGGCAGGGAGGTTTTTCTCTGCTGGGAACAAGACGAGGACGACGTGGAATTCTGGCACGACCTCGAAAGCGGCTTCGGCGGGCGCGAACGGTTGTAACTATTTGTGAACATTCAGGACCGTCGCAACTGCCGCGATAGGAACCGGCGCGCCTGGGCAGGGGGCCAATTCCGCAACGTTGCGGGAATACCGCGACGCCGGCGGTTGTATCAGTCAACGGTTGCGCTGTGAGCCTTCAGCCGCTGCTCCGCCTGCGATTTCAACAGCTTGATCATCTGGCTCTCGGAATAAGGTTGGTAGGCGTTCCAAAGGTTCCAGGTGGGCGGCAGGGGAATGAGGATGTCGTCTGATTTTCCGTGCAGCCAGACCGCCACGAAAAGGATGGATGGGCAATCCAACCGGCGAAGTTCATAATCCTGTTTTTTTATTTGCGGCAGTTGTTCCGCTCGCCGCAGCGCTTCCTGCGTTTCCTTGGAAAAGTCAGTTGTGTCCAGACCGGCAAATTTCAGCGCCGTTCCATTGGTCGGGTCGGCCATCAATTCGGCCGCGGCCACGGCGTTGGTACCATGCATCAGAAGATACCGCCAGGTGCCGGCCCGGGCCACCGGGAGCAATTGACCGGCAGCCAGATTCGTCAGCCCGATGGAATAATCCTGGAAGGGCTTGGCGATGGTCAAATCCTCGATTTGAAAACCGCCGAGGTAACGGGAGATGCTGCGCGACAGCCCCTTAAACGTTTCGCCGATAATCTGGTCGCCCCCATCCGGGGCTTTGGGATAGATAATGGCCGCGGCGCAGTTCAAACCGCTGCTCAAAATGAGCGCCAAGCAGAGGGGGAGTTTGGGGTTCATGACTAATACAACTTTGACTAACAAGTCCAGGGCGCGTTCATTAGACGGATTGCGAGTGAATTAGCCCGAAGATGCCCGGTTTTCCGTTTTCGAGTTCATCAACAGCGGGAGTCAAAACCCGATTGGCCCGTTAAGCAACCAGGAAAACTTTGGTCGCCAATGCGCCGGATTCCGGTTTGAGACGTCTGCAAATACCTCCGGCAGATCGTAGCGGCGTCTCGGCAGAGCGCCGCAAACCTTGTGAAATTGGAGAGTGCGGCTTTCTTCCGAAAGCCGCCACGCGGGATGGGTGAGGCCCTGGCTTGTTATTTCGCGTAAACTTGCAACCGGCACGTTCAGGCACTACCTTTCGCGCGCTTATGGAAAAAGTCATTGTCATCGGTTCGGGTTGTGCGGGCTGGACGGCGGCGCTGTATACCGCGCGCGCCAATCTCCAGCCGCTCGTGCTCACCGGCAAACAACCCGGCGGTTTGTTGACCACGACCAGCATCGTTGAAAATTATCCCGGCTTCCCCGAAGGCGTGGATGGGTACGAGTTGATGACGCGGATGCAAAAACAGGCGGAACGTTTCGGCGCCCGGGCCAGTTTCGGGTCGGTCGAGGCCGCGGATTTTTCCAAACGGCCCTTCGCGCTGACCGTGGACGGGGAAAAGGTGGAAGCGCAAACCGTCATCATCGCCACCGGCGCCGGCCATCGGCATCTGGGCGTGCCCGGGGAGAACCTGCTCGAAACCAAGGGTGTGACCTATTGCGCGACGTGCGACGGCGCGCTGCCGCCTTTCCGCAACCAACCGCTCGCAGTGGTCGGCGGCGGCGATTCCGCCTGTGAAGAGGCAATCTATCTGACGCGCTTTGGCTCGACCATTTATTTGATTCACCGCCGTGACCAGTTGCGCGCGTCCAAAATCATGGCCGAACGCGCCTTGTCCAATCCCAAAATCAAACCGGTTTGGGATTCCGCGGTGACGGAAGTGCTCGATGTGAAACAGGACAAGGTCACCGGCTTGAAATTGAAAAATCTTAAAACCGGCGCGGAATCGGTCCTGAACTGTGCCGGTGTGTTCATCGCCATCGGCCACGTGCCGAACACGGAAATTTTCAAAGGCCAGATTGAGCTGGGTGAAAACGGCTACATCATTCCGAAGCAAGGCACGATGACGAATGTGCCCGGTGTGTTTGTGGCGGGCGATTGCGCGGACCATATTTATCGGCAGGCCGTTACGGCAGCGGGCGCGGGCTGTGCCGCGGCCATCGACGCGGAACGATTTCTGGCGGCGCAGAACCAGTAACGACGGCCTGGACTCAACCCGGAATCCGGCCGGTATAGGCCTTGAGAATTTCGTCCATTTGCCGGCCGGTAGCGGCGTCCACTTCCCGCCGCTTTTTGTCGGCATCAAACCACTCCGCTGCGCGCCGAATGCCGTCGCGAAACGGAATCACGGCCTGAAAGCCGGGCACAAAGGTTTTGATTTTGCGGTTGTCGAAAACCACACTCCAGGTTTTATCGCCCAATAAACTGCCGGCGTAAGCCGGCGCCATCCGGGCAATGAAGTCCGACGGAATGTGCACCATTTTCGCCTCCACGCCCAACGCTTCGGCAATGGTTTGATAAATCTGGTTCCAGGTCAACACCTCGTCCGAGGTAATGTGAAACGCATGCCCGATGGCCTGCGGGTTGCCGAGCAGCCCCGTGAATCCCCGCCCAAAATCCTCGGCGTGCGTCATGACCCACAAGGACGAGCCGTCGCCGTGGACGATGATGGGTTTGCCCCGTTTCAGCCGGTCGGCCAGCGTGTAACCGCCGAAACCGCCGACGGCGACGGGAAAATAGTGGTTGTAAGTGTAAGAGGGGCGGACGATGGTCACCGGAAAACTTTCCTCCCGGTACGCCCGCATCAAGCGTTCCTCGCAGGCGATCTTGTTGCTGGAATAATCCGAGAACGGATTGTACAGCGGGGTGGCCTCCGTGATCAGGTAATGGGCCGGTGGTTTCTGATAAACGGAGGCGGAACTGATGAAAATGAACTGCCGGGTCCGGTTTCGGAACAGGGCGAGGTCACGCTCCACGTGTTCCGGAGTGAAACCAATCCAATCCACCACCACGTCAAATTCCAGGTTCCGCAAGGCGTCGCGGGCGGCTTTCAGGTCGTTGACATCAGCGGTCAGGCTTCGGCTGCCCGGCGGATTTTTCGATTGCCGGCCGCGATTGAGCAGATACAACTCGTGTCCTTGGGCCAGCACCTGCTGGCTGACCGAGGTGCTGATTTTGCCGGTGCCGCCGATGAAGAGAATTTTCAGCACCGGTCCGTAAGGGCTTGTCCTGGGCATAAACTGTAAAAGAGTCGAATTCTGAATGGATTGTACCCGGCGCCTCGCCCCTGTCGAGTCCGACGCGGGAAAAACGGTATACTGCTTTCGGTCATTGTGGCGCAGTGTCCCATTTGGATTTGGGCGATTTGAACAGCAGGTTTTCAGATTCCATGCCGGCGAGAAACTCCTGTTTTATGACAAAATCGGTGAATCCTCCGGATGCCAGCCGGTGGCAATTTTGACCGAAGCAATTCGGCGTGTAAACGCGATCGTTGCTTCCCTCTTATCCGGGCTTGACAATCAATATGAATGGTTAATGAATGGTTTAGCTGAAGGTAACCCGTGCCATGAGCGATATCTCTTTCACTTTGTTGGTATTCGGAGTTTTGTTCGTGCTCTTGTTGTCTTTTTGCATCTATGTTCAGCGCCCACGGTTTGGCGGCACTTCACCGAGGAACATTGAGGTGATTGTGTACCGGCCTTTCTCCTCTGAAATTGCTTACTGCACGAGCATTTCAGATCGCGTGTTCTGTAAGAAGGTGTTGCAGGAGTTGCGCCAGGCACGGTTCACCTTTTTCGGCTTCAAACCGACCGGCGTGCTGAACATTCAATATGATGACGGCAGGGTGGATCGCCTGAAATTTACTCGATGTAACGACGGTACCCACTCCCTGATATTTTGGGTGTTTTATGAGATGCCGAGCAAGCAGTTTTGCCGGACGTTGCAGGAGGCGGGAGTTGATGTTTCATGGTTTGAAGGACGGGAAACCTGAGCGCCCAACCCGCGATGGCGCCAAAATTTTGAATCGGCCGATCCATTCCTGCTTGCGACCGCGCTTGCCGCACGGGTGGAATTGGGATTAAACTCGGGAGATGCCGTTGACTTCGCTTGAACAAATCATTCCCGAACTCCGGGACGCCATCGGTCCGGTGATTCTCATTTCCGGTGTGGGCCTGCTGTTGCTCACGATGACCAACCGGTTGGGCCGCGCGATTGACCGCGCCCGGCAATTGAAGCACGAATTGCCCAAGCGTACCGGCCATGAACGCGAACAGACCCTGGCGCAGGTGGCCATCATTTACCGCCGGGCACGGGTGATTCGTTTGTGCATTCTGCTGGCCGCCCTCAGCGTGCTGCTGGCGTCGGCGCTCATCATCGCGCTGTTTGTCACCGCGCTGTTGCAATGGCAGCAGGGCGTGCTCGTGGGCCTCATTTTCATCGGCTCCATGGTTTCACTGTTCGGTTCGATGCTCGCCTTCATCTGGGACATCAACCTCTCCCTGCACGCACTCAAGCTGGAACTGGAAACCACTGAACCCGAATCCGATTAAGGCGCGTTGCGGGCGAATCCTGAGTTGACGATTCGGTTTTCCACGTCCGTGCAAAAAACGGTTCACGTTTGGCAATTTCGTTCCAGAATTCTGAATTGACGCTGAGGCAGCAGCCGCTAGATTGTGCCATTGGTTTTGCTAAACATTTTATTGAAGAAGGATAAAAAACTATGGCAGTGAAAGTTGCAATCAATGGGTTCGGGCGCATCGGTCGCTTGGTCTTCCGCGCGCTTGTCGAACAGGGTATGGTGGGCAGGGACATCGAAGTGGTCGCCGTCGGTGACATTGTTCCGGCGGACAATCTGGCGTATCTGCTCAAGTATGATTCGATCCAGGGTCGCTTCAAGGGCGAGGTCGGCTCGGAAAAATCCGCCGCCGACAAGCCGGAAGACGACGTGCTCATCGTCAATGGCAAGAAAATCAAGGTGGTGAGCGCCAAATCGCCCGCCGAACTGCCGTGGAAGGCGCTGGGCGTGGATCTGGTGATTGAATCCACCGGTTTGTTCACGGATGTCGAGAAGGCCAAGGGCCATATCGTTGCTGGCGCCAAAAAGGTCGTCATTTCCGCCCCGGCCAAGGGTGATTGCCTGACGGTGGTCATGGGCGTGAACGAAGGCAAATACGATCCGAAGCAGCATCATGTCATTTCCAATGCCAGCTGCACCACAAACTGTCTGGCGCCGGTGGTCTATGTGTTGCTCAAGGAAGGGTTCGGCGTCGAGGAAGGTTTGATGACGACGATCCACAGTTTTACCGCCACGCAAAAGACCGTGGACGGCCCGAGCAAAAAAGACTGGAAGGGTGGTCGCAGTGCGTCCATCAATCTGATTCCTTCTACCACCGGCGCGGCCAAAGCGGTCGGCTTGGTGTTGCCGGAAGTAAAGGGCAAGCTGACTGGCATGTCCATTCGCGTCCCGACGCCAACGGTCTCCGTTGTTGACCTGACGGTCAAGACGGTGAAGGAAACCAGCTACGCGGAAATTTCCGCCGCGATGAAGAAGGCGAGCGAGACCTACCTGAAAGGCATCCTCGGCTATACCGAGGACGAAGTGGTCAGTTCGGATTTCATCCATTGCCAACTGTCCTCGATTTTCGACCAGGGCTCGGGCATTGAACTGAATAAAAAGTTCTTCAAGCTGGTGAGTTGGTATGACAACGAGTGGGGTTACAGTTGCCGCGTGGGTGATTTGCTCAAATACATGCTGGGCAAAGGATTGTAGGCTGCTGAACGAATTCCAAAGGCGATCCGGCAACGGGTCGCCTTTTTTTTGGCGGTGCCTCCGGAAAGAAGCACCCGGTCGGTAATGGCGGGGTGTGCTCGCCGAGCGCGATGTTTGGATTCATTTGCGGCACTAATTATTTTACTTACTCGGCCGTTTATGCGAGTGTCCAACTTCAAAACTCCTTGGTAATCAGTGTCAAAAGGCAATGAAAGACTCGACAACTTTGCCCGGTTGGTTCGATCCAAGGTCTTTGGGAAAAGGCCTGACTACCTTGATTGAGGGATTTGAAATTCAAAACCGGCGCCTTCGCCTGGTTTTGGGTACGCTGATTATTTTTGCGCTGATCATCATGGTTTACCGGCCAATTCTGCCGGGCAGTTTTGTGGTGGATGACGCGCGCCTGATTGGCAGCGACAATCCCCTGGTCAATGGACAATTCACGCCGCTGTCCATCTGGTTCCAAACCGATTTCACGCTGACGACTCTCGTCTGGCGCGGGGAGGGGCTTTTATTTGGAGACAACCCCGCCGGTTATCATGCTGTGAACATGGCGTTGCAGGCCATCAGTGCGCTTTTGATATGGTGCCTGCTGGCGCGGTTGAAAATCCCCGGCGCCTGGCTGGCTGCGGCGCTGTTTGCGGTTCACCCGGTATGTGTGAATTCAGTGGCACGGGTGGCCGAGTTGAAAAATACGCTTTCCCTGCCATTTTACATCCTCAGCTTTTTGGGGTATCTGCAATACGAGTCCCTGGCCTTGTATCCTGCCAATGGCAGAGCCGGCGACAACCGGCGCGCCACCCTGTGGCTCACCGTCTCAATGATTGCCTTTGTCTTGTCGTTGTTGAGTAAAACCACGGCCGTCATGTTGCCCGTGGTGTTGCTGCTCTGTGCCGCATGGCAGCGTGGGCGGCTCACGCGGCGGGACTGGCTGCATACCAGCCCTTATTTCGTCCTGGCACTGGCCTTCGGTTTGATGACCATCTGGTTTCAAAAACATCAGGCCCTGCCCCTGGCCGGAACACCCCTTCAACCGGCCGGTTTGGGGGAACGGCTGGCCGGGTCCGGATATGACTTCTGGTTTTATCTCGGCAAGGCCCTGTTGCCCGTCAATTTGAGCATGGTTTATTACCGGTGGCGAATTGACGCGAACACGCTGACGGCTTATCTGCCGGACTTGCTGGCGTGCGCCGTTTTTGTCCTGTGCTGGCGGTTTCGCCGCAGTTGGGGGCGGCATGTGCTGTTTGGACTGGGGTGCTTTGCGGTGACATTGTTTCCGGCGCTTGGCTTCTTCGACTCACAATTTCTGACCATGTGGCAGGTATCGGATCACCTCCAATACAAACCGTTGATTGCTGCAATGGCACTGGTTGCGGCCGGGCTCGCGGTCCTGCCGGACAAGGCAACTTTCCGGTCCGCCGCTGGCGCGTTGCTTTTGATTTTTTCAGTTTTGAGCTTCGAGCGCGTGAAAGTTTTCACGACGGAAGAAAGCCTCCTGCGGGACACGCTTGAAAAAAATCCCGCGGCGTGGGCGGCGCGTAATGACCTCGGTGTCATTCTGGTCAAAAGAGGGGATTATCCCGCGGCACTCGATCAATTTACACTTTCGCTGCAATTCAATCCGGACAGTCCGGATACCCACGCGAATCTTGGTCGTGCCCTCGCTTTCCAGGGGAAATTTGCGGAGGCGGACACGCAATATTTGGCTGCCTTGAAAATCAAACCGTATGCGCCGCAAACGCACAAGGCCTATGCGCGGGCTCTGGAAATTCAAGGGAGAAACCGCGAAGCGCTCTATCACCTGCAGATGGCCATTGTATTCAGCCCGGACGTTGAAACCCGCATTGAGTTGGCGACGGTATATTACGCAAGTGGCGACCCGCACCGGGCCGTGGAACAGTTCCGTCAGGTGCTGGGTCTCAAGCCGGACCACGTCGAGGCACTGAACAACCTGGCCTGGATTCTTGCCACCTGCCCGGACGACACCATACGCGACGGAGTTGAGGCGGTCCGATGCGCGGAACGGGCCTGTCAGTTGACGGCGTTTAAACGCGCGGGCATGGTGGGTACGCTGGCCGCGGCTTATGCGGAGGCGGGGCGCTTTCCGGAGGCGGTGTCCACTGCCGAAGCAGCGGTGCGCCTGGCTACGGCTGACGGCGATGCGCAGTTTGCAGCAATGAACCAGCGGCTGCTGATGCTCTATCGCACCGGCAAACCGTGGCACGGTGAACTGGCAGGCAACGGGCGCTGATAATCTCCGGGCAGGACCAGTCGGAAAGGACGGATCTGATGCAAACATCATCCGCGGCATCGCCACGTTCGCAGCTTAAGGCTGCTCGTTCGTCTGTGGTGCGGCCTGGATCACTTTTTCCTTTTCCAACTTGCGGAGCTTGGGCGCGATGACAATCTGACAGTAGGGCGCGCCGGCATTGTTGTCGTAATATTCCTGGTGATAATCCTCGGCCTGGTAAAATCTCGTGAGCGGCACGATTTCCGTGACGATGGGGTTTTTGAAATTCGTTTGCGCGGCGGCCCTGGATTTTTCCGCAATCAGCTTCTGTTCCGCGCTGCGGTAAAGGATGATGGAACGGTAGGACGTGCCCACGTCCGCGCCCTGGCGGTTGAGCGTGGTCGGGTCGTGCGCCTGCCAAAACACGTCCAGGAGGCTGGCATACGAAATTTTTGCGGGATCGAACTTAATCTCGGTCACTTCAGCGTGGCCGGTGGTCTCGGTGCAAACCTGTTCGTAAGTGGGATTGGGCGTATGACCGCCGGCAAAGCCGCTGGTGACGGAGATGACACCGGGCAGCCGTTCAAAAACGGCTTCCAGGCACCAAAAGCAGCCGCCGCCCAGGTCGGCGATTTCGACCTTGTTCGTTTCGGTGTTGTTCATAACGTTGGTGGGGGAACCGGCGACCGCGGTAAAATTAAGCGCGGCGATGGCCGGTAAAAGACAAATCATTGATTTCATGTCGCTTCGCAACCTGCCCTGAACGTAGCACAGCCGTGCCATCTG
>Ga0187871_10000536_pt1 | contig 36349 bp, 34 predicted proteins | sample June2016WEW_16_1_FD_132988 | JGI IMG/M metagenome (GOLD analysis project Ga0187871, IMG submission 132988) | Peatland microbial communities from SPRUCE experiment site at the Marcell Experimental Forest, Minnesota, USA - June2016WEW_16_10 | ecosystem: Environmental > Terrestrial > Soil >...
CCGCTCGCGACACATCGTAGCGACCAAGCAGGGCGACTTCGACCCGAGGAAATTCCTTGCGACGGTCGGTGAGGGGAAGCAAGTCCTGTTCTTTGCCGAGAGGCAAACAATCTTCACACAGGGGGACGCCGCTGACGCGGTGTTCTACGTTCAGGAAGGCAAGATTAGACTTACTGTCGTATCCAAGTCTGGCAAGGAGGCGACCCTTGGCATACTAAGTGCCGCAGACTTTTTTGGAGAGGGTATGCTTGCCGGACAGCCCTTACGAAAGGGGTCGGCAATAGCAATGACCGCCTGCAAGCTTCTCCGCATTGACAAGAAGGCGATGATGTTCGCACTGCATCGAGAGCACGCACTCTCTGAAATGTTCGTAGCTTACTTGCTGACGCGGAACATCCGATACGAAGAGGATTTGGTTGATCAGCTTTTCAACTCAAGTGAGAAGCGTCTAGCCCGCATTCTGCTTCTGCTCGCTCGCTTCGGCAAGGAAGGCGTATCGGATTCGCCAATCCAAAGCATCAGTCAGGAAACGCTGGGAGAGATGGTGGGCACAACTCGTGGGCGGGTTAGCTTTTTCATGAATAGGTTCCGGAAATCGGGATTCATTGACTATGACGGGAGCGGGATACGGGTTCACAATTCCCTACTCAATGTCATTCTCAACGACTAGACAGGCGTTTTAGTTTTAAACCGTGATCCCCCTCTATTGTTGCCGGACCTCTTCTCATGCAAACCCCGTCAAAGAACGCATCGCGAAGTTACGGGACGAAATAGCGCAAATTAGCGAAGCGAACCGTCTTTATCTAAAAGACGGGAGGAGACGGCATGGCGCAGCAGGCGATCATGAACGCAGGCTTCAAAGATTGCAGGAAACCTTAGATCAGTTTGGATCAGTTGGTGGCCCTCACCGACTGGAAAAAACTATGAACAAGGCGTCACCGCCAAATAGAGGTTGCTGTTGAGATCGTGGTGCTTTCTGTTGATTCCGTGCTCTTCCCCTGTCTCGACTGGATTTGGCTCGGGATTGTCTTTATTCGGTGTTTCCATGTTCGTTCGCTCCCTTGTGTCGCTCAACTCTTTACAGCATTCCCCCTTATTTTACGCATTCGGCGCTACTGAGGCATGGTGACAAAAATCAGCGATTTCGCTCGACCAACCCTAACGCGCCCTAGGGTTTCTCTCAAAACTGTGCAGTCTTGAACAGACAACAAATAAGTCAGCATTGTAGGTTGACCACAGAGATGCGAAGGAACAGATGCGGACCTCCCCCCATTGTCCGCCTGTTCCTCTTAGTGGCGCAGTCTAAGGAGTCAAGGCAACCCTGCGCCACCCCCTTTTGGGAGGGTGCGGATTACACCGTTATGACAAATGAATGAGTGATGACAAATTCAGTGTCGAAGAAAGCGCGGCTTTGCTCCATGCGATTTTCCCCAACTACCCGGACATACTGGGGATGAAGCCCGCGCCGGAGGTCGGAGCGTTCTTGTGGACCCTGCGAGCCGGAGAGCCGTGGCAAACGGGCGCAGAACGCACTGGCACCAACCAAATAGCCTGCCAGTAACACCTTTCCGATTACATGAACTAACGAGTTGTTTGGCGGTGATTGAAATCACAGCTCCCTATGCTGCGCCGTGGAAACATAGCAGCAGTGAAAGATGAGCACATACCCGATTTCGACGGATGCTGGCAGTGCAAAGACGCCGTAACCATCGTCCTCCCGACTGGCGAAATGTATAGGGTGTGCGCACCCAGCAAGTGGAAGAGTTATGAATGCGCGGGGAAACAGCTAATTGCCTCAAAGAAGCTAGTATCCCACGTTGATCTCGCACAACCAGCGAAGCCTTTGCAGCAGCGACGGTAGAATCGAGTGCAAGCGTGATCTCGGCTGGATGCGTTTACCACGGTGCTCGCCGCTACAGCAGTCCGCCGGTCTGTATTACCAGATCATCCAGCGCCATTTCCAGCTTCGTAAATCGCCGCCCCGATTTTCGGATGCTGTCCGATCTTCTTTTGCAAGACTCTTAGAATCGGAGCACTCTTGATGTGGGCTTCCGCCTCGGTTACTTTATGTTCAGGATCGGATTTCTTCGGTGTTTCCCTGACTACTCGCTCCCTTGTGTCACCCGATTCCTTACCGCAACAGAATAGTAAAAGCAGCCCGAATAGTGAATCTTCAACAGGAGAACTGACGGTGACGAGAGACGCGGCTTTGAATCTAGCCAAGCTTTGGGTCGCGGCGTGGAACGCTCATGATTTGGACTTGATCATGGCGCACTATGAGGATGCAGTCGAGTTGACCTCGCCCGTTGCTGCCCAGCTATTGGGATCAACTGATGGCAAGGTGGTCGGAAAACCAAACTTGAGAGCTTATTTTCAGCGAGGGCTAGACGCTTACCCTGAACTCCGCTTTCATCTTGAGGACGTGCTGTGGGGTATGAACAGCGTGGTGCTCTATTACACAAATCAAAAGGGCACGCGCACGGCAGAGTTTATGGACTTGTCAGCACATGGGAAAGTGACACGAGTTGTGGCGAATTACGGTACGTAGGAACCCAACTCCTAGTCAGGGTCGCATCGATGAGAAGTTACGAAGTTACGCCGACTATCCATCTCCCCACCGTATACCAACTGAGCTACGTCGCCTTCTGGTTGCGTTGTTTCAGTTTACCAAATCGGCGCCGAAAACAAGCTGGCAAGCCATCTTCGTGGAGAAAATCGCCTTCGCGCAGATGTGATCTATGCGGCGCGCGACGCCGCCAGTGCTTCGTATTCCTGTTGTGACTGCGCTGGCAGCAGAACCCACAGCGTATAGACTCCCACCGCCGTACCAAATGGGATGTTGAACAACGAGATGAATCCCAGGACCAAAGCGATGACCCGAGCCCAGGATTCGCGCTGCAACAAACCCCATCCGGCGAGAAATCCGCAGGCAGCTTTCGCCAGGATGAAGATGGCGACAACGCTCAGCAACGAACGTAGGAATCCGGTGGGTGTCTCCGGCGGTGCTCCCATTTCGTGCAAGTGGGCAAACAACGTGTTAGCGACCAGATAAAGGATCACGCCACCGATAGTGTTGAAAGCCGAAATAGCTAGCCAAAGTATTCCCAGCAAATGCACGTGCCCCTGCACGCGACCGGGACGAAGTTGCATTGCGGTGATGGGGCCGACGACTTGCTTTCCGCAGCCACTGCAAAATGCCTGACCCGGTTGTACTGCTGCACCGCATCCATCGCAGAACATAATCTCCCCCGCTTCTATCGATCGATTACTCAACAGAGGGTACGGAATTCTAGCTTGAGAGTTCCGTCTGGAATGAGGAAGTGGGTTAGCCCAATTTCTGTAAGTAGATGGCGAGGCGCCTGTCCGCCGTGCAAACGAAAAGGCCGCCCGGCAACAGGGCGACCTTCTCTTTATCAAGGGAGAATAGTTCCAACGGAGGCTTAGATCCCGTCAAAACTTTCCGTACAAAATCTTATGAGTCGAAAAAGGGAGGTGTCAAGCAATTTTTGGGAAATAAATGTCTTTGTTTTCAATAACTTGCGTAACCAAGCAACACATTGGTGCTATGCTCCAATTTGAGACAAAATGCTGTCACAAACGCCGTAAGCCGATGCTGCTAAGCCACTTAAGACCCGTTTGAACTGTCGGCTGCGGAGGAATGTCTGGTGCTGGATCCCCCCGAGACCCGCTCCGACAGGTCCAATGAAATGAACTCGTCCTGGTCGGCACGACCAAAAATTGGACCCGGGAAATAGCGTCGCAGCAGAACACGGGCGCCTCCGAAAGCAACACCTGCGGCTAAAGATATCGCGCCCACAATGATGCACAGCAAAATGATGTTGACCAGCAAATTCGCAACGTTGTTCCTCTTGTCGAAATACGTGTTCTCATTCCAGGTAACGCTGGCTTCGTAGTTCACCGCACCTAAAAGGGTCTGCGCGTCGCTTTGCGAAAGCGGTCCCGCCGCGATTGCCACGATCGGTCCCGTGCGCTTATCAAAAAACGGACCGATGTTTTCGACTCCTTCCACTCCTGCTTGCGGTTGAGCAGCATGATGCACGGTATCAATGCGCCGCAAATGCTCGGCAGCCAACGCCGGCGTGGGATACTCGATCAGCATCAGCGTGGCTGCGCCCCCCGGCGTCGAGTACTGCCCCAGAACAACCTCCGGGCTCGAACTGAAATCCACCAGCGTTGCCGGAAGCGGAGAAGAGATCCCCCCAAGACTGACCGGTCCCTCCGCATACTTTTCGGTATTCGCCTGATAGCCGTGACGCGGCATGAAGGCGAGAATCGGCGGCAGATTGCCGGCATTTCCACCGGGACGCGGCAGAGCGCCGGCAAGTTCACGCAATCCGGCCGCGGACATTACGGACATCTGGCTGAACAAGGCTTCCACCAGGATGTGGCCGCGATAAAAGAGAACCCGTTGATCGCGCGATGCGCCCTGATCCCCAATTTCTTCCCGTGCCATTTCTGGCTGCAAATAGAAAGTGTAGGCACCGAAGGCGCCACTGGCATCCGCGAACCTAGCCGCACGGATTTTCAGGGTGCGGCCGTCATCACTCTTGTATGTAGCCGCCTCGAAGTCGGTGAATCCATACTCCTTAAGAAGCACCGCGTTGGTGGGGTCCGCGGCGTTCGCATCCTTGCTGGACTGAGGCGCCCTTTCGATCTGCCAGCCGGCAAATTGCTTGGGGAGAATGGGCGGAGCGGGCGTTTCCGCACTCGGGCCAGCAGCGAAGACGAAGCTCCCGAGGGAAATGACCACCGCAAGTATTGCTCGAGACCTGAGAAGCTGCATAAACCCACCGCTTGGCACAGAACCCTTCTTTAATTAGACCACACAGGAGAAGAAAAGGTTTCCGGGTGAGACTTTTTTGGTTGGAGCTTCGCGGATGCTGTCGTGGTGAAGACGAAGGTTGAATGTTGAGGGAAGCTACTGCCCGGCCGATTTATCCAGCTTGCTGGCCACCTTTACCCCGCTCAACCCGTTCACATATTTGGCAATGCCGCGGTAGAGCGATTCAGCGATGCGTTCCCGATATTCGCTGGTGGCGAGCCGATGCTCGTCGGTAGGATTGCTGACGAAGGAAACCTCGGCAAGAATCGAGGGCATGTTCGCGCCAATCAGCACAATGAATGGAGCCTTCTTCACACCGCGATCGCGAATGGCCGGGCTCTTGATGGCAAGCCCGGTGTGCAAGGATGCCTGCACGTCCCCCGCAAACTCTCGCGACTCTTCGATTTTTTCCTTGAGCGCGATCTTCTTCACCAGATCCTGAAGTTCGTAGATGGATTTTTCCGAAACTGCGTTCTCGCGCGCAGCCACATCCAGCGCTTCGGGCGAAGAGGTGAAATTCAAATAATAAGTCTCCACTCCCCGCGCGTCAGGATCGTGGCTGGAATTGGCATGAATCGAAACGAACAAGTCGGCACGAGCCTGATTCGCGATGGCCGTGCGTGTTTCCAGCGGGATGAACGTGTCGTCTTTTCGCGTGTAAACCACTTCCGCACCCAGCCGTGTCTCCAGCAATTTTCCCAAACGCCGGCCCACGTCGAGCACCAGATCCTTTTCCTCGAGCCCGTTAGGACCGATGGTGCCGGTATCGTGGCCGCCATGTCCGGGATCGATCACGATCTTGCCGATTTTCAATCCCAGCGCGCGAATTAGTGAACGATCACCACTCGCCGTAGGCTTCGCCTCGCGCACCCCGAGGTCCGAAACACTGCCCGATCTGCCGGAAGCAATCGTGCGCGAATTCGACCGATGTCGCGACCCGGATAAGTCGCTCCGGCCCGCGGGAACGCTGGCATCGGAAGTCTCGGATTCGCCATCCACATCGCTATGCGTCAATTTTCTCGCCGCGATACTATTTCGGGGCGTGGTTACTTTCTTCGAGTCTTGAACATTACGCTTTGCGATTGCGGTTTCCGGGATTCCGCTATTGTCATCGTCGTCGGCATCGACCACTTTTTTCACCACTGTAGTTTGCGGTTTTCCAGCGACTGCGGAAACCTCCGTCGCGGACGGCATCGCAGATGCGCTCGCCTCAGCATCCGTCGAAGCGACTTTTCCTGCGGTAGGATCGGCCAAAGCGCTGGTCGCCCCTGCAGACTTTTCCGAGGAGCTTGGATCGAGTTCAGAACCCACGGGCGGGGGAACCATGTTTTCCGTATCTGCCAGGGAAGAATCGACGGCTTCTTTGTGCTGCTTCGCCCGCCCATTCTTGCCGTGAATGTCGATGATCAGACGATATGGATTGGGCAGCAGGAAAGCGTCGTAATCGGAGAGATTATCAACCTCGAGGACGACCCGCGTGCGGCCGGGAGCGAATTGGGCAACGCGAACCTTCTGCAGAAATCCATCCTCTACGTCGAAGCTTTTTCCGACAAGCGTGGAAGCCAGTTTGGTGTTCCGCAGATCGAAAAAGATCCGCGCCGGGCGGGCAATGCGCTGCGACGAAAATTTCACGTCGCCTTCCAAGTCAATGGCCACGCGTGTGTAGTCGGGCGTGGACCAGTGGCGGATGCCGGTCACTCGTGGCAGATGTCCGGAGCGCGCGCCCGAAGATTCATCTCTGGCGGAAGCTGGCCGGGAAACGCTCTCCCCTGCGACTATCCCTTTCTTGGGGATGTCGTCGTGAGGGTTTTTTTCAGACTGCGCTTTCTCGGTGAAATTTCTCGCCTCTGATGCCTTCTCGGCTTCGTCTTGCCGGTTCAGTTCGACGATAGCCTGACGGGAGCCGTCGGCCAGGCGATTGTGGGGGTAGTGGTGCAGAAAATCCTGAAACGCGGAGCGCGCCGCTTCGGGATCGTTGAGGTCCTCTTTATAGATTTCGCCGATCGTGAACAGACCGTCGAAGCGGTACTTACTGCCGGGATATTCGCGGCGCAAGAATCTATACTGCTCGATGGCTTCGTTCAGGATCTTGTTGTCGTCGAAATGCCGGCCCATTTCCACCAGAGTCTCGGCAACAGCCACCACGCTGGGATCAGCTTTGGTGGAAGTGGGCGCGCCCAAATAAACTGCACGGTATGCATTCACCACGCGCTGGTAATCGCGGCGCGTTCGCTCCGCCGTGGGCCGTCCGTTCAGAGCCTCGCGCATCCGCTCCGCGGCGGCGAAGTGCTCCCGCGCCCAGGCATCGGAATGGTGAACGCGCGCGTTTGCCGGCGGCGTGGCCAATAAGGCCAGCCCAAGCAACGCTCCCCACAGACCGCGCTCCCGCGATGAGCTCTTCAAATTAGCCAGCCCGCGCCTTCGTTCCTGCTTTTTTGAACCAGTTGGTTGAACCAGTAACCCGGTTGCCTGAGATAGCGATCGAGATCAATACCAGATGCCGCAAAACTAATCGGTGTTGCTGATGTAAAGCACGCCCCGCGCATCCCGCTGCATTCTCACGGGATCGTGAGGTACGCCGCCGCCGTCAAAAGTGGCTCCGCCATAGTAAAGATTGGTAATCCGCCGGACATAGTTTTGGGTTTCCGCGAAACGCGGCACGCCCGAACTGCGGGCCACGGCTCCCGCGCCAGCGTTATAAGCCGCCAGGGTCAATTTGATGTCGCCGCCATAACTCTCCAGGAGTTGTTTCAAATGTCGCACGCCGGCATCCACATTCTGTTCCGGATCAAACGGATTCTTCACGTTCAATTGACGCGCCGTCGAAGGCATCAACTGCATCAATCCCATTGCTCCCTTGCGCGACACCGCATTCGGATTGAAGTTCGATTCCACCTTCACTACGGCCCGCACCAGATTTGGATCCACGTTATGCCGGGCCGCAGCCTCTTCAATCGCGCCATCGATATCGACGGACGTTGCCCCTATTCCGCGAGAATTGGCGGCTACAATTTTGGCGTTTGCCGATTGGCTGGATTCTCGACCGATATACTGGCTAACCTCGGCCGCGGCCGACCGCGCGGCCCGCATCGATGCCGCATTGACCGGAGGCACCGGCTTCCAACGATTCTCCTTCGAACTCCAGTACATCAGCGTCCGCCGCGGCGATTCAGGGGCTTCAGCGCGGTGAGCTGGACCAGCCACGACCGAATCGTTCACGTAAATCTTGCGGCCGTTATCGTCAGTCGCTGTAATCTTTTCGGAAGATCCATCGCCGTCAGCAGCACAGAGTTGGGGTGCGAGAGAAAGAGAGGTCGCGGCTATCGTGCTGGCCATCAGGGCGAGTTGCAGGCGCTTTCGCATTACCGGGCTTATACCCTCATTGAGCGAAGACAGACTTCACCCTCGCATGTAACTACCCGGAACCCGACGGAGAACCTTCAACCAGAGTAAGACGATTATAGGCCCTGGACCGGGGGCGGGCAATCAATCCGAAGGGAGTAGAACCACCGAAGTAATATTTGCAAACTCCTGAAAATAAGCGCCTTATGCCGGGCGATTAGAAATGACTCATGCCCCCCTCTCCAGCCCCAGCCCGAACGCATCCAGCGACAACGAGCGCAGCAAGTTGCGGCGCATGCCCCGCTCCACCTCCGCCAGCCGCTCAGAGGCCGACGCAATCCAGTCAAAATCCGCGGACTCCGCGAGCCTGCTGAGTTGGCTCTGGATGTCGGTATTGTGAACCAACTCAGGCGCTCCCGAGCCCAGAAACATCAGATCCCGCAGCAGCGAATAAAGCGTTCCGAGAAGGCGCTCCGTTTTGTCCCGGCCCTCGGCGCCGGGACGATACGACTCCGTAACTTTGAACAGCGCGGTGTGCTCGCTTCCCAGCAGCGCGGAGCTCAGGATGTTCAGCGCATCGGCACGGGCCGCCACGTAAGCTTCGACGTCGAAGGTGCGCGCCCGCCCCAACGCCCCTTCGGAGAGTCTGGCGACCAAGGCTCGCTGCGCTGGTTTCCACTCCGGACGATGTTCAGCTAGATATCGCTCGACGTCTTCCACCGCTAGAGCGGAAAGCGGAAAGACCATCGATCGCGACCGGATCGTCGGAAGCAGTTCACCGGGATTTTCCGACAAGAGAAAAATTGTGGCGAACTCCGGAGGCTCTTCCAGAACTTTAAGCAGCGAATTCGCCGCCTCTTTCATGAAAGCCGAGTCGGTAAAAATGTAAACTCGTTCCCGAGCATCCGACGGGCGGTAATGAATGGTTTCGATGACCCGCCGCACCTGATCCACTTTGATCATCATCTGCGGAGGGTCGGGCGGGATGACGAGCACATCCGGGTGAGTCTGAACAAAAAGGCGAGTCTCTTTCTTGTCCGTCTCGCGCAGACCTTCGCGCGTCTCCACCGCTTCGGCAAAGCGGGCCTCGAGATCGGCAGATTGCGCGATACGGCGGCAATTCGAACATTGCCCGCAGAAATCCGGGAGCCCATCCCTTTCACTCGGCGTCAGACAATTCAAAGCCTGTGCCAGCATCAGCGCCAACGTGTACTTGCCCGACCCCCTTGCGCCGGAAAGAATCACCGCATGCGGAAACCGATTTCGCGCCAGCATATCGCGCAGGCGATGGACAGTTTCAGAGTTACCGTGAAAATCAGAAAAAGACATTAGTCAGCACCACACAAACTGAGGGCGCCCCACTGTAACTTCGTATGAGCGATGCCAGATGTCAGCGTATTCCCCCGTCGACATTTTGACACCGTAAGGTCCCCCATGCCAGTGGCGAACACTAGCCAATTAGCCGGCATGCCCCTCGGCCAATGAAAATCATCACGCTGTCAATATCATCCGTCAGGTCGACTTTCCCATAGGGGCCGAGGATGGTTTCGCTCTCCAGCATGTCCCCTCCGCCGGTTTCACGCCACAGTTGTTTCAAATCATCTGGAACGACGCGCCTTCGCTTCCTCAGGCACCCGTCCCTCGTCCCTGGGGTCGTGAGATGGGCCCATTTGCGAAAGCCAGCTCTGGCCGTTTCGCCATGTCTCGTTGGAGCATTTCTATCATTCGCGATACGACTCTTTGGGTGATCTCAGTCTTAGCCTCTTCCCCACCACGTCGAGGATTTTCACATGCGTCTGCGCCGGCGTGCCGCGAGCGTCCACCGCAACCACCCGTTGCGGCTCCCGTGCGGCAATCGCTAAATAGCCTTCATGCACCCGGCTGAAAAAACTTCGACTCTGCCGCTCGAAGCGATTTTCGTCGGCATGTTTGCTAGCGCTTTTATTTGCCCGGTCGACGGAGTGCCGGTTGCGCCTTCGAGCACGCCCCAGGCTCATTGCCGGGTCGGAGTCGAGCAACACCGTCAAGTCTGGCTGCAAGTTTCCACACAGCACGCGGTGTAACTCGAGTACAGCTTCGCTCCCTAGCTTGCGTCCGCTGCCCTGGTACGCCTCCGTAGAATCGGTAAAGCGATCACAGAGCACAATTTCCCCGTGATCGAGCGCCGGCTGAATGACTTCTGCGATCTGCTGTGCGCGCGAAGCAAACATCAAAGCCATTTCCGCCAAGGGCGAAAGACCCTCGGTCGCCGAGTCGAGCACCACGCGCCGAATTTTTTCGCCCGTGGCCGTTCCGCCCGGCTCACGCGTCTCCACCACCTTATGGCCCGCGGCCCGCAGAGCCTCCGCAAGCTTGCGCATCTGCGTGCTCTTCCCAGTTCCGTCCAGGCCTTCGAAGGTTATAAATTTCCCGCGCCGCATCGTCGAAATGATAGCAGCGCTGGTGCATCCCTGTACGGCCGTCCCTGTACCGTCTCTCTCTTCGGCTGCTATAGTCTAAAATTCTGCTGACACTGGGGGATTCGCTTCATCGACGACATTGATGGACTTCATGGGGGGCCCAAAAAATGAAACTCTCAAGAATCTTGGGAGTCGTCTTTCTTATTTCATTCTTCTCACTCAGCGGCTGGTCAGCTACGCCGCCAACCGTAACCATCTTTGTAGATGCCACCTCAGCTCCGCGTAAAATCTTCCACGCCAAGCTGAAAATTCCGGCCAGCGCTGGAGACCTGACGCTCTATTATCCCAAGTGGATTCCCGGCGAGCACGCGCCCGACGGCCCCGTCGTCGACCTGGCCGGACTCAAGTTCTTCGCCGGTGGCAAAGCTCTGAAGTGGCGCCGCGACCTGCTCGATGGCTTCACCCTCCACGTCGACGTCCCTCCCGGTGAGAATGAAGTGAACGCCGAGCTCGATTTCCTTTCTCCCGCAACCTTCGAAGGTGGTTTCTCAGCCGGCTCTTCTGCCACCGACAAGATGGCCGTCATCAGCTGGAACCAGGTCCTGCTCTATCCCAAGGGCTGGAAGGCGGACGATCTCACTTACATCGCTACTCTGAAACTTCCCGCTAACTGGAAGTTCGGAACCCCTTTACCCATCGCCTCAACCACCGCGGACAACGGTGAAACCCAAATCTCATTCAAACCGTCATCTCTGACCACCCTCGTTGATTCGCCAGTGATTACCGGCGAGTTCCTCAAGGTCGTCAAGCTGGCCGACGATCCCCTGACCGAGATGGACATCGCTGCCGATAGCGCTGCGGCACTCGAACCTCCGCAAGAAGTCTGGGACCACTACAAGAATCTTGTGGAGCAGGCCAAGCAACTCTTCGGTGCGCATCACTATCGCGATTATCACTTTCTTCTCAGCCTAAGCGACCACGTCGCACACTTCGGCCTTGAACACCACGAGTCCGACGACAGCCGCGTCGACGAGCGAGGGCTGGTGGACGAAACCGCGCGCAAGTTGGACGCCAGCCTGCTTCCCCACGAATATGTTCATTCGTGGAACGGAAAATACCGGCGACCCGCGGACCTCGCCACTCCCGACTATCAGCAGGCAATGCAAGACGATCTGCTCTGGGTCTACGAGGGATTGACGAATTATCTCGGAACTGTCCTGACTGCTCGCAGCGGCTTGCTCACAGCCGAGCAGTCTCGCGACGACCTGGCTCTGACTGCCGCCGAACTCGACCATACACCGGGCCGCACTTGGCGCAACTTGCAGGACACCGCCGATGCCGCTCCTCAACTTTATTTCGCTCCGCAAGCCTGGCACTCGTGGCGTCGCAGCGTTGATTTCTACGATGAAGACACCCTGAACTGGCTTTGGGTCGACGTCCTCATCCGCCAGCAGAGCAAGGGCACGAAAACAATCGACGATTTCTGCCATCTCTTCCACGGCGCTCCCAGCACCGGTCCCATGGTGAAGACTTACACTTTCGATGACGTTATCGACGCCCTGAATCAAGTTGTGGTTTACGACTGGCGCGGCTTCTGGATTGAACGTCTCACCAACCACGGCCCCGGCGCGCCCCTCGGCGGAATCGAAGGCAGCGGGTGGAAGCTCGTCTATGACGAGTCTCAATCTGAAATGCTGCGCGGTGTTGAAAGCAACTATCACGTCGTGGGCGGAGCGTTTTCCATCGGCCTAGAACTCCGCGAAGACGGTACCATTACCGACAGCACCGAAGGCATGCCCGCGGCGTTAGCTGGAATCGGTTCCGGCATGAAGTTGATTGCCGTCAACGGCCGCCAATATTCGCCCGAAGTCCTGCGCGACGCAGTCAAAGCCGGCAAGGCTGGTACCACTCCGCTCGAACTCCTGGTCGAGAACACCGACTACTACAAAACCTACAAACTCGATTACCACGGAGGCGAGCGTTACCCGCACCTGGTACGCGACGAATCGAAGCCGGACTTGCTGACGGAGATTTATCGAGCGAAATAAATTTTCCACCGGGGAGAGTAATGCACTCCAAATGTGGCTCTGTACCTCAGCGTCCTCCGCGGCGGTTCTCCGCGCGCTCCGCAATTCAAGCTCTTGATCGAGCACGTCTTCCTAAAACGCTTGGAATCGCAGCGCCAGGAGTCGCAGCTCTCCTTTTTTGCTCGAGTCTTTACTCCCAGATTTCGATACTCGGCTTCACACCGGCGACCGCCGCACATGAAGCCGGAGTCGAGACCAAGTTCAAAGCCATTCCCTCTGCCGACGAAGAGCGACGCCAGCATCATCTCTTCACCGCCGAGCCGCACGTCGCCGGCTCCGTGCGCAATAACGAACTGGCTCGTTACATCGCCGATCAGTGGCGCCAGGAGGGGTTCGAAGATGTCGTCATTCGCCGCTATGACGTCTACGGCTCCAATCCAAAATTCACAGCGCTGGAGATGGTCGCGCCCGTGCGCTACCGCGCCATCCTGCGCGAGATGCCCGTCCCTGGTGATCCCGACCTGAAAAACAAAAGTATAAGTTCGGCGTGGAGCGGCATGTCTGCCTCCGGTGAAGTCACCGCTCCGCTCGTCTATGCCCACAGCGGGAATCCCGAAGACTACGATCTTCTCCGCAAGCAGGGCATCGACGTAAAAGGCAAAGTGGTTCTCGTCCGCTATTCAAATCCCTACAGCTATCGTGGATTCAAGGCGCTCACCGCCCAGCGCGAAGGCGCAGCCGCCATTCTCGTCTACAGCGATCCCGCCGAGGATGGATTCAAAAAAGGCAAGGTTGTTCCCAACGGCCCCTGGGGTCCCGAGTATCACATCCAACGCGGAGCCATCACCTACGACTTCATGGTCCCCGGCGATCCGCTCACCCCCGGCTGGGCTTCCGTTCCCGGAGCGAGGCGCATTCCAGTCGAGGAAGCAGTTTCGATTCCGAAGATCATGGCCCTGCCGCTCTCCTGGCACGATGCCAAGCCTTTGCTCGCCAACATGGACGGCCCCGTCGCTCCCGACGATTGGCAAGGCGGCCTGCCCATCAAGTATCACCTCGGCGGCAAGCGCGTTCGCGTGCACGTGAAAATCGAAATGGACAACTCCACGCAGCCTTACTACGTGGTCGAAGGCCGCATTCGTGGCGCGCAGTTGCCCGATGAATGGATCGTCCTCGGCAATCATCGCGACGCCTGGGTCTTCGGCGGAGTCGATCCCAGCAGCGGCACCGCAGCGATGATGGAGCTGACTCGGGCGCTGGGAAAGTTAGCCAAGCAGGGAGCGCGTCCGCGCCGCACCATCGTCGTCTGCAGTTGGGACGGAGAAGAGGTCGGCCTCACCGGTTCCACCGAGTGGGGAGAGCAGTTCGCCGATGAGCTGCGCAAGAAAGCAGTCGCCTACATCAACGTCGATGAGGCCACGTCAGGGCCGAATTTTCACGGCCAGGCCGTTGCGTCGCTCGCGCCCATGCTGGTCGAAACCGCCCACACCTTGCAGGATCCTTCCGGGAAAACTTTGTACGAAGCGTGGAAGGAATCATCTGCACACGAAAGAGGTGAAGCCAAACAATCTGAAGAAGTCACCGACTCGAAGCTCGCCGATACCCGCATCGGCAGCGGCTCCGACCACACTGTGTTCCTCAACTTCGTCGGCATGCCGGTTCTCGGCCTGGGCTTTGAAGGTCCGTACGGCGTCTATCATTCCGCCTACGACGATTTTTTCTGGATGAACCACTTCGGCGACCCCGGCTACCGCTATCACACTCTGATGACGCAGTTGTGGGGCGTTCTCGCCCTGCGCCTCGCCAATGCCGACCTGCTGCCCTTCGACTTCGCCAGCTACGCCGCCAACATTCGCGAGTTCGTGAACGAATTATCAAAAGGCATGGCGACCAGGAATGACTTGGGGCAACTGGACCTCAAGCCTATGCTCGATGCCATCGACGACTTCGAAGCCGCCGGCAAGCGCCTGGACGACTCCGCAACCCGCGCCCTCGCCTCTGGCACAATCGATTCGAAGCTTGCCACAACCATCAATCAAGGCACCATGCAAGTCGAACGCAACTGGCTCAACCCCGACGGTATCCCCGGGCGTCCATGGTTCAAGCACATCCTCTACGGCGCCCGTTTCACCTACGCTCACCTGGAATTGCCCGGATTGACCGAAGCAATCGAGAAACAAGATTGGCCCACCGCGAAGCAGCAAGCAGAAATTCTGCGCCAGGCGTTGGGCAACAATACGAAGCTGCTAGATCGATTGAACGCGAGCTTCTCGCCGGATGTGGCTAGCGAAGCAAAATGATCAGGCCGTGTCTGGCTCAGATTCCTCATCTACAACTGCATCTTCCTGGCGCGGCGCGAACTCGAAAACTTCCGGTTCCACAGGATTACTCCACACTGGAGCGAAGGACTGCCGGTGCAGCGGGGTCGGACCGTATTCCAGCAACGCCGCCAGATGCTGCGGCGTGCTGTAGCCTTTGTGCGAAGCCAGACCATACTCCGGAAAAACCTCATCCCATTCGCACATCATACGGTCGCGCTCGACCTTCGCCAGAATAGAAGCAGCCGCAATCGAGACGGACAGTGCGTCCCCGTGGATGATGGCTTTTTGCGGCAGCTCGCAATCCAGCCGCATCGCGTCGATCAGCAAATGATCGGGCGCAGGCTGAAGCCGCATTACCGCCTCGCGCATGGCCAGCCGCGACGCATGATAGATGTTGATCTGATCGATGCGCGCCGCATCCACCGCGGCAACGGCCCACGCCACAGCATGCTCCCGAATGCGCGGCGCCAACAGTTCGCGCCGTTCCGGCAGCAGGAGCTTGGAATCGCGCAGGCCGCGAATGCGGTAGCCGCGGTCGAGAATCACCGCCGCCGCCACCACCGGACCGAAGAGAGATCCACGTCCCACCTCGTCCACTCCAGCCACCATCGCCGCGCCCGCCGCCCAAGCCTTTTTTTCATAACGCAAAGTGCAGCGAAGCCTTTTGAACAGGCGCAGTTTTAGTGCGGACGGAGAAAGAGAAAATTCGGAGTCGGTCTTCGCGGTACGCGGCATGAGGGGAGTGTTGCCACCATCTTCCCTTGCCAGCACAGATTTCTGCAAGCGAGAAAACAGAAATTCCTCGCCCATCATTTCCTGCCCGCTCAGGACCCGAAACACGACTTCCGCATCATGATCTAGCCGCAAGGCAATGCCAGTCAGTAACCATTACTTTGATTACGTCCGTACATTGTCCGCTCGGACATGTACTGCTATCTTCGCCCCAGATCGCAATTACGCGAGGAACAGTTTGTGAACGACGAAGCCATCCAGCCACGGCAAGAAGTAGCGCCCGTCGAGAAGTTGATCCATCTAGCTCTGCCAGTTCGTCTCACGTACATGCGAAATGGCGAGCGCGGTGGACTGGAGATGGCTTGTACGTATGACATCCATCCGCGCGGCGCACGCTTGCTGAGTTTCCGCGAGGTGAAGGTCGGAGACTTAATCACCGTCGAACGCGGACGCACTAAGTCGGTTTGCCAGGTCGTGTGGACCGGCGATCCCGACTCTCCGCTGCGCGGCCAATTCACCGTCGAGTGCGTCGAAGGCAACCGAATTCCCTGGGAAGAAGAGTTGCGTCAGATGGAAGAGCAGTATCTTCCGATCACGCCCGACGGGCCAAAGAAGCGGCTGGCGATGAATACCTTAAGGAGAGGCGATCAAAACCGGCGACGCCGTCCGCGTTTCCACGTTGAAGGGGGAGCCGACCTGCTGCAGATCGGTGGACAATCGAGCCTGGAAGGCCGCGTGGAACAGATTTCAGAATATGGCTGCTTAGTCAGCGCCGGCGATCTGCTCGTTCCCGGCACTGGAATAAGGCTCGCCCTCAACATTTATGACGTAAGCGTCTCGTTCCGCGGAAACGTGAAATATACCGCCGAGAACCGGGCCATGGGCGTGGAGTTTCAGGAAATCCGCCAGGGAGACCGGCCTCTGCTCGATTATGTCTTGGACCAAGTGAAGAAGAGGCGCACGGAAGACTTCGCTGACCTGGAAGTCATAACCGAGCCTTTGACGGCCACCGCGGGGTAACATCCTCGGCCCGCAACCGGTCACTTGCCACACGCACCGGTACGGACATCCCACCTCTATTCGACATCTCGCAGGCGTGCTGCTTTGCCCTTGAGTCCGCGCAGATAATAGAGTTTGGCACGGCGAACTTTTGACGAGCGCAGCAGGTCTATTTTGTCGATCACTTTGGAGTGGATCGGGAAAATGCGTTCCACGCCTTGACCAAAGCTGATCTTTCGCACGGTGAAGCTGGCTTGGGGCCCGTTGTCGCGCTTGATCACCACGCCTTCAAAAGCCTGCAAGCGCTCTTTGTCGCCTTCTTTGATCTTCACGTGGACGCGAACGGTGTCGCCCGGATGAAATGCGGGAATGTCGGTGCGTTGCGTTTTTGCCAGCAATTTTTCGATGATGAGGTTCGACATACTGTTTAGTCCTTCCCAATCTAAAATCTTGAATCTAAGTTTCGTATCACGGCAGTGGAGTTCCTGGTCGATCCGCTTCGCCCACCTTCATCCGCGCTTCTTTTGAGCCCCGCCAGGAACGTGCTGTCTTCTTCGCTCAGCACAGCGCCTTGCAACAAGTCCGGGCGGTTTCGCAAAGTTTTTTCCAGCGCGCGCTGGCGACGCCAGCGCCGAATTTCCTCGTGGTTGCCCGACATCAGCGGCTCCGGCACCTTAATTCCACGAAATTCCGCCGGGCGCGTGTAGTGCGGATAATCCAGCAACCCATTCGACCCGCAAGTCGAATCCGCGCCACCTAGTTCCTTTATCTTCGCGCCGACTGTAAAAGATTCCTGCTGCGTCGAGGCTGCGTTTCCAACCGCTCCTGGAAGCAACCGCAGTACCGCTTCGACAATCACTGCCGCGGCCATTTCTCCGCCGCTCAGAACATAGTCGCCGATGGAGAGTTCCCGGTCGGCGAGAAAATCCCCCACACGCTCATCCACACCTTCGTATCGTCCACAAATGAAGACGATACGGTCGAGCAGCGCCAACTCCGCCGCGACCTTCTGCGTAAACCGTTCTCCCTGCGCAGAAAGGAGTATCACCGATTGTTTCACGCGTCCCGCGAGGCGCTCTTCCCGCGGCACAACGCCCACCGACTCCAGACATTCGAACACCGGTTCCGGCTTCAGAACCATGCCCTCGCCGCCGCCGAAAGGGCGGTCGTCCACGGTGCGGTGACGATCGTGAGTAAACTCCCGCAGATCGTGGGCTTCAATTTTCGCCAGCCCTATCTCCTGGGCACGGCGGGTGATGCCGTAATCCAGCGGCCCGCGAAAGAAGTCCGGAAAAATCGTGACAATGTCGGCCTTCATTGCGGAAACCAAAAACCTTTCAACTCAGAGGACGCAGCGGGATCCCTGATCCTACGCGTTCTCTTCCTGACTAATGCTTCTTTCTGCTACCCTGCGCTTGTTCCTGCTTTTCCTCGGCAGTGAGCGGAGCATTCACTTCCAGCAAGCCATCGGGCAAGTTCATTCGCACTTGCTTGTTCTTCACATCCAGGCTGTCGAGATATGCCTCAGCGAACGGGATCTCCACCAACCTGCTTGCCGCGTCGCGAACAATCAACAACGGCGCTTCCCCGGCTCCAAACTGAACGCCTTCAACGCGTCCTATATCGGCGCCACGGTCAAGCACCGAACAACCTACCAGGTCGCTCACGTAATTCCAGCCCGCCTCCAACTGCGACCGCTGACTGCGGGGCACTTGCAATTCGCATCCGATTAGCGCTTCCGCTTCGGAAATCGAATCCACCCCCGCAAACTTCAGAACCAGCATCCCTTTGTGCGGCCAAAGGTCTTCGACTTCGACCTCCCGCCGGGGCGAACCCTGCTCAATCGGAAGCGCCAGCAGTTTCATTCCTGCGGCGAATCGTCCGGGAAGGTTGCTGTAAATCTCGCTGGCAACTTCTCCCCGGCGGCCCTGCGTTTTCACCACACGGGCCAGCGTAATGAATTCTTCACTTGTTTCAGATTCGCGAATGTTCCGGTTCCCTGCCCCGGCTTCGCCGCTGCCGCGGCTGGCTAATCCCGATCTTCTAATCGATGACTTCCAGCGTGTATCGCTTTCGTGCCCGCACTCCCGCAGCGCTCAAAAGCGTGCGCAAGGCGCGCACGTTGCGCCCTTGCCGGCCTATGATTTTTCCTACATCACCTTCCGCCACTTCCAGTTCGATTACGTCGTCATCGAGATGGTCCACGTACACTTCATCGGGAGCATCGACGATCCACTTCGCAATCTGCTCGATGAGAACGCGAACGTCTCCAGTGGGCTCAGTCATGGTGGGTTGCTTAGACTACGGTAGCCGCTGGGGCAGCCGCAGACTTGGAGAAGAGCTTGCCAACTCGCTCTGACATTTGCGCGCCTTTTGAAACCCAATAGTCGACGCGGTCACGCTTAAAATCGATGCTGGTCGGTGTGGTTCGAGGATTGTACGTCCCTACGACTTCCACCGGCCGGCCATTGCGCGCGCGCGCCTTCTCAATCACCACGATGCGGTAATACGGTTGTTTGCGCGCACCCATCCGCGACAGTCGAATCATTAACACTGATGTATATCCTTGTTCCGGAAGAGTCCGGCGAGGTCGAGACAAACACTTATTATGCCGGAGGTTAGCCGGAATGGCAAGGAAGGACAGGAAGCTTGTGGGTGATTGCTGCGGAAGCGCTTGCGTGATGATAAGCCGCATACACCCTCAGCACTGAACTGGTGGCCATTGTGTTCTCGGGCAAGGTCTATTGCTAAGGGCACCATATCCGCGCCGGTAGAAGTGGTCACTGCCGGAGCCGGCCGTTGGACGCTGAGAAAGGCGTTGGCCCATACCGTGGTGGCAAAGTCCGTCGAAGAGCTCTTCACTAGTTTTGCGCCGCCACCACCGCCGGCCGGGCCCCCCTGACCCGTCGGGCCGGTGGGGCCCGCAGGGCCTTGTGGCCCACTGAATCCTGCCGGTCCTGTGGCTCCTGTGGCACCTTGCGGACTTTAGGACCCAGTGGTCCGGTCGCTCCCGCAGGATCCACTGCACTGAGGGACCGGCTGGAATTGTGAAATTGAAAACGGCGATCGCTGAGCTGCCCACATTCGTCACGCTTGCATTCGTCCCCGAAGCACCCTTCGTTGTGCTTCCAATCCCAACCTGAGGTCCTGTCGGCCCCAGTGGGGACCTTGATTTCCCTGCAGACGTTATAAAAAATCGCTCCAGTACAAGCGTTCCACGACAAGGCGACTACTTGGTGGGTAACTCGAACCACGGTTCCGCCGGTCAACTGAACCTTGCCAACAAGGCCTGGCTGCGCCCATAACAGCGGACTGAGCAATAGCGCCAACATCAGATTTCGCATGTTTCCTCTTTATCTACCTGTTTATCTTTTTGTGTGCCGTCGCCGCCATGATGTGGCACGTTCGTGCTAAGCCCAACTTACGAATTGCTTCGCGGGGTCACAAGTTCACGGGTCACAAAAGTGAACCTTCGCGTTCCCTATACGGGAGTACTTCGAACTGAAAGCAAAAATTGGTGTCCGGATCGTTGCGAGGTGCGAGCTGGCTCCGTCGCAACTTTTCTCCTCCTGCTAGACTCAATTACTTGGGGGTTGCGATTTGCCGGGCGTACAGGGCGTCTATATCCTTTCGGCGGTGCGCACGCCGATTGGGAAATTTGGCGGATCACTGGCTTCGCTGACTGCGGCTGATATGGGCGTAGTGGCCGCTAAGGCGGCATTGGAGCGAGCCGGAATCCGCCCAGAGCAGGTGGAAGAAACCATCTTTGGCAATGCGCGACAGGCGGGCGGCGGGCCGAATCCGGCGCGGCAGATTTCCGTGCGCAGTGGCGTGCCGCAGGAAGTGCCAGCATTCACCGTGAACAAGGCCTGCGCTTCGGGGATGAAATCGATTGCACTGGCTTACCAGGCGATTCTGCTGGGCGACGCAAGTTGCATTCTGGCGGGCGGTACGGAGTCCATGTCGCGTTTGCCTTACTATCTTGAAGCGCGCTGGGGATTTCGCCTGGGCAATCAGGAACTGGTCGACGGCATGTATCGGGATGGATTCTTCTGCCCCATGGCAAAGATGGTGATGGGCGAGACCGCGGAAGTACTGGCCGAGCATTACAAGATCTCGCGCGAGGAGCAGGACGAATATGCGCTGATGTCGCAAACCCGTGCTGCGCGGGCGATTGCCGCGGGGCGGTTTGAGGCGGAACTTGTCCCGGCAACGATTGAAGGTAAAAAAGGTGCGACCACCTTCAGCCGCGACGAACATCCGCTTGTGGATGCGAGCATGGAAAAGCTGAGCAAGCTGACTCCGGTGTTTTCGAAAACCGGGACGGTCACGGCAGGAAACTCTTCAGGAATCACCGATGGCGCCGCCGCCGTGGTTGTTGCCAGCGAACACTTCGTCAAGAAGAACAACCTGAAGCCACTGGCCCGAATCTTGGCCGTAACCTCCGCCGGCGTGGATCCGCGCACAATGGGGATCGGACCGGTCCCGGCATTGCGCAAGCTGGAAGATAGGCACAACCTCAGGCTGCACGACTTCGGACTGATCGAAATGAACGAAGCCTTCGCCGCGCAGGTGCTCGCCTGTGACCGCGAATTAAATTTCAATCGCGACAAGCTCAATGTCAACGGCGGGGCGATCTCCATCGGACATCCGATTGGCTGCACGGGAACCCGCATCACGGTCACTTTATTGCACGAGATGCTCAAGCGGAATACTCGACGCGGTGTAGCTACCCTCTGTGTTAGTGGGGGAATGGGAATGGCTCTGGCGCTGGAGAATGTGGTGTAACAATGGCGTGCGACGCAGCCGCATGGTGCGCAAGTTATTGAAGGGCTGGCCTGGCTAGCCGGTCCGCCGACGCGTTGACGCGGGCAAAACGCAGTCGCTATACTTTTTGATAGAGTCCGCTCACACACAGGAGACGGAATGAACCTTTCCGCAGTAATCGTGGACGATGAGCAACTCGCGCGCGATGAACTCGCCTACCTGTTGAAAAGCGTCGGTGACGTAAATGTTGTAGCCCAGGGAAAAAATGGGCTTGAGGCCATCAGCCTCATCAAGGAACATAGTCCTGACCTCGTTTTTCTCGACGTCCAAATGCCGGGGCTCGACGGCTTCGGCGTGATCAAGAAGCTTCTCGACAAGAAGATTCCACTTCCCAAGATTGTTTTCGCTACAGCGTTTGACCAGTACGCAGTGAAGGCTTTTGAGGTCAACGCCGTCGATTACCTCCTAAAACCCTTCGACAAGAAACGAGTTGCGCAGTCCGTGCAGAAGGCGCGCACGCAACAGGAAGCCGAGGGATTGCCGGCAGAAAAGATTGACACCCTGGTTCGGATGCTGCAGGCGCCGAAAACCCAGAGTTCGAAAATCCTGCTCAAGGCAGTCGGGCGAATGTTTCTGGTGGACCAGAAAGAAATCTGTTATGCCTCGATCGAAGACGGTGTGATCACTGTAGTCACTGCCGGCGCGTCGGGCATGGAAGGACACTCCAACTGCCGCACCTTGGAGGAATTACTCGCCAGTCTGGATCAAGGATTGTTCTGGCGCGCCCACCGTTCCTACCTGGTAAACATCAATCGCATTCGCGAAGTCGTGCCCTGGTTCAAGAGTTCTTACCAGTTACGCATGGATGACAAGAAGCAGAGCGAGATTCCAGTCAGCCGCGCTCAGACCAGACGCCTGCGGGAGCTTTTCGGTCTCTGATTGGCCCCGTTCCGCCCGGGTTCCTTCTCTCTCTACTGTCGCCGCACTGCTAGCCACTGCTGGAAGGCAAATTTTGCCTGCCTTCAAGGCGGCGGCATGCTGGGCCCTTGCTACCAACGCAAGAAGATCATCAACCAGCGTGCCAGCGGACAAGTCGAGCTCACTTCTTGCTCGACCTCGAACGGGCCAGACCGGTCGAGCATGAAATTTGGAGGCCGGCCCGAACTGTCCGACTCCTGGAGAGGGTTAAACCGCCAGAGCCTCCAACCCGGTCCGATCGCGAATCACGAGCGTCGCTGCTTCCAGCCGGATCCGCCTCTTTTTCTTCAGATGACTTAGCAATCTCCTGACCGTCTCCCGCGATGAACCAATCCTCTGGGCCATCTCCTCATGGGTCATCACCGAATGCAGCCGCTGTTTATCCCATTCCTCCACACCCCGCGGAGCGCTGCATCACCGCCGTCAAGTCCTGCCGGCTGATGAAATTCAACTGGCAGGGCGTCCTACGGAATATTGATGGCGGGCTATAATCAGCCCATGGCTCGGGGCTGGGAAAGCAAGTCGATTGAGGCACAACAGGAAGAGGCCGCCGCCAGGACTGCAGAGCGAAAGCCGCGTCTGTCGCCGGAAGAAGCGACGCGGCTGCGGGAAAGGGAGAACCTACGCCTGTCCCTCCAAAACATAGTTCAACAATTGGATCGCTGCCATGATGCCCGACATCGCGCGATGCTGGAGCAAGCGAAAGCCGACTTAGAAAGCAGGATCGAACAACTCAGTAAGTAGTAGAGGATGGGCCATCAGAACAGTTAGTCCGTCCAGGTCAATGGCTTCTCTCGTAAGTAGTTGACACCTCCGCCGAACCAAGATTGTCTTCAAGTTACCTTTGGCTTCGTAGACCTTCCATAGGGCTGACGTATAATTGATCTTTCCATGAAAGCCTACGTGTACGTCTCGCTCAAAAAAAGTGTCCTCGATCCTCAAGGCAAGACCATCCAGGGCGCGCTCAAGAAAATGGGCTATAAGGGTTTGGAAGAAGTGCGCCAAGGAAAGTACTTCGAACTCACGCTGGATGGCGGGCTAAGCCGCGAAGAGGCGCAAACTGAAGTCGAGCGTATTGCGCGAGAAGTTCTCACAAACCCTGTCATTGAAGAGTTTCGCTGCTCCCTCGCAGACTGAATTCCTGGAGTCTCACCATGTGCGGCATTGTTGGCTATGTCGGGAAGAAAGAAGTTGTCCCAATCATCATTGAGGGCCTGAGACGGCTCGAATATCGCGGCTATGATTCGGCCGGAATTGCCGTCGCCGGCAACGGGGACAAGCTGCAGCTGCGGCGGGCCGAAGGCAAGCTGCGCAATCTGGAAGAAGCCATCCGCCTCAAGCCGCTCGCCGGAACCTTTGGCATCGGCCACACTCGGTGGGCGACCCACGGACGTCCGACGGAAGAAAACGCGCATCCTCATCGCGATTGCACCGGCAAGATCGTAGTCGTGCACAATGGCATAGTTGAAAACTATCTCAGCCTCAAGAAGAAACTGATTGAGGAAGGGCACAAGTTCTCCACGGAGACTGACACCGAGGTCATCGCTCATCTCATTGAAAAGCATCTTTTCAAAACCGGCAACGGCCACCGGCCCACTCTTGAGGAGGCGGTTCGCTGCACGGTGAAGGAACTTAGCGGCGTCTTTGCTATGGCGGTTATCTCAGTTGACGAGCCCAATAAAATTGTTGCTGCGCGAAACGGCCCTCCGCTGGTGGTTGGCCTAGGCAATGACGAATACTTTGTCGCCTCCGACGTCCCCGCCATTCTGTTTCACACCCGCGACATTTTTTTTCTCGCTGATGGCGATCTCGCCGTCGTGACCCCCGCCGGCGTGCAGCTAACCGATTTCGACGGAAAGTCCATTCAGCGCCCGGTGCAGCACGTGACCTGGGACCCGATCATGGCGGAAAAGGGCGGCTTCAAGCATTTCATGCTCAAGGAAATCTACGAGCAGCCGCGCGCCGTCCGTGACACCACCCTGGGACGAATTTCGCTCGACACCGGCCACATCTTCCTCGATGAAATGCAAATCAGCGAAGCTGAATTTCGCGCAGCGAAGAAGATCAACATCCTCGCCTGCGGCACCAGTTGGCATGCCGGACAAGCAGGCAAGTTCATGATCGAGAGTTTTGCCCGCGTTCCGGTCGAGGTCGATTACGCCAGCGAATGGCGCTACCGCGATCCCATTGTTGCTCCAGACACAATTACGCTTGTTATCTCTCAATCTGGCGAAACCGCCGACACCATTGCCGCTCAGCGCGAGGCGAAAGCCAAAGGCTCGCATACTCTCGCCATCTGCAACGTGGTGGGTTCGATGATTACCCGCGAAGCAGCGGGAACCATCTACACTCATGCGGGCCCTGAGATTGGCGTGGCATCTACCAAGGCCTTCACCTGCCAACTGACCGCTCTCTATTTGTTCGCTCTCTATCTCGCGCAAGTGCGGGGCGCGATGACCGCCGATAAGATCCGCACCGCAGCCGAGAACCTTACGCTCATCCCCGCCAAACTGGAAACGATCTTCACTCATGATGAAGCATGCGAGGACCTGGCCAAGCGTTTTCAGCGGGCTCAGGATTTCTTGTTTCTCGGCCGCGGAATTCACTATCCCATCGCTCTTGAAGGCGCGCTCAAGCTGAAGGAAATTTCCTATATCCATGCTGAGGGATATCCTGCCGGCGAGATGAAGCATGGCCCCAACGCTCTGATTGACGAAAACCTGCCCGTAGTCATCGTTGCCACACGCGACGCAAACGACCCCGAATCGATGTTGCGTTACGAGAAAACGATGTCAAATCTGAAGGAAGTCAAGGCACGCTCAGGCGTGGTCATCGCCCTGGCCACCGAAGGCGATGAAGAGATCAGGGAATCCGCCGACCACGTGCTCTACGTTCCGGCGGCGCCCGAAGAACTTTCGCCAATTCTCGAAATCGTTCCTCTACAGTTGCTCGCCTATCACATCGCGGTCCGCCGTGGGTGTGATGTCGATCAGCCGAGGAATCTGGCTAAGTCCGTCACGGTTGAGTAAGCTCAACCGTCCCTGCTTCGATACTTAGCGCGAGTCGAGCTCATCCGTATAATGGATGTTTCCATTTCAAACATTTAGTGCCCGCCTGGTGTGCTCCTCCACACTTTCTGAATTCACGAAGCACCTCGAATTTGAGGTCGTGGGGAAGAGCAGGTTTGGGTTTGGCGCGGGACTGGACAAAATGGTCAAAGCTAATCGCGAATTGCTGAAGTCGCAGGGCTGGGATAGAAAATCGATTCGCTACGAGAAGTATGACTGAAGCTCTTTCGCTGCATGAACAGGGAGTTTGTGACCAACCTTCCGGGCCGATCAGTTCAACCATCGAGCTGTGAATCAGCATCCGCCATGCTCAGGGTCTTTTGCAGACGAAATAAAAGCCAAATCAAGCCTGCAATTCCCGCCGCCCACACGGCAAACGCCGCATCCACCACCCACCTCGAGGCCGCTCCTGCCCTACGCAGTAGGAACGGCAGAAAATTCCATGTAGTAATGTGGACGTAATCCCAGGGGTCTTGCGCCATGGACTCGTTATTTAGTCCCCAGGCTTGCATCTTCCCCAGCGCAAATGCAGCGATGTTCTTGAAGCGCAGCGCAATCACGAACGTGGGATGGCCCAGCGTCTCCATCTGGTAGATCTCGAGCGGCAGCCAGAACGCGAGTGAAGGAATTTGGACAATAAGACTAACGGCGATGAGAGCGATTCCAGCGCGCCAGATCCATGCGCTCAAATCGGCGCGGTGGCGCAGCAATAAGGGAACAGCAAGCAGCGCCACCAATTCCACCGACGTCGAAACGTAACGGTCGCCCCATGCGAAATCTCCTGCCCAGTAGGTATATCGTGCATAGAAACTGATATAGCCGAGAAGCAGAAGGAGCGAAGTCACACCATAGGCGCGGACTGGCGGCGCGAGGCACGCCCATAATGCAAGCAAAAGCAAAATAGCCAGCACCAGCAGAGGATCGAAAAGAAAAATCGACTTTTCCGGCTTGAACAACGGCCCGAAAAAGCCCTCGACAAAGGGAGTGCTCCACGGAAAATTCACGGGAAGTGTTGGGTCCTGCAACCGCTGTTCCTTGGCGAAAAGCGATACATATGTGTTGGTGAAGGATCCGAAACGATAGAACTGATACAAACGATCAACCAGTAAGAAAAACGCGTATAGCGGAACTGCGACTCTACAGTACGCCAACAACCGCTGCCCAAGGTGGCGTCCGCGCACCTGTTCAAACCAGAGCACCAGTAGAATAAAAGCTCCCGCCGCCATCAGATCCAGACCGGTTGTAAGCCGCGTCAACAAGTTCAGCCCGAGCGCCGCGCTTCCCGCGAACAGTGCCCGCTGATTGCCCGTTCGCAGCCAATCATACTGAAAAGAAAAACCGGTCAGCGTGAGAAGCATGATGTAGTTGTTCTCCATCATGTTCTGCGTGTAGTGCAGGTGGGTCGTGCAAAACAGTAGAGCCAGCACGCCGAGCACGGACTCCCTCACGCTGAACCGCAACTGGCGAAGCAAGCGAAACCCGATCAATGCGGTCAGCACGTTTACGAGAATACTGGTGCTGTAACTTACCACGATGCTGCGCACAGCGGGATCGTCACCATAACCGGAGAAAACTTTCCAGCCGGCGATCCATGTGCCCACCCAATCGGCCGGCAGCATTAGGAGCGACTGTCCAACGCCATACCAGCTATAGAGTTGGCCCCCGCGACCGTGCAAGCCAAACTCGGGATACTCGTTGGGAAACACTTGGGGCTGGGATGTCCACAGCCAATGCGTGGTCTGCAGCCGGTGCATCGTGTCGGCGGTCCCTAGTTCACCAGACTGCACCACGAATGCAAGTACCCCTGCCACAAGACACAGCAGCACCAGCGGATCGGCCAGCCAGCGAGAAAGGCGCGAACTCATCGTCTGGATGGTAATACAGGATAGGCATCAGGTTTGGACATCGCCGATGAGTTTACGGGCGCCCGCACTTCTGGGAAGTGTTTTGCGTAGGGTCGAGCACCTCAGGACGAGGTGACTTTCGTGGGGGGGTGATGGCACGGACTAGCCATTTACCACGGCGCGGCTTCGGTTTAGTCTCCTGATTGAGCAGCACTTGGGGGAGGGCTGATCGACATGACGCTCCTGACTCGAATGAGTCTGGGGCGTTTTGTTTTGCGCCCTATCTTGTGACCGCGGGCGGCCATAGGGAATCGGCGGCTAAAGCCGTTCTCTTAGGGCAATCTCGATCGCAGCGCTGGAGGGCTGCGCCACCCAAAAATCATTTTTCCGAAAATGCCAAGGTCCTACTGTTTAATCTGGAAATTCTTCGGATCCAGGTCAAGGTTGTTAATAATCTTGTCTGCGGTCATATCCCACTCATTGACATTGGTCGATCCGTTCTGCAGTTCCTCGGTATACTGCAGGTCGTAACGCCGGGGCAGCGTGATTCCGTTGTCGGTTTGAAAGTCACTGAAGCGCTCTTCAATGGTATAGCGGATTTCCTGCTGATTGACGCTGTCGGTTATGCGATGGCTCATATTGGGTGACATTGCAACCGAATAGACCGTGACTACATGGCGGTACGTCTCGGGGTCGAAATACAGCTTGACGATCATGTCGGTGTTGCCCTTCGAGTAGTACTCGATGCCCTGCAGTTCGCGGCCGTCAACTTTCTTCAGGCCAATATAGTCAAGCCTGACCCGGCTCGGGTCCAGGTTCTGGAGGGCCCAGCCGGTGGAAAGCTCTCCGCCCAGCAAACCTTGTCTGACGATGAAATCCTGGCTGCTTACGAACCGTGCCAACACGCTCCACTTGTGGGTAGAGGTTGCGGCGGCAAAGGAGGTTCTGGCGCCGTCGAAGACGAATTGTTCCCCCCGCCAATCGCCGCCCGCAAACCTCATCACAAAGTTCGATTTGCGCTGCTCCGAAACTCTTCCCCAAGTGCCCGGAATGTCACCGCTGCCGCCGGTCAGCACTTTGAAGTGCAGAGTGCCTTGCACGGCGCGTGACGTGATGGCCGCACGAGCCTCGGCCGTTCCGATTGAATCGAGATGTTTCGCAACGATATCCTCCGGCCTCATATCCGCCGCGTGAGCCAAACCGAGAAATCCGGCAAGCGATAACGCAAGAATCCAATTGCTCCAGTTGCAGCGTCTTCTGCTCGACATAGTTAATCCACTCTTCTAGTGACTTGGCACTCACACCTGGGTCGTAACATCCTTGGTCGGGCGCTAACAAGATACGCCAGAGGGATGGGGCAAGTCAGGAGAATTCGATGTGGCATGTGGGGACGAGTATGCCGTGGAATCACCTGCTGCGCAAAATGCGCGAAGCATGGGGTACCGGTCTCGGTGGAGTGGGATGGAACAGCAGGTTCCTCGCCTTCTCCGTCGCTGGCGTTCCGCCTCCGGTCGCAATGACAATCTCTTGGATGGACCTTATCGGGAAAGAGTGAGGCCCCCAAAAACTAACCCGGGCCTTGCTTCGCTTGGACGGGGAGGGCGGCCCTCCCCGCACGGTCCAAATCGACGCAACTTCCTTCCTGCCAATGGCATCTAAACCTTGACAACATTTGACTCAGGTCTTAGCATGGGGCTGTTGGCAATCATAAGATTACTGATTACAAAGCACTTATTTACATCCAGAGGAGACGATTATGGCCAAGATTATTGGAATTGACCTTGGAACGACCAATTCTTGCGTGGCGGTGATGGAGGGAGGGGAACCCAAAGTTATCCCCAACGAAGAAGGAGGGCGAACCACGCCTTCCGTGGTGGGTTTTGCCAAGACAGGGGAACGCTTGGTGGGGCAGGTGGCGAAGCGCCAGGCGATCACCAATCCGGAGAACACGGTGTTTTCGATCAAGCGCTTTATGGGGCGGCGCTATGACGAGGTGCAGGAAGAAATCAAGATGGTCCCTTATAAGGTCGTAAAGTCGGGCGACCATGTCGCGGTGCTAGCACAAGGCAAGGAGTACACGCCTCAGCAGATTTCCGCGCTGATTTTGCAGAAGCTGAAGAAGGCGGCGGAAGACTATCTCGGCGAGAAAGTGACCGAGGCCGTGATCACCGTGCCGGCCTACTTTAATGACGCGCAGCGGCAGGCCACGAAAGATGCCGGGCAGATTGCCGGGCTCGACGTGAAGCGCATCATCAACGAGCCGACGGCGGCGGCGCTGGCCTACGGGCTCGACAAGACGAAAGACGAGCTAATCGCCGTCTACGACTTCGGCGGCGGAACGTTCGACATTTCGATTCTGGAAGTGGGCGAAGGCGTCATCGAGGTGAAGGCCACCAATGGCGATACGCACCTGGGCGGCGACAACATCGATCAGCGGTTGGTCGACTGGCTGATTGACGAGTTCAAGAAGGATGAAGGGCTCGACCTGCGCGTCAAAGGGAACGAAATGGCGCTGCAACGGTTGCGGGATGCGGCTGAGCGGGCCAAGATTGAGCTTTCGACCACGATGGAGACCGAAATCAACCTGCCGTTTATTACGGCGGATGCCAGCGGTCCCAAGCATCTGGTGAAGAAGCTGACACGGGCCAAGTTGGAGTCGATGATAGAAGACATCATTCAGCGCTCGGTGGGTCCGTGCAAGCAGTGCATGAAGGATGCCGGCGTGGATGCCAGCAAGATCCAGGAAGTGGTGCTGGTCGGCGGACAGACGCGCATGCCGCGAATTCAGGCGCTGGTGAAAGAACTGTTTGGCAAGGAAGGCCACAAGGGAGTGAATCCCGATGAAGTGGTGGCGATTGGCGCGGGGATTCAGGGCGGCGTGCTCGGCGGCGAAGTGAAAGATCTGCTGCTGCTGGACGTGACTCCGCTGTCACTCTCGATTGAAACGCTGGGCGGCGTGGCGACGCCGATGATTCCGCGCAACACGACGATTCCGACCAAGAAAACGGAGACGTTTTCGACGGCGGCGGATAATCAGACGTCGGTTGAAGTGCATGTGCTGCAGGGCGAGCGTCCGATGGCGGCGCAGAATCGGACTCTGGGCAAGTTCCACTTGACCGGGATTCCGACGGCTCCGCGTGGAGTACCGCAGATTGAGGTGACGTTCGACATCGACGCCAACGGCATCCTGAACGTGACCGCGAAGGACACGGCCACGGGCAAGGACCAGAAGATTACGATCACGTCGTCTTCGGGACTGTCGAAGGAAGAGGTCGAGCGGATGGCCAAGGAAGCCGATGCGCATGCGGCCGAAGACAAGGCAGCGCGCGAGTCGATTGAGGCCAAGAATCAGCTCGACAGCATGGTTTACAACGTCGAAAAGATGCTGCGGGAGAACGGGGATAAGATCTCCGGGTCCGAGCGTGGCGATGTGGAGAACGCTGTGGCTGACGCCAAGAAGGCGCTGGAGTCGAACGATAAGGCGCAGATGGATAAGGCTCGCGAGAGCCTCACCAAGGCTTCCCACAAGCTGGCGGAGGAAATGTATAAGTCGGCGCAGGCGAAGAGTCCGGCGGGCGACGCTGGGCCAACTTCTGGTGCGGCGGCGGGTGGCGACCACAGTGGCAATGGTCAAGCCAAGAAAGATGAAGGCGTGATCGATGCTGAGTATGTGGATGTGGAAGATAAGAAATAAGGTGGGAAGCCGCAAGCTTCTGGCTTCTAGCTTGGATCGTGTGGCGCGGGCCTAGCTCGCGCCACAGCATTTTAATGCGTGTGGAGTTTTCCCAGGGGAGAGTGGAATGGATTTTCAGGTAAATGATCAGACTTATTTCTTGAGTCTGGCTGAGGACGAGAGACGGTGGCGAGTGTTTGTTTCGACGCCCAGAGGGGCGTGGCGGATTCCGGTGTATGAGGATGCGGCTGAGACGGGGCCACTGGTCGTGGTACAAGAGGAGAAGCACAGGATACCGAACTAGGGAAACTAGGAATGAGGCTGGTCTTGTTCGCTTTACTTTTGAGTCTGTGCTCTCCCGTGATAGTGCAAGACACCGAGGTTAAAGGTGTAGTTACGGATGCGAAGGGTCAGCCGATTTCGAATGTGGACGCGGTAGGGCTTCAACATTTCGCCGCCGGGGGATACATAAAAGTCGAGGCTAAGACGAACGAGCAAGGAAGATACGAGCTTAGCCGCGTGGGGAAGGTGGTCTTCTTTCGGAAGGCAAAATATCGGCCTGTCACAAAAGTTCGGGCCCTCGCTGAAGGAACCACCAATGCGGCCCTGGAAACAGAAGATTCCGGTTGGACGCTGCGAAGCAGCACTCCATCCGAACAATCGGAGAAAAGACGCTACGGCAACAACTTGCTTTTTATGGTCCCAACTGGGGTCATGGTGAAGAAAGGGAAGCCGGATGACGACACTTGGAGCGTCTTTGTGATTTTCCCTGGAAATCATACCGAACGAATGATGATTTGGTCAGGATCTACGATGGCTTGGGACCTTCCCGCAGCACCTGAAGCGTGGTACTTGGATGGTTCACGCACAGAAGAACGCGCCAATGCTTCGGCGGGCGCGATCGATATACGGGGTGAGATGCCCGGAGGAAAGCGTTGGCGTAGCCTTGAGTGGCCGTTCGACGTCGCTGAGTATCATGATGTCTCGGAAGCTGCGGCTGGATTTTTCGACAAGATCATTTCTTCGGGCTGTCGGAGGACTTTCGGGGCAAACTAGAAGATCAACCCGGCAATGGCAAGCACAACCAAAAAAGAATATTACGAGATTCTGGGAGTGAAGAAGTCCGCGTCGGCGGAGGAGATTCGCAAGGCATTTCGCAAGCTGGCGCGCAAGTACCATCCCGACGTTAATCCTGGGGACAAGTCTGCGGAGGAGAAGTTTAAGGCGCTCTCCGAGGCAAACGACGTTCTCAGCGATCCCAAGAAGCGCAAGATCTACGACCAGGTCGGATTCTATTCGGACAATATCGACCCGGCGACGGCGGAGGCCTACGCGCGGGGCGGCGGGCAGGGCGGATTTGCCGGAGGCGCGCCGGGAGGATTTTCTGGCGGCACTGGCGGCGGGCAGGGTGTTCCCTTTGATTTCGGCGGGTTCGATTTTTCGGACCTCGCGGATAGCGCGGGCCGCGGCCGGCGAACCGGTGGCAGCGGCGGATTCCGCGACATCTTCTCCGGAATCTTCGGTGGCGGACGGGGAGCGGCAGCAACTGAGACTGGGCCCGAGCCGGGGAGCGATCTTGAATATCAGGTAAATGTGCCGTTTTGGACGGCCATCCGCGGTGGCGTGATGCGGCTCAACATTACCCGCCAGGACGTTTGCTCTAACTGCCACGGACAGGGCTACATCGAGGCGCCGGGAAAATGTCCGGAATGCAACGGAACCGGACAGATTACGCAGACGGGCGGGCGGATGAAGTTCAATGTAGCGTGCCCGCGGTGCCAGGGAACGGGCAAGAACATTTCTACTTGTCCCACTTGCCACGGCGAGGGCACGGTCAGCCGGACCGAGCCGCTGGAGGTGAGGATCAAGGCGGGGACGCGTGATGGACAGCGGATACGTTTAGCCGGCAAGGGGAATGCCGGAGTTCACGGCGGCGGGGCTGGGGACTTGTACGTGATCATCCGGATTGGAGAGCATCCCATATTTCGCCGTGATGGGGATGACATTTACCTCACGGTCCCGGTTAGCGTTACCGAGGCGGCGCTGGGAGCGAAGATTGAAGTGCCGACGATTGATGGGCGTGCGCTGCTGAAGATTCCGCCAGGCACGCAGTCAGGGCAGAAACTGCGGCTACGCGAGAAGGGCGTGGCTTCGGCCACGAAGGACGGCGTGCGCGGGGACGAGATTGTCGAGATCGCCATCACCGTGGCCATGCCCCGTGACGAGCGGACCAAAGAATTGCTGCGGGAGCTGGCCAAGCTGAATCCGGAGGATCCGCGGGAAGAACTGTGGAAAAAGGTTTAGCCTCGCGACTGTGACGTTACCGAATCCCCCGCCTTGCTAAGTTACAAGAGCCGACATCATCATTCACGCGGTGCAGACAGCCCTTCGCGCTGCGGTAATCACATCCTTACTGTGCTTCTTAATCGGGATCGGGATCAGGTCAGCAGGCAACCTGCGATTACTACACCTTGGAGCATCCCAGCCTTTGGTTTCCGGTAATTGGTCTCGAGTATGGATTCGTCCTCGGCTTGTTTATTGGGGCGATCAAAGCGTGGTTCTCTCGGCTTCGGAGGACCGACGTCGGATTTTTGCATATAGTTGACTTAGTCAACTATATATGGAGATAATTCCCGTATGGCTTCTTCCTCGGGTTCCCTTTCTCCATCGCCCGACCGTGTTGCTGCCGTCCGCCGTTTCAACCGGTTCTACACGCGTCACATCGGACTGCTCGATGAAGACCTGTTGGGCAGCGGGTTCTCCCTGACCCAGGTGCGGATCCTATACGAACTGGCAAACCGCCAAGAGTCAAGCGCCACAGAGCTGTGCGATGCCTTAAGCCTAGATCCGGGATACCTGAGCCGCATCCTCAGTCGCTTCGAGAAGAACGGACTGCTGGAAAAGAAAGAATCACCCAAGGACGCGCGCCAGACACTGCTGGCGCTCACCAAGAAGGGACGGCAGGTCTTTGAACCGCTGAATGCGAGGTCCGACGAACAAGTCAGCGGCCTCCTCAGCAGACTGTCCCCCGCCAAGCAGGATGATCTTCTGCACTCCATGCAGACGCTCGAGTCAGTTTTAAATCCCGAAGCGGTGCGTTCGAAGTCGTACGTTCTGCGGCAACATCGTCCCGGAGACATGGGGTGGGTGGTGTGGCGCCACGGACTGCTGTATTCGCAAGAGTATGGCTACAACGAGCGCTTCGAAGCTCTGGTGGCTAGCATCGTAGCGGAGTTTATCGAGAAGTTCGATCCCGCGTGCGAACGCTGCTGGATCGCCGAGCGGGATGGGAAAAATGTTGGATCAGTGTTCCTGGTGAGGAAGTCTCAGGTTGTGGCTAAGCTTCGCCTGCTGCTGGTCGAGCCTTCGGTGCGGGGATTGGGGATCGGGAAGCACCTGGTTTCCGAGTGCGTTCGATTCGCCCGGAGGGTGGGGTACGAGAAGATCCGGTTGTGGACGCAGAGTGAACTTGCCGCGGCGCGCAGCATTTACCAGAACGCCGGCTTCAAACTTCTTCGCGGAGAGAAGCACAGCAGTTGGAGCCGCAAGGACCTGGTTGCCGAGACCTGGGAACTGAAGCTGTGAGCCGAAAGGCGCGTTACGTCGGTACCCGACCGCTTGACAAAATTTTTCGAAATTCTTCCACATTTTTCTTGCATCGTTTGAAAAATGCCGTAATCTCTACACTGCGAACTAACTCCAGCGTGATTTCTGGAATCTAACCAAACCAGAAAGCTCGAGCAAAATCAGCCGCTGCGGAGTAGCTGAGAGTGAGTCGCTTGGGGAGGAAGACATCGAAATTGGCAACAGCTAGCGCCCCGCGTCAACAATCCGAGAACCCCCAACCACTCGCCGTCGTCCCCAACCGGAAAAAATTCGTTCGCCTCACGCTGTGGCCTCTGGTCGCCGCCACCTTCTTTATGGTGTCGGGCGGAACCTACGGTACGGAAGACATCGTGCATGGCGCCGGATACGGACGCGCGATTCTGATTCTGCTGCTCACGCCGCTGCTCTGGAGCCTGCCTACGGCCTTCATGATTGGCGAGCTTTCGAGTGCCCTGCCCTACGAAGGCGGCTACTATGCGTGGGTGCGGCGGGCTATGGGGAACTTCTGGGGATTTCAGGAAGCCTGGCTCTCGCTGGTGGCTTCCATTTTCGATATGGCGATTTATCCCACTCTGTTCGTGGCTTATTTGACCCGCATGTTCCCCTGGTTCCAGCAGGGAAATCGCGGATGGTGGGTAGCGCTGGCGGTTGTGATTGCCTGCGCGGTGCTAAATATCGCTGGCGTGAAAGTGGTTTCTCTCACGTCTCTGTGGCTGTTCTTCGCGCTGTCGGCGCCGTTTGTGGCGATCGTGCTTCTGGCGCCGTTCAAGCTGGGAGCACTCGCGAATGCCGTCACCAAGCCGACCACCTCGACCGTTGACATCCTCGGCGGGCTGCTCATCTGCATGTGGAATTACATGGGGTGGGACAACGCTTCGACCATCGCCACCGAAGTGGAGAAGCCGCAGCGGACGTATCCCCGGGCGATGCTGGTTGCGGTCTGCATCGTGGCCCTCAGCTACGTGCTGCCCTTCGCCGCCATGTGGATGACCGGCCTGAAAGCTACGGCGTGGGAGACTGGCTCGTGGGCGGACATCGCGGGATTGCTGGGCGGCCCGCTGCTGCGGATAGGGGTTGTGCTCGGCGGAGTGATCAGCGCGTTTGGCATGTTCAATGCCTTGGTAATGAGCTATTCGCGCCTGCCGTTGGCGATGGCCCAGGATGGCATGCTGCCCGGAATTTTTGCCAAACTGCATCCGAAATCACGGGCACCCTGGGTTGCAATCCTGGCGCTGGCGATGGGATGGGCGATGTGTCTGGGGTTGGGCTTTGCCCGGCTGGTGACGCTCGATATTCTACTTTACGGCTTCAGCCTGCTGCTGGAATTCATTGCGCTGGCCGTCTTGCGCTTCCGCGAGCCTGAACTGGCGCGCCCTTTTCGCGTTCCTGGCGGATTGTTTGGAGCAATTGCCATTGGGATCCCGCCCATGCTGCTGTTGGGCTTTTCGATCATCCGCAGCGAGCATGAGCAAGTGTGGAACATGAGTTCGTTCGAGTTCGGCATGATCCTGATTGCGGCGGGTTTTGTGGCGTATGCCGTGAATCATCTGCTCAGGCCGCAGGGATGGACTCCGGTTGGTCGCACCCAGAAGCCGCAGCCAGCCGCTTGATTTAGCCGAAGTTGAAGAAATCGGGTAGGAGGCGGGATTACTCCCGCCGTCCTCCCACACCACGCGGACGTGCCGTTCGGCATCCGGCGGTTCATGAAACAGACTGGAAGCGTCGGTGGGTATCCAGCAACGAAACCAAC
>Ga0187871_10000538_pt1 | contig 36224 bp, 34 predicted proteins | sample June2016WEW_16_1_FD_132988 | JGI IMG/M metagenome (GOLD analysis project Ga0187871, IMG submission 132988) | Peatland microbial communities from SPRUCE experiment site at the Marcell Experimental Forest, Minnesota, USA - June2016WEW_16_10 | ecosystem: Environmental > Terrestrial > Soil >...
GGGCAGTCCCGGCGCGCTGCCTCCAGGACATCCCACGGTGCCACCGCCGAGCGGCCCGCAATGAAACGAATCGCCATATTGGGCGGCGGTCCGGCCGGGGCCTTCGCGGCTGAACGGCTGGCCTCCGCGGGCCTGGACACTGTCGTATTTGACGAGAAACTGGCGTGGGAGAAGCCTTGCGGCGGCGGCCTCACTTACAAGGCCTACCACACGTATCCGTTCCTGATTGAAAACAACACGCCCAAAAAGATCGTTACGGAAACCGTTCTGGCCGCTCCGCGCGCAAAGGCCGCCACGCTGCGCCTGAGCGAGCCGCTGCTGATCTACTCCCGTATCGATTTGAACCGCATGATGCTGGAACGCGCCGAACGCGCCGGCGCCCGCATTGAAAAAGCCCGTGTGCTCGAAATCCAGCGCGCGGGCCTGGGCTGGCGCCTGCGCACCAACAGCGGCGCGCTCGACGCGGACTTCTGCGTGATCGCCACCGGCGCGCGCAATCCGCTGCGCGATTTCGGCACCCAGCTCACCTCCCGCGATTCCATGTCCGCCCTGGGCTACTACGTGCCCGGGGATCAATCCCAAATCGATATTCAGTTTCTGCCCCAATTGGAAGGCTACATCTGGATCTTCCCGCGCTGCGGCCATCTCTCCATCGGTATTTGCGGCAAGGGCGAGCCGGCCGCGTCGCTGCGCAAGCGCCTGGAGAACTACATGGCGCAGCGCGGCATCTGCTGGAAGGGAGCGGCGTTTTACAGCCACCTGCTGCCGTCGCTTGAGACGCCGGCGTGGAAGAAGAATCGCGTGGCGGGTGACGGTTGGCTGGCGGTCGGCGATGCGGCCGGTCTGGTCGATCCCGTCACCGGCGAAGGCATCTATTACGCGCTGCGTTCGGCCGATCTGGCCGCCAAAGCACTGCTCTCCGAACTCGGCGGCCTGGCGGAGAAACTGCAATCTTACCGGCGCAGCCTGCGGCGGGATTTCGCAGCCGACCTGGAGTTCGGCTCGCGCCTCGCCAAGCGCGTCTTCCTGGGGCGCTTCCTGTTCGGGTCGGTACCGGAGCGCATGGTGCAATTCACCCGCCGCAGCAGCCGCTTCAACGGCGTCATGCAGGATTTATTCGCAGGCACGCAGCCTTACCTGGGATTGAAGAACCGCCTCATGCGCAATCTCAATGGCAGCCTCTACGAGATCGCCATGAGCCTCGGCCTCAGCCGCCTGCTGCCCGGCAAGGCCCAGCCTTAGACACAGAACATGATTCGCACCAAATCCGAAGCGGCCTTTGAACGCGCGCAGAAAGTGATTCCGGGAGGCGTCAACTCTCCCGTGCGCGCCTACCGTGGCGTGGGCGGCAACCCGCCGTTCATCGCGCGCGGCCAGGGATCCCATATCTTCGACATCGACGGCAATGAATACATCGACTACGTAGGCTCCTGGGGACCTCTGCTGCTCGGTCACTGCCATCCCGCGATTATCGACGCGGTGCGCCAGGCGCTCGATACGGGTACCAGCTTCGGTGCGCCTACCGAGCGTGAAATCGACCTCGCCGAGCGAATCCGCGATGCCGTGCCGACCATGGAAATGGTGCGGCTGGTCAACTCCGGCACGGAAGCCACCATGTCGGCCATCCGCGTGGCGCGCGGTTTCACCGGCCGCGACCTTACGGTGAAGTTCGAAGGCTGCTATCACGGCCACGTGGATTCGCTGCTGGTGAAGGCCGGCTCCGGTCTGGCTACGCTGGGTATCGCCGATACGCAAGGCGTGCCCAAGGGCTTTACCGATACCACGCTGCCGTTGCCTTTCAATTCGGTGGATGCCGTGGAAGCCGCTTTCCGCGCGCATGGCGACCGGATCGCTTCCGTGATCGTGGAGCCGGTGGTGGGCAATATGGGTTGTGTGCCACCGCAGCCGGGCTTCCTGGAAGCGCTGCGCGAGATCACCGCGCGGCATGGGGCCCTCCTGATCCTGGACGAAGTGATGACCGGCTTCCGCGTAGCCTATGGCGGCGCGCAGGCGCGTTTTGGCATCCGGCCCGACATGACCACGCTGGGCAAAGTCATCGGCGGCGGTTTACCCATCGGCGCCTATGGCGGCCGCGCAGATATCATGCGCTCGGTGGCGCCCGTCGGACCCGTGTATCAGGCGGGTACGCTATCGGGCAATCCGCTGGCAGTGGCCGCGGGTCTGGCCATGCTGCGCTATCTGAAGGCGCATCCGGAAGTTTATCGCGAGTTGGAAACCACATCGGCAGCTATCGCCGCCGCCGCGCCCGCGGGGATTACAGTGAATCGCGTGGGCGCCATGTTCACATGGTTCTTCACGGACCAGCCTGTAACGGACTGGGATTCGGCCAAGCGTGCCGACACCGCCAGATTCGCGCGATTCCATCGCCGCATGCTGGAGCAAGGTATCTACTTGCCGCCCTCGCAATTCGAAGCGGCTTTTGTATCGGCCGCGCATACCGCGGAAGACATCGCCAAGACTGCCGAAGCCGCGAAAAGCGCCTTCGATTTTACCGCTTGATTGAGCGCATCAGTTTGCGCGCCGACAGGCTCACAATCGCAAAGAAGACGCTGAAGCTGATCAGGATCACCGCCAGTTGGCGGCCGCGCGAGAGATACCGCACGCGCGGCTGCTCCAGAAACACACGCAACCGCACCCGCACGGCCCGCGGCCCGCGGTTCTCGATTGCGACGAACGTGTCCGTATCGTGTACCGGCGTGCGCAGCATACCGTGCGGACCGGGGGACGTGGCGGCGATCTCCTCATAGTCGCGGCCCGCGCGCCAAAGGCTCAAATCCGCTTCACTTAGCAGCACCAGCCGCACCTGGGCATCCTGCCGGTCGGCTTGAAAGAGGCAATCCACCATGGCTGGTTGTTCCGTCAGCGGACTCGGGACGTACCGCCAGTCGCGCGCGGGAATCTCGAAGTTCTCGTCGATCGGCTGCGCGCCCGGCAATGCCGCCAGCAGAAACAGCAGCGCGGCGATCATTTCGTTAAAATGGAGGCCATGGACCACAGTATGGCACAGACGCATCAGCGCCTGGCCGAGTTCGAGTTGCCTGGTTGGAAGACGACGTTGAGTTGGGTGGCTGCCATCCTCCTGGCACTGACATTTATCGTGTCGGGCCTTTGGAAGTTGACCGACGCGCCCGGCGCGGCCGTGCGTATGGCGCAGGCGCGCGTGCCGCAATCGCTAAGTTTGGCGGGGGCGCTTGGCTTCGGTATCGCCGAAACCTTTACCGCTGTCCTATTGCTCGTCCCGCGTTTCCGGCGCTGGGGAGCGTGGCTGGGCGGCGCACTGTTGATCGCTTTCATGATTTTCATCGCCATCGAGTACAACCACTTGGTCGGCGCCGAATGCAGTTGCTTTCCGTGGGTCAAGCGCGCCGTGGGTCCGAACTTCTTTATCGGCGACGGGATCATGCTTCTGCTGGCGGTGGTTGCGGGCGCATGGGCCAGGCCGGCGCGCGGCGCGCGCACCGCGTTGACCATCCTGGGTGCGATCGCAGTCTTCGCGGCGGCCTCGTATGGCGTAGTCTCCATGCGCCAGACCGGCACCAAGGCTCCCGACACGGTCACGGTGAACGGTCAGCCCTATTCGCTACAGCAGGGCAAGATTCTGATCTTCTATTTCGACCCCGAGTGCCTGCATTGTCTGGACGCCGCCAAGCGCATGTCGAAACTGAACTGGGGCGATACCCGCATCGTGGCCGTACCTATCAACGTGCCGCAGTTTGCGCAGGGTTTCCTCGACGACACGCATCTGAAGGCGGTCGTATCCAACGATCTGCCGCAGTTGAAGAAGATTTTTCCGTTTGTCAGTGCGCCAGCCGGAGTGGCCCTGGTCAATGGCCGAGAGAAGATGGCCCTCACCCAGTTCGAAGAACCGGAGCCGGTGGGTACTTTGAAGAAGATCGGTTTTATTCAGTAGGAACGCGTTTATACCGGTTCCGCCTGCGGCATGCGGAACCGGTACCCTAGCCAAGGCTCGGTCAGAATATACTGCGGCCGGCCTGGATCCGGCTCCAGTTTCTTGCGCAGTTGTTTGATGAAGACGCGCAGATACTGTACCTCATTGCCGTAGTCGGGTCCCCACACCGCTTGCAGGATGCGCTCGTGCGGCAGGGCCACATCGTCGTTGGAGACCAGGAAACGCAGCAAGTCGAATTCCTTCGGCGTCAGCCGGACTTCCTTGGCATCTACCATCACGCGCCGGGCCGTCACGCGAATCTCAACGTTGCCGAACCTGACGATATCGGCCCCCGGCTCCGTTACCGGCGCGGAGCGCCGCAGGTTGGCCCGCACGCGCGCCAGCAGAACATCCATACTGAAAGGCTTGGTCACGTAATCGTCGGCGCCCGCGTCCAGCGCGGCCACGGCGTCCTCGTTACTATTGCGGACGGTCAGGATCATCACCCGTACATCGGATCGCGCGCGAATCTGCCGGCAGGTTTCGATGCCGCCGATGCCGGGCAGGTTGACATCCAGCAACACCAGGTCGAAACGCTCCTCGCGCAGCTTTTGGATCCCCTCTTCGCCGCTGCGCGCGTCCGCCACCACGTAACCCGCGCCGCCCAGAGTGACGCGCATCACGCGCCGGATCTGGGGCTCGTCGTCCACTACGAGTATGCGTGCGCTCATTGAATCAGGATAGATTTCGCCCGATAAAGAAGTCGTTAGGGCGATGTGAGGATTCCATAAGCCCGCCTGGAACTTACTCTCGCCCCCGGGTGTCGAATCAGTCAGATCGGCCGGAAATCGGATAAGTCAAAAGGAGGATGAAATGTTTGAGGCTATTGGTGTCTCTGAACGCACGCGTAAGCCGTGGACGGTAGTGGTTTCGTTCATAGCGCAACTGGCGATGATCGGAGTAGCCATCCTGGTTCCCCTGGTGGGCACCGACGCGCTGCCGCACCGCCTCTCCTGGATCAGTCTGCCGGAACCGCCCCCTGCCATGCACCACCACGCCCCGCAGGCCCAGGCGCAGTCGAAGCCGGCCAATGTTGTCCCGCCGCAGTTTACGGCTAAAGGGTTGGTATTGCCAACGAAGATTCCCGACAAAGCCGTCATCCTGCAGGATTCGGAACCCGTGTTGTCCGCGGACAACGGCGTGGGGTTGCCCGGCGGCATTGGCTTCTCGAATGGATCGGGCAACGGCGTCATCGACAGCTTGGTCGGGTCCATGACGGCCACGCCCCCGCCGCCCCAACCCGTCGTGAAAAAGCAGCCGTCGCCGCCGGCCACGCCGCCGCGCATCAAGGTGGGGGGATCCGTGCAGCAAGGCAAGCTGCTTTCCGGACCGCGGCCTGTTTATCCCCAACTCGCCCGGGCGGCGCGCATCGAGGGAACCGTGCGCCTGGAAGCCGTCATCTCGCGCGAAGGCGCCATCCTCAACCTGCGCGCGGTCAGCGGACACCCGCTGCTGATTCCGGCGGCCCTGGCCGCGGTCGAACAGTGGACCTTCCGGCCCACGTTTTTGAACGGCGATCCTGTAGAAGTGGCCACCACGATCGATGTGACCTTCACGCTGCAGAAATGACGGTCAGTTGCGCGGCCCGATGCCTTCGGTACGGCCGGCCAGCGCCTGCACGGCGTTTCCACCGCAGACGGCCACGCCCGTCTTCATCAGCGCATTTAGGAAGTTGAACAGGAGCGCATAGAGAACTTGCTCGGTGAGGGGCTGCTTGCCGGGCAGCCGGAAACTGGCGGGCAGTTCCTTGGCGATATTCACGCGCACGGAATTGGGCTGCGCCTTACCGCCGCGGTCGCGCTTGTTGGCCAGGCTGATGGGCGTCTGCATGACGCCGCCGCTGCGCCCATCGATATAAAACTGGCAGCGCGAGAACCAGCCGAGGTTGGCGGGATCGGCGGCGTCGAACAGCAGCAGGGGCGCTTGCCGGCCCGCCGCCGTAAGATCCAGCGTGATACTTCGTTGTGTGTCCTTCAGCTTGGTATCGAATCCGGCTTGCTTGGCGATGTTGGCCACCAGCTCCGGTTCCAATTCCAGGAAGATCAGCTTGTATTGTCCCGCTTGCAAGACTTGCATCTGACAACTGCTAGTGTAGCGGGTTTCGCTGTGGTGAGGCGGACTCTTTGCAGCGGCGGTCTCGCAGGCCGCCCGCCGCTTGAAACTATCACAAAGCCGCGCGGTACAGCGCCAGCAGATCCTCACGCGTGCAAGGGCGGGGGTTCAGCAGATGACAGCCATCCTGAATCGCCTTATCGGCCAGCGCCGGCAGCACGGCTTCAGTCACACCATAATCCCGCAGATGGGGCGCGATGCCCACGCGCCGGTTCAAATCGCGGACCGCGGCGACGATCTCGCCCCCGCCGAACTGTGCTTCCAGATCCCGCAGGCGCCGCTCGACTGCCGGACGATTGAACTCCAGCACGAACGGCAGCAGCACCGCATTGGCCGTGCCGTGATGCATACCGCAATCCGACGAGAGCGGGTGCGCCAGCGAATGCACGGCGCCTAACCCCTTCTGAAATGCGATGGCCCCCATGATGGAAGCCATCATCATTTGGGAGCGTGCGTCCAGGTCCCGCGCATCGGCCATCACGCGCGGGAGATTCTCCCAAACCATGCGCGCGCCAGACAACGCGATGGCGTCGCAGATCGGATGGTAGCCCTTCGAAATGTAAGCTTCCACGTTGTGCGTGAACGCGTCCATGCCGGTGCCCGCGGTCAGGCGCGGCGGCAGATCCAAGGTCAGCTCGGGATCGGCGATGGCCAGCGTGGGGATCAGGTGAGCGCTGAAGACCACGGTCTTGCGGTTCGTGGCCGTAATCGTAATCACGGTGGAGCGGGATACTTCGCTGCCGGTGCCCGCCGTGGTCGCAACGGCGATCAAGGGCGGCACGTTCGCCGAAATGCGATCCGCGCCGTCCAGCAGATCGTCGTATTCGGCCAGCGGGAGCTCGTGGGTGACTTTGAGCCGGATGGCCTTCGCCGCATCCAGGGGCGATCCGCCGCCTACCCCGACAATGCCGTTGCAGCGATTCTGCTGATAAAGTGCCAGGCCCGCGAGTACGTTGCTTTCGGTAGGATTCGGATCCACGGAAGAGAAGACCGCCGCGCCGGGCGCCAGGCTCGCGACTCGCTCGAACACCGGAGTGCGCGCCAGGCCGGCGTCGGTCACCAGCAGCGGACGCGTAATGCCCCGCTTGCTCAATTCCTCGGGCAGGCGGCCGACTGCGCCCGCGCCGAACAGGATGGCGGTGGGAAAGCTGAACGTCGAGACAGTCACATCACTATGAAAACACATTCTGCTAAAATAGCGCACGCAGAAGCACGGAGGGTACATGCCAGAAACATCCCGCCGCGGATTTATTCGCGGAATCGGCGCCGGCGCGCTGGCCGGCTGCGGCCCGATCATTCTCGGAGCGCAAAACAAATCCGGTAGCGCCAAACCGGTCCTGGGCGAGGGCGATCACAAGTACGAGTGCACGCACGATTGGGGCGAACTGCCGGCCAACATCAAGTACGGCAATACGCACGGCGTCTGCGAAGATTCTCAGGCGCGCATCTACGTGCACCACACGGTCAACGACGCGAGCGAGAGCCACGATTCCATGGTGGTCTTCGACCATCGGGGCAAGTTCGTGAAGTCGTGGGGCAAGCAGTTCCAGGGCGGCGCGCACGGGCTGCACATCCGCCGGGAAGGCAGCCGGGAGTTTCTCTATCTGTGCGACACCAAGCGCGCGATCGTGGTGAAGACGACGCTCGATGGCGAGGAAGTCTTCACGCTCGGCTACCCCAAGGAATCCGAGTTTTACAAGGTCGATAAAGATGGCAAGCCGGCCACTAAATATAGCCCCACCAATCTGGCCATCGCACCCAACGGCGATATCTACGTGGGCGATGGCTACGGCTCCAGCTACATCAACCAGTACAACGGCAAGGGCGAGTTTATCCGCACGTTCGGCGGCAAAGGCACGGAGCCCGGCCAGTTGGATTGCCCGCACGGCATCACCGTGGATCTGCGCGGGCCGCAGCCGCTGCTGCTGGTGGCGGACCGCGCCAACGCGCGGCTGCAATACTTCACGCTGGACGGCAAACATGTAAGCTTCGTGGGTGGCGTGAACCTGCCCTGCCACTTCAGCGAGCGGCACGGCGAGTTCGTGATCCCGGACCTGGGCGCGCGCGTGACCCTCATCGACCGCGAGAACCAGGTGATCGAACACTTGGGCGACGATAGCGCGGCCAAGACGTGGACCGATCTGCGCAAGCAGAGCCGCGACCACTTTACGCCTGGCAAATTCGTGTGTCCGCACGGCGCGTGCTTCGATCACGAAGGCAACATCTTCGTGGTCGAGTGGGTGGAAGTGGGCCGCGTGAGCCGGCTCCGCAAGGTGGCCTAACTAAACTTGAAAGTGGAGAAGTTGATCCCAAGCGGCCGAGCCGCGACCGTTAGGGAGCGTCCCAGCGCTGGCCTCAAACACAAGCATGGCGCTGCCGCCGCAGCTTCCAAAGCAATCGTGTGCTGCCATGGCGGGAGTCCATGTAGCGGCACGCGCAAGATGGGTACGCTTCTCCTAACCGAGCGCATCATAAACACCCGCGGCATGAAAGCGGCGCGCCTCGATCCCATCGCGGCGCTACGCTACGAGTGAGGCCGCCGGTGCTTCTATTTCACCAGCGCGGACGACTTGCCCGCAAAGTCCATCACCCAAGCCGGGAAGATGCCGAGGAACAGAGTGCCTAACGCCGGAATGACCAGCGCCGCCCGCAAGCCCAATGACAGCGGCTCCAATTCGGCGGTCGCTTCGGAAGGCTCGCGCATGTACATGGCCACCAGGATGCGCAGATAGTAATACGCCGCCACGGCGCTGTTCAAGAGTCCCAACACCGTCAACCAAACGAGGTGTGCGCTCAGAGCGGCTTTGAAGATATAGAATTTGCCGAAGAAGCCGCCGGTGAGCGGCACGCCGATCAGCGACAGCAGGAAAATCGTCAGCAGAGCGGCCGTACCGGGTTCTTTCACCGCCAGACCTGCGAAATCGTCCACGCTCAGGAAACGCTCGCCCTTGCCCGAAAGGTGCGAAACCACGGCGAATGCGCCGATATTCATGAAGGCATATGCGGCCAGGTAGAACATGGCCGCGGCCGTGCCCCCGCTTGAGCGGGCGGCCAGCGCCACCAACACGTATCCGGCATGTGCGATCGAGCTATAACCCAGCAGCCGTTTCACGTTCGACTGCGTGAGCGCGGCGAAGTTGCCGATAGTCATCGACAATAGCGCCGATCCCCAGAACAGTGGATACCAATCGCGCGCGATCGGCTCGAAAGCCGTCATAAAGATACGCAGAAATATGGCGAATGCCGCCGCTTTCGGACCCGTCGTCAGGAACGCGGAGACGGGCGTTGGCGCGCCCTGGTAAACGTCCGGCGCCCAGACCTGGAACGGCGCACCGGAAACCTTGAAGCCCAGGCCCACGAACATCAACGCCACCGCGACCCCGATGAACACCGGTGCCGGCGCCGTGGGACTGCCAACCAGAGCCATGCGGATCGCGTTCAGGTAGGTCGATCCGGTCATGCCGTAGACCACCGCGACGCCGTACAGAAAAAATGCGGTGGCGAACGATCCCAGCAGGAAATACTTCAGCGCCGCCTCGTTGGCGCGCTGATCGTCGCGCAAATAACCGGCCAGCACGTAGCTCGCGATCGACGAGATTTCCAGGCCGATGAAGATCATGATCAGTTCATTGGCGGAAACCATGACGCACTGGCCGGCGATCGAAAATAATAAGAGGGCGTGATATTCGCCGGGCTCCGCGCCTTCACGTTGCAGGAAGCGGTAAGACGCAAGTACGGTCAGGATGCCGACGCCGATCACCAGCACCCGGAAGAAGGTGGCGAATCCATCCACCATCAGCATGCCGGAGAATGCCGGCCCGGGCGACGAGTAGGCGAACACCGCGGCGGCCATGGCCGCCAACAGAGCCAGAATCGAGATGTGCCCGTAGATCTCCCGCGCTTGCTTGCGCAGGATCACATCCAGCACCATCAGCAGGGTACCAGCCACGACCAGGATGATCTCCGGCAGGAACCGGAGATACTCGATGCCGGCGGGTGCGATGCTAACGGGCATGGGCCACCTCGGCGGAGATCGCGCGAACCGGGGGCGACTGCACCCGGATCTGTACGTTCACGTGGGTCTGATCCAGAATCCGCGCCGTGGTCTTCCGCACGGCCGGCAGGAACGATTGCGAATACATGCCCATCCAGACCATCATGGCGATCAGCGGTACGATGGCCGCCCACTCGCGCCCCGTCAGGTCGAAGATGTGATGCCGTACCTCATCGGGCGTCTCGCCGTAAAACACGCGCTGGTAAAGCCACAGCATGTAACAGGCCGACAGGATCACGCCGATGGAGGCGAATATGGTCCAGTGGAAATTGGCTTGCGCCGAGCCCTGCAGCACTAGGAATTCGCCTACGAAGTTGTTGAGCATGGGCAATCCGATGCTGGCCAGCATGGTAATCATGAAGGCCGTCGAAAGCCACGGCGCCACCTTGGCCACGCCGCCATAATCCGCGATCGCGAGCGAATGCCGCCGGTCGTACAGGTAGCCCACCAGCACGAACAGCGCGCCGGTCGAGATCCCGTGATTCAGCATCTGGTACACCGCGCCATCCATGCCGATCTGCGTGAACGAGAAAATACCCAGGACCACGAAGCCGAGGTGGCTGACCGACGAATAGGCCACCAGTTTCTTCATGTTCGGCTGCACCATGGCGACCAGCGCCCCGTAAACGATCCCGATAATGGCCAGCACCACGATCCAGGGTGCGCAAGCGCGCGCCGCGCTCGGAAACATGGGCAGGCAGAATCGCACCAGCCCATACGTGCCCATTTTCAGCATCACGGACGCCAGCATCACCGAACCGGCCGTGGGAGCTTCCACGTGCGCGTCCGGCAGCCAGGTGTGCAGCGGAAAGATCGGCACCTTCACCGCGAAAGCCAGAAAGAATGCCAGGAAGAGCAGCATCTGCTGGTAGGGGCTGAACTCCACCTTGCCGCTCGCCAGCATAGCCAGGATGTCCGGATAGTTGAAAGTGCCGGTGTGGTTATAAACGTAGATGATGGCGGTCAGCATCAGCACCGAAGCGGCCATGGTGTACAGGAAGAATTTGACCGCCGCATAAATGCGCCGTTCGTGGCCCCAGATGCCAATCAGGAAATACATGGGGACCAGCGAGACTTCCCAGAACACGTAGAACAGGAACAGGTCCTGCGCCGCGAATACGCCGGTCAGTCCGAATTCCAGCAGCAGCATGAAAGCGAAGAATTCTTTGCTGCGGCTCTGGATCGACTTCCAGGAGATCGCGATACAGATGGGCGTCAGGAAAGTTGCCAGGATCAGCAGCCAGAGGCTGAGTCCGTCGAGCGAAACGTGGTAGTGGATGTTGGGCGACGTCACCCAGACGATGTCGGTGACGAATTGCTCGCCCGGACGGATGGTCTCGTATTGGAATGCCAGGCCCAGCGAAGCGGCGAACGCCACCAGCGAAAAAGCCAGCGCGGTCGCGCGGATCGCGCCTTCCGCCGCGCGCGGCACCAGCAGCACGGCTAGGAAGCCCACCAGCGGGATGGCTAAAACGATGTCGAGCAGATTCATCGCAGGCCTCCCATTACGCCCATCACCAGCAGCAGCACTACGCTGCCAAGCAATACCCAGGCCGCGTAGCTCCGAATATTGCCGGATTGCAGCCGCTTCAGCACGCCGCCAATCCCGCGCGCCTGGCTGCCTACGCCATTGACCGCCCCATCGATAATGGCGGCGTCCACGCCTTTCCATAACACTTCGCGCGACCCGCCGACCACCGGATTCACCACCACCGCATCGTAAATCTCATCCACGAAATATTTGTTGTAAACCAGCTTATAGAGGCCGCCGAAAGTGGCCACGATCTGATCCGGCAAACCCGGCTTGAAGAGATAAAAGAGCGCCGCCAGGCCAATCCCGGCGAAGCCGAAGGCCACCGAGATAATCACCGGGCCGATGTCGCCCGTCTCCTTGGCCAGCGGAAACAGAGGCGCCAGGAACTCGGGGATGTTGAATAGCTTACCGCCTGCCAGCGACAACGCGGCCAGCACCACCAGCGGTCCGATCATCGCCAAGGGCGATTCATGCGGATGGGCCTTGCCCCGATACTCGCCAAAGAATGCCAGGAAAATCGCGCGGAAAACGTAGAAGGCAGTCATGCCCGCCGTGATCACGCCTACCCAGTACATCCACGGCGCGTGCTGGTCGGCCGCCGCCAGAATGGCGTCCTTGCTATAAAATCCCGCAAACGGCGGCACGCCCGCGATAGCTACGCTGGCGCAGATCATGGTCCAGAATGTCCACGGAATCTTCTTCCGCAGCCCGCCCATATTGCGCACATCCTGCTCGCCGCCCAACGCGTGAATCACACTGCCCGCGCCCAGGAAGAGCAGCGCCTTGAAGAATGCATGCGTCACCAGATGATAGATGCCCGCCGAAAACGCGCCCACTCCCGCGCCCAGAAACATATATCCAAGCTGCGAAACGGTGGAATACGCGAACACTTTCTTGATATCGTTCTGCGCCAGTCCGATGGTGGCCGCGAAGAACGCCGTGGCCAATCCGATAATCGCCACCGCTTCCATGGCCGCCGGCGCGTGCGTGTAAATCGCGGCCGAGCGAGCCACCATATATACGCCAGCCGTCACCATGGTGGCGGCGTGGATCAGCGCGGATACCGGCGTCGGACCGGCCATGGCGTCCGGCAGCCATACGTAGAGGGGAATCTGCGCGGACTTGCCGCAAGCGCCTACCAGCAAAAGAAACGCGATGGCGGTGAGGGTGGCTTCCGATTTACCCGTCACCGAAGTGAATACGGTGCCGAAATCGAGCGATCCGAAATTCACGACGATCAGGAACATCGCCAGCGAGAAACCGAAATCGCCGATCCGGTTCACGATGAACGCCTTGTTGCCGGCATCGGTGGCGAACTTCTTGTCGAAGTAGAACCCGATCAGCAAATAGCTGCACAATCCCACGCCTTCCCAGCCCACGAACATCACCAGGTAGTTGGCGGCCAGCACCAGCGTGAGCATGAAGAACATGAACAGGTTCAGATAGGCGAAGAAGCGGTAATATCCACCCTCGTGCGCCATGTAGCCGATGGAGTATATATGGATCAGGGAGCCGACGCCGGTGACCACCAGTAGCATCACGGCGGTCAGCCGGTCCACGGTGAAATCCCAGCCGATGTTCAGGCTGCCGCTTTGAATCCAGGTGAAATATTGCTCGGTGTGCGCGGCATTCAAATCGCCGAGCCCGAGTAATGTTTTCACCACCCAGCAGAACGAGAGCAGCACCGAGCCAATGGCAATTGCGTTGACCGCGGCTTTCGAGAAGCGCCGCCCAAAGACCCCGTTGAGCAGGAACCCGGCCAGAGGGAAGACGGGAATGAGCCAGAGTTGCATTAGTTTTTCATCGAACTGACGTCATCGATATTCAAGGTCGAGCGATTCTTGAACACCGTCAGGATAATCGCCAGCCCCACGGCCGCTTCAGCCGCCGCCACCACCATCACGAAAAAGCTGAAAATATGCCCATTCACCTGTTTCAACTGGTAAGAGAACGTGATGAAGCTCAGGTTCACCGCGTTCAGCATCAGCTCGATCGACATGAACACTGTGATCACATTGCGGCGCAGCAGGAATCCGGCCACGCCCAAGGTAAACAATACCGCGCTGAGGATCAGGTACCAGGAAATCGGCACGCCGGCGGACATGTTACTCCATCTCCTTTTGCGCCAGCACCACGGCGCCCACAATGGCGATCAGGATCAGCACCGAAACCACTTCGAACGGCAACAGGTATTGCGTGAACAGGGCGCGCCCGACGTCCAGCGCCGTGCCGTGCCGGAATCCGCCGAAATGCACATCGGGGGCGCCGGGAAACATGTTCCTGGTGAAGAACGCCATCAACCCCAGGAAAGTGAACAGCATCGGAATCCCCAGCACCTGCGCCAGCAGCGAACGGCCTTTGCGAATCTCCGCGCCGGCATTCAGCAGCATGATGACGAAAACGAACAGCACCATGATGGCGCCGGCGTACACGATCACCTGCGCCGCGGCGAGGAATTCGGCGCCCAGCAGCAGGTACAGCACGGCCAGCGATCCCATCACGCCGATCAGCGAGATAGCGCTCGAAATCGGATGCGACTGCACCACCACGTTGAAGCCGCAGATGACTGCAATCGCCGCGAAGATGAGGAAGAGGATGACGTCCATTTTCAGTGCCCGCTCAGGAGAACAGCGCCACCATGAGTCCGGTGACCAGCAGGTTAAGGACGGCCACCGGGAACATGAACTTCCACGCGAAGGCCATCAGTTGATCGTACCGGAAACGCGGCAGCGTGCCGCGAATCCAGATGAATAGAAACAGCAGCGCGCCCGTCTTGGCCGCGAACCAGAACAGCGGCAGCAACGCTCCCTGCAGCGCCGGAATCAGAAAAATTACCGCTATCAGGAAGAAGACTACCGCGACCACCGGCAGCGTCAGACGGTCCATTCTGCGCGCCGGATTCAGCCCGTGATACAAGGCGACGGCGCCGGCCAGAACGAACACGGTCGCAGGCACGAAATTGGATCCCGCCGATGCCGGCCAGAGCGGCAGCCATCCGCCCAGGAACAGGGTGGTCGTGATGGAGCAGACCGTCACCATATTGGAATATTCGGCCATGAAAAACGACGCAAACTTCATGCTGCTGTATTCGGTATGAAATCCGGCCACCAGTTCGTTCTCGGCTTCCGGCAGATCGAACGGCACGCGGTTGGTTTCGGCGAACGCCGCGATCAGGAAAATGATGAAGCTGAAGATCTGCGGCATGGGCGTCTGGATGACGCTCCAGCGTGGGATGAAGCCCAGATAGTACCCCGCCTGCCCTTCCACGATGTGGCGCAGGCTGAGCGTATTCGCCAGCAGCAGCGGCGCGGCCACCGCCATGCTCAGCGGCAATTCGTAGCTGATCATCTGCGCCGAGCTGCGCAGGCCGCCCATCAGGGAATATTTGTTGTTCGAAGCCCACCCGGCCAGCGCGATGCCGTAAACGCTCACCGACGAAACCGCCAGCACGAACAGGATGCCGATATTCAGGTCGGCCAACTGCATCCAGGTGGTGCCGCCAAACACGTGAATCTCCGCGCCAAAGGGAATTACGGAAATCGACAGCAGCGCCATGGTGACCGCGAAAAACGGCGCCGCCAGGTAGAGCAGCTTATTCACGTAGGGCGGAATCAGATCTTCCTTGGTGATCAGCTTGATGACGTCTGCCAGCGGCTGCAAAAGCCCGTGCGGACCCACACGCGAAGGCCCCATCCGCACTTGGATGTGTGCGATGACCTTGCGTTCAACCCATTGCAGGTACGCCAGGGTGGTGAGTAGAACAAACGCCACCACCGCAGCCTTGATCAGGCTCAGCAGGAAGAAGTTCATTTATCGAGTGCCGTGGCTCTCCACCACGGAGTTCAGTACTTTAGAATAGCGCCCTAGCGTGCCGGAAGTGAAAAGATTATCGTGCGCGGAACGAATTAATTCGGGCCGTCCATCGAGCGGTACGCGGCCGTTCAAAGCCGCCGTCTGTGCCGCGCCGCCCATCTCCAGCACCGGCAGCGGGACGTCGTATCCACGCACGTTCTTCCGGATCTCGGCGAAAACGGCATCCGGAACCCAGGGGCCCAGTTCGGCGGCTACGCCCATTTCGCGGGCCAAAAGCCCCATAATCTCAAGGTCGGGCTTGGCGCCCATCGCCCCTACGGCTTTCGCCAGCCTCTGCACTTCCCCGCAGACATTGGTAACGGTGCCGTTCTTTTCATAGGCCGATGCAGCCGGGAAAATCACGTCCGCAATCTGGGCGGTCTCCGTCAGGAACAGGTCCTGGACCACCACGAACCGGCTCCCGGCCTTCGCATCCTGGCCCGCTTCGCGAAGCGGATTGGCTCCCACCACCCACAGCACATCCAGATCTGCCGCCACCACGATCTCGGGCAGCGCCATGCCGCCGGCGTCGGGTAGCAGACCCATATCCACCGCGCCGCGGGAATTCGAGTCATCCACCAGGCAACAATACTGCACCGGAATGCCCAGCGATTCGCCAAAATCCACCAACCGCCTCACGTCCTCGCCCTTGATGGCGTCGCTGAAGACAATGACCAGTTCCGGCTCGGCTCTCATGCGGTCGCGCAGCGATTCCACCGCATCCAATTCGCCGCCCGGCGCGACGCGCACGCTGGCCGCCGCATACTTATCCTCGCGCACCGGCCCGGTGGTCACCACGTAAACGCGCGCCTGGTGATGCCGGTAATTAGCGCGAATCTGGAACGACAGGAGCGGCTGCTCTAGTGCCAGGTCCCCGCCGATCGCCAGCACCGCCTTCTTCTGGTACAAATCCGCCGCCGTAGCCAGTTTTCCCGTCTTGCCGCTTAAGGCGTCGAGCAGCGCCGGCACATCGCCCGAGCGATGATGATCGATATTTCCCGTTCCCAGCACCTTGCGCGCGAATTTCTGCAAATAGTAATTCTCTTCGTTGGTGGTGTGGGTGGAACCGACGATGCCGAATTTGCCACCCCTACCGCGCACTTCGTTGAACTTCGCCGCCACGGTTTCGAGCGCCTTCGACCACGGCACTTCCTGCAACTCTCCGTTCACCCGCAGCAGCGGCGCCAGCACACGCTCCGGATGATTGTAGAAATCGAAAGCATAGCGACCCTTGATGCACAGGAATTCGCCGTTGATCCCCGACCGGTCGCGATTGTTGCCGCGGATGATTTCATCGTTGCGCACGCCCAGGGTGGTTTTGCAGCCGTTCGAGCAATGCGTGCAAATCGTGCCCACGTGGGTCATCTCCCACGGCCGCGTCTGATAGCGGTAAATGCCGCTGGTGAGCGCGCCCACGGGGCAGATGTCGATACACATGCCGCACTCGTCGCACTCCAGATGATCGCCTTGATTCGGCGCGATCTCCGAAACCACGCCGCGATTGATCACGCCCAGCGCGCCTACTCCCATGCCTTCGTTGCAGATGCGCACGCACCGGTAGCACAGGATGCAGCGCGGATTATCGAAGAACACCACTGGCGAAAATTGTTTTTCGTCTACGTGGACCTTCATCTCGGTGAAACGGCTCTCGCCCGCGCCGTAGCGGAAGGTCATGTCCTGCAGTTCGCACTCGCCGCCCTTATCGCAGACCGGACAATCCAGCGGATGGTTGGCCAGCAGGAACTCCAGCATGGATTTGCGCGCGGCCACCACGGGCGGCGTCTCGGTCCGCACCACCATCCCTTCAGCCACCGGCAGCGTGCATGCCGTCATCAGCTTCGGCATTTTCTCCACTTCCACCAGGCACATGCGGCAGGCGGCTTGCAGCGTCAGCCCTTCGTAATAGCAGAAGGCCGGCACTTCGATGCCTGAGCGCTTGGCGGCGTCGATGACCAGCGTCCCGGGCGCGGCCTGGATGGCCCTCCCGTCAATCGTGAGATTTACCAGGTCAGCCATCTTTACGCCGGTACCAATCGCCCTGCCTCTTCGTACGGGCACGGTTTCCCATTCAAATGATCTTCAAACTCGTGATAAAACTTCTCCACGATCGAGATGGTCGGGAGCGCTGCCGCATCCCCCAACGGGCAGAATGTTTTTCCCAGCATGTTTTTCGCTAAATCGCCGATCAGCGCGATATCGCTGCGCTGCCCCATACCGTCGTGAAACCGCTGCAGCAACTTGCGGATCCAGGTGGTGCCCTCGCGGCACGGGATGCACCATCCGCAGCTTTCATGCGCGTAAAACCGCATAATACGCAGCGCCGCCTTCACCATGCAGGTGTCTTCGTGCATGATGACCACGCCGCCCGATCCCAACATGCTCTTGGCTTTGGCCATGGAATCGTAATCCATGGTCAACCCCTCGCACTCCGCGGCTGTCAGCACCGGACACGACGATCCGCCCGGAATGAAGGCTTTCAGTTTCTTGCCGCCCAGAATGCCGCCGCCGATTTCCTCGATCATGGTCTTCACCGGAAATCCCAGCTTCAATTCGTAAACGCCCGGACGATTCACGTGACCCGTGAGGCAGGTCAGTTTCGTGCCACCCGCCTTCGGAATTCCCAGCGCCGCGAAAGCCGCGCCGCCGTCCCGGATGATCGCCGGCACCGCACAATACGTTTCCACGTTATTCAGAATTGTGGGGCACTGAAAGGCCCCCGAAACGGCCGGAAATGGCGGCCGGATGCGCGGAATCCCGCGCTTGCCCTCCAGCGATTCGAGCAGCGCCGACTCCTCGCCGCATTCATAAGCGCCCGCGCCGGTATGCGTGTACAGATCGAAATCGAAGCCCGTGCCGCGGATGTTCTTGCCCAGGTAGCCGTGCGCATAGGCCTCCGCGATGGCCTTATCCATGATCTCGATCAGGTAGCGATACTCGCCGCGGATGTAGATGTAGCCCGCGTGGGCATCCACCGACAAGCCCGCCATCAGCGCGCCTTCGATCAACTGGTGCGGATCGTTCTCCATCAGCAGCCGGTCCTTGCAAGTGCCCGGCTCGCTCTCGTCCGCATTCACCACGATGTACTTCGGTTTGGGCGACGTGCGCGGCACGAAACTCCACTTCATGCCCGTGGGGAAACCCGCGCCGCCGCGCCCCCGTAGATTCGAGATCTTCACTTCCTCGATGATCTGTTCGGGCTTCATGCCCGCGGCCTTGGCGAAGGCCTGGTAGCCTTCCGTCGCCAGGTACGTATCGATGGACGCCGAGTTCTCCAAGCCAAAGCGGCGGGTCAATACCCTGGTTTCGAGCGGATGCGGTTCGTTATAGAGCATCGGATTAGTGAATCTTCCTCAGGCCGTCCAGCAGCCGGTCGAGTTTCTCGGGTGTCACGAAATGGTGAAAATCGTAATTCACCTGCACCGCCGGCGCCCACGAACAAGCCCCGATACATTCCACTTCTTCGAGCGAAATCTGCCCATCGGCTGTAACTTCCTTGTGGCCCACGCCGGCCTTCCGGCAGGCATGCTCCCATAGCTCCATGCCACCCCGCAGCAGACAACTGATGTTGGTGCAGATCTGCACGTGATATTTGCCCAGCGCCTTCTTGTGCAGCATGGAGTAATAGCCCACGACTTCGTCTACCTGCAGGGGAGTCACTCCCGTCCGCCGCGCCACTTCTTCGATCAACTCCGGCGTGACCGAGCCAATCTCATCCTGCGCATAAAGCAGCATGGGAATCACCGCCGAGCGCTGCCGCCCCGGCGGGTAGCTGTTCAACAGCTTGACGAACCTGTTTTCCAACTCAGTAGAAAAAGTCATATTGAAAAGGTGGTGGGTCACAGGTAGCGGTTGATGGGACTAAGCCACGTCCGCGCCCACCACCTATAACCCATCACCCATAACCCTGTGCTCACCTATCGCAGTCCCCTAACACGAAATCCATACTGCCGATCGACGCGATCACGTCCGCGATCAGCGTGCCTACCACCATCCTGGGCACCGCCTGCAGGTTGCCGAAACTCGGGCCGCGCACGTGTACCCGGTAAGGATGCGTCGTGCCATCGCCGATCACGTAATATCCCACCTCGCCGCGCGGCGATTCGATGGCCTGGTACACTTCGCCCGCCGGCACGCGGAAGCCTTCCGTCACAATCTTGAAATGGTAGATGAGCGCCTCCATCTGCGTCTTCATCTTCTCGCGGTCGGGCAACACCACGTGCGGAGCGTCGGCCGTCCAACGGCCGCCGGGCATACCTTCGAGCGCTTGTTTGACGATCCGCGCGCTCTGCCGCATCTCCTCGATGCGCACCAGGTAGCGCGCATACACGTCGCCTTCCGTGCGCGTCGGAATCTCGAAATCGAACTTGTCGTAGCTCGAATACGGCTCGTTCTTGCGCGCATCGTACTTCAGTCCAGCCGCCCGCAGCATGGGTCCGGTCACACCCAGGTCCAGCATGTCCTCCATCGACATGATGCCCACGCCGCGCGTGCGCCCCATCCAGATGCGGTTATTCGTCAGCAGTTCTTCGTATTCGTCCACTTTGCCCGGAAACGCTTCGATGAACGTACGCACGCGTTCCTGCCATCCGCGCGGCGGCTCCAGCGCCAGCCCGCCGATGCGGAAATAGCTGGTCATCATGCGCTGGCCTGAATACATCTCGAAAATTCGCAGAATGTCTTCGCGCTCCCGGAAGCAATACAGGAACACGCTCATGGCCCCGATATCGATGGCGTGCGTGCCCAGCCACACCAGATGGCTGTTCAGGCGCGTGAGTTCCGTCAACATCACCCGCGTCCATTGCGCCAGCGGCGGGATTTCCAAACCCAGCAGCTTCTCCACCGCCAGGCAATAGCAAAGATTGTTCGAGAGCGGCGCCAGGTAATCGATGCGGTCGGTCAGCGTGACTCCCTGCTGATAGGTTTTGACCTCGAATTCCTTCTCGATGCCGGTGTGCAGATACCCGATGTCCGGCTGGCACTTCACGATCGTCTCGCCGTCCAGTTCAAGTTGTAGCCGCAGCACGCCGTGCGTCGAAGGATGCTGCGGACCCATGTTCAGGGTCAGGCTGCGCGGCTTCGCGCCCGTCGCCTCCACGGCGTCCGATTCGGGAATGGGTGTCGTCAGTAAGTCGCTCACGTTCGTTCCTGTTTTAAACCCGATCGCCCGTTATGCAGTAATCCTTGCGCAGCGGGTGCCCCTCCCAATCGTCCGGCAGCATGATCCGCCGCGGGTCCGGATGGTTCCGGAACCGTACGCCGAATAGATCGAATGTCTCCCGCTCGAACCAATTCGCGCCGCGCCACACTTCCGTCACCGAGTCGATCTCCGGATTGCCGCCCGGCAAACGGCACTTCACGCGCAGCCGCTCATTCCGGTCCAAAGAATGTAGATGATAAACCACTTCGAAACGCGGCTCGGCGGGATACCAATCCACGCCGGTGACCGTGCTCAAGCGCACAAATTTCAAATCGTATTTCAAGAAACCGCAAACACTCACGATCTTTTCGGGAGCGATCTCAATCGTCAGTTCGCCCCGGTCGAGCTTGCCCGCCAGCAGCGCGCTGGGGTCGAACGCTTCTACAGCGGCCGCGGTGGTGTGTTCTTTCAAGTTTTCAGGAAGCATGCGATTCAGTTACCGCTTGGGCGGCTGGCCCGCGCCGGACCAATCCAGCGCGCCCTTTTTCCAGATATAGAAAAAGCCCGCCAGAACCAGGGCGATGAAGACCAACATCTCAAAAAACGCGAACATCTTCAGTTCCCGGTAAACCACCGCCCAGGGATAGAGGAAAATGGCTTCAATATCGAAAAGGATGAACAGCATGCCCACCAGGTAGAACTTCACGCTGAATCGCTCGCGTGCGCTGCCGGTCGGGGTGATGCCGCATTCATAGGGCATGTCTTTCACCCGATTCCGGACTTTGTGGCCCAGAATGTATGAAATACCGATCATGCCCGCGGCCACCGCCATGGCGATGAGCGCCTGCAGCAGCACGGGCCAGTAGGTTTCCGCGTACGTGTGGGGCATGGGCTTAAATTTGACTATAATGGTTGCCGAAGAACAGTGTCAACCAACGAACCGGTTCAAGTGGCCATCAACGGCGAGATCCGCTCCATTCCGGACGGCCGGACCATCCGGCAATTGCTGGAACTGCTCGAACTCGATCCCGCCCGCGTAGCCGTGGAGCTCGATCGCCGCATCGTCAAGCCCCGCGATTGGGATGCTACGCCGGTCGCCGGCGGCGCGCAACTGGAAATCGTGCAATTCGTGGGCGGCGGCTAGGTAGTCGGCCGTGGCGCACGCTTCAGCGTGCCGGCGGGACTTTTAAGTCCCGCTGCGGCCTTTCATCGCTGGCACACACGCGCGAAAGGTGATACGGGTGGCTTTATGCGTAACTTCCTTCCCTTTGCCGCCGCGCTGGCCATCCTTGCCGCTCTGCCGGCTGGCGCGCAGGAGCGCCCGCCCATCGTCGGAGTCGCCCACATCGGTCTTAAGACCGACGACTTGGCGGCGGCCCGCCAGTTCTACGGCCACGTGCTTGGGTTTCAGGAGCCTTTTACCCTCGACAAGCCCTCCGGCGGGTTGATGCTGACCTATTTCAAGGTCAACGATCACCAGTACATCGAAGTCTTCCCGGAACTGAAGAGCGCGTCCGAAGACCGCCTCTCGCACATCGCCTTCGAGACCACCAATATTCAACAATTGCGGGATTATCTGGCCACCAAAAGCGTGAAAGTGCCCGCGACCCTGCACCCCGGCCTGGACGGCAATATCAGCATGATGCTGAAGGATCCGGACGGCCACAACGTGGAGTTTGTCGAATATCGACCAGGATCGCTCCATACCAAAAACTTCGGCAAGTTCCTGCCGGACACGCGCGTTTCCGATCACATCATTCACGTCGGGATTACGGTCGTGGACCAATCAGCCGCCGATCGTTTTTACAAGGATATTCTCGGCTTCCAGGAGTTTTGGCACGGCGGCATGCAGGACGACCGCACCGACTGGGTCGATATGCGGGTGCCCGAGGGCACGGATTGGCTGGAGTACATGCTGAACGTGCACAATCCCTCTCCGCGCACGCTGGGGGTGATGCATCACCTGGCCTTGGGTGTGCCAAGCGTGGAAGCCGGCTACAAGACCGTGGTGGCACGCGGCATGAATCCCGAGAAACCCAAAATCGGCCGCGACGGCAAGTGGCAGCTTAACCTCTACGATCCGAATGGCACGCGCGCGGAACTGATGGAACCGAAGCCGGTCGAGAAGCCCTGCTGCTCGCCGATGCTGACAAAATAACATCGCCACAGCATCGCCCCGGCGGCGCGCGCCCACATGCTAACGTAAGGGCGAAGAGGAGCGTCCCTGAGGCTGCACCGTGCCCATCACCTATTACAAATTGCCCAACGGCCTGCGCGTGATCCTGTACCCCGATTCCACCGCGCCGACGGTGGTCACCGCCGTCTATTACCGCATCGGCTTCCGCGTCGAGCCGCGGGATCGCACCGGCTTCGCGCACTTGTTCGAGCACATGATGTTTCAAGGCTCCCGGAACCTCGGCAAAATGGAGTTCATACGCCTGGTGCAGGCCAACGGAGGCGTTCTCAACGGTTCCACACGCTTCGATTTCACGAACTACTTTGAGCTGCTACCGTCCAACAAGCTGGAAACCGCGCTCTGGGCAGAGGCCGACCGCATGCAGGGCCTCGCCATCACCCAGGAAAACCTCGAGAACCAACAGGGCGTGGTCATCAACGAAGTCAAGTCCGCCATTCACAACGAGCCGTACGGCGGATTCCCCTGGCTCTGGATGCCGCAATACGCCAACTCAAACTGGTACAACTCCCACAATTTTTACGGTGAGTTGAAAGACATCGAGGCCGCCACCCTGGCCGATGTGCAATCCTTCTTCAAGACCTACTACGCGCCCAATAACGCCGCCCTCGCCATCGTGGGCGACTTCGACCCGGCGCAGGCCCCGCAGATGGTCGGAAAATACTTTGCCGCGATCCCGCCCGCCGAACTGCCGTCCCCTCCGGATCTGACCGAGCCGCGCCAGGAAAGCGAAAGAACCGCCGTGCGTCCCGATCCGCTGGCGAACCGTCCGGCCTTGGCCTTTGCCTATCACATGCCGCCGCGCAATTCACCGGAATATTTCGCGATGGGCCTGCTCGACCAGATGCTGGTGCAAGGCGACGACAGCCTGCTGTACCAGGAACTCGTCAAAAAGCACGGCTACACCGGCGCGGTATCCGGCGCGATCAACGAGTTGGGCAATATGTTCGATTACGATGGGCCCATGCTCTGGACCACCGCCCTGTTCCATGACGCCGCCGTGACTCCCGCCCAGATCCTGTCGTCCATCGACGCCGTCGTCGAAGACTTGCAATCAAAGCCCGTCGATCAAAGACTCCTGGACCGCAGCGTCACCAAGATGCGCTCGAGCCTTTACGACATCATGACCGAGTTCGGCGGATTCGGACGGGCCGACCTGCTGGCCTGCTCCGCGCTGTTCGACGACGACCCCTCCAGGATCGATTCGCTCGAAGCCGAGTTCCGCAAGGTGACGCCGGAACTGGTGGAACGTACCGCGCGCGAGTATCTGCGCAAAACCAATCGCACCGTACTGCTGATCGAGCCGGGGGCCGATTCGGCGGATGCGGACCAGGAGGAATCCAATTGAACCCCGCAGAAATCGCCGAGCCTCGGCAAACTCCGCCGCAAGGTCCGCCCCCGAAGCCCTTCCGCCTGGCTGCGACCGGCGATTTCACCTTGCCCAACGGCATCCGGGTGACCCTCGTCCCTTACGGCATTGTGCCGAAAGTCTCCGTGCGCGTCTTTGTGGCCGCGGGTGGCATCCACGAGTCCGCCGGGCAGGTTTGGCTTTCGAAGCTGAATGCCGAGCTCATGAAGGAAGGGACGCACACGCGATCCGCCGGGCAAATCGCCCGCGAAGCCGCGGAAATGGGCGGCCAGGTCGAAATCGAGTCCGGTTCAGACTTCACCTCCGTGGGCGGCGTGGCGCTCTCGGATTTCGGACCGCAATTCGTGGCGCTGCTGGCGGATGTCCTGACCGCACCGGCGCTCCCCGCCTCGGAATTACCCCGGCTGAAAGCCGACTTGCTGCGGGAACTCTCCATCGACCGATCCGAGCCCGGCGCACTCGCCCGCGAGCGTTTCCTCAAGACTCTCTTTCCCGATCATCCCTACGGCCGTATGTTTCCGTCCGAAGCCGACTTGAAGGGCCTTACCATTGAGGACGTGCGAACGTTCTACGGGCGGAATTTCGATGCCGCGCGTACGCATCTCTATGTCGCGGGTAAGCTCGAAGGGGATCTCCGCCAGGCCATCGAAGACACTTTCGGCGGTTGGCACGAGGGCCAAGCCGCACCGGATCTTCCGGCGCATCCGGCCGAGTCGCGCTCCTTGCACCTGATTGACCGGCCCGGCGCCCCCCAGTCGAACCTGCTCATGGGACTTCCGGTAGCACCGCCATCCAGTCCGGATTACATCGCCCTCGATGTCATGAATTCCTTGCTGGGCGGCTCTTTCGCCTCGCGCATCACCAGCAATATCCGGGAGCAGAAAGGCTATACGTATTCGGTCCATAGCCAGATCGGCACCCGCCGGAATCTGGCTTACTGGCTGCAATCGGCGGATGTGACCACGGCCGTCACCGGACCGTCGTTGCGCGAAATCTTTTATGAGATTGAGCGGTTACGCCAGGATCCGCCATCCGCCTCGGAACTGGAAGGCATACAAAACTACCTGGCCGGCATTTTCGTTCTGCGCAATACAATCAGCCCGGACGCCATCATCGGCCAATTACATTTCGTGGATTCGCAGGGGCTCGACCGTTCATATCTTTCCACCTATGTGCAAAAAGTGATGGAAGTAAAACCTGCCGATGTTCAGCGAATGGCGGCAACCTACCTCGATGCGTCGAAGATGACCATCGTGGTGGTCGGCGACCAAGCCGAAATCGCCGGCCAGTTATCCCCATGGCGCACCGCCTGAGCAGGCAAGCGCCGCGGGCCGCCTGTTTCCCTATGCGAAGCTTCGCACGGCCGCGGCTTCGTCGTCGTGCACGTCGAAGACGGTGTAAAGCTTGGTGATCTGCAGCAAATCCTTCACGCGCTTGGTCAGATTGAGCAGCTTGAGCTGGCCGCCCTGGTTCGTCACCGTGGTGAAACCGGAAACCAATTCGCCAATCCCCGAGCTGTCGATGTAGGAGACATCTCCAAGGTTCAACAGGATCTTTTTCTGACTCTTGCCAACCATGTCGCGCAGCAAGTCGCGCAATGCGCTGGATCCTTCTCCTAACGTGATCCGGCCGGCCACGTCCACGACGTTCACGTCACCAACTTGTCTCGTGCTTAGCTTTACACTCACCGAATATGCCTCCTCGCTCGCAAACGAGCCTGTCCTTATCGTCTCTTATTTCGACACCAGGTGCTTCACCAAAGTTACTTCGGTACCCGCCGGTTCCAGACGGCGCACCTGAAAATCGTCCATGAAAGCCTTGATCAGGAAAATGCCGCGGCCGGAATGCCGCAGCAGGTTCTCCTGCGCCAGTGGATCGGGCAAATGCTCGTAATCGAAGCCCTCACCCTGGTCGGCAATCGTCACCACAAATTCCGCGGGGCTCTTGGTAACCGAAAGATGGACCTTCTTGTGCGCGTTATAGCGGTTTCCATGCACCACCGCGTTGACCATGGATTCCCGGACGGCCATGGCGATCTTGTGCAAGTCGTCTTCCGGGACGCCGGCTTTCTCGGCCTCCTGCAACGCCAGTTCTTCCGCGTCATCTACGCTTTCAAGAGTCGAGTCCAGAAACCGCTCAATGGTCTCCGTAACCGCGCGCGAATTTTTTCCCATAGTCAAGGCGCCACGGCGCATGGTCAAATCGAAGGGCTAGAATAAATTACCGGAGCGTTGAAAGTCAAGAACCACCCGCCGCCTTGGCCTGCTGATTGGTCCCCGCCAGCCGCTCCAGTTCGGCTAGTTCCTTCTTCATCCGCGCGGCATCCTCCGCATTGGGAGCCAAAACCAGGTAGCTGCGAAGATGCGCCGCCGCGCCCGCGTAGTCCTTTTCCCGCGCCCGGATGGTAGCCAGCACCTGCTCCAGCCTGGGGAGCCGATGTGCCGTATCCAGCTTCTCTCCGGCGAGCGCGCTCTTTTCGGCATCCTCCAAATGGCCCAGATTCAGGTTACCGGTAGCATTGTAAAGGTACGCCTTCGGATAATCGACCGCGTCGAGCTTCAGCAATTTGTCTGTGGCGGATACCAGTTCGCCCCAGTTTTCAGCTCTGGCTTCCAGTTCGGAGAGCCTGATGTACGGGCTGATGAACTTGGGATCCGCGGCCATCGCCTTTTGCAGGGACTGGCGCGCTTGAGGGAGATCCTTGTCCTGCTCTTGAATCTGCCCCAGCGCATACCAGGCCGCCGCATAATTCGGATAGATTTCCACGGCTTTTTGGAGTTCCTTGCCGGCCTCCGCGGATTTGTTTTTCTGCATATCCTGCAAGGCTTTTTCGTAAGACCGGCGGGCTTCCTTGGGAGCCTGCAGACTGGTTACACTGATGGCCGTGCCTTCCACGCCGGCCAAGCGGTGCAATACGATCGTGCCTACATTGGGATCGTCCAACAAGCGCCTCGCGCCCAGCGGCACGCTATCCGATCGAAAGCCCGAGAGCACTGCGCGCAAGTCGCAGTTCGCCAGTTGCAGGTCGGGTGCGTCGGGCTGCTGCGGCTGCTGGGGACCCACCCCAGTCCCCAGGCTGGCCGATGTGTGGGATGCGCCCGGCACGCCGGATGCCTCGCTGGCGTCCTGCATCACGCCGGTGTTCTGCCCGATCTGAAAACTGAAACGCCCTTTTCGATCCGTATAGGCTTGCGCCCGCGGCGTTCCCGTGCATACCCGCTCGATGGTTACAGGATCCGGCGGCGGCGTGCCATCGTCCAGGAGCACGTTGCCGGTGAGATAGATGTTCCCGTTCAGGGAAGCCGGCGCTGGGCCCTGCGGTTGCCCGTTCATGGTCGAAGGCGGAAGGTGACCCGACCCCGTTCCACCGATGCTCCCGCCTGGCGGTCCACCGGCCCTTTGCGCCCATACCACTTGGAGAGGGATCGCCAGCCCGATCGCCAGTCCCGCGATGCTTGGCACCCGGATGCGTATTCGCATGGGAGCACCCCCTTTCGTAGTCACATTATACAATTGTGGCAGCGCGAGTGTTGCCGAAGCGTTGGCGTAAGGGAGTTTTCACACATTATTCGTGGGCTGGTCCGGCCTTTACTGGTTTGTAGGTTTCCAGTTCGGCAAGTTCCTCTTTCATCTGTGGGGTGTCCTTCGCATCCGGCGCCAGCGCCAGGTAACTGCGCATGTGACCGGCCGCGCCGGCATAATCCTTCTTCATCGCCAGTACGGTAGCCAGTACCTCTTCCAATTGCGGATAACGGTGCGCCGTATCCAGCTTTTCGCCGGCGCGCGCGCTCTTTTCGGCCGCATCCAGTTTACCGAGGCGCAGGTTCGCTATCGCGCTGCAAAAGTACGCTGCCGGATAGTCTGTCGCGTCCAATTTCAGCAACAAGTCTGTCGTCGACCCCAGCTCAGTCCATTCCTCCGCCGTGGCTTCCAGTTCGATCAGGTACAAATACGGGCTGATGTACTTCGGGTCGGTGGCGATGGCTGTCTTGAAGGAGACTCGCGCCTGCGCCATGTCGCCGTCGTGTTGCTGAATTCTGCCGAGCTCAAACCAGGCCGCGGCATAGTTTGGATAGATATCCACCGCCTTCCGGAGTTCTTTGGCGGCCGCGGGTAATTTATCGCGCTGCATGTCCAATAGGGCCTTCTCGTAAGCATGGCGGGCCTTAGCCGGCGCCTGCAGACTATTCAGACTGATCGCCGATCCTTCCACATCCGACAACCGGTGCAGGACGATCGTACCGACATTCCCGTCATCGACGAAGTGCCGCCCCACCAACGAAATCATGTCTGAGCGAAAACCGGAAAGGACTGCCCGCAGCTCGCAATTAGTAGATTGTTGGTCGGCGTAGGGCGCCTCCATACCAATCGCGTTCATGGGCCGGCCTGGATCCCTCAAACCGGTCCCCGCCTCGCTGGCGTCCTGGAGCACTCCGGCGGTCTGGCCGATCTGAAAACTAAAACGTCCTTTTAAGTCGGTGTAGGCTTGCGCGCGCACGGACCCGCCGCATACGCTTTCGATAACTACTGGGTCGGGCGGCGGAGTCCCGTCGTCCAGCAGGACCTTTCCGAATAGGTAAACAGTCCGGTCGGCGGCGGGCATCGACCCGCCCGCTTGTCCCCCTGGGATTTGCGTGAGGCGGCCGAGCCCTGTCCCAGCCGCCGCGCCGTTTCCACCCGCCATGCAGATGACGCCGTGGAGAGAGAGTGCGATCCCCGCCGCGCGCACCGCGCGATGCCTCGCCTGGATGCTCGTCCGCATGGGAGCACCCCCTTTCGTATGTCACATTACGCATGGCGCGATCCGGAGCGATGCGCTCCACGCCTTGCTAGAATATGGCTTCGCAAGAAGGTAACCAATGAAAACGTTCATACTCTTCGCCACTGCCGCCGCGATGCTAGGGCTATCCGGGTGCTCGACCGACACACCCGCTCCGCAAAAGAAGGCTGAAGCAAAACCCGCCGAGCCTGTTACGGGCCGTTACGCCCTCCAGCAGATGTATATCGCCGCCCGCGGTTGGGCTCCCGATATCCAGCCCATCCGGCTCACCAGCATCCTGCTTCCGGAAGTGAAGACCGCGCCCGGCAAAGCCGCCGCGTGGCAGGCTCTCTTCGTTTCGGCCAGCCAGGGCAAGGCCAAGAGTTATACCTACTCGGTGGTGGAGTCCGAAGGCAATCTTCATCAAGGCGTGTTCGCGGGCACCGACCAAAGCTGGTCCGGCTCTTCGGGAGCGGTCAAGCCTTTTCCCATGGCCGCCATCAAGGTCGACTCCGACGATGTATACCAAACCGCGCTGAAGAAGGGCGCCGACTACGACAAGAAGAATCCAGGCAAGCCCATCGTTTTCCTGCTGGAAGCCAACAATAAATTCCCGGACGTCAGTTGGCGGGTGATTTGGGGCGAGTCGGCGGGCACCAGCAATTTCTCGATCTATGTTGACGCCAGCACCGGATTATACCTGGAGACGATCCACTAATCCGAGTAACCTGGACCGGCCACGGATGGAGCATGATGCGCGCCGCTAAAACCGCCCGGGTGTCGGTCTGTGTTTCTCTCGTTTGGCTGTGGGCCGGGTGCGCCCTGGCGGGGAGCGAGCCGGCCGTGGCGACAAGTCGCTATGCCGCCTCGGACTTCCCCTTGACGGCGAATCCACGCGCGCCGCAATGGAAGGACACGCCCGCGGTTTTCGCCGAAAACGGTCCGCGCGGCGATCCCGTTCCCGGCCACCGCACCGAAATCCGCTCCCGGTGGACGTCTCACAACATCTACTTCTTGTTCGTTTGCCCATACCAGCAACTGCATCTTAAGCCGCACCCCTCGCGAACCGCCGAGACCAATCGGCTCTGGAACTGGGATGTAGCCGAAGTTTTCGTGGGCAGCGACTTCGCCCACATCACCCGCTACAAGGAGTTCGAACTCTCTCCACAAGGTGAATGGGTGGACCTGGACATCGATCGCCTGAAGCCTCTCCCGGAAGGCGGCTGGCTATGGAATTCCGGCTTCGCGGTAAAAGCTCGCATCGATGCGCGTAAGAAGATTTGGTACGGCGAGATGCGCATCCCCCTCTCTTCGATCGACAACCGCACACCGGCCGCCGGCCTCCGCATGCGGATCAATTTCTACCGCTGCCAGGGATCGGAGCCAGGCCGTAAATTCATAGCCTGGCAGCCCACCGGCGAAGCCAGCTTCCACGTGCCGCAAGCGTTCGGCCTGCTCGAACTGGTTCAATAATACAAGCATGATCTCACCCCAAGCTGCCAATTCGCTGCGTATTTCCCACGTGGGCCTGCGGGGCGTGGTCGGCTCCGCGCTCACCGCTTCGCACGTCCTCGATTTCGCCGCCGCCTTCGGCACATTCCTCGAACCAGGCGGCGCCGTGGTGATCGGCCGCGACCCGCGCGCGAGCGGCATCATGATCCGCGAAGGCCTGCTGGCCGGCCTGCTCGCCTGTGGGCACGACGTCATCGATCTGGGCATCGCCCCTACCCCCGTGATTCAGCATTCGATCCGCCGCCGCGACGCCGCCGGCGGGGTTTCGATCGGCGCCAGCCATAACAGCGCCGAATGGAACGCGCTGAAGTTCTTCGGCCGCGGCGGCACCTACCTCTCCACCGCCGAAGCCGGCGAACTGCTCGACATTTATCACCTCAAGAAATTCGCCTTCGTCGATTGGACCAGCATTGGCCACGTCACTCCGGAAGACCGCGGCATCGACCGCTATTTGGACGATTTGGCTTCTCACCACGACATCGCCGCCTTGCGCAAATTCCGCGTCCTGGTGGATTGCTGCAACGGCACATCGTCCCTGATCCTGCGCCGCGTCAACCAGCGCTTTGGCACCGAATTCATTCTCATCAACGAGAAAATCGAAGGCGTCAGCTTCGCCCATGAGCCGTCCACCACGCGCGACGCCGTGGCTTTGCAGCTGGCGCCGCTCATGCAGCCATTGCGCGCGGACGCCGGCTTTCTTTTCGACGTGGATTCCGACCGCGTGGCGCTGGCCGCCGAAGACGGTACCCCCGTCTCCGAAGAGATGGTCCTTCCGCTGCTCGCCGACTACCTGCTGCCGCGCGCGCCGGGCAAGCTGATCATCGCCAACATATCGAGCACGGCACTGCTGGAAGAAATCGCCGCGCGCCACGGCGGCAAAGTCGTGCGCGTGCCGGTAGGCCGCCAGGCCGCCATCGACGCCCTCTCCACCTATCGTCCGGAGCAGATCGCGCTGGCCGGCGAGGGCACCGGCGCCGTGATGATGCCGCAGTTCCGATTCGTCTACGACGGCATTGCCTCCATGCTCGCCATACTCTCCATGCTGCACGAAAGCGGCCGCACGCTCAGCCAGATCCTGGGATCCTATCCCAAATACTCGATTCTGAAAGGCCAGGTGCCGCTGGTCACGCAGCGCATTCCCGCCCTGCTGATGGATCTGCGCGAGCGCTACGGCGATGGCCGCGTGAGCGTCCTTGACGGCCTGCGCGTCGACTGGCCGGGCCGCTGGTTTCACGTGCGCGTCAGCCAGACCGAGCCGATCGTCCGCGTGATCTGCGAGCAGCAGGGCGACCCGCCGAAAGAATTATTCGATGCACTCCTCGAGGAAGTCAGGAGCTTCGCCTGAAGCCTAGCCTACGAAAATGCCCCGCGAACATCTTCTAAAAATCGGCGTCTCCGGCATCCGCGGCGTGGTCGGCGATTTTCTCACGCCCGGCTTGGCCTGCGCGTTCGCCCAGGCTTTTGGCACGTATGTCGGCGCCGGACGCGTGGTCGTTGGCCGCGACACGCGCTCCAGCGGCGAAATGCTGCATCACGCAGTGGCTTGCGGCTTGCTCGCGGCCGGCTGCGAAGTGGTGGATATCGGTGTCCTGCCGACCCCCACCATCCAGATCTATGTGGGCGCAACCCGGGCGCGCGGCGGCATCGCCATCACGGCCTCGCACAATCCGCCGGAATACAATGCGCTGAAGCTGTTCAACTCCGAGGGCCTCTTCTTCAACAGCTACGAACGCGGCGAACTGCTGGACCTCTATCATCAGAGTGAATTTCACCGCGCGACGAATGCGGAAATCCGCCGGGCGGCCAGCGACTATGTGTCTGCCCCGCGCCTGCATATCGAGCGCGTGCTGCGCCACGTGGACGCCGCGCGCATCCGGCAGCGCCGCTTCCGGGTGGCGCTCGACGCGGTAAATGGCGCAGGCTCTATTATGACCGCCGGCTTCCTGCGCGACACGCTCGCCTGCGAATTGCACGCCATCTCCGTCGATCCAACGAAGCCGTTCCCGCGCATCGCCGAGCCGCGCCCCGATACGCTCGGCGATTTGTCGAACCTGGTGCGATCGTCCGGGGCCGAAATCGGTTTCGCGCAGGACCCCGATGGCGACCGTCTGGCTGTCGCGGACGAAACCGGCCGGGTTCTCGATAACGACGATGTGCTGGCCCTGGCCGTGGACGCCGCGCTGCGCCGCCTGCCTGGTGACGTGGTCGTGAACCTGACGACCTCTTCGGTGATCGACGACGTGGCCGCCGCTCACGGCCGCCGCGTGTTCCGCACGCCGGTCGGCGAAGCCAATGTGGTCGAGATGATGCAGGCCGTCAACGCCGTGATCGGTGGCGAGGGGTCGAATGGCGGCATTATTTTTCCCGCCGTGCATCTCTGCCGCGACAGCTATACCGGGATGGCTTTTCTGCTCGAACGCATGGCCGAAACTGGTGAGACGATCTCTTCGCTGGCCGCGCGCCTGCCCCGCTTCTACCGCAAGTTCGGAAAGGTGTCCTACGAGCACGGCCGCCTCGGCTCGCTGATGCAGGCACTCGAAGAGAGCTTCCCGGGCGTTGAAACCGATCGGTCCGACGGACTGAAACTGATCTTGCCGGACGCGTGGATTCATGTTCGGGCGTCGAATACGGAGCCGCTCCTGCGCATCGCGGCCGAGGCCCGTTCGGAGGCGGAAGTGGAGGCCCTGTATGCGCGCGTTTTGGGACTCTTTTGAGCGAACGAAGCCAATTGGCGGGCGGGCAATCATGCCCGCAGCCGGCTTTCAGCCGGCCGAGGCCAGGACCGACCTTCCAATTGTGTCCCTACGGTACGTTCTTGTACGTCTGCGAGCTAGAATTAACACATGTGTCTCCTGGCCGCTGCCATCCTGTCCGCCGCGTCGATGGTAACCCAAGTAACGTTGTCCAATCTGGCCCAGCCCAACTCGGGCCAGGCATTGGTGGGGTTCGTCAGCGTGGCCGGACAGGGTTTCCCCAGTGGAACGATTCCGCCCGCTAATGTCACGGTGACGCTGTCTCCGGCCGTCGCCGGAGGGGGGCCCGGCGGAACTGCTCAGGCGACCTCCATCACTCCCGCCTCGGGAACCAACCTGAGAATAGTATTCCAGATCCCGGCGTCGATCGCCGTCTCCACACCCACTGCCTACCAGGTCACGATCGCCGGCTCGACCTCCGCGGGAGCCCAGTTCATCAGCCGCAATAGTGCAGCCTTGACGGTCGATCCACCTGCCAGTATTTCCTCCGTGTCCCCGAATTCCGCCAACGCCGCCCTGACCCTCCCGGTCGTGATTGCGGCTCAATACACTGACTTCATCCAGGGCGCTACTGTCGCCAGCTTCGGGCCCTACGTGTCCGTGGGAGGCGCCCCTGAAGGCCAGGCCGGGCCCATTACCGTCACCAGCCCAACCGCCGCCACGGCACAGATTACGATTAACCCGGCGGCAGCCGCCGGCCCGGTTACGGTGACTGTCGTAACCGGCAACCGCAGCGTCGTGCTGGCCGGCGCCTTCATGATCGATGCCGCGGTGGCCGTGGTCAAGGTCACCACCACCGCCGCTACGCCTCTGGCGCCGCGTTTTTCCGGCTTCAACGACCCTTCCCTGGTCACCGGCGTCGAATATACCGACCCGAAATACATCGCCATGATACGGCCCATGAAGCCGGGCTTCATTCGCTTTCCGGGCGGCACGCAGTCGATGGCCTTCGACTGGCAGGCGGGACACCAGAATCAAGCCTGGATCAGCCAGTTGGCGCCAAATATTTCCGCGTTCGACTTAGGGGAATTGCAGCTTGCCCAAAAGATGACACAGGCGAAAGGCGGGGCCTGTTTCACCAGCACGACCGCCGGCGGCTGTTATGCGAACTATGCGGACTTAGTGAATTCTCTCGGAGCCGCGACTCTTGTGGATTTTAATGGATGGACGGACAACAACCCCGGATCGGCCGCCAACATGGTAGCCGCCGCGCAGGCCGCCGGTTTGAACGTCATCGAATGGGAATTCTCAAATGAGCCTTACCTGTTCCCCGATATCTTTCCAACTGCCTCGTCCTATGCCGCCTCACAGGCGCCTTACGCGCAAAGTATCTTTTCCGCAAACCCGTCCGCTCCCGTTGGAGTCTTCTACCAGGGAGAGTTTATGAATTTCTACGGCTCGAATTATAAGGCGTGGGATACCGGAATGGCCGCCTACCCTCAACCTTATTGGAATGCCGTATCCATGCACGTCTATCCTATGAACAACACCGCCTGGACTGTCACTCAGGAGGAGCAGATTCTAAACGGGGTGCTGGCGCATGGCACGAATGAATACATCAATTCATACGTGCTGCCGTCGATCGGCGCGGATACGCCCCTCTTCATCACGGAGATGAATTCAGGCGAGCTGGGGAGCCCGGGCTTCCCGGCCTATATCTACAACGGAATCTTCCTCGCGGAATATATCGCACGCATGTCCACGGCTTCCAATGTGAAGGGGATCGCGGTTCACCCGCTCTTTCTGGGTAACAGCTATAGCCAGGGCGTGATCCGCGCGGTGAACGATTTCCAGACTTACCTGCTGACGCAGCTTGCCTTGAACCCGGACTACTCCACCAACACCGCCACCGATCCGAACACCCAGTTTGTTTTTTATCCGTCGGCGAATGCGCTGGCGCTGCAGGTGGTCAATCAGGCCGTCAATAGCAGTACGTTTACGTGGGCCACGACGGTATCTGGCGGTCCCACCGTTCCTATTATGGGATACGACGGGAAACCGGTGCCGGCCATTTTCGCCCAGGGGTACCAGGGCGCGGACGGCACTCACTTTGTCGTAATTACCAATAAGTCTGGCGTACCTGTCCCGTTGGGCGTGGAGGTAAATGGCGCGTTAGGGCCGGCCAGTGTCACGGCCACTTACATCTCGAGCCCGAGCGATACCGCCCAAAACACGGCTACGGCGCAAGATACCGTGCAACTGGTGAGTACCGGCTGGTCTAACCCGATGATCGTCGGTCCGTACAGCGTGACGACTTTGCAATGGTAGGCCAAGCAGCGTCGATTTGGGACTTATCTGGTGATGACTGGCCACTTGCCCGTGGCGCTACGCTTCAGCGTGCCGGCGGGACTTTAGTCCCGCTCTAGCCAGGCAGCGTCGGTCACTTATCCGGCCCAACAAATTTCCCCCGTCCTTTCAACCACTTGCAAGAATCGTACCCGCAGTCCCTAAATCCTCCAAGCTAACCTGTAGTCGAAAGGAAGGGCCATACCCGCGCCCGCAAATCAATGAAAAGCCATCATGATCGGAAACTTTCCCAACAGCAGGCGGATTCCAACCGCCGCAACGCCCAGAAATCGACCGGCCCCCGCACCCCCGAAGGCAAAGCCGCCTCCAGCCGCAACGGCCTCACCCACGGCCTATCCGGCGACAAACACTTCATCCTCGAAGGCGAGGATCCCGAAGCCTTCCTCCGCCTCCTCCAGGATCTCCACGACCATCTCCGCCCCGTCGGCGACAGTGAAGAACTGGCCGTCCAACGCATCGCCGCCGCCCAATGGCGTCTCGACCGCGCTTTTGCCCTCGAAACCGGCATCTACCGCGAGGAATCCACCATTCTGGTCCGCTTCGACCGGAAAAGACAGTCGGATCACGAATTCTACATGAAACGCGACGGGAAAGACTCCAACGCGCCCAATCCGCACGAACCGGAAGATCTCCTCGCCCGCGCTTTCATGGAACAGGGCAAGGGCCCCGAC